>Ga0302202_10008080_pt1 | contig 10004 bp, 8 predicted proteins | sample II_Bog_N3_3_FD_194579 | JGI IMG/M metagenome (GOLD analysis project Ga0302202, IMG submission 194579) | Peat permafrost microbial communities from Stordalen Mire near Abisko, Sweden - II_Bog_N3_3 | ecosystem: Environmental > Terrestrial > Soil > Wetlands > Peat | place: Sweden: Abisko, Stordalen... | reverse complement strand
CCGGTTCGGCTCGATCAGTGTCACCTGAAGATTGGGGGCGATCCGCCGCAACGCGCGCGCGCAGGTCGCGCCGCCGAAACCGCCGCCGATCACGACGACGCGCGCGGCCAGTTGGGCGCGAGATAACCGCGGCAAACCCAATAAGGTCGCCGCCGCCGCGCCGCCGCGAACGACGTTTCTCCGCGTCACCGGGCGCCGCGCATTCATGAGCACTTGTTCCGAAAAAAGGCGCGGCGGCCGTCGAGGCCGCCGCGCGCCAGGTCAGGCGAAGGTGATGTTCTGGTCCCGCAGCGGCACCGAACGGATGCGTTTGCCGGTCGCCGCGAAATAGGCGTTGAGCACCGCGGGCGCCGCGACGCAGATGGTCGGCTCGCCGACGCCGCCCCAGAAACCGCCGCTCGGCATCACGATCGACTCCACCTTCGGCATCTCGGCGATCCGCATCGAATTGTAGTTGTCGAAATTGGATTGCTCGATGCGGCCGTCCTTGACCGTGCATCCGCCGTAAAACAGCCCGGTCAGGCCGTAAACGAAGGAGCCGGCGATCTGGCGTTCGATCTGCGCCGGATTGACCGCATAGCCGGGATCGGTGGCCGCGACGATGCGATGCACCTTGATCTTGGTGCCGTCGGTCACCGAGATTTCGGCCGCCGCCGCTACATAGCTGTTGTAGCCCATATGCTGCGCGAAGCCGCGATACACGCCCTGCGGCGCCGGTTTGTCCCAGCCGATCTTCTCGACCACCGCGTTGAGCACGGCCAGGTTCTTCGGATGCTTGTCCATCAGCTTGCGCCGGAACGCCACCGGGTCCTGGCCGGCGGCATGCGCGAGTTCATCCATGAAGCATTCGAGATAGATCGCATTCTGGTTGACGTTGACGCCGCGCCAGAATCCGGGTCGGATGTGCGGGTTGCGCATCGAATGATCGATCAGCAGGTTGGGCACGGAATAGCCGATCGCCGCCTCGCCGGTCGGATTGAGACCGGCGAAGGTGGCGGGGTCCTTGCCCTCGACCAACGCCTCCGGGCGCAGGCTGAACAGGATCGATTGTCCGGAGATCCTCATCTGCAGCGCGGTCAGGTTGTTGTCGGCGTCGAAGGCGCCGATCATCTTGCACTGCGTGATCGGGTGATAATTGCCGTGCTGCATGTCCTCCTCGCGCGACCACAACAGCTTGATCGGCGTGCCCGGCATCTGCTTGGCAATCGACACCGCCTGCCGGACATAGTCGGTCTGGCCGCGCCGGCCGAAACCGCCGCCGAGGATCTGCTTGTGCACGTCGCATTTGTCGGCCGGAAGGCCGGAGGCCTCCAGCACCGCGGCGAAAGCGGCCTCGCCGTTCTGTGTGCCGCACCAGACCTCGCATTTGTCCGGCGTGTAGAGCGCGGTGGCGTTCATCGGCTCCATGGTGGCGTGGTTCTGGTAGGGATAGTTGTAGACAGCCTCGACCGTTTTGGCGGCGCCGGCGATCGCGGCTTTGGTGTCGCCGCTCTTGTTGCCGACGAAGGCCGGCTGCGCGGGATCGAGGCCTTCCTCGAGCCATTTCGCGATCGAGGCGCTGGAGACCTTGGCGTTTTCGCCTTCGTCCCACACGATCGGCAACGCGTCGAGCGCGACCTTGGCGTGCCACCAGGTGTCGGCGACGACGGCGACGGCGTGGTCGTCGACCTTCACCACCTGCTTGACGCCCTTCATGCCCGTGACCTTGGCTTGGTCATAGCTCTTCAGCTTGCCGCCGAACACCGGGCAATCCTTGATCGCGGCGTTGAGCATGCCCGGCAGCTTGATGTCGACGCCGTAGGTCATCTTGCCGTTGGTCTTGTCCACGGTATCGAGGCGCTTCAGCCCCTTGCCGACGATTTTCCAGTCCTTCGGGTCCTTGAGCTTGACGTCGGCGGGCGGCTCGATCCTGGCGGCGGCCTCGGCCACCTTGCCGTAGGTGGTGGTGCGTCCCGACGGCGTGTGGGTGATGACGCTGTTGGCGGCGCTGCATTCGGACGCCGGCACCTTCCACTCATTGGCCGCGGCCTCGATCAGCATGATCCGGGCGGCGGCGCCGCCCTTGCGGACATAATCCTGCGAGGTGCGGATGCCGCGGCTGCCGCCGGTCGAAAAGTCGCCCCAGGCGCGCTTGCGGGCGACGTTCTGTCCCGGCGTCGGATATTCGGTGGTGACTTTCGACCAGTCGCATTCGAGTTCTTCGGCGACCAGCTGGGCGAGGCCGGTGAGCGAGCCCTGGCCCATTTCCGAGCGCGCTACTCGAATCACGACGGTGTCGTCGGGCCGGATCACGACCCAGGCGTTGACTTCGGGGGAGCCGTCGGCGGCGCGGACCACGGCGGGGCCGCCGAAGGGAATGTCGAGGCCGAGCACGAGGCCTGCGCCGGCGGCGGCGGTGCCGACCACGAAGGCGCGGCGGTTGAGGCTTGTCATATTGCGTTTAGGCATCTGGTTCATGGCTGCCTCCTCAAGCGTTCGCGACGGCGTGGATCGCCTCGCGCACCTGCTGGAAGGTGCCGCAGCGGCAGATGTTGGTGATGGCCTCGTCGATGTCCTGGTCGGTCGGCTTCGGCTTCTCCTTGAGCAGGGCGGCCACCGCCATGATCATGCCGCTCTGGCAATAGCCGCATTGCGGCACATCGCCCGCGATCCAGGCCTGCTGGACCTTGTGCAGGGGACCTTCCTCGGGGGCGAGCCCCTCGATGGTGGTGATCTGCTTGCCGGCGGCTTCAGCGACCGAGACGCCGCAGGAGCGCATCGCGACGCCGTCGATATGGACGGTGCAGGCCCCGCATTGTGCGATGCCGCAACCATATTTGGTGCCGGTGAGACCGATATTTTCCCGGATTGCCCACAGTAGCGGCGTATCCGGCTCGACATCGACGTCGACTGTCTTGCCATTGATCGTGAGGTTTGCCATCGCGTTCCCCTTTTTTGGTTCAATCCATCGAGAGAACCTTGCGCGGACTTTGGACCGGAACCGGAAATTGTTCAAATCAAGATTTTGCGCTGCAAAGAGGAAGATAATTGATCGGCCGGTGTTGCGGCGCGGTGCATGGGGGCAGCCGTCGTGCCGGGCGATGACGGTCGGCAAGGGGCACTGCTCTGCGACCGTCATTGCGAGGAGCGTTAGCGACGAAGCAATCCAATCTGTCTTGCTGCCCCATGGATTGCTTCGCTTGCGCTCGCTATGACGGCGGGTCGGCATCTGCCACGCACGCGGAGCTCTGGACAGCGATATCTTGCATCGCCAAACTCGCCCGGCACGCAAGGAGCCGTCCCGATGACCATGATCGATTCCCAGGTCCATGCCTATGAGGCCAATACGCCGAAGCGGCCCTGGCACAGCGTGCCGAACTGGCCCGATCACGTCACCGGTGACGAGATGGTGGCGGCGATGGACAAGGTCGGCGTCGATGGCGCGATCTTCATCTCCGCCTTTTCGATGTACCGCTACGACGCCAGCTATGCCGTCGAGGCGCAGCGCGCCCATCCCGGCCGCCTGGCCATCGTCAAGCCGGTCGCCCCGGATCATCCCGGCGTGGCCGACATTGTCGCCGACTGGAAGAAGACGCCGGGCGCTGTCGGGATCCGCATCATGCTGACGAAGGAGAACAAGCGCGAGCCCGATGATCCCGGCCTCGACCGGATCGCACGCGCGGCCGTTCGTTACGACTTTCCGGTCAACTTGCTGTGCTGGGACAATCTGGACGCGGGCACCACGCTGATCGATCGTCATCCCGATACCCGGTTCATCATCGACCATCTGGGTATCCTGCAGCCGCGGGTACCGCAGTCGCAGCCGCAATGGCAACCCTGGACCGACCTGCCGAAGGTGCTGGAATTGGCCAGGCGCCCGAACGCGGTGATCAAGGTCAGCGGCGCCTGCACGCTGTCCCGCGAGCCGTATCCTTATCCGGATATCTGGGATCCGCTGGCCCGCGTGTTCGATGCCTGGGGCTTCGACCGCTGCCTGTGGGGCACGGACTGGACGCGCGCCTTCGCCGTCGTCAATTATGAGCAGGCCGTCGAGCCGTTCCGCAACACCAGCCGCCTGAGCGACAGCGAGCGGGCCATGCTGATGGGCGGCGCCTGCGCCAAGGCTTACGGCTGGTCGCCGAAGAACGGCTAACCGGGCTGACCGCTGGATGCCTATGACGGACACCTCACGCATCGAGCCAATTTGGAAGATCCGGCCCTTCCGACTGGGTGAAGCGCCGGCCGCTCGACGGCTCGTCGAGTCCGTTTGGCATGAGCATTTCCATCGTCACCCAGACCCTTTCGTACGGGATTTCATCTATACGCGCCTGTCGGACATCGACAGCGCACAAACCGTATACGGCGATCGGGCTCTCTTTCTCTGCGCGGTTAGCGAAAGCGAGATCGTCGGCACCGGCGCGATAAAGAGCCTCGATGATCGAGAATGCGAAATGGTCCGCATGTTTGTCGCGTCAGCTCACCGCAACCGCGGCATCGGACGGGCCATTGCAGATGAATTGACCAGATATGCCCGCATGGCGGGATACGATCGCATCCGCCTGTCCAGCAATAACTCCTTGGTCGCCTCGCATCGTCTCTACGAAAGATTGGGTTTTCAACCCGAGTTGCCCTGGGATGCCGGCGGCGAGACGGACTCACGTTACTATGCCCTTCGGATCTCAGACCCGGAGCGTTGACGACGCCACGCTGCACGTCTGCTCCCGCAGGCCGAAGACCGGCCGCAATCACGAAACCGATCAAATTTTATCGATCGATGAGTACGTAATTTTACGGGATGGCTCTAACTACGGCGCCCTGGAGTGGGGGGTGACCATGTTTCTTTCCGACGAAATGCATGCGCGGCCGGCGCCTGCGCCCGACGCCGTCTACATGGAGATCGTCGGCACGCTCTATGGAACGCTGCTCCCGATCCTTTGCACGGGAATTGGCCATGCGATCGTCGGCGCCATCACCGTGCAACAGACCGGCGATCCGGCGATGGCGTCCCTGACGTGCGCCGGGGTCGTGGTCGCGATCATCCGCGCCTGGGGTGTCTTCGCCTACCGCCGCCGGGCCGCCCGACAACCGCCGCTTTGCCGGGCTGAAGCCGCCAAATGGGAGCGACGCTACGCGATCGGCAGTGCGATCACCGGATTGATCGTCGGACTGTTTGCCGCCCGCAGCCTCATGCTCGCCGATGCCATCTGCTCGGTCATGGCGATCGGAATCGCGTTCGGGTTCGGCGCCGGTGTGGTCGCGCGCGGCTCGCTGCGGCCGACCGTGGCGATGCTGGATCTGACCGTCACCGGCGTTCCCGCCATTGTCCTGACCCTGACTCATCCGGATGCACCGCATATCGGCCTCGGCGTGCTGTTCACGATCTTCCTGGTGACCAGCGTGGAGATGGTCCGGCTGACCTATACATCATCCATCAATCAAATGACGCTGAAACGGCAGTTCGAGCAGCTCTCCCGGATTGATCCGATGACCGGCTCGTTCAATCGCTCGGTTCTGGACAGCGATCTGGTTCGAATGCTCGGCGAAACCCAGGCCGGTGTGGTTGCGGTCCACGCGATCGACCTCGATCATTTCAAGGCAGCCAATGACAAGTTCGGTCACCCCGTGGGGGATGCCCTGCTCAAGGCCGTTGCGGGGAGGCTGAGGTCGATTGCGGGCGAGGGCGATCTCGTCGTTCGGATGGGAGGCGACGAGTTCATCCTGGTCCAGAAATCCACCCCTGGCCGCGATGACGCGGAACTGACCGCGCAGCGCATCTTTCAATCGGTCAGCGCTCCCTATCGAATCGACGGCCACGACATCACGATCGGCGTCTCAATCGGGGTCGCGATATCTCCCGACGACGGTCAATCGGTGGACGGCCTGCTGTCGCGGTCGGACCGTGCGCTCTACCGCGCCAAGGAAAGACGCGGCGGCTACGTCTTCGCGCTGGACCTGCCGCAGGTTTCCTCCCCCGGCCTTGCGCCGGCGGCAGAAGCTGTGGCGGCCTCGACCGGGCAATGGGCCGCCTGAGAGGGGGCCATTGACGTCGCACGGCAACCTCGCATGATGGGCTTTCGGCCGCCCATCAGTGCAGGAGATCGTCTCCTTGAAGAAATGGATTTTGATCGGCCTTGCCCTGGTGGCGATCGTTGCGATCGCCGCCGCCGGCCGGTTTTTCACGATCACGCCGGGCCAGATCGAGCGATCCCAGAACAGGGTCGTGCCGGTGCCGCTCGGCATCACGCCGGCGGCGCAGACATTGCAGGCAACGCTCGACGTGGCCGACATGCATGCCGACAGCCTGTTGTGGAAACGCGATCTGCTCGAGCGGTCGGACATCGGCCATATCGACCTGCCGCGCCTGATCGAGGGGCACTACGCGCTCCAGGTGTTCTCCTCGGTGACGAAATCGCCGAAGGGTCAGAACTACAATTCCAACGACGCCGACAGCGACACCATCACGCGGCTGACCATGATCGAGCTGCAGCCGCCCAAAACCTGGAACTCGCTGCTGGAACGCTCGCTATGGCATGCCGAAAAGCTGCGGGGCTTCGCCGAGCGATCGGGCGGACGGCTGCGGCTGATTACGACGCCGGCGGACATCGATCGCCTGCTCGGCGATCGGCAGAACGGCAACGCGGCGGTCGGCGGAATGCTGTCGATCGAGGGCTTGCACGATATCGAGGGCAAGATCGCCAATCTGGACGTGCTCTACGCGGCCGGCTTCCGAATGGCCGGGCTCGCGCATTTCTTCGACAATGACGTCGCCGGCTCGATGCATGGCGTCAGGAAAGGCGGGCTGACGCCGCTCGGCCGCGAGGCCATCAGCCGGATGGAGACCCTGGGAATGGTCGTCGATCTCGCGCATGCGAGCCATGCCGCGGTGGCCGACGTGCTGGCGATGGCGACCCGGCCGGTCGTCTTCAGCCATGGCGGCGTCCAGGCCACCTGCAAGGTCAACCGCAATTTGACCGACGATGAAATCAGGGCCATTGCCAAAACGGGCGGAGTGATCGGCATCGGCTTCTGGAACGGCGCGGTCTGCTCGACCCGTCCGAACGACATCGCGCGGGCGATCGCCTATGTCCGCGATCTCGTCGGCATCGACCATGTCGGGCTCGGCTCGGATTTCGACGGTTCGACCACGACCGGATTTGACTCGAGCCAGATCGTCGCCGTAACTCAGGCGCTGCTGAATGCCGGCTTTTCGGAGGCCGACATCCGCAAGGTGATGGGCGGCAACGTCCTGCGTGTGCTGCGCGCGGGAATCACCCCGTCCTGAATTGAAATCGATGTCGACCCGGCGCAATTCGCGCCGGCGGCTATAGCGCCTTGGCGAGGAATCCTCATGCGTATCGTCGTTCTGCCGGGTGACGGCATCGGGCCGGAGATCACGGCAGCCACCGCGGGCGTGCTGCGCGCCGCGTCCGAGCGTTTCCAGCTCGATGTTCAGCTGGAGGAACACGCGGTCGGCCATGCCAGCATGCAGCAGTTCGGCACCACGGTGCGGCCGGGGCTTTTGGAGATCGTGCAGGCCGCCGACGGATTGATTCTCGGCCCCACCGCGACGGCCGACTTCAGGGACGAGGGCAGCGGCGAGATCAACCCGTCGAAATATTTCCGCAAGAGCCTCGACCTCTTTGCCAATGTGCGGCCGGCGCGCACCTATCCGGGGCTGCGCAACGCCTTCGGCGCGTTCGACCTCGTGGTGGTGCGGGAAAACACCGAAGGCTTCTATGCCGACCGCAACATGGCGCAGGGCAACAGCGAGCTCCTGGTGACGCCGGATGTCGTGATTTCGCTGCGCCGCATCACGCGGGCTTGCTGCGAGCGGATCGCGCATGCCGCCTGCAGGCTGGCGATGGTTCGGCGCAGGCATCTCACCATCGTCCACAAGGCCAACGTGCTGAAGCTCGGCGACGGCATGTTCCTCGACATCTGCCGCGAGATCGCGCGGGGCTATCCCGAGCTTGCCGTCGACGACATCCTGGTCGACGCCATGATGGCGCATGTAGTGCGGCAGCCGGACCGCTTCGACGTCATCGTCGCCACCAACATGTTCGGCGACATCCTTTCCGACCTCACGGCAGAATTGTCGGGCAGCCTCGGGCTCGGTGGCTCGCTCAATCTCGGCGCGGAGTTTGCGATGGCGCAGGCCGCGCACGGATCGGCGCCCGACATCGCCGGACGCGACGCCGCCAATCCGGTCTCGCTGATCCTGTCGGCCGCGCTGCTGCTGGACTGGCACGGCCGGCGCGCCGGCGCGGTGCGCTACCAGAGCGCGGCCCGCGCGATCGAAGCGGCGGTGGCAGCGACAATCGCAAGCGGTCGCGCGACACGCGACGTCGGCGGCGATCTCGGCACCGCCGCGGCCGGCCAGGCCGTCGTGGAGATTCTGCAATCGGACGGGGCGGGCGCCACTGATTGAGCTCTAATCCAGGGTGCGTGCTTCATGCGTTGCGCTCGACATCGAACGCGCAGGTGACCGAAAAGAAAAAGCCGCCCGCAGGCGGCTTTCAATTCAATTTCCGGGTATCGTGGATCAGGCGACCATCGATGCCGGCTTCGGCTTCCGGCGATACGTCGCGCTCGCGGACGACGCTTCCTAGAGGTCGCCGCCGCCCAGGATTTTGCTGCCCGCCGCGGCCCGGGACATCGCATCTTTGCAAGGATCGCTCAGCTCTGCGATGTGCGATTTGATGCAGGTCCTGAGGCCGCCGGTGCCCGGCACGACACCGGCACAGAGTTTCGCAACATCGGCCTTGCAGGCCTTTCCAGTTACCGCCACCGTGAGCACGCGGTCATTGCAGGTTTCCGACAGCTCGGCCAGATGCGATTTGATGCAGGCCTTGAGCCGGCCTTCGCCGGGCTGAATGCCGGCGCACAGCGTCTTGATGTCGCCGGCGCAAGGCTTGCCCGCCTGCTGTGCCATGGCGGCAGAGCCTGACAGCAGCAGCGCTGCCAGTACAACGAGCCCAGATCGCATTCCAGCCATTTCAGGTTCCTCCGTGAGATTCAAAAGGGGCGGATCGGGTCATATCCGAAAGCTGGCCGCGGCGCCAGAACGACGTCGCCGGCGGCATCCCCGCCGGTCTTCGTGCCCGTCGGCGACATGATTGAGTAGTGCCGGGTCTGTGGAGGTTTTCGGCTGCCGGGATGTAGGTCTATCCACGCGGTGAGGCGGCCGGCGGCCGAAAAGCGCCAAGGCACGAAGTCGCGGGAGGTTGAGCACCGGCGGGGCAGCGGGCGCTATGGGGATTTGATGCTGGTGCCGAGCGCGAAGGTAGATCTGATATCGGCAGAATGCAGCCGGCGGGTCTGCGTACTGGGACCGGAAGCGGGCGATGGACGTCTAGGCAAGTGCTGGGAACCAATCAACGAGCTCAGGGAGCGTCGAGCGCGGCGACTTGGGCGAGAGGGATTGTTGCCGGCTTGGGGCCAGCGCGTCTGAACGGGGAAATGGCGACGCTTACGGGATGCCTGGCTCATGATGTGTCGATCCTGCTGGGCATCGGGCGCCACTTTGGGTCGCAGCCGGGCGCGAAGGTCTCGATCACGATCATGCGGCCGCCGCAGCGCGGGCAAGGGCAAGGCAGCACACGTGGTATTTCTGTGGCGATATCCGGCTGCTCTTGCGTGTCGGCGGCTGGCGGGGCGACATTGAGAAGTGCGCGGACTGTGGCGATGTTCTCGACGCGGTTGGTGTTGGCAAAGAGGCCGTAGTGGCGGATGCGGTGGAAGCCCTTGGGCAGCACGTGAATCAGGAAGCGCCGGATGAACTCGTGCGGGTGAAGCTGCATCGTCTTCCAGCGCTCGGGGCCGTCGAGGCGATAATCTTTCCAACGGAACGCAATCGCGCCGTCGTCGGCTGCAACGAGGCGGCGGTTCGAGATGGCGACGCGATGGGTGTAACGGGAGAGATAGCGCAGGACCTGCTCGGGCCCTGCGAATGGCGCCTTGCAATAGACCACCCACTTGATGCGCCGCAGCGGGGCGATGAAACGCTTGAATGTTTTCTTGTCGGC
>Ga0302202_10008078_pt1 | contig 10007 bp, 7 predicted proteins | sample II_Bog_N3_3_FD_194579 | JGI IMG/M metagenome (GOLD analysis project Ga0302202, IMG submission 194579) | Peat permafrost microbial communities from Stordalen Mire near Abisko, Sweden - II_Bog_N3_3 | ecosystem: Environmental > Terrestrial > Soil > Wetlands > Peat | place: Sweden: Abisko, Stordalen... | reverse complement strand
GGGCCCTGGTGCTCCGCGTGGCGGTGGCAGCTGCCGTCGGGGTGACCGGGCTCTACCTGCTGGTCCACGGGCACACCAGCGTGGCCGCCCTCCGGCCCATCGGCGGGGCCCTGCTCGTCATCGCCGCCATCGTCGTGGTCTTCGGGCCCTGGTGGATCAGCCTCGTCCGCGATCTGATGTCGGAGCGCCAGGCGCGGGCTCTGGCCGAAGAACGCGCCCAGATGGCCGCGCACGTCCACGACTCGGTCCTCCAGACGTTGGCCCTCATCCAGCGTTCGGCCGACGATCCCCGCCAGGTCGTGCGGTTGGCCCGGGCCCAGGAGCGCGAGCTCCGGTCGTGGCTGTTCGAGGGCCGGCCCCCGGGCACCGTCGGGCACGAGGCGGCCACGCTGGCCGAAGGTGTGGCGGTGGTCCAACGACAGGTGGAAGAGGACCACGGGGTCGCCGTCCAGGTGGTGGTGGTCGGCGACTGTCCGCTCGACGACGGGCTGCGGGCCCTGCTCGATGCCACCCGTGAGGCCACCGTCAACGCGGCCCTGTGGTCGGGGGCCCCACTGGTCTCCCTGTACGCCGAGGTCGAGGCCGAGGGTGTCACCGTCTTCGTCCGTGACCGCGGTTGCGGCTTCGACCCGGCGGCCGTCCCCGAGGGCCATCAGGGGATCTCCCTGTCGATCCGTGCCCGGATGGCCCGGGCCCATGGCTCGGCCCACATCCGGTCGGCGCCTGGCGGGGGCACCGAGGTGCACCTGAGCCTGCCCCGCCGCGAGCTGACGCCGTGAACGCCGCCGCCCGCCTCCGGGTCTTCCTGGTCGATGACCACGCCGTGTTCCGGTCCGGGGTGAAGGCCGAGCTCGGGGACGTCGTCGACGTCGTCGGTGAGGCGGACGAGGTCGGGCCGGCCGTCGAGATGATCAACGAGCGACGGCCCGACGTGGTCCTCCTCGACGTCCACCTGCCCGGCGGCGGTGGCCAGGCGGTGCTGTCGGGAGTGGTGCCCGTCCACCCCGAGGTGAAGTTCCTGGCCCTGTCGGTGTCCGATGCCCCCGAAGACGTCATCGCCGTGATCCGGGCCGGGGCCAGGGGCTACATCACCAAGACCATCTCGGGCGAGGAGCTGCTCCAGGCCGTGACCCGCGTGGGATCGGGCGACGCCGTCTTCTCCCCGCGTCTGGCCGGGTTCGTGCTGGACGCCTTTGCCGGACGGGCCGGCACCGGCCCCCCGTCCGCCGGCCTCGACCCCGAGCTCGATCAGCTGTCACCCCGGGAGCGCGAGGTGCTGCGGCTCATCGCCCGCGGCTACACCTACAAGGAGGTGGCGCGCGACCTCACCATCTCCTCCAAGACGGTGGAGTCCCACGTGTCGTCGGTCCTGAGGAAGCTCCAGCTGTCCACCCGACACGAGCTGACCCGGTGGGCCACCGACCGTCGGTTGGTCTAGGCCCGTCCTCCGTCGGAGGGCAGGTGCCGGAGGACATCAGGCGGAAGGTGGTCGAAGACCTCGTCGGGCATCGACTCGTGGGCGTGGTCGACCAGCCGCTTGGACCTCGACCGCAGGGACAGCATCTCGGTGTACTGCTGGTCATCACCCTTGACCCCGGAGATGAGCGGCGACTGGGCGATGTAGGCGGCACCGAGGAACATGACCAGCAGCGACAGGGCCTCGAGGGGACCGTAGGCGCCGCCGGTGCGCAGGTTGTCACCGAACAGCCCGATGCCGATGGCCATCGAGGCCAGGGGGTCCACCAGGACCAGGGCCGTCTGGGAGGCGGCGATCGGCCCGGCATGGAAGGCGTTCTGGGCCAGGAACACCGCGCCCAGCCCGCACACGGCCAGGGCGTAGGTCTCCCAGTGGAAGAACAGGTGGGTCCAGTCGGTGGCGACGTAGTCACCGACCTTCTTGATCAGCGCGGCGGTGAAGGCGAAGGCCACGGCCCCGGCCGCCCCGAACATGGCGGCCCGCCACCACCGGGGCCCCCGCAGCGCGGCCAGCACGGCGATCACGATGACGACGCCGCAGGCCGAGCCGGCCACCGCCCACTCGAGCCCGGTCGGCGACAGGTTGCCCCCGGTGGGCTGGGCGAAGATGAGGAAGCCGGCCAGGCCCCCGGCGGCGGCCACGCACCCCAGCCACTCCCGCAGCCCGATCCGGAAGCGGAACCACGTCGCCAACAGCAGGACCAAGAAGAGCAGTTCGGTGGTGAGGATGGGCTGTACCTGGCTCAGGTCGCCCAGATGGAGGGCCACCGCCTGCATGAGGAACGAGGCGATCATGAAGGCGAATCCGAGCAGCCACACCCCGCGCTTGAGCGCGTGGGTCAACAGGCTGAGCTTCAGGGTGGACTCGGCCGGGGCGTCCTCCACCCCCATGCGCTGGAGCAGGCTGGTGAGGGCGTTGGAGAGCGCCGCCGCCAGGGACAGGAGATAGACCACGGTGTCCCCTCAGCCCTCACCCGCTGCCGGTGTCCCCCCAGAACCGGGAGGCGGTGCCAGCTGCTCCATGAACTCGAGCCGGATCCCACCCGGCGCCTCGACGAAGGCGATCCGGCGGGTGCCGAACGTGCCTTCGACGACTTCGGGACCCCAGACCACCGTGTGGCCCGTGAGCTCGGCGTCGAGGTCGTCGGTGAACAAGGCAGGGTGCAGGAACCCCTCGGTCGGCAGGTCCACCTCGTCCTCGTAGATGGCCTGGGTGAACAACGTGATCATGACCGGGCCCAGGTAGACGTCGGCGCGCTCGCCGCCGCGCCAGACCATGCGGTCGCGGACCTCTGCACCCGAGGACTCGTAGAACAGCACGGCGCTGTCGAGGTCGGCCACCTTGACTGCCAGGTTGGCCAGGCCGGTTACGGACACGTCAGCCTCCTTGTTCCGCCTGGGAACAGTGTAACGAGCAGTCCCGGCGAGGCGTTCCGGAACGACCGGTGTGCCTGCGGGCGTGTCCAGCGTCGACCACCATCACCCGTCCGCCCTGCCTGCACTGCCTGCACTGTGTGCACTGCCTGCACTGCCTGCACTGCCTGCACTGTGTGCACTGCCCGCACTGTGTGCACTGCCCGCACTGTGTGCACTGCCCGCGTGTTCCGTCCCCTCCACCAGGTCGGTGCGGCCGGGCGCCGGGTCATACGCACCGGTCCCCTCGCTCAGCGGGGTCAGTGCCTCGGTGATCAGCTCGACCAGTTCGTGCCGGGGAACGTCCCGGATCGAATCGAACCACCCCTGCGAACGGCCCAGGTTGATCCCGATGAGTGCCGACACGGCCACCTCGGCCCGCAGCCGGGCCCGGTCCACCCCCCGGTCGACCAGTCCGGCGGCCAGGGGTTCCACCAGGCGCCGTTCCAGCCTGAGCCGCACCGCCGTCCTGATCTCCTCGGCCGTGTCGGTGCGGACCAGAGCCTGCATGATCGGGCCGGGGCCGTGCCGGTCGGTCCGGCTGACCAACACGTCGGCCATCTGGCCCAGGTGCTCGAACTCCTCGGGCTGCCCCTCACCCATGCGCTCGGCCGCCACGGCCGCGATGTAGAGGTCGGCCTTGCTCCCGAAGTAGCGGGCGATGAGGGCGGCATCCACGCCGGCCCGGTCGCCGATCTCGCGGATGGTGGTGGCCTCGAAGCCCCGCTGTCCGAAGAGGTCCTGAGCGGCCACGAGCAGCGCGTGGCGACTGGCGGCGGCATCCCTCGGACGGCCCCCGGCCGGTGCGGCCTTCGGTGCGGCCTTCGATGCGGCGGTCACGGGGCCTCCGTCCGGGCCGGCAGCGGCACCTGCTCGTCGCCCAGCATGAGCCCGGCGCCGACCACCTCGGACTCCTCCTCCATGACGGTGACGGGGCCGACCAGATCGTCTGCCTCCTCGGTCAGGGGGCGGTTGGCCTGGCGGCCCGGGAGCACGTAGCTGATCACCGCGGTGACGAGGCACAGCGCCGAGGCCACGACCAGTGCGGTCCGGAACCCCCCCACCGTCGGGAAGGCGTGACCGTGGTGGGTGTAGGTGCTCAGGATGGCGGCACCGAGGGCACTGCCCACCGAGAGGCCGACGTTGCGCAGCACCTGGTAGAAGCCGGTGGCGCTGCCGGTCTCGCTCCGGGGGACGGCGCGGACGATGAACCCGGGCATGGCGGCGAAGGTGAGGCCGACCCCGAGGCCGGCCACACCCGAGGCCACGAAGGCCTGCCAGAGCGAGCGGTGGTCGACGGCGAAGAACAGCGTGGACAGGGCGAAGATGACGGCGCCGACCGGGATCATCGACCGTGTGCCGAAGCGGCGCTCGTAGGCCGGCAGGAAGCGGCTGGCCGCGAACGTGGCCACCGACAGGGGGATGAACACCAGGCTCGACACCACCACCGAGGCGCCGAACCCGTAGCCGTCGACGGCGGGGATCTGGACGAACTCGATCATGATCGGCAGGAACAGATACATGGCCACGCAGATCAGGAAGCCTGAGATGTCGGCGGTGAGCACGGACCGGTTGCGGACCTGGCGCAGGTCGACGAGGGGATCGTCGAAGGACAGCTCGTGGACGACCCACACCACGACCAGGACCGCGCCCAGGGCGATCAGGGACAGCGACCGCGCCGAGGACCATCCCCAGCCTCCTCCTTCGCTCAGCACCACCAGCAGGCTCACGATGGCCACGCACAGGGTGGCCGCGCCGACGGTGTCGAAGCGCCGGGGGACGGCGGCGGACCGCCCCGGGATCACGATGGCCGCCGCCACCAGCGCGCACGCCACGGTGAGGGCGCCGAACCAGAAGGCGGCGTGGAAGTCGAAGACCTGGGCGATGAGGCCGGTGATCGGGTAGCCCAGGCCGGCACCGACGGCCGTGGTGATGGACAGGGTGGCGATGGCCCGCCCCGCCCGCTCCGGCGACAGGTGCCTCCGGGCGATGGCCATGGTGACGGGCAGGAGCCCGAGCCCGAAGCCCTGGAGGGCCCGTCCCGCCACCACCACCACGAACTGGTCCGACAGCGCCGCCAGGATGCAGCCCACCAGCACCACCGCCAGCGCACCGAGGATCACGTCCCGCTGGCGGGGGCCGTCGGCCAGCCGGCCCATCACCGGCGTGGCCAGCGCCCCGGTGAGCAGGGCCGCGGTCAACAGCCACTGTGCGGTGCCCAGGGTGACGTGGTCGGCACGTGCGATGGTCGGGATGAGGGGCGCCCCGAGGCTGCTGACGATGGCCACCAGCGCGGCCACGCCGATGACGGTGGGCACGAGCGCCCGCGACCGCCACGCCTCGGCGGTCCTGTCCGGCCCACTGCTGTCCACCGGTGCGGCCACGGCTGCCCGTCCCGTCCTCTCGTCGGTCATCCTGCTCGTCGGTCGCCCTGCGCCCCCACGATGTCATCGGATGATGTCATTGGCTGATGACATCATAGCAGGGGCCGATGGCGGACCGATCCGTGGCCCCGGGTCCCGCCATTGGGCACAGAACCTTCATCTGGCAGAAACGCTCCCGTTACGAGCCGGACCTAGGTTCGACACACCGATCGGTTGCGCCGCCAAGGGTTGACGAACGCATCAGAAGCCGACCGCCGACCCACGAGACACACCTAGGAGTGCACCCATGAGTGGAAGCAAGGCACGGCTCGACGCCATCGACGCTGTCAAGAACTACCAGGCCCCGGCATCGATCTTCCCGGTCGACGAGGCCCCGGGCGAGATCTTCGGGTCCAACGTCTTCAGCAAGTCCGTCATGCAGAAGCGCCTGCCCAAGCCGGTCTACAAGTCGCTGCTGGCCACCATCGACCACTCCAAGCCCCTCGACCCCACGGTGGCCGACGTGGTGGCGGCGGCCATGAAGGACTGGGCCATGGAGAAGGGGGCCACCCACTACGCCCACGTCTTCTACCCGCTGACCCACCTGACCGCCGAGAAGCACGACAGCTTCTTCGAGCCGGGCGGCGAGGGAGCGGCCATCGCCGAATTCCAGGGCAAGACGCTGGTCCAGGGTGAGCCGGACGCCTCGAGCTTCCCCAACGGTGGCCTTCGGGCCACGTTCGAAGCGCGCGGCTACACCGGGTGGGACGCCACCAGTCCGGCCTACATCCTCGAGAACCCCAACGGGAACACGCTGTGCATCCCCACCGTGTTCATCTCGATGACCGGCGAGGCGCTGGACAACAAGACGCCGCTCCTCCGGTCCCAACAGGCCATGGCCAAGCAGGCCGAGCGGGTGCTGAAGCTGTTCGGCCACGAGAATCCCGACGCCGTGGTGTCCTTCGCCGGCGCCGAGCAGGAGTACTTCCTCATCGACCGGAGCTTCTTCCTCACCCGTCCCGACCTGCTCAATTCCGGCCGGACCCTGTTCGGGGCCAAGCCGCCCAAGGGCCAGGAGTTCGACGACCACTACTTCGGAGCCATCCCCGACCGGGTCCTCGGGTACATGATGGATTGCGAGCGTGAGCTGTTCAAGCTGGGCATCCCGGCCAAGACCCGCCACAACGAGGTGGCACCGGGCCAGTTCGAGCTGGCACCCATGTTCGAGCGGTCCAACGTGGCCGCCGACCATCAGCAGCTCCTCATGACCACCCTGAAGAAGGTGGCCCAGAAGCACGGCATGGAGTGCCTCTTCCACGAGAAGCCCTTCGGTGGGATCAACGGCTCGGGAAAACACGTCAACTTCTCGCTGGGCAACTCCACCGAGGGCAACCTGCTGCTGCCCGGCGACACCCCCCACGAGAACGCCCAGTTCCTGGTGTTCTGTGGGGCCGTCATCCGTTCGGTGCACAAGTACGGGGGCCTGCTCCGGGCCTCGGTGGCGTCGGCCACCAACGACCACCGGCTCGGGGCCAACGAGGCTCCGCCGGCCATCATCTCGATCTTCCTCGGCGAACAGCTGGCCGACGTCTTCGAGCAGATCGCCGCCGGTGGTGCCACCAGCTCCAAGGAGAAGGGCCACCTCGAGATCGGGGTGGACACGCTGCCCGTGCTGCCCACCGATCCCGGCGACCGCAACCGGACCAGCCCCTTCGCCTTCACCGGCAACCGGTTCGAGTTCCGGGCCCCGGGCTCGCTCCAGTCCATCGCCGGGCCGATGGTGACCATCAACACCATCCTGGCCGAGGCCCTCGACTACCTGGCCACCGAGCTCGAGGCCCTGGTGGACGCGGGGACCGAGTTCAACACCGCCGTCCAGACGGTCCTGCAGAAGGTCATCACCGACCACGGCAAGGTGGTCTTCAACGACGACGGGTACGCCGACGCCTGGCAGGTGGAGGCGGCCGAGCGCGGCCTCCCCAACCTCCGCACCACCCTCGATGCCCTCCCCGAGCTGATCACCGAGGAGTCCATGGAGCTGTTCTCCAAGTATGGGGTGTTCAACCACCGGGAGATGCACAGCCGCTACGAGATCGCCCTGGAGCAGTACATCCTGGCCATCGACGTCGAGGCCGAGCTGACCCTCGAGATGGCCACCACCATGATCCTGCCCGCCGCGGTGCGCTACCAGACCGAGCTGGCCACCAACGTGGCCAGCCTCAAGGCCGCCGGGGTGGAGGCCGACACCTCCACGCTCGAGGAGGTGAGCGGCTCCATCGCCGAGCTGCGGGCGGGCATCGCCGCCCTCAGGTCGGAGATCAACCATGACGACGTGCAGTCGGCCGAGAAGCACGCCGAGCACGCCCAGAAGGGCCTGCTGCCGGCCATGGACGCCGTCAGGAAGGCCGCCGACGCCCTCGAGGGCATGGTGGCCGACGACCTGTGGCCGCTGCCCACCTACCAGGAGATGCTCTTCATCCTCTGAGCCCACCTCCGGGGGGAGGCCCTCCCCACCCGCCGCGCCGGCCACCCGGTTCGCTACGCTCCTCCTGGCCTCCGGTGGACCACCGGCCGGGGCGGATCGAGGAGCGGAGCCGTGGACCTGCCGGACATCATCCCCCTCCCGCCTGTCGCGGCCGGGGTCGGCCTCCCCTGGGACACCGCCGTGATCGACCCCGTCGAGGCCCTGGCCGCCGCCCGTGCCTCGCACGGCGACACCTTCGTGGTCGACAGCGGGGACGACCGCTACCTGTTCACGTTCTCGCCGACCGGGGTGGCCTCCTTCTACGGGCTGCCTGAGGAGCGGGCGTCCAAGGGCCTCGCCGACTGGCGGATGCTGCGACGCAAGCTGCCCGACCGGATCTTCGCCGACCGCCGCACGCTGCCCCACCAGCTGTTCGGCCGGGAGGACACGACCTCGTTCCTGGGCAACGTCGAGCGCGCCCTCGACGTGACCGTGGACGAACTCGGGACGGTCGGCGAGGTCGACCTCTTCGATCTGTGCCGGCGGTTGGGCCACCGGGTGGGCCTGGCCTCGTGGGGCGGTCCCGGAGCCTCGACCGGTGCCCGGTTCGAACGGCTGGTCACCGCCTTCGACACGCTCGACGGGGCCGAGTCCTTCGTCCACCCCGATGCCATGGCCCAGGTGGCGGCGTCGGGGAAGCGGGACGAGGAGGCCGCCCTCGACTGCGTGGTGGACGAGCTGGGGGCGGCGCTCGAGGAGTTGGGTGGACACGAGGACGACCATCCCCTCTTCTCGCGGATCGTCTCGGTGTGGGCCTACGATCCGCCCGAGCTGGCGGCGCCCGGTGTGGCCATGGACGTGGCCCTCGTGCACATCGCGTCGATGTCCAACCTGTTCGCCGCACTGGGGTGGGCCGTCGTGGACCTCCTCCACCACCCCGACGAGGCCGCCCGGGTGGTGTCGGGCGACCGGGCCCGGGCCGAGCAGTGCGCCCTCGAGTCCATCCGGCTGGCCCAGCGCTCGATCATGGCCCGTTACGTCACCACCGAGGTCACCCTGGACACGGGAGACACCGTCCACCGGATCGCACCGGGGGTGACGGTCGCCACCCTCCTCCCCCTCACCAACACCACCGCCGGTCCCGGCCTGCACCACTGGGACCCGGACCACTGGAATCGGCGGCGGCTGGCCGAGCCCGGGGCACTGGCGGGCCTGGAGTTGGTCACGGCGTTCGGACACGGCCGGCACACCTGCCCGGCCCAACCGTTCTCCCTGGCCGCCATGACCACCTCGGTGACCCGGCTGCTGAGCAGCTTCGCCTGGAAGCCGCTGTGGGCGGACCACCCCCGACCGGTGCGGGCCCAGATCGGTGGCGTGGCACGCGCCGGCGGGCCGTGCCCGGCCGGCTACCGCGCCGTCATGACTCCCTGAGCCCCGGATGGCCCTTGGCCAGCAACGGCACCAGCAGGCGGTTCGGTGCCAGCCGCCCGACGACGGCGCCGACGCGGTTCCCCGCCCCGGGGATGACCACCACCGTCCCCTTGTCCATACCCTCGACTGCGGCCCGGGCCACGTCGGCCGCCGACAGCCACAGGAACGAGGGCAGGCTGGCTTCAGCGTCCTCCTTGGCGAACCCGGCCCGCTCACCGAATCCGGTGTCCACCGGACCGGGGCACAGGACGGTGGCGCTGACCCCGGTGCCCCGCAGCTCCCCGCCCAGGCCCTCGGTGTACGACAGCACGAACGCCTTGGCCGCGCCGTAGGCGGCCTGGCCCGGGAGCGGTTGGAAGGCGGCGGTCGAGGCCACGTTGAGCACCGCACCCCGGTGGCGGTCGACCATGCCGGGGAGGAACCGGCTGCACAGGTCGGCCACCGCAGTGACGTCGACCTCGAGCATGGCCACCTCGTCGTCGGGATCGGAGTGGGCAACCGCTCCCAGGGTCGAGTAGCCGGCGTTGTTGACCAGGATGTCGACGGACAGGCCCAGGTCCGCCACCGCGGCCGGCAGGGCGGCCCGCTGGGCACGGTCCGACAGGTCGGCGGTCAGGACCTCGACCCGCACCGCGTCGGTGCCGAGCTCCCGAGCCAGGGCCTGGAGCCGGTCGGTCCTCCGGGCCACCAGGGTGAGGCCATGGCCCCGGCGGGCCAGCTCACGGGCGATGCACTCGCCGATCCCGGACGAGGCCCCGGTGACCAGGGCGGTGCGTTCGGGGCCGGGCGCAGGGAGGCTCATGCCCTCACTGTACGGCCGGCCCGGCCCCGCCGGCCCGGCCCCGCCGGCACGGCCCTCG
>Ga0302202_10008074_pt1 | contig 10010 bp, 3 predicted proteins | sample II_Bog_N3_3_FD_194579 | JGI IMG/M metagenome (GOLD analysis project Ga0302202, IMG submission 194579) | Peat permafrost microbial communities from Stordalen Mire near Abisko, Sweden - II_Bog_N3_3 | ecosystem: Environmental > Terrestrial > Soil > Wetlands > Peat | place: Sweden: Abisko, Stordalen... | reverse complement strand
CGACGACGTGATTTATAATTTTCGGTTCCTCGCTGTTCGGTGTGGGTAGCGCGCGCTAAGCCGGCAGCCTGAGGTCGAGCTTGCCGGCGAGGAGATAGACGATGGCCTTGAGGTTTCGCATCGAGCGATAGCCGCGGGCTTTGGCCTTGGCTGCCTGGACGAGGCTGTTGATGCCCTCGATCAGGCCGTTGGCGATCTTGCTGTCGAACCAGCGGAGGATGCCGTCCCAGTGGCGCTTGACGGTGCGTGCGGCCTCGATCATCGGATCGAGCCGGCAGTGGGTGGCCCAGAAATACCACTTCTTCAGGAAGGCTGTCGCCGTCTGAGTGGAGGGCTGCTGATAGAGATCCTGGAAGGCCAGGCGGATCTGATAGGCGCGCGCGGTCTTCAGATGATGGGTCGGGAGGCTGTCGAGCGTGGCCTTCTGGCGTTCCGACAGGTTGGCGGGATTGCGCAACCAGATATAGCGTGTGCCGCGCAGCAGCGCGGCTTTCGTCTTCTGTTCGGCGCGCCGGACTTGATCGACCGCCTCGTTGATGATCTTGACGGCGTGGAACTTGTCGAAGGTTACGGCGGCCTTCGGCAGGTTGTCGGCGACGCCTTTGATGAAGGCCGGGCTCATGTCGATGCAGACTTCCTCGACGGCTTCGGGCGCGCCGCGATGGGCCCTCAGATCCTCGGCGAACGCGGCGACCGTGGCGGCGTCGCGGCCTTCGGCGGCGAACAGCACGCGGGCCTGATCGATATCGACGAACAGCGAGATGTAGTTGTGACCGCGTCGCGCGGCGGTCTCGTCGATGGCGACCCGCGTGACGCCGGAGGCGTCGGCGCGCGCCCGCGCCTCGTCGACATAATGGTGCACGACGCGCCACAGTTTGGTGTCGTGCTCGCCGACGATCCTGGCGACGGCCTTGACCGGCATGGCCGACACCATGGCCATCACCATGGCCTCGAACAGCAGGGTGAAGCCGCTGTCGGGTCGCGCCCATGGCGCGGCGATCTTTTTGACGCCGCATTTCTCGCAGCGCACGCGCGGCACACGGGCGTTCAGATAGGCCTGGTGCTGGAAGAAGTTCAGGTGTCGCCAGGTCATCCGCTCGGTGTCGTAGGCCGGACAGTCCGCCGCGCCGCAGCTCGGGCAGGCGAAGCGGCTGCCGGGCGCGAAGTCGATCTCGATATCCAGCCGGTGCGCCTCGGCGTCGAAGCGGGCGGTTGTCACGGTCCATGGCGGCGGCAGGCCGAGCGCCTGCTGCATCAGGTTCGTATCGTTCATGGTCGCCTGTTCGTCCTCTCTGTGGGGCCCGTCCTGATCCAGCCTGGCGCCGTGCTCGCCGCCGTCAAGGACGCTGCGCGCCGCGCAAGCGCGGTGGCCTTCGGCCATCCTTGACCGCGGCTGCGCGCGACGCCTGGGGGTCGTCACGCCGGGACGAAGAAACGCCCCTTTTCGGCCGAACCAAGAAACATCCGAGATGGGGCGAGCCCTGCCATCCGGCAAGGGTTCGCCGCCCTCGACCCACTCCAAACGGCGACGAGGCAAAAACGGACTTTCGCATCGATGTCGCCAGGGTCTCGGGGTCTCCGACCCAAGGGCGCCTCGCTTCAAGACTAGATTGCTTCGCTTCGCTCGCAATGACGATTGCAGGAACGCTCGGCCCGTCCCCCGCTTGCGGTCCCCGCCCCCCTCCGTGCTATTCCTGCGATCGAACAATCAATTCTAGGGGAGGAGCCTGCATGGCCGCCATCAATTCCGTCGCCGATCTCAGCGTCGTGGGCGACATCGCCATCTTGACGATCGATTCGCCGCCCGTGAACGCGCTGTCGGCCAAGGTGCGCGACGGCCTGCGCGACGGCATGGTCAAGGCGGCGGCTGACCCGGCGGTGAAGGCCGTCGTGCTGATCTGCGCGGGGCGCACCTTCATCGCCGGCGCCGACATCGCCGAATTCGGCAAACCCTTCACCGGCGCCAGCCTGCCCGACGCGCAGGCCGCGTTGGAGAATTGCCCCATGCCGGTGATCGCGGCGATCCACGGCACGGCGCTCGGCGGCGGCTTCGAGGTCGCGCTGGTCTGTCACTACCGGGTCGCGGTTCCCTCGGCCAAGCTCGGCCTGCCGGAGATCAAGCTCGGCCTCATCCCCGGCGCCGGCGGCACGCAAAGGCTGCCGCGCCTGATCGGACCGGAAGCGGCGCTCGAAGCCATCCTGTCGGGGACGCCGTTCGGGGCCAAACAGGCGCTCGCGTGGGGCGTCGTCGATCAACTCGTCGAGGAGGGCAAGCTGCGCGAAGGCGCGCTCCGCTTCGCGCGCAAGGCGATCGACGAGAAGCTGCCGCTGCTGAAGGTGCGCGACCGCGAGGACAAAGTCGCCGCCGCGCGCGGCAAGCCCGAGATCATCGACGCGATCGTGAAGACCAACGCGCGGAAATTCCGCGGCTTCGAGGCCTGGCGGCAAGCGGTCGATCGCGTCCGCGACGCGGTGGAACTGCCGTTCGACGAGGGCATGAAGCGCGAGCGCGCTTCGTTCATGGAATTGCTCGTGTCGACGCAATCCAAGGCCCAGCGGCATGTGTTCTTCGCCGAGCGGCAGGTCTGGAAGGTCGCGGACGTGCCGGACGATACGCCGACGCTGCCGATCAAAAAGGTCGGCGTCATCGGCGCTGGCACGATGGGCGGCGGCATTTCGATGAACTTCCTCAACGCCGGCATCCCCGTCACCATCGTGGAGACGCAAGCCGCCGCGCTCGATCGCGGGCTCGGGGTCATTCGCAAGAATTACGAGAACACCGCCAAGAAGGGCCGCATGAGCGCAGCCGATGTCGAAACGCGGATGGGCCTGCTCGCGGGCACGCTGGACCTCTCCTCGCTCGCCGATTGCGATCTCATCATCGAGGCCGTGTTCGAGAACATGGCGATCAAGAAGGAGATTTTCGCCAAGCTCGACGCGATAGCCAAGCCCGGCGCGATCCTCGCCTCCAATACCTCCTATCTCGACGTCAACGAGATCGCCTCGGTCACCAAACGGCCGGAATCGGTGCTCGGCATGCATTTCTTCTCGCCCGCCAACGTGATGCGGCTGCTCGAGGTCGTGCGCGGCGACAAGACGTCGAAGCCCGTGATTGCGACCGCGATGCAACTAGCCAAGAAGATCGGCAAGATCGCGGCGTTGGTCGGCGTCTGCCACGGCTTTGTCGGCAATCGCATGTTGGCCGAGCGGCAGCGCGAGGCGCAGGCGCTGATCCTCGAGGGCGCGATGCCGTGGGACGTCGACCGTGTGCTGTACGATTTCGGCATGCCGATGGGGCCGTTCGCGATGAGCGATCTCGCCGGGCTCGACATTGGTTGGTCGAAGGAGACGACGAAGTCCTCGACGATCCGCGAAATCCTCTGCGAACAGGATCGGCGCGGGCAGAAGAACGGCGCGGGCTTCTACGATTACGACGAGAATCGCAACGCTAAGCCGTCGCCCTTGGTCGAAAAGATCATTCTCGATTTCGCCGCGAGCAAGGGGATCAATCGACGGACGATCTCGGACGACGAGATTTTACAGCGCTGCCTCTATCCCATGATCAACGAGGGCGCGAAGATTCTGGAGGAGGGCAAGGCGCAGCGCGCCTCCGACATCGATATCGTCTGGATCAACGGCTACGGCTGGCCGGTCTATCGCGGCGGTCCGATGTTCTATGGCGATACGATCGGGCTCGACAAGGTGTTGGGCGCGATGCGCGGCTTCCAAGCGACGATGGGCGACGCGTTCAAGCCGTCGGCGCTGCTGGAGAAGCTGGTCGCCGAGGGCAGGGGCTTCAGGGATTTGTGAGGGGGCCGCTGTAGACGCGGTCGGCGACCGCGTCCCTTTCCATCGCCGCGCCGCCGACCAGGAGAGGCGCTGACGCGCCGGACGCGGTCGGCGACCGCGTCTACAATCCGCCGCCATTCGTCATCGCGAGCGACAGCGCGGCGATCCAGACTAAGCCTCAACCATGAAGCCTAGTCTGGATCGCGTCGCGTCGCTCGCGATGACGGGGGCCGCCACCATCGAGGGCGAATGCGTTCATCGAAGGTATGGTGGAGCGCAAAATGTCCGGCGCGAAAGCGGCTTGTCACCAACCAAATGCTTTGCGACAGGCGCGACCAGCGGCCGCGCCTACAATCAGCCCAACCGGCCCGAGGCGTGCGCAAGCAGGATATACACCTTGCCGGAATCCGACAGCATGGCGGTGCGGGACTGCGCGCCGTCGCGGTCGTTCTGGCCGATCTTGGTCAGCAGCCGCTCGAACTCCTGCACGAACCGGTTGACCGAGTCGCGGAACGGCGCGTCGGCGCGGTAGCGGCGGCGGATGTCGTCGAAGGCCTGCTGGCCGGCGGCGGTGTAGAGACGGCGCGAGACGGCGCCGACGTCGCCCGAACGCCAACGCTCCCACATCTCGCCCGCGGCTTCGGTGTCGACGAGCCGCGCGATGTCGGTCGAGATCGACTCCAGCGAGTCGCCGCTGGTGCGCGCGACGGGCTGCGCGGGCTCCTCGCGCGAAGCGGCGGCGAGCAGGTTGGAGAGCCAGCCGGCCTGATTGCGCTCGGCCGCCGTGGCGGGAGCGGGGGCGGGCGCCGCGGGACGGCGGACGGCCGGCTCGATGATCGGCGCCGTCGCGGTCAGCACGCGCACGTAGTCCTCCTCGCGCGCGGGAGCGGTCTCGCGAGGCGGCGCGAGCTCGAGAGGCGCGGAAGGCGCGGGACGCGAGGCGGGGCCCGGTTCACGCCGCGGGGGCGGCGGCGCGATCGATTCCGCGCGCGCGGCCGGAACGATCGGCGCGGTCGGCGGGGCCGAGACCGGCTCGGCGATGTCGAACGTCGCGCCCGAGGTCGAGACGACGGCCGCCAGCTCCTTCAGCGCCTTGATCTGGTCGGAGACGACGCGGCGCATCGCATTGGCGGCTTCGTTGGTCTCCTGCGGCAGTTCGAACACGCCGCGGCGCAACTCGTGCCGCGTATTGTCGAGTTCGCGCTGCATTTCCCCGGCCATCTGCTTGACCTCGCCGACGGAGGTCCGGAACTTCTCCGACGCTTGGTCCATGATCTGCGCGAGCTGCGCGCTCGCCTGTTCATAAGTCGCCCGCAGCGCTTGCGCGGTTTTTTCGCTTTCGCGGCCGGCGTTCTCGCGGATCGTCTCGAACTGGCCGGTGACGCTGGCCGCCGTGCCCTTCGTGGTGGCGGCGAGCGAGGCGCTGATCTCCTGCGCGCGCGCTTGCGCCTTCGCGAAGCTCTCCTCGACCGACGCGGTGAAGCTCCGCATCATCTCGTCGAACGCGGAACTCTTCGATCCGATGGTCTCGAACAGGGCTTCCAGGTTTTGCTGGCGGTGTTGCAGCGCCATGTCGATGGTCTGCTGCTTGGCCGCCAGATCGCGCGCGACCTCCGCGAGCGCCGCCGTGTGGGCGGCCATGCGGTCGACCATCTGGCTCGAGTCGTCGCGCGTGGTGAGCGACAGCCGGTCGAGTTCGGTGACCTGGCTGGCGATCGCGCCGAGCGAGCGTTGCAGGTCCTGCACCTTGCCGCCGAGGTCGCCCTGGATCTGTCCCAGTTGCGAACTGGCCGAGCCGACGATGCGATCGAGCGCCGTTCCGGTTTGCCCGAGGCGATCGAGCACTTGCGACAATTCACCGCGCAGACGATCGCTGGTCGAGGCGAGCGAGGCGACCGAGGTCTGCGCGCCGTGCTCCATCGCTTCCTTCAACGCGTGGCTGGAGTTTTCGAGTTCGGCGGTGAGGCGGCCGACCAGCGCGCCGATGGTCTCGGTCGAATGCGCGGACGCCGACTCGGCGGTCTCCTTGAGCGCGATTGTCGAGCTTTCGAGTTCATGCGTGAGCCGCGCGAGCAACGAGCCGATCGCGTCCGTCGACCGCGCCGTGGCGGCGTCGGCGGCGGCGCGCAGCGCGAAGGCTGACTTCTCGACCTCTTGCGTCAGGCGCGTGATCAGCCCGCCGATCGATTCGGTCGAACGCGTCGCCGCCGTGTCGGCGACGTTGTGCAGGGTGATGGACGACTTCTCGACGTCCTGGCTGAGACGCGACAGCAGACCTCCGATCGCCTCGGAAGATCGGCTGGTCGCGGATTCGGCGACCGAATGCAGCAGCATCGAGGACTGTTCGACATCCCGGCTCAAACGACCGACGAGGTTTTCGATCGCCTCGGACGAGCGCGCCGTCGCGGTGTCGGCGGCCGTGTTCAAGCTGAGCGAGGATTGTTCGACGTCCTGCTTCAGGCGCGCGAGCAGACCGCTGACGGTTTCCGACGAACGCGTCGTCGCGGACTCGGCCGCCGCGCGCAACGCGTAGGCGGATTTTTCGACGTTCTGGTTGAGCTGCGCGAGCAGGCCGCCGACCGCTTCGGTCGATTGCGCCTTGGCGGATTCGGTCGCCGCGTTGAGCGCCGTGGTCGAGGTTTCGACCTCGTGGTTGATCTGACCGGTGAGCGCGCCGAGCGAGCGGACCGATTCGGCGCCGCTGGCGTTGATCGCCGCGAGCAGATCCTCGCCGCGGCGCGAGAGCAGGCCGATGAAGCCGTTGACGCGCTGCTCGAAGCTCTGCGTGGCGCGGTCGCCGATGCCGGAAATCTGATGGGAAAGCTCGTCGCCGCGCGCGCCCAGTTGCGTGACGAATTCGGCGCCCTGGCCCTCGAGCAACTGCCGCAGCGCGTCGATGCGCGCCGAGATGAGGCCGGTCAGATCGCCGCCGCGCGAGGCGAGTGTCGCGTCGAGGTTGGCGACCGCTGCGGAAATCTCGCGCTGCAACGCTTGCGATTGCTCGGCGAGCTTGGCGGCGACGATGTCGGCGCCGCCGACCAGCGAGGCCTGGATCGACTGCCCGTGCGCGCTGACGAGGCCGTCGAGCGTTTGCGAATGGCCCGCCATCGTCTTGGCCAGTTCCGCGCCGCTGGCGTCGAGACGCCCGGTGAGGCCCTGCAACGGCGAGACGACCTGCGTCTGGAAGCGATCGGCGCTGCCGCCGAGCGCGCCGGTCATTTCGTCGAGCTTGCCGACCAGCGTCGCGCTGATGCGGCCCGCGAGGTCGGACAAGGCCTGCGTCAGCGCGGTGGCGCGCGATTCCAGGGTCTGCGCGACTTCCGCCGACTTGCTTTCGATTCCCTTGGTGATTTCGCGTCCGCCTTCGCCGAGCGCGCGCGCGGCCTCCAGCGTATTCTTGGCGAGCACTTCGGTCAGCGCCTTGCCGCGCGCCGCCAGGCCGTCGTCGATGCGCTGCGCCAAGCCGTCGAGCGAGGCGCTGATCTGACGCAGTCGGTCGCTCGCGCGCGCATCCGTGCTGTCGAGACTCGACGCGATGAGCGCGGCGAAATCCTGGTGACGCTTGACCAAGCGTTCGTCGAGCGCGCCGCCGCGCGTGACCACGGTGTCTTCGATGGCGGTCAGCTTGCCGTCGATCAGGCCCGCCAGCGCCTGCACTTCGGTGTCGATGCGGGCGACGGTTTCCTGTCCGCGCTGAACGATCGAAGCCTCGAACGAGGCCAAGCCGCCCTGCAAGGCCGAATTGACCGAACGCGAATGCGAAGCCAGCGCGAGTTCGATCGCGGTGTGATGAGCGGAGGAGGCGGTGTCGAATTCGCCGATGCGCTGACGCGCGGTCTCATCGAGCCGATCGTGAAGGGAGTTCAGGCTGTGATCGAGTTCGCCAATTCGCTGATGGGCGATCTCGTCGAGCCGAGTGTGGTGTTCGGTCAGCCGCTGGTTGAATTGGCCGGCGCGCTGCATGATGGTCTGATCGATGAGATCGCGGTGGGCGCCTAGGTCGCGATCGAGATCACCGATGCGCTGACGCGTCGTCTCGTCGAGCCGGTTCTGGTGTTCGGCCAGCCGCTGATCCAGTTGGCCTACGTGTTGGCCCGTGGTCTGATCGATGAGATCGCGATGGCCGCTCAGGTTGCGATCGAGTTCGCCGATGCGCGCGCGAGTCGTCTCGTCAAGGCGCGTCTGATGCTCGGTCAGCCGCAGATCGAGCTGGTCGATACGCTGGCCGGTGGTCTCGTCGATGCGATTGTAGTGCTCGCCCAGGCGTTGATCGATCTCGCCGAACCGCTGGTTGGCGGTCTGGTCGATCCGGTCGCGGTGTTCGCTGAGGTTCTGATCGAGTTCGCCGATACGCTGACGGGTCGTCTCGTCGAGCCGGTCGTAATGTTCGGTGAGACGCTGGTCGAGTTCGCCGATGCGGCGGCCGGTGGTCTCGTCGATGCGCTGATGATGCGCGCCGAGTCGCTGATCGATGTCGCCCGCGCGGTTGGACATCACCGCGTCGATCGCGTCGATATGGTGCGCGATGTTGTCGCTGAGCTTGGTGGCGTGGCCGCCGATGCGATCGACGACGCTGTCGCCGCTCTCACCCACGAGGCCGCTGAGCGCGTGCAGTTGTTGGTCGAGCAACTGGGTCTGCTCCGTCAGCGCGCCGACCAGCGAACCGCCGCGCGCGCCCAAGGTGTCCTCGAACGCCGCGAGCCGCGAGGCGAGGGTGTCGTGGATGCTTTCGCCGCTGATCGAGATCGCCGCGACGGCCTCGGTGGCGGAGGACGCGAATTTCTCGCTGGCGAAATGCGCGACTTCGGCCCAATGCGCGAGCGCCGCGCGCGTGGCTTCGCTGAAGCGTTCTTGCGTCGAGCCGCCCTGGGCGTCGATCGCCTCGATCGCGGCGCGCGTCGCCGCGTCGATCTGGCCGCTGAGCGCGCCGGCGGTCGCGTCGAGCGTATCGCGCAATTCGGACGCGCGCGTCTGGAAATGTTGCGACCATTGGTCGTTGGCGGCGTCGAAGGTCGCGCGCGCCGTTTCCGCGCGCTCGTCGATCCGCGAGGCCAGACGATCCGTGGAGCGGCCGAGCACGTCCTGCAGCGCCTGACCGCGAACGACCACCGTCTCATGCAATCTATCGGCGGCTTCATTGAGCCCGGAGACCAGCGTTTCGCCGCGCTCGCCGAGCGCCAGTTCGAGCGCGCTTCGGCTCGCCTCGATGCGGTCGACGAGGCCCTGGCTGAGATCGTGATAGTCCCGAACGACCGACTCGCTGGTTTCGACGAGGCGCGCGGTGACGCTGTCGCCCTGGACGCGGAGGGCCTCGGCGGTTTCCCCGGCGGTGGATTGCAGCCGCGTCAGCATGTCCTGGGTGAGATCGTGGTAGTCGCGCGCCACGGATTGGCTGGTCTCGGCGAATTGCGTCGACACGGTGTCGCCATGGATGCGGATCGCTTCGGAAGCGGCGCCGGCGCTCAGGTGCAAATGGTCCAGCAGGCTCTGGCTGAGACCCTCGTACTCGCGCGCGACGGTCCGGCTGGTCTCTGTCAGCCGCGACGTGAGCGAATCGCCCTGAACGCGAAGGATCTCGGAGGCTTCGGCGCCGGTCGAGCGCAATTGCTCGATGAGGCTTGCGTGCCGATCGCCGAAGTCGCGCGCGACCGATTGATGGGTCTCCGTCAATTGCGACGCGACCGCGTCGCCGTGGGCGCGCAGCGCTTCCGTCGTCTGATGGCCGCTCGCGTCAATGCGCGAGAGCAGGGATTGGCCGCGCTCGTCGAGTTCGCGCGAGACGAACTGATGGGTGTCGGTCAGTTGCGTCACCACGGCGTCCGCATGCGCGCGCAGCGCCTCGGTCGTCTGTTGGCCGCTCGCGTCGATGAGCGCGAGCAAGGACTCGCCGCGCTCGTCGAATTCGCGCGCGACGGTCTGGTTGGTTTCGACCAGCCGCGAAACGACGGAGGCGCCTTGCGCGAGCAGGGCGGCGGTCGTTTCCTGGCCGGTGGCGCCGATGAGGGCGATGAGGGACTGGCCGCGTTCGTCGAATTCGCCCGTAACTTGGTTGTGCGTCTCGGTCAGTCGGGAAACGACGGCCTCGGCTTGAGCGAGCAAGGTCTCGGTCGTTTGCTTGCCGCTCGCCTCGATGCGATCGAGCAGCGACTGGCCGCGCTGGTCGAGTTCGCGCGCCACGGTCTGGTTGGTCTCGGTCAGGCGCGACACGACGTTTTCCCCGT
>Ga0302202_10008071_pt1 | contig 10013 bp, 8 predicted proteins | sample II_Bog_N3_3_FD_194579 | JGI IMG/M metagenome (GOLD analysis project Ga0302202, IMG submission 194579) | Peat permafrost microbial communities from Stordalen Mire near Abisko, Sweden - II_Bog_N3_3 | ecosystem: Environmental > Terrestrial > Soil > Wetlands > Peat | place: Sweden: Abisko, Stordalen... | reverse complement strand
CTATCGCGCCCGCGCGCTGATGGACGACCTCGGAATCGACCCTAAGGCCGACCCGGCCAAGCTCTCGGGGGGCGAAGCGCGCCGCGCCGCGCTCGTTCGCGTTCTGGCCGCCGACCCGGACATCATGCTGCTCGACGAGCCGACCAACCATCTCGACTTGATTGCGATCGAATGGCTGGAGAAGACGCTGGCCGAATCGCGCGCCGCCTTGGCCGTCGTCAGTCACGACCGCCGCCTGCTCGCCGACCTGACCCGCGCGACCGTCTGGCTCGATCGCGGCCGCACCCGCCGCCTCGATCAGGGTTTCGCCGCCTTCGAAGCGTGGCGCGATACGCTGCTCGAAGAGGAGGAACTCGCGCGTCACAAGCTCGACCGCCGCATCGTCGAGGAGGAGCATTGGATGCGCTACGGCGTCACCGCGCGGCGCAAGCGCAATATGCGCCGGGTCGGCGAGCTGGCGACGATGCGGCGCGAGCGGCGCGAGGAGCGCCGGGCGGAAGGCGTCGCAACCATGGCCGCGCCGGAGGCGCGATCGTCGGGCGCCTTGGTGATCGAAGCGGAGAAGATCAGCAAGAGCTACGGCGACCGGCCGGTGGTGAAGGATTTCTCGACCCGGGTGATGCGCGGCGACCGGGTCGGCGTCGTCGGCGCCAACGGCGCGGGCAAGACGACGCTGATCGAGCTGCTGTCGGGCGCGCTCGCGCCCGATTCCGGCGTCGTCCGGCTCGGGACCAACGTCGCGATGGCCAAGCTCGACCAGCGGCGCGCCTCGCTGCTGCCGACGACGACGCTGTCCGACGCGCTGACCGGGGGCGGCTCGGACTATGTGCTGGTCAACGGCGAGCGCAAGCACGTCGTCGGCTACATGAAGGACTTCCTGTTCGCGCCGGAACAGGCGCGCACGCCGATCGGCAAGCTGTCGGGCGGCGAGCGCGGCCGGCTGACGCTGGCGCGCGCGCTGGCGCAGCCGTCGAACCTGATGGTGCTCGACGAGCCGACCAACGATCTCGACCTTGAGACGCTCGACCTGCTGCAAGAACTGCTCGGCGACTATTCCGGCACGATCCTGATCGTCAGCCACGACCGCGACTTCCTCGATCGCGTTGCGACTTCGGTGGTCGCGGCCGAGGGCGACGGACGTTGGCGCGAATATGCCGGCGGCTATTCCGACCTGGTCGCGCAGCGCGGCTACGGTCTTTCCGGCGCGCGGATCGCCGAGGCGCCGAAGACGGAGAAGGCGCCGGCGCGCGAGGCGGCCGATCGGCAGGCGACGAAACGAAAGCTGTCCTTCAACCAGAAGCGGGCGCTCGAACTGCTGCCGCGGCGGATCGCGGCGCTGCGCGACGAGATAGCGGCGCTGGAGGCCAAGCTCGGCGACATCGATCTGCACGGCCGCGATCCCGCGGGCTTCGACCGTGCGACGCACGTCTACGCCGACAAGCGCGCCGAACTCGAGCGGGCCGAGGACGAATGGCTGGCGCTCGAGATTTTACGCGAAGAGCTTGAGGCTTAGGCGGCTTGACCGCCCGCGCGCTTGCGCCAATCCTCTGTCGCGGGAGAAGGTCGGAGGCATTGCGATGCCGGGCAAGGTCAAGCTGCTCGTCGGTTCAAAGAAGGGTGTCTTCATTCTCGAAAGCGATGAGCGGCGCCGATCGTGGCGGCTCACCGGACCGTTCTGCGAGACCTGGCCGATTCATCACGTCGTCGGCGATCGGCGCGATGGCGCGATCTACGGCGCCGGCGGCAACGAATGGTTCGGTCCGGCGGTGTGGAAGTCGACCGACGGCGGCGTGAGCTGGACGCATTCGAGCCACGGCCTCGCCTATGCGACGGGCGAGACGCCGGTCAAGGCGGCGTGGAGCGTCGCGCTCGCGCACGGCCGCCTCTACGCCGGGGTCGAGCCGGCGGGTCTGTTCGTCAGTCACGATGGCGGCGCGAGCTTCGAGCCAGTGCAGGGCCTGCGCGACCATCCGACGCGGCCGGATTGGCAACCAGGCGGCGCAGGCCTCATCCTCCATTCGATCGTGCTCGACCCTGACGACCCGCAGCGGATCTGGGTGGCGATCTCGGCGGCGGGGGTGTTCTACAGCGGCGACGGCGGCGCGACCTGGGCGCCGCGCAACAAGGGCACGCGCGCCGACTTCCTGCCCGAGGGCCAGCGCTATCCCGAGTTCGGCCAGTGCGTCCATTGCCTGGTCAAGGCGCCGGGGCGCGGCGACCGGCTCTATCAGCAGAACCACTGCGGCATGTACCGCAGCGACGATGGCGGCGAAACCTGGGTCAGCGTGGAGGAGGGACTGCCGTCGACGTTCGGCTTTCCCGCCGCCGCCCATCCGCGCGATCCCGAGGCTTTGTTTCTCTTTCCGCTCAACGGCGCGGAGCAGGGCCGCTTTGCGCCGCAGGGCAGGCCCGCGGTGTGGAAGACGACAGACGGCGGCGCGCATTGGCGCGGGCGGAGCGCCGGATTGCCGCAGGGCGACGCGTTTTTCGGCGTGCTGCGCCAGGCGATGGCGACCGATACGCTGGAGCCGGCCGGCGTCTATTTCGGCGCCGGCAACGGGTCCGTCTACGCCAGCGCCGACGAGGGCGAGTCGTGGATGCGGATCGCGGAGAATCTGCCGGCGATCTCCTCGATCGAAACCCTGGTCGTCGACGCGTGACGACTCCACGCGACGACCGCAGGCCAGCGCTGGTGCGGCTGCCGGCTTCGCTGACCGCTTTGTTTTCTGGCGCGCCGCGGGTCGTCGAATTGCCGTCTGGCAGCGTGAGCGAACTGATCGACGCGCTCGACGCGCGTTGGCCGGGCATGCGCGATCGGCTGTGCGATTCGTCGCCGGCGGTGCGCCGCCACGTCAACGTGTTCGTCAACGGCGCGCGCGCCAGGCTCGACGGGCCCGTGCCGCCCGCGGCCGATGTCTACATCCTGACCGCGATCAGCGGCGGCTAGGCGGCGAGCGCCGTTTCGACGATCTGGGCGAAATACGCCATGCCGTAGGGCAGCGCGGCGTCGTTGAAGTCGTAGGAGGGATGATGCAGGCCGGCGCTGTCGCCGTTGCCGAGCCAGATGAACGCGCCCGGCCGCGCTTCGAGCATGAAGGAGAAGTCCTCCGCGCCCATCACCGGCGGGTCGTCGGTACGCACGCGGTCGACGCCGGCGACCTGGCGCGCGACCGCGGCGGCGAATTCGCTCTGGTCGACCGGGTTGATCGTCGCGGGATAATTACGGCGATAGTCGAGCGCGAAAGAAACGTCGGCGGCGGCGGCGATTCCGGTGACGATCGCGCGAAACCGCCGCTCGGCGAGATCCCGAACCGCCGGCGACAGCGAGCGCACCGTTCCTTCGAGCTCGGCCGACTGCGGCAGGATGTTGTCGGTGTTGCCGGCGGTGAAGCGCGCCACCGAGACGACGCAGGAATCGAGCGGGTCGACGTTGCGCGAGACGATTGTCTGCAACGCCGTGACCATCTGTGCGCCGGCGACGACGACGTCGACGCAATTGTGAGGAAAGGCGGCGTGGCCGCCCTTGCCTTCGAGCTTGAGGACGAAGAAATCGGCCGAGGCCATCGCCGCTCCCGCGCGGATCGAAAATTCGCCGACCGGCAGGTTCGGCGCATTGTGAAGGGCGTAGACTTCCTCGATGGCGAAAGCGTCCATCAGACCGTCGTCGAGCATCGCCTTGGCGCCGGCGCCGCCTTCCTCGGCCGGCTGGAAAATGACGATCGCCGAGCCGGCGAAGTTGCGCGTGGCGGCAAGATAACGCGCCGCGCCAAGCATGATCGCGGTGTGGCCGTCGTGGCCGCAGGCGTGCATGCGGCCGGGAACCGTCGAGCGATAGGGCAGATTGGTGGTCTCCTCGATCGGCAGCGCGTCCATGTCGGCGCGCAGGCCGATCGCCCGCGCGCTCGCGCCCTTGCGGCCCTTGATGACGCCGACCACGCCGCTGCGGCCGAAGCCGGTGCGGACTTCGTCGCAGCCGAACTCGCGCAGCCGCTCGGCGACGAAGGCGGCGGTCTGGTCGAGGTCGTAAAGCAGCTCGGGATGGGCGTGAAGGCGCCGGCGCCAGCGCTGCGCATCGGGAACGAGTTCGGCGATGGCGGGGCTTATGGACATCAGCGGCGCGCTCCCGAATGGCAGTGTTTAGATGGCCGTGGCGCAGCGGCGCTGTCAACGGCGCTCGGCGGTTCGGCGCGTGATTCGACGCGAGGATCAGCGGCGAAGGCGGGGCGTTAACAGGGCGTTGACGCTGCCGACAGGATTGGCGCGCGCCGTAACCGATTGCCGACCCGCTCGGCGCTAGGGTCGACATGCGGGAGTGCCCGAGCAGGGCGAGAATTCGACATGAGCGGCGGAACGGCGCACGGCCTGGGGCCGTTCGACCCCTATTGGACGGACGAGGTCAAGCCGCCGCGGCGCGGCGGCGGCTGGCCGCGCCGTCTCGCCTTCGGCTTCGGGGCGGCGTTGGCGATGGTCGGCGTCGCGATGCTGTCGCCGTTGCGGCCGCAGGTCGAAAGCGCTGGAACCAGCGTCGTTGCGTCGTCGCCGCCGAGCGAGGTCGTCGATTTCTCCGCCGCGCCGGCGCTGGCGCTCGAAGGGGTCGCGGCCGACCAGATCAGTCACGAAACCCGCCGCGATCGCGCCGGTCCCGGCCGCAGGGACGCGCTTGGAATCGGCCGTCTCGACGGCGCCGGTCCGGCGCTGCGGGTCGAGATGTGGCGCGACGGCGGGCGAGGGGCGGCGGTCAGCCTGTTCGTCGCCGCGGCGGAAACGGCGGCGGCCGGCGGCGCTGCGGTCGAGCGGCTCGGCGCGATCAAAACGCTCGCCAGCGCCTCGGGGCCGATCGAATGGGCGGCGCTGACGCTTGCCGGCGACAGGGACCGCGGCTGCGCGGCGTTCCGCATCTCGCCGCGCGTCGGCGGGCTCCGGGGCGTCGTCTGCGCCGCTTCGGGCGCCTCGGTCGACGAGGCGGCGCTCGCCTGCGCGATCGAGCGCCTGAGCCTGACCAAGGCGGGACGCGAGGCCGGCTTCGCCGACGTGCTGAAGCCCGGACCGGCGCGCCGCGCCGCCTGCCGCACGCCGCTCGACTGAGCCTTTACGCGCCGCGCTCGAAAGCGGCGACGATCGCGTCGCCCATCTCGCTCGTCGACACGAGCCGGCTGCCCTCGGAGCGGATGTCCTGGGTGCGCAGGCCCGTCGCCAGCACGCTGGCGATCGCGGCGTCGAGCCGGTCGGCGACCTCGCCGAGGCCGAACGAATAGCGCAGCGCCATGCCGAGCGAACCGATCATCGCGATCGGATTGGCGAGGCCCTTGCCGGCGATGTCGGGCGCCGAGCCATGCACCGGCTCGTAGAGCGCCTTGCGCTTGCCGGTCTGCGGATCGAGGTCGCCGAGCGAAGCCGACGGCAGCATGCCGAGCGAGCCGGTCAGCATCGAGGCGACGTCGGACAGCATGTCGCCGAACAGATTGTCGGTGACGATGACGTCGAACTGCTTCGGCCAGCGCACGAGCTGCATGCCGAGCGCGTCGGCGAGCTGGTGCTCGAGCTCGACGTCGGCGAATTCGCGCTTGTGCAGGGCGACGACGACCTCCTTCCACAGCACGCCGGACTTCATCACGTTGTGCTTCTCGGACGAGGTCACTTTGTTGTGGCGCTTGCGCGCGAGATCGAAGGCGACGCGGGCGATGCGCTCGATCTCGAACGTGTCGTAGACCTGGGTGTCGATCGCCCGCTTCTGGCCGTTGCCGAGATCGAGGATCTGCTTCGGCTCGCCGAAATAGACGCCGCCGGTCAGCTCGCGCACGATCATGATGTCGAGACCCTCGACCACATCGCGCTTCAGCGACGAAGCGTCGGCGAGCGCCGGATAGCAGATCGCCGGACGCAGATTGGCGTAGAGCGCGAGGTCCTTTCGCAGGCGCAGCAGGCCAGCCTCCGGCCGCGCCTCATAGGCGACGTCCGCCCATTTCGGCCCGCCGACGGCGGCGAGCAGCACCGCGTCGGCGGCCCGGGCGCGCGCCATGTCGGCTTCCGAGATCGCCGCGCCGTGGGCGTCGTACGCGCAACCGCCGACCAGGCCCTTCTCGGTTTCGAACCGCGCCAGGCCGATGCGGGCGCAGGCGCTCGCCACCTTCTCGACCTCGGCCATCACTTCGGGGCCGATGCCGTCGCCGGGGAGAAGGAAGAGCTTGTAAGTCGCCATGACGCGCCGTCGCCTTGTTGGGGATGCGACGCTTGCTAGACGATTTCGGCGCCGGGGAAAAGCGGCGCAAGGAAAAATGACCTCATGCGGCCTCCGCGTCCTTCGAGACGCGCCGCTGACGCGGCGCTCCTCAGGATGAGGAGGAAAGGCGAAGCCTGCACGGCGTCACACCACGCCCTCACCGTGAGGAGGCCGCGAAGCGGACGTCTCGAACGGCGAGGGCGTGGCGGGGCCGGCGCAGCGGAAATATGCTAGACCGTCGCCAAAGCGAGCGCGCGCAAAGGCGAAGCGGTGACGACGATCAGCAACATGACGGCCGACGCCTTCGTCAAGCGGCCGCCGCGCGACATGCGTTTCTTCCTTGTTCACGGCTCCGACGAAGGACTGGTTCATGAGCGCGTCAAGACGCTGGTCGGTGCAGCGCTGCAGGGCGCCGCCGATCCGCTGCTGCTGACGCGTCTCGACGGCGACGCGGTGGCGCGCGAGCCCGGCGCGCTCGCCGACGAAGTCTATGCGGTGTCGATGTTCGGCGGCGCGCGCGCGGTGTGGATCGAAGCGCAGGCCCGCGACCTGCTCCCGGCGCTGACGCCGCTGTTCGCGCGGCCACCGGTCGATTGCACGATCGTCGTCGAGGCCGGATCGCTGAAGCGCGGCACGGCGCTGCGTAGCGCATTTGAGAAGGCCGACAACGCCGCCTCGATCGAATGCTATCCCGACGACAAGCGCACGCTCGGGCCGCTGATCGAAGCGGAGGCGCGCGCCGCCGGCAAGACCATCGCCGCGGAGGCGCGCGACTATCTGGTCGGGCTGATGGGCGCAGACCGCGGCGTCACCCGCGGCGAGATCGCCAAGCTCATCCTCTATGCGCGCGGCAGGTCGCGCATCGAGATCGGCGACGTCGAGGCGATCGTCGCCGACGCCGCGCCCTCGACCCTCGAAGCGACGATCGACGCCGCGCTGGTCGGCGACCGGGCGGGGCTCGAGGCGGGCGCCGGACGTTTTTTCGCCGACGGCGGCGATCCCGGTTTTCTGGTTACGCGCCTGGCGCAGCGGCTGACGCTGCTGCACCGGCTGCGGCTGGAGATCGAGGACGGCAAGAGTTTCGAGGCTGCGGCGCAGGGACAATATCTGCGCCTGTCGCCGGCCGGCCGCGTCGCATTGGCGAAGCAGGCGGAGCGCTGGTCGGCGGCGACGGCGGCGCGGCGCCTGCCGGCGGTGGCGGCGCTGGCCGGACGCGTGCGGCGCTATCCGCGGCTCGCCGAGGCGGTCGCGCTGCGGGCGCTTTGGGCGCTCGCCTCCGGCCTGAGAGCCCAGCGCGAAATAAAACGGATGGAAGACGTAGAATAGCTGTTGCGGCAGCCCGCCTCAGCGCGGCAGCTGGCCCAGGCGCCGGCAGAAATCGTCGAGCTGGTCGAAATCGCGGAAGGCGATCTTGAGTTCGCCCGCCTGGCCGGAATGGCGGATCGTCACCTGCGTTCCGAGCGCCAGGCCGAGCTTCTGTTCGAGCGCGCGCGTGTCGGCGTCGGCCGGCGTCGCGGATTTGGCGCCGCGAGGCCGCGGCGTTTGCCCAGCGCGCTCGGCCAGCCGCTCGACGTCGCGCACGCTCAATCCCCGTGCGACGATGCGGTCGGCGACCGCGTCGGGATCGGCAAGCGCGAGCAGGGCGCGGGCGTGGCCGGCGGAAATCTCGCCCGCGGCGAGCAAAGCGCGGCTGTGCTCGGGCAGGGCGATCAGCCGCAGGGTGTTGGCGACATGGCTGCGGCTCTTGCCGACGATGCGCGCGATGTCGGCGTGCGAATATTTGTAGTCGGCGCCGAGTTGGGCGTAGCCGTTCGCCTCCTCGAGCGCGTTGAGATCGGCGCGCTGGACGTTCTCGACGATGGCGAGTTCGAGCGCCTCGCGATCGCTGACGTCGATGACGACGATCGGGATCTCGTGCAGGCCGGCGCGTTGCGCCGCCCGCCAGCGCCGCTCGCCGGCGATGATCTCGTAGGCGTCGGCGATGCGCGGAACTGGGCGCACGATCACCGGCTGGATGACGCCGCGCTCGCGGATCGAGGCGGCGAGTTCGTCGAGCTCGTCTTCGCGGAACGCCTTGCGCGGGTTGCGCGGATTGGGCCGCAAGAATTCGATCGGCGCCCTGCGCGGCGCGCCGCGCCCGGCCGCTGGCTCTTCGCTGGCGTCGCCGATCAGCGCGGCGAGGCCGCGGCCGAGGCGCGGACGGTGTTCGGCGTGGCGGGCGGCTTCATCGGCCATTGCATTCTCCATCGCGCGGCGCGCGCCTCAGGCGGCGCGCCAGCGGCCTTCGCGTTGAATGACTTCGGAAGCGAGCTTGAGGTAGGCTTGGCTGCCGGCGCATTTGAGGTCGTAGAGCAGCACCGGCTTACCGTGCGAGGGCGCTTCCGAGACGCGCACGTTGCGCGGAATGACAGTGTCGTAGACCTTGTCGCCCATGAAGGCGCGCACGTCGGCGACGACCTGGCTGGCGAGCGAATTGCGCGGGTCGAACATCGTCAGCACGATGCCGTGGATGGTGAGCGCCGGATTGAGCGAGCGGCGCACCTGGTCGACGGTCTTGAGCAATTGCGACAGGCCCTCGAGGGCGAAGAACTCGCACTGCAGCGGCACCAGCACCGCATCGCTCGCGGCGAGCGCGTTGATCGTCAGCAGGTTCAGCGACGGCGGGCAGTCGATCAGGATGTAGGTGATCGGATCGTCGCCATTGTCGCGGGCGAAGAAGGTCTTCAGCGCGTTCTTGAGCTTGTAGGAACGGTCGGAATCGCCAGCGATCTCGAGCTCGACGCCGAGCAGGTCCATGGTCGAAGGGGCGATCATCAGCCGCGGCACGGCCGTCGGCGTGACGACTTCGGCGATTGTCCGCTCGCCGACCAGCACGTCGTAGGTCGAGGCGATGCGTGACTTGCGGTCGATGCCGAGGCCGGTCGAGGCGTTGCCCTGCGGATCGAGGTCGATGATCAGCGCGCGCTCGCCGATCGCCGCCAGCGCGGTGCCGAGATTGATCGCCGTCGTCGTCTTGCCGACGCCGCCTTTCTGGTTGGCGAGCACGAGAATGCGCGGCGGGACGGCCGGTTTGGTCTCGGCGGCTTCATTGACGGTCGGCAGGGCGTCGCTCATGAACGGGCCTTCAAACGGCTGCGCGCCCGAAGAATCGCTGCTTCGGGGTCGAGCTTGCTGGCGAAAATGTCGATCGTCAGATCAGGCGCGGCGGGAAGGGCCTCGAGCTGCGTCTCGGCCGAGCGTCCGCGCGGAAAAACCCCAACCGCGCCGTGCATGATCCACACATTGGCCAATTCGACCAGTCGCGGCAAGGGGGCGAAGGCGCGGGCGACGACCGCGTCCACAGGCAGCAGGCTTTCGGGGGCGATTGCCTCGACCCGCTCGGCGTGAACCTCGGCCGGCGCGCCGGTGGCGCGTGCGACTTCGCGCAAAAACGCGCATTTGCGCCGGTCGCTATCGATGCAATGGACGCGCGCGCCGGCGACGTCGGCGAGCAGGATGGCGATGACCATGCCGGGAAAGCCGGCGCCCGAGCCGAGATCGACCCAGCGCCGCGCGTCGGGTGCGAGCGGCGGGAGCTGGGCCGAATCGGCGACGTGGCGCGTCCACACTGCGGCGAAGCTCGCCGCGGAAATGAGATTGGTGACGTTGCGCCAGCGGGCGAGCAGGTCGACGTAGATCGCGAGCCGCGCCTGAGCTTCGGGCGAAACCGGAACCAGCGCCAGCGCGCGGGCGCGGTCGGCGTCCGGGGAGGGGTGTTTCACGTGAAACAGGGAAGGCTTGCCCTCATCCGGCG
>Ga0302202_10008068_pt1 | contig 10017 bp, 7 predicted proteins | sample II_Bog_N3_3_FD_194579 | JGI IMG/M metagenome (GOLD analysis project Ga0302202, IMG submission 194579) | Peat permafrost microbial communities from Stordalen Mire near Abisko, Sweden - II_Bog_N3_3 | ecosystem: Environmental > Terrestrial > Soil > Wetlands > Peat | place: Sweden: Abisko, Stordalen... | reverse complement strand
TAGGAGTTGGGTTCTCCGCCCGAAGATGTGATGCGCGCCGGAATTCCCAACAATACGTTCAGGGTCTGCTCAGGTGGTGGACCCCGCTATCCAAGTACCATGGCTTTAGGTGCATTCGCGCCGAATCTGTTGTCTCTCTTCGCTATTGAGTTGGCTCCAAGTTTTCATACTCGGGCGCCCACACACAACCATCCACTGCTGCCTCGATCTGGGCATCGGTGGCCATCGGAGCGACACCACCGTCCCGACCCTCGCGAGCGACAGCGATGGCGATCGCGCGTGAGATCGAACGTAGTTCGGTGAGACGCGGGTATATCGCACCCTGTTCGAGTCGCTCGGCCGGAACTAGATCCGCAAGGGTCGTGGCCGCAACTAGGAACATCCGGTCGGTAATCTCCGAAGCCCGACCAGCGACAGCTCCAAGCCCTACGCCCGGGAACACGAAGACATTGTTCGCCTGCCCCACGATTTGAGTGCGCCCGCCGATCTCGACGGGCTCGAACGGGCTCCCGGTCGCCACGATCGCCCTTCCGTCGCTCCATGCCAGCACGTCTGAGGGCGTGGCTTCGGAGTTCGCGGTCGGGTTGGAGAGTGGCAGCACTATGGGTCGCGGTGTCCGCGCCGCCATCTCTCGCACTGCGGCCTCGGTGAACACGCCTGGCTTGCCGCTAGTGCCGATCAAGATCGTGGGTGCGACGTGGCGGACAACGGTTTCGAGGTCGTACCGGTCGCTCGGCTCGAAACCGAGGCTGCTCAGCTCGTCACTTGTTCGGGCGAAGGGGCGTTTGTCGTCTTGCACCCCGTCGCGCCCTTCGAAGATCAGGCCTTGAGAGTCGAGCATCGTGACAGCCAGACGTGCCTCGAGCTCGGAGGCACCTTCCGAGCGAATGATTGCCTGGACGAGCCGGGCGATGCCGATACCGGCGGCACCTGATCCGAGGAGCACCAGCCGTTGCTCCGAGAGTTTCTCGCCTCTGTGTTGAAGCGCGGCGAGGATGCCGGCGGACACGACAGCGGCTGTTCCCTGGATGTCGTCGTTGAAACACGGGAGCCGATGGCGATAGTTATCGAGCAGCCGAATCGCGTTGTGCTGCTTGAAGTCCTCCCATTGCAGCAAGGCATCTGGGTACACCGCTCTCACCGCTCCGACGAACGCCTCGATGAAAGCTACGTACGCATCACCTCGAAGGCGGCGCTTGGGGTAGCCCTGGTAGAGGGGGTCGTGAAGCAACTCCTCGTTATCGGTCCCACAGTCGAGTGATACAGGCAGCGTGAGGCGTGGGTGGAGGCCGGCTCCGGCTACGTAGAGGGCGAGCTTGCCGATCGGAATGCCCATGCCGCCCGCTCCCTGGTCACCGAGGCCCAGGATGCGCTCGTTGTCGGTGACGACGATGAGACGGACCCCGGGTCGTCCGGTGTTGCGGAGCATCTCGGGGATGTGGTCGATGTCGTCAGGGGTGATCCATACCCCGCGGGTGCGCCGCACGACGTGGCTGTACTCCCGGCACGCATGCCCGACTGTTGGCGTGTAGATGATCGGAGCAAGCTCTTCGAGATGGTCGACAAGCAGCCTGTAGAAAAGCGTCTCGTTACGGTTCTGCAGTGCTGCGAGACCGATGTACTGCTCGAGCTCGTCACCCTTTCGGCGTAGATGCTCCAGCTCGAGGGCGACCTGTTCTTCGATCGTGGTGGTGCGCCACGGCAGGAGCCCGCGCAGGCCGAGCGCCGTCCGCTCGTGTTCGGTGAAAGCAGTGTCCTTGTTGAGTGCCGCGTTGTCGAGCAACTCACGACCCCGTGCTGTGACAGCCTCAACAGGCAGGTCATCTCGACCAGACCGACCCGCGCTCAACACTCGGTGCTCCCTTCGTTTTCCTGTGTGTTCAGGTAACTCGCTCCATTCTTGCGCCGAAAGGGCCGAACGTCACATTCGTGTGGTTGTCGGGCCAAACCAGCAAGACGGTAGGTTGAGGAGTGTTCGCGAGTCGTCGCGACCTTGGGAGGTATCACGGGAGCATGGAGCTCGAGTCGGAGGATGGGGCACCGTCAGCAGAGTTGCTGGCGGAGATTGACGAGGCGGCGACCCGCTTCGATAAGGCAGACCCGGTGCAGATAATCGAGTGGACCGTGAGACGGTTTCCTGGGGGAGCCGCCTTGGCCGCTTCATTCCAGGACGCCGCGCTCCTCGACATGGCGGTCAGCGTCGATCCTTCCATTGAGGTGATCTTTCTTGACACCGGTTTCCACTTCCCCGAGACGCTCGCTTATGTGGAACGCCTGCGTAAGCGCTACGACCTCAACCTCGTAGTGACACATCCTGAAGTGCCGCTCGACGAGTTCCCGTGCGGTTCGCCCCGCTGCTGCGAGCTCCGCAAGGTCGTGCCGCTCGCCAAGGCGCTCCGCGGCCACGGTGCCTGGATCACCGGCCTCAAGCGGGTGGACACCCCTGAGCGGGCTGAGGCACCGGTGATCGCCTGGGACCCGAGCCGCAACATGGTAAAGGTCAACCCGGTCGCCGCGTGGGACGACGACGACGTGGACGCGTATGTCGCCGCTCACGATCTGCCTCGTCATCCGCTCAACTACGTGGGCTACGTCTCGATCGGTTGCGCACCTACAACCGTGCCGGTGCCCGAAGGTCATCACCCTCGCGAGGGCCGCTGGGCAGGCACCGGGAAGACCGAGTGCGGGTTGCACGTATAGGTACTGTGCGCAGCTCTGACGACAGATAGCCGACGTCGGCGCTGACGGCTGTCACAACCCGAGGTTCTGCACTGCCGGTGCGTATGTTGCGGAAAGATGTCATGGCAGCGAAGTGCCGACAATGGCTGTCGGACTCGCGGGGCTGCTCGCGCCGGCCCCTGGCCTTTGTGCTGTATCTTCCATTACAAGGCCACAGGAGGGCGCGCTCACAACTGAGAGCCTCCGCTTGCGTGAATGGAGTGATCATGCGAGGAATCAGAGGAGCCAAGTTGTACGGCTCGCGTACCAAGGGTTTGAAGATCTCCCTGTGTGCTGCCGCTCTAGCGCTGCCCACCCTGGTAGTAGTGCAGGCGGGCGGTGTGGGAGCGGCTCCCGCGGTCACGACGGCTCATGGCGCACAGCAGCGGCCGATGACCGCGACGCTCGCGGCGCAGCTGTCCAAGAACGTCGACCAGCACGTCATCGTCATAATGAAGAGCCAGCTCGCGGCCGCACGCGTCGGTAGCCGCGCGGCAGTGCTGCGGGCCGAGGTGGCCGCCGCCTACCAGGCCCCGCTCATGAGCGAGCTCCGCGAGGTGCACGCCACGCATGTCAAGAGCTACGGACTTGTCGACTCCTTTGCCGCCACTGTGTCATCCGGCGAGGAAACTTGGCTCAAGGCCGACCCGGCGGTGGCCGAAGTCATCCCCGACGTCACGATCCGGGCTCCACAGCCCGCGACTGGCGCCACTGCGACCGGATCTTCGCAATCGCCGAGGTCTGGGCCGTCAGGCGCCGGCACGCCGCTCACTGCGAACGTGATACCCGGCGCGTGCGGCACCAACGGCCAGGTTCAGCTCGATCCGGAGGGCCTGGCGCTCACGAACACCGACTCCTCCAGCCCTTCGGCCAAGACCGCGCGCTCGTTGGGCATCACCGGTGCGGGTGTGAAGGTTGCCTGGATAGCCGACGGCGTCGACACGGACAACGCGAACTTCATCCGTGGCGACGGTACGTCGGTGTTCGATCCGCAAACCGGCGGTGACTACCAGGACTTCAGCGGTGACGCTCCGGGCGCGCCGACCGGCGGTGACGAGGCGTTCATCGATTCGAACGCTATCGCCGGCCAGGGGACCACGGTCTACGACGTCAACGGCTTCTCTGCCCAGTCCGACCCGTCGCCGTGCAATATCCGGATCGAGGGCGTCGCCCCCGGTGCCAGCTTGGTCGGCCTCGACGTGTTCTCGAACGAAGACACGACCGAGTCGAACTTTCTCCAGGCCATCAACTATGCCGTCGAGACGGACCACGTGAACGTGCTGAACGAGTCGTTCGGTTCCAACGACTTCCCCGATGTCACGGCGCTGGACGCGACCAAGCAGTTCAACGACGCAGCTGTCGCAGCCGGAGTGGTCGTCACCGTGGCCACAGGCGACGCGGGCTCGACCAACACCATCGGTTCGCCGGCCACTGACCCGGCCGTCATCTCAGTGGGTGCCTCGACGGACTTCCGCTTCTACGCCCAGACCAACTACGCGGCGGCCCGTTACTTCGCGACCACCGGCTGGCTCGACAACAACATCAGCTCTCTGAGCTCGGGCGGTTATGACGAGGCGGGCGGCACGGTCGACCTGGTCGCCCCGGGCGACCTGAGCTTCGCCTCGTGCAGCAATGACATTGCTATCTACAGCGAGTGCACGAACTTCCAGGGGGCACCCTCCCTGGTCGAGGAGAGCGGCGGCACAAGCCAGTCGTCGCCATTTATCGCCGGTGCCGCAGCTCTTGTCATCCAGGCTTATCGGAACACGCACGGCGGGGCTACGCCGGCACCTGCCCTGGTCAAGCAGATACTGCTCAGCACCGCGACCGACCTCGGCGCTCCTGCCACCGAGCAGGGAGCGGGTCTGCTCAACAGCTACGCGGCCGTTGAGCTGGCCGAGTCGATCCCAACTCCGGCCGGCTCGCCGCCGCCGATCGGCGAGACACTGCTGACCTCGACCGATCAGCTGAACGCGGTCGCGAACCCGGGTACCAACGAGACATGGCCGCTGGCGATCACCAACACCGGCGCCAACACCCAAGCAGTACAGGTGTCCGGCCGGACCTTTGGCCCGGATCAGGACGTGCAGTCCGGCAGCGTGACGCTGGATGACTCCACGAGCCCACAATTCCTGAATTACGCGGGTGAGGAGAACAATTACGCGGTAATCCACTTCACCGTGCAGCCCGGCCAGGACAGGCTGGACGCCGCCATTGCCTACCCCGCCACCTCAGGTGCAGATAACGCCCGGGTACGCCTGATTCTGATCGACCCGCTCGGACGGCTCGCTGCGCACAGCCTGCCCCAAGGAGTGGGAAACTACGGCAACGTCGATGTCACCGAGCCGGTCGCGGGTACTTGGACCGGCGTCATCTTCGGCGACGTCGCAACCGACAGCGGGACCAACGGGGCCATCCCGTGGCAGGTGTCGACACAGCAGTTCATCCCGTTCGCCTCGCTTTCGCAGAGGCAACTTACGCTGCAACCGGGTCAGACCGAGACGATCTGGGTGAGTGCGGTTACGCCGTGGTCGCCAGGGGACGCCTCCGGTTCGATCGTGCTGAGCTCGACCTGGGGCGGCCCGGGCACGTGGTTCGGCGGCGGTAAGGGCTCTTCGTCCGGCGGCAGCGCGAGCACCTCGATCCCGGTCACGCTTCGCAGCCTTGTGCGGGTGAGCGGAGGCCGTGGCTTCTTCAGCGGGGTGATGAGCGGTCGCTCCTTCGGCGGATTGCTCACCGGCGGCAATGGTCGGTCGCCCGGTGAAGGTCAAGCGGACTACTACAAGTTCAACGTCGACCGAACGGTGAACAACATCAGCGCCGAGGTGTCGCTCACCAACGACCCGGGCGACTCCGTTGGCGCCTACCTCATCAGCCCCGACGGCAACACGCTCGGCTATGGGCAGAACAACGTGGTGGGTGGCGCTTCGGGCACCACGCTCACGGCCTACACGTTGAACCCCGTCCCGGGAGTCTGGACGCTGATCGTCGACTTCGCCGAGCCCGTCGTCGGCGATGAGATCTCCCAGCTGTTCACAGGCACTATCCAGTTCAACAGTGTCAGGGTGACCGGTTCGGGGCTTCCCCACAGCGCCGGGGACGCTCTGGTGGCAGGCATACAAGTGACCTATCCGGTCACGATCACCAACACCGGTGTGGCGCCCGAGGACTACTTCGTGGACCCGCGACTCGACACCACATCGAGCCTCGTTCTCGCCCCGCAGACAGAGGACACCGTGGCGCTCCCGATGACGGTCCCGAATTACCCGAGCTGGCTCGTACCGACACAGACCTCGAGCATCTCGGTTTCGCAGGTTGCCAACCAGCCGGCAATGTTCGACTTCAGCCCGTACCCCGGTGACCCCGACCTCGTCAGCGCCGGCAGTGGGTCCGGACTGTGCTCCGACAACGAGTCGGGCTCCTACGGTCCGCCCGGTGGCACCGTCACGGCCGGCGCGTGGACAGCCGGGCCATCAGAGTGCGGACCCTACGGCGCTTCGGCGGCAGCCGGTTCGGCCACCATCAAGATGACCGCTCAGACCAAGGCCTTCGACCCGAACATGCGATCCACCACCGGCGACCTCTGGCTGGCGGCCCTCGATCCGACTGCGCTCGGTCTGATCTCTCCTTTGACGATCAACCCGGGTCAGAGTGCCGTCATCCAAGTGACAATCACGCCGTCGGGGCCCAACGGCACGGTCGTGAGCGGCACGCTGTACGTCGACGACCTCACCTATGGAGTTCCCCCCTACGGGCAAGTCTCCGGGGACGAGCTGGCAGCGATCCCGTACTCCTACACCATCGGCGCACCCAAGACCCGTGGCGGCCACCACGGGAGGTAACAGTCGATGGTAGGGGCCGATGTTGCCCTCCGACCGGGCCGACCCGACCGGGGCTTGGCCCCCGATGAGGCGGGACCGAGTGCCGGACACCGGACCGGCACGTTGCCGAACGTCGTGTCGAGGAACGGCCACGTCAGGTCGTGGCACACCGGGAGCATTCGACGGCGCCAGAAATGACCGCACCGATATTCAACGGCGTCGGGGTAGCCCTGCTGACGATCTTCGACTCGTCGCAGAACCTGGACGCCGGCGCCACTGCCGAGCTTGCCAGCCGACTTGTGGACCTCGGCGTCCGGGCTGTTCTGGTCGCCGGCAGTACGGGCGAGGCTGCAGCTCTCACGCCCACGGAGAGGGCGACGCTGGTCGGTGCGGTGAGGGCGGCGTTGCCAGCGCAGGTCGCGGTGTTGGCGGGCTCAGGCGCCCCCTCTGCGCCTCAGGCCGTTCATCTCACCAAGGTTGTCCTGGACGCGGGTGCCGACGCGGTCCTCGTTCTTTCGCCGCCGCAGACCTCCGACGCGCGCCGATACTACGAGCTCGTGGCTTCGGCTGCGGCTGGGACGCCTGTGCTCGCCTACCACTATCCGTTCGCCTCGCCCCCAGGCCTGCCCGTGGCCCTGCTCGCGGAACTGCCGGTGCAGGGACTCAAAGATTCCAGCGGCGAGGTCCGCCGGCTCTACGACGAGCTCGATGTGCTCGACGGCTGGCTCTACACCGGCTCGGCAAATCTCGTCCTGTTGTCAGGAGCACTGCAATGCGCCGGCGCGATCCTGGCAATCGCGAATCTCCGCCCGGAATTGGCGATTCGTGCGTTCGAAGGCGACGCGACTGCCCAGCGGCAGCTTGTCGCGGCAGGAGACGAGGCATCCGGTGACTGGCCGCACGGGCTCAAGCAGGCAGTCTCGGCTCGCTTCGGCACCTCGGCTGCAGCTCGAATGGGCTTTTGACTGCTCCACTTTGATTAGTCTCTAGATGGCGTACGTGTGTTCTATAGTGGAACCGTGAACCTTTCGGACTGGGCTGACCAGGTAGGGGTGAGCAAGTTCACTGCCTATCGCTGGTTTCGTGAAGGATCGCTCCCGGTTCCAGCCCAGCGGGTCGGTCGTCTGATCCTTGTGGAGACTCCGTCTCTCGAGAAGGTAAGTAACCGAACTGTTTGCTATGCGCGAGTCTCCTCCCACGATCAGCGAGGAGACCTCGATCGACAGGTCGCCCGCATTACCTCGTGGGCGACCGCCCACGATCTTCCGATCGCCGAAGTCGTGACCGAGGTCGGATCAGGAATGAACGGCAAGCGGCGCAAGCTCGCTCGACTGCTTGCAGACCCGAAAGCGCAGACCATCATCGTCGAGCATCGGGACAGGCTTGCCCGATTCGGGGTTGAGCATCTCGAAGCGGCACTCTCGGCGCAAGCTCGCTCGATTCGGGTTGTCGAAGACGGTGAGGTAGACGACGACCTCTTAAGGGACATGACCGAAGTTCTCACCTCGTTCTGTGCCCGCCTCTACGGGCGAGGTGGCGCACGCAACCGTGCGCTGGCCTCGATCACAGCAGCCAAGCAAGCCCTACCGAGGTGACTGTCGTACACCAGAGGTTCCGTTTCGAGCTTGACCCAAACGACAAGTCTTCCTCGAAGTTGTCCTCACACACCGGTGCCAGTCGCTTTGCTTACAACTTCGGTCTCGCTCTTGTGAAACAGCGGCTTGCCGAGCGGGCAAAGCTCCGCGCTTGGGCGACCGACTACGGCCTTTGCGCCGATCAAGCCGAGGTCTTCGCCCGCAGCGTCGAAGTGCCGTGGAACCTCTACTCGCTCCGGCGGGAGTGGAACTCCGCCAAGAGCACCATCGCTCCGTGGTGGTCGGAGAATTCGAAGGAGGCGTACTCGTCCGGTCTTGACGGGCTGGCTCGTGCGCTCGACAACTTCTCGAAGGCCCGCTCTGGCGAACGAGCGGGACAGAGCGGGTTTCCTTCGTTCAAGAACAAGTCGGCACGAAAGTTCTATCGGTTCACAACCGGGGCGATCAAGGTCGTCGACGGCCGGCATGTCCAACTGCCGAGGATCGGCGTTCTCCGCACGAAGGAACCGGCGACGAAGCTCCGCGCGATGCTCGATAGTGGGCGTGCCCGGATTCTGTCGGCGACGATCTCCGAGCTGGCCGGTCGATGGTTCGTCTCATTCGCTTGCGAGGTCGAGCGCTCCGATCGAGAAGCCAAGTGCCCGTCCGAGATCATCGCCGTCGATCTCGGAGTCAAGCGGTTGGCCACGCTCTCCAATGGCGAGATTATTGAGAACCCGAGAGTGCTCTCTCGCTACCGGCGGCGTATGGCGACCTTGCAGCGAAAGATCGCACGCCAGCAGTCTGGCTCCCGCCGTCGCGCCCATTCGAAGGCGAAGCTCGCCCGCTGTCACAAGCGGGTTGCCGACGCTCGGCGAGATGTCCTCCACAAGCTCACCACTGAACTTGCCGAGACCTACGGCACGGTCGTCATCGAAGACTTGGCCGTGAAGAACATGACCAAGTCGGCGTCGGGAACGGTGGAGTCGCCAGGCACAAACGTCGCTCAGAAGTCGGGCCTCAACCGAGCCATCCTCGATGTCGCACCCGCTGAGTTCCGGCGTCAGCTCACCTACAAGATGGCCTGGCACTCCGGCTGCCTGATCGTGGCCGCTCGGTGCTACCCATCATCGAAGACCTGCTCGTCGTGTGGGGAAGTGAGAGCCAAGCTCTCCCTTCACGAGCGCACCTATACCTGCGAGCACTGCGGTCTTGCCATCGACAGAGACCTCAATGCCGCAATCAACCTTGCCGCCTACGGGCGACGAGAGCTGAACGTCGCCGGGAGTGGCCTGGAGACGGTAAACGCACGTCGAGGAGGCCAACCGCGACTTCGGTCGCAGTCTCCGGTGAAGCGTGAAGACGGCACCGGCTCGCCGGATAGGACCGTCACCGCCTCATCGCAAGGTCAGGCTGCTAAGTGAGCTGCGTAACTACTGCACACTCATTTCGCAACGGTGTTCTTCAGTCTCATGGTCCTCGGCCTGGCGGCGTCGCTTCCGTCACACCTGTACTCAGGCTTGAGATCGGCCGGGGTGCCGTCCTCCGACGCGACGCGCATCGCACATCTTCCGCCGGTCGGGCTGCTGTTCGCGGCCTTCCTCGGAGACAACCCGATGCGCGTGCTCCTCGGCCCGACCATTCACCATCTATCTGCGGCGCACGCCCAGCTGGTGTCGAGCCGGTCCTTCTTCCCCGCCCTGATATCGGAGCCCTTCGAGAACGGCCTGCGCGGGGCCTTCGACTTTGCCAGCGGCGCGTGCCTCGTCGGAGCGCTTGCCTCTTGGCTGAGCGGTCAGCGCTACGTTCACCAGGAGTCAGGTGTCGACGCGCCATCGGACAGCGGTATCGACAAGGTTGGCCCCTCAGAGCGGCGGGAGTTCGCCGAGCCCGTCCCGGTGGCG
>Ga0302202_10008066_pt1 | contig 10019 bp, 7 predicted proteins | sample II_Bog_N3_3_FD_194579 | JGI IMG/M metagenome (GOLD analysis project Ga0302202, IMG submission 194579) | Peat permafrost microbial communities from Stordalen Mire near Abisko, Sweden - II_Bog_N3_3 | ecosystem: Environmental > Terrestrial > Soil > Wetlands > Peat | place: Sweden: Abisko, Stordalen... | reverse complement strand
GCCCAGGAGAAGCCGCCGTGGAAGAACAGGACGAGGACGATGCCGAGGGCACGGATGCCGTCGAGGGCGGGAATGCGACCCAGGTGCGGCTCGGGGGCCCCATCCGGTGGTCCGTGGTCGGGCGCGGGCCCGCCGGCGTCCGTCGACCCGGCTGTGGCCTGGCCCTCCACAGCTGCTCCCACGCCCGGATCGTAGCCCTGGGACCCGGCCGGTCCGTCGGCGCGGCCGGCTACGACGACGCGGCTACCCGGGCCGCCGAGCGCTGCCGCCACCGCATCAACGGGCGTTCGATCAGGAACCAGCTCAAGATGGCGATGGTGAAGATCACGGCCAGTCGGGCCAGCTCGTTCGGCCAGAACGCCCAACCCGTGGTGTTCTGCTCGATGGCCAGGTAGACCGGGAAGTGGATCAGGTACACGGTGTAGGAGAGGTCGCCGATGAAGACCAGCACACCGAGACCGACGAACCGGGACCCCAGGCTGCGCGGGCAGATCACGAAGTAGGTGAGGATCACCGCTGATGCGATGGTGGTGGCCGGGAGCCACCACACCGCCAGGTTCTCGGTGAACAGCGGGGCGTAGAGCAGGATCCAGCACAAGAAGACCGCTGATCCGGCCGCCGCCGCCGTCAACAGCCCCCGGGCCCAACGGTCCCAGCCGTGGAGGTAGCCGTCGGCGGCCAGCAGTCCGAGGAGGCAGCCGAGGAAGAGGGCATCGGCCCGGGTGTCGAATGCGTAGTACACCCGGCTGAACACCACGTTGTCGAAGTGGGGTGCGTGGTACACCAGGTAGAGGCGGTCGCCGGTCGACAACAGCATCCCCACGATGGCGAATGCGTAGGCCAGGTGTCGCTTGTGGGCGGCCACCGCGACCACCATGGCGATCGACCACAGGATGTAGAACTGCTCCTCGACCGAGAGCGACCAGGTCTGGGCCAGGTAGCCGAAGAAGGGTGCGTGGCCGAACGCCTGGCGGTAGTCCGCGTAGTAGAACATCGCCGCCAGGCTGTCGCCCCAGAGGCGTTGGGAGGCGTCCGCCACATGGACGAAGTGGGCGTAGATGGCCAACAGGGCCACGGTGAGCAGCAGCGGGGGGACCAGCCGCACGCCGCGGCGGGCGTAGAACGATCCGAGGCTGATGCGACCGGTGCGCATCCCTTCGCCGGCCAGCATCGCCGTGATCAGGAACCCGCTCAGGACGAAGAAGACCTGGAGGGCCACCCAGGTGCCCGGCAGCGTCTCGAAGTTCGAGTGGTAGGTGAGCACGGTGAACAGCGCCAGTGCCCGGATGCCGGTGAGTGGCGGTCGGTTGCCCAGGCGGAACCGGTACGGCTCGGTCGTCCCGGCCACTCCGGTCGTCTCGGCGGATGCCTCCCCGGAGGCCTCCGCCGGTAGCGATCCTCCGGGTGAGTCGCCCGGTGGGGTCAGGCCGCCGGCACCTGACCGATCGGGTGCGGCTGACGGGGTGGCGGCCCCGGAGCCCCCGTCGGCCGGTGGCGCACCGGCGGTCCCGGGGGTGCGCGGAGGTCCCATGGCCGCGTCGGCGGCGGCGGCCGCAGCGGCGGCGTCAGCCATGGCGACGGCGGAGGGGGACCGGTCCCCGTCCGCGACGGCCACTTCCGGACTACCTGGTCCCGGCGGACCCGGCCCGGTGCACGCGCGGCGCACTCCCGACTGGTCCCCCGTGTGCTCGCATCGCCAGGATCGTACCCGACGTCCGGCGGTGGACCCCGTGCCCGGCGGCCCGCTCCGGTACCATCTCGGCCATCGCACACCAGGGGGACACCGTGGTCACGAGGGGGGAATCGCCCGTCGGACCCGAGGCCGGGACCCGGCGTACCACCGAGCCAACGGACGACCCGACGACCGGACGTCCGGCCCGACGATCCGGGGGCGGCGTGGCGTCGTGGTGGCCACTCCTCATCCCTCTCGTCGTCGTGCTCATCGGAGCCTGGACCTACCGGTGGGTGGACGAGGACGCCTTCATCGACTTCCGGGTGGTGCACAACCTGTTGGCCGGTCACGGGCCGGTCTTCAACGTGGGGGAGCGGGTCGAGGTCGACTCGGACCCGCTGTGGGTGGCCACCCTCACCGTGCTGCACGGGATCACCCCGTGGGCGTCGCTCGAATGGACGTCGGTCGTCCTCGGTCTGGTCTGCACGGCGGGGGGGTTCGTGACCGGTGGGTTGGCTGTGGTCCGCCTGGGGGCACGCCACCACGAAGGGACGGTGCTCCCGCTCGGCCTGCTCATGGTGTCGGTGGTGGCCGGGGTCTGGGAGTTCGCCACCTCCGGTCTGGAGATGTCGATGGTGTTCCTGTGGCTCGGGGCGTCCTTCCTCCTCCTGGTCCGTGTGGCCGACCGTCGCTCCGGTGCCCTGGCCGCGGCCGCAGTGGCCGGGCTCGGCACGCTGATCCGACCCGAGCTCGTGCTGTCGTCCGGCGTGTTCCTGATCGCCCTCGTGGTCATGGTCGGCTCGCCCACGTGGCCGAAACCGACGTCTCGGGTGCGCCGGTGCACCGCGGTGATCGTCGCGGCCGTGGCACTGCCCGTCGCCGTCGAGGTCTTCCGGATGGCGTACTACGCGCTCCTGGTCCCGTCGACGGCACTGGCCAAAGCGGCCGGTTCGTCCTGGTGGTCCCAGGGCGCCACCTACCTGTGGAACTTCGTTGCGCCCTACACCTTGTGGCTCCCGTTCGTCCTGGCTGCGTGGCTGGTGGTCGCCCGCACCGGCCGGTGGTGGCGGGCCGGTGACCGGACCGGCGTCCTGGTGCTCTGCACGCCGGTCGTGGCCGGACTGGCCGACCTGGTCTACGTGGTCCACGTGGGGGGCGACTACATGCACGCCCGTCTCCTCCTGCCGGCGTTCTTCGCGCTGTGCCTGCCGGTCTATGCCGGGGTCCGCTCCCTGCGCGGTGCGCTGCTCGTGCCCACCGTCGGCGTCGTCGTGTGGTCGGTGGTGTGCGTCGGCTGGTTGCGGTTCGTCCCGCCCATCGTCCCGGGTCTCAACCCGCAGACGGTGTTCATCTCCAACGAGCGCAACAGTTGGATCACCGCCACCGGCTCGCCCCACCCGGTGACCGCCGCCGACTACGCGCGGGCGCTGTCGGGCCGTGCCGGCGCCGTGCTGGCCGCGGCATCGCACCGAGTGCCGCCCGGTCATCAGGAGGTCCTGGTGATCACCAACCCGTTCGTCCCGGTGGATCCTGCGGCGGCCCTCCCGGCCCGCTCACCCCTGCCGTTCTCCCTCGCCGTCAACCTGCCCGCCATCGGGGTGATCGGCTACCTGGCCGGCCCCGACGTCTACGTCTACGACTCGTACTCGCTGGCCAATCCCATCGGGAGCCACACCACCGTGGTCCACCACGCCCGACCCGGCCACGAAAAGCTCATCGGACCCTCGTGGATGCTCGGACGGTTCGGCGTGGTGGGATCGACGTCCTCCCCGGGCGGACCGTCCGCCGCGTCGGTGGCGGCGGCACGCGAGGCCCTGGCGTGTGACCCCCTGCACGCCTACCTGGTGGCCATCACCGCGCCGCTGACGGCGTCGCGGTTGGCCTCCAACCTGGTCGACAGCCTCGGATTCACCACGATGCACTTCAGCGCCGATCCGCAGGTGGCGATGGTGCAGCTGTGCGGGAACGGGGCCCGTCGGTGACGGTGGTCCCCGATGCCGGAGCCGATGCCGGTGCCGGTGCCGGTGCCCGGACCGACCCGCCGGCGCCGGTGGGCGGCGGGCGGGACGCAGGCCGCGCCCCCCATCGGGCTCCGGGTGGACGGTCGGTGGTCCTGGCCGGGTCGGCCTACCTGATCCTGGCCGTGGTGGTGTGGTGGGGCGTGTGGTCGACCCATCCCTCGACCACCACCACCTGCGGGTGCGGCGACGCCGCGCGGTTCCTGTGGTTCTTCCAGTGGCCGGCCTATGCGCTCGCCCACGGCCACGACGTGCTGTTCTCGACGTGGCTCTTCCACCCTGGGGGGATCAACCTGCTGGACGACACCAGCGTGGTGGCGCTCGGGGTGCTGCTCGCCCCGGTCACCTGGCTCGTCGGCCCGGTGACGTCGATGAACGTCGCCCTGACCTTGGCCCCCACGCTGTCGGCGTTGGCCATGTTCGTCCTCCTCCGCCGATGGGTCCGGTGGACACCGGCGGCGTTCTTCGCCGGCCTGGCCTACGGGTTCGCCCCCTTCATGGTCACCGAGCTGGCGCTCAACCAGCTCAACATCGCGTTCCTGGCCGTCCCCCCTCTGGTCGTGCTGGTCCTGTCCGACCTGCTCGTCACCCAGCGCCGACCTCCGTGGCGCAACGGGTTGAAGCTGGCCGGCCTCATGGTGGTGCAGTTCTTCGTCAGTACCGAGGTCCTGGTGATCACCGTCGTGGCCGCACTGGTCGGGATCGTCCTGCTGGTCGTCGGGACGGCCGTCTCGGATCCGGGGTCGCTGCGGGGCCGGACCGGACCTGCGTTGCGGGGGGCCGCCGTGGCGGTCGGGACATCGGTGGTCGTGCTGGCCTACCCCCTCTGGTTCCTGCTCGACGGACCGGCCCACCTGGTGGGGCCGATCTGGTCGGCCGGCGCGACGGCCCGGTTCGGCACCACCTGGTCCAGTTTCGTCACCACCGGCGGCCTGGCCGGACTGCGACCGGCGATGCTGCAGTTCGGCGGCTACCAGGGCCCGGTGCTGGTCGGCCTCGGCTATCTCGGTGCCGGGGTGTTGGCGGTGGCCGTCGTCGGTGCGGTGGCGTGGCACCGGGACCGCAGACTGCTGCTGTTCGGAGGCGTCGGCCTGATCGCCGCCGTCCTGTCGCTCGGGCCGGGCCACGGCAGCTGGGTCCCGTGGACGGCGCTCCAGCACGTCCCGTGGATCGGGGACATCGTCGAGGTCCGGTTCACCCTGGTGGTCACCTTGTGTGTCGCCGTCATGGCCGGCCTCGCCCTCGACCATCTCCACCACCAGCTCGCCCGGCACGTCGCCAGAGACGGCACCAGAGCCGGCGGCAGCGGCGGCGTGCCGGCCCACCGTCCCCGTGGCGACAACGATCCGGACGGCGACCCACGTGGTCGGTCCGGGTCGACCGCGAGCTGGGCCGGGGCGGTGGGAGTGGTCGTCGGTATCGCCATGTTGATCCCGTCACTGGCCGCCCTCGCGCCCAACGTGCCGCTCGCCGCACGCCAGGTGGTGCTGCCGACCTGGTACTCGGCGCGGGGAGCGACACTTCCACCCGGCCGGGTGGTGCTGGCCTACCCGGTACCGTTCTCCGGTCTGCAGTCCGCCCAGGCGTGGCAGGCGGTGAACGCCATGGCCTGGGCCCAGGCCGGTGGCGGGGGTCCCCAGGGACAGCCGTCACGGGCGGGTGCCGCACGCCCCGGGTTCGAGGTCCTCTTCCACGCCTCGCTGCCACTCGGTCCCGAGCCCCAGGCCACCGCGGCCAACGTGACCGCGGTCCGGCGGGCCATGGCGCTGTGGCGGGTCACCACGGTGGTCGTCCCCGACCAGCCCGACCTACCTGCCTATGAGCAGGGGCGCAGCGCCACCTACGCCGTCGGACTGTTGACGGCCGTCCTCGGCGTGGCACCCGACTACCAGGACGACGCCTGGGTGTGGTCCGCCGGATCGGGCACCCTGGCGACGACGACCCCGGCACCCCACCCGGTGTCGGCGGCCGACCTGGCGCGCTGCACGGCACCGGGGACTGACCCGATGGCGGTTCCCCGGTGCGTCCTCGCCGCGCCGGGCACCTCCGCTCCACCGGCCGGCTCCGGTGCCTGACCACGCGGAGGCCCGGCGGAGCGGACGCAAGGTCGCTCCCGTCGTTGCCGCCGGCGCCGCCTACCTGGCTCTGGCCCTCGTGGTGTGGTGGCACGTGTGGAGCTCGCACCCGACGTCCACGACCACCTGCGGCTGCGGCGACAGCGCGTTGTTCCTGTGGTTCTTCGCCTGGCCCGCCCACGCCCTGGCCCACGGACTCGACCCGTTCTCGTCGGCGGCCATGTCCCACCCCGGCGGGGTCAACCTGTTGGCCAATACGTCCGTCCTTGCGCTGGGCGTCGTACTCGCCCCGGTGACCTGGGCTTTCGGGCCCGTCGCCTCGATGAACGTGGCGCTCACCCTCGCCCCGGCACTGTCGGGACTGGCCATGTTCGTGTTGGTGCGGCGGTGGGTGGAGTGGGAGCCGGCGGCCTTCGCCGCCGGCCTGCTCTACGGATTCTCCCCGTTGGTGCTGGTCAGCCTGTCCGACGCCCACCTGATGCTGGGGTGGGCCGTGGTGCCGCCCCTGGTGGTGGCCTGCGTCGACGAGCTCATGTACGGCACCCGCCGGAGCCCGGTGACGGTGGGCGTCGTGCTCGGCCTGTTGATCGTGGTCCAGTTCTTCGTGGGGACCGAGGTCCTGTTGCTGCTGGGCATCGTCGGTGTCTGCGCAGCGGTCCTGCTCCTGGCCTACGGACTCCGGTACCGGGAGCGACTCCGGGCCGGCACCCGTCGGGTGGCGGTGGGACTCGGTATCGCGGCCGGCACCGCCACGGTCCTGCTGGCCTGGCCGACGTGGTTCGCCCTGGCCGGACCGGCGCACACCTCGGGTCGGGTGTGGCCCACCTTGGAGCTGGGTCTGGAGGGCGCCACCCTCAAGGCCTACGTCTGGCCGACCCCGGCGTCGGCCGGGTTCGACGTGTTCACCCACCGGGTGGGCGGCTACCAGGGCCCGACCCTCTCGGGCCAGTACGTGGGCCTCGGCATGCTCGTCGTGGCGGTGGTCGGGCTCGTGGTCTGGCGTCGGGACCGCCGACTGTGGCTCTTCGGCACCCTGGCCGTGATCGCCGCGGTGCTGTCGCTCGGAGCCAGTCCGTCGACCTGGCTGCCGTGGCAGGTGGCCACCAACCAGCCGTTGCTCCAGAACATCATTCCCAGCCGCTTCGTACTGGTCACCTATCTGTCGTTGGCCGTGATGCTCGGTGTCATCGTCGACCACACCCGCCGGTCGGTCCGGTCACGGATCGGCCCGGTGCCACACCAGGGGGACCGCACCCACGACGGTGGTCCGACGCCGACGCCCATCCCGGGGTTCATCGCCCGATGGGCACCGGCATGGGCCGGTGTGACCGTGGTCGCCGTCGCGCTCGGACCCCTGGCCACCTATCTGTCGCCGACGGTTCCCATGGTCACCCAGCGGGTCCGGCCGCCGCCGTGGTTCACCACGGTCGCCCCCCGCCTGTCCGGACACCCGGTGCTGCTCGTCTTCCCGGTGCCGTACCAGGTGATCGAGAGTGCCATGGCGTGGCAGGCCGTGGTCGGGTTCCCCTATGCCATGGTCGGTGGCGGGGGACCGGGGGGCGTGGTGCAACGTGCCGGGGCCGAGCGGGCCGGGGCCGAGGCCATCGGCCGGGCCTCCTTCTCCTTCACCGCGCAGTCCCTCCAACCCGGTGACGTCGCCGCCACCCGTCGGGCGTTGTCGGCCTGGGGGGTCACCGGGGTCGTGCTGCCCGACGCACCCGGTCTGGCTGCCTACGACCGGGTCACGTCGGTTCCCTACACGGTGGCCTTTGTGACCGCGGTCACCGGACGGGCACCGACGCGTCAGGTCGGCTCGTGGGTGTGGTCGGACCTGGCCGTGGACCGGCCGGTCGGACCCGGCCCCACGCCGGCAGCGCTGGCGGCCTGCGTGTCCCTCGGGGCGTCGGGTGCCCCGGCCGCCGTCGAGCGGGTGGCGACCTGCGTGCTGGCTGCCGACTGACGTGCCCGCCCCGGACTGACGTGCTGGCCCCGGGCTGACGGGGGTCGACTGGTAGCGTCGGCCCCCGTGACGGCCGTCGGCACCCTCGCGGAGACGCACCGACCCCGCTCGCTGCGCACGGTGGTGACGACAGTGTTGGCGATCGTGGTCATGGCCGTCGCACTGGTCGCACTGGTCGGTCAGGCGGTCCGCGGCAACCGCACCGTCAGCGCCCAGCTGTCCGCCCATGCCGTGCACGACGCGTCGGTCGACGATGCCTTCTACCGGTGCATCGACGTCCAGGCACACAGCCTGGTGGAGCCGGGTCGGACGGTCGCCCTGGCGACCGACAACCTGGCCGACGTGGTGACCATGATCAAGGGGTTCGGGAGCTGGATCACCGTGGCCGACCCGGCGTCGTCGGCCGACATCGTCCTCACCTTGCGGGACGACGTGGCCGGGCCGGGTACGTGTCTCGGTACCCAGGTGGTCGCCACCTCCCGGGGACCGGACGGACGGACGGTGGTGCGGGTGGGGACCGGCGCCCAGGTCGCGGGTCACGGGCCGCCGCCCGCGCCACCGCTGTGACCGGCCGTCGGACCCCCCGCCGTCGGGGAGCGCAGCGATGAACACGGCCTTCGCCACCGTTGTGGCCCTGCTGGCCCTCGGTGGGGCCGGCTTCGTGCCCGTGGCCGGTGCCGTCGGCGCACGATGGGTCGTCGTCCCCCTGGCCCCGTTGGGTGGTGCCGTGCTGGCCGCGGTGGCAGCCACCGCCTCGCTCTCCTTCGGCGGGGCACTGGCGTCGTGGTTCGTCGGCCTCGCCGTGGTCGCCGCCCTGGTCGTCTTCGCCATCTGGGTGACCCGTCCCGAGCTCGGTCCATGGGCCGGTGCGCCGGTCCGTCGTCGCACGGGTCGCCGTCGCCACCGCCTCGTGGGCGTGGTCGGATTCCTCGCCGTGGTGGTCTCGTGTGCATGGTGCCTGCGGGGTCTGCGGTCGCCCACGGTGGGCTTCGACGCACGCGCCCTGTGGGTGATGCGCCCCGGCTGGTTCCTCCAGAGCCACGCCCAGCTCCTGATCGACATGAAGTCGCGCGGCCTGGTGCTCACCCAGAGCGCCTATCCGCCACTGGTGAGCGCGTCGGTGGCGGTGGCGTGGCACGTGACCGGGGTCCACACCGCCCGACTCGGGGTCACCACCGTGGCGGTGCTCAACATCTGCGTCCTGGCCGCCGCGGCCCTGGCCGTCGTCGAATGCGGTCGGGATGCGGCCCTCCGACTCGCCCGCGGAAGTGACGACACCTCGGCCCTGTCCGAGGGGAGCGGTGACGCCGGATCGGCGGAGGGCGCCGTGGGGGACCGGCCGATCCGAGGTGGCGGAGTCGTCGTGGACCGACGCCCGCCATGGACCCCGATGGTCGTCGGGGTGGTCGCCGGGGTACTCCTGGTGTTCGTGGCCGCCGGGGTGACCGAGCCGTTCCTCACCAACGGGTATGCCGACCCGATCTGGTCGTTGGCCGCGGTGGGTGCGGTGGCCTTCGGTCTGCAGTCCCGGTCGCAGCGGTCCACCCGGGCCGCAGCCGCCGTCCTGATCCTGGTGGCCGGCCTGTCCAAGAACGAGGGGTTCGTGACGGCGCTGGCCCTGGTCGGCCTGGTGGCGGCCCGCAGTATCGGCTGGGAGGGCGTCCGGGCCGGCTGGCGCCGATGGGTCGTGCCCGTGGGCACGGCCGCGGCCGAACTGGTCCTGCTGGTCTGGTGGCCGTTGCTCATGCACGTCATCGACGCACGTGGCGCCACGTCCACCTTCTCCGCGTCGACCGACCTGGGGTCCCGCACCACCGCGGTCGTCCACGGGATGAGTCCCTACCTCCACGTACTGGTCCTGGCCCTACCGCTGTCCATCGTGGGGGGACTGGCGCTCACCTCGGCACGGCGACGGGCCGGTGTGGGCAACGACGTCTGGGCGTGGTTGGCCCTGGCGGTCGGTCTGGTGGCGGTGGGTGCCGCGCTGGTCACCGGATCGGGGGCCATCCTTCCGTGGATCCGCTCCACGGTGCACCGGATCACCGAGTTCCCCATCCTCGAGGGGTGGTGGATCATCGGGGTCTGGGCGGTGGTGGCGGGGTCGTCGCTCCCCGGCCGGCGGGGCTCGGACCGCCTCGCCGCGCCACCGGAGGTCCCGTCCCGGATCGTCGGGGGAGCGGACCCACCCGCCGCGGTCGAGCCTGCGGTGGGGGCGGTCCGATGACCGTGGTCGACCGGTCCGTCGGAAATCCCTCCACCGGAGCGTCCGGCACCGGACCCGCCGGTGGCGTCGA
>Ga0302202_10008052_pt1 | contig 10034 bp, 8 predicted proteins | sample II_Bog_N3_3_FD_194579 | JGI IMG/M metagenome (GOLD analysis project Ga0302202, IMG submission 194579) | Peat permafrost microbial communities from Stordalen Mire near Abisko, Sweden - II_Bog_N3_3 | ecosystem: Environmental > Terrestrial > Soil > Wetlands > Peat | place: Sweden: Abisko, Stordalen... | reverse complement strand
ATTGGGCGGCATCAACGAAATCGGCCGCAACATGACGGTTTTCGAGCACCTGGGCCGGCTGCTGATCATCGACTGCGGGGTGATGTTTCCCACCCACGACGAGCCCGGCGTCGACCTGATCCTGCCCGACCTGCGACACATCGAAGGCCGGCTCGACGACATCGAGGCGCTGGTGATCACCCACGCGCACGAGGACCACATCGGGGCAATTCCGTTCTTGCTCAAGTTGCGGCCCGACATCCCGGTTGTCGGATCGAAGTTCACCCTGGCGATGATTGCCGCGAAATGCCGTGAGCACCGCATCAAGCCGGTGTTCGTCCAGGTCGGCGAGGGGCAGAGCAGCAGGCACGGCGTGTTCGAATGCGAGTACTTTGCCGTCAACCACTCCGTCCCGGACGCGCTGGCCATCGCGGTCTACACCGGCGCGGGAACAATTCTGCAAACCGGCGACATCAAGCTCGACCAACAACCGTTGGACGGCCGTCCCACCGACCTGCCCGGCATGTCCCGGCTGGGCGACGCCGGCGTGGACCTGTTTCTGTGCGACTCGACCAATTCCGAGATGCCCGGCGTCGGGCCATCCGAAAGCGAGGTGGGCCCGACTCTGCACCGGCTGATCCGCAGCGCCGACGGGCGAGTCATCGTGGCGTGCTTCGCCTCCAATGTGGACCGCGTGCAGCAGATCATCGATGCCGCCGTTGCATTGGGCCGGCGGGTTTCCTTCGTTGGGCGATCGATGGTGCGCAACATGGGTATCGCCCGGGACCTGGGTTTTCTGCGGCTAGGCGATTCCGACCTGATCGACATCTCCGCCGCCGAGATGATGGCGCCCGAACGGGTGGTTCTGATCACCACCGGCACCCAGGGCGAGCCGATGGCGGCGTTGTCGCGGATGTCGCGCGGTGAGCATCGCAGCATCACGCTGACCTCTGGCGATCTCGTCATATTGTCGTCGTCGCTGATCCCCGGAAACGAGGAGGCGGTCTACGGCGTGATCGACTCGCTATCCAAGATCGGGGCCCGTGTCGTCACCAATGCCCAAGCGCGGGTGCATGTTTCAGGCCACGCGTATGCCGGCGAGCTACTATTCCTGTACAACGGCGTGCGGCCCCGCCATGTCATGCCGGTGCACGGCACCTGGCGACACCTGCGGGCCAATGCCAAGCTGGCCGCCAGCACCGGCGTCCCCGAAGAGTCGATACTGTTGGCGGAGAACGGCGTCAGCGTGGACTTGGTTGCCGGCAAGGCCACCATCTCCGGTGCGGTGCCGGTCGGCAAGATGTTCGTCGACGGCCTGATCACCGGCGATGTCGGCGATATCACACTGGGCGAGCGGCTGACATTGTCTTCCGGGTTTGTTTCGGTGATCGTGGTGGTGAAGCGCGGCACCGGGCGTCCGGCCGTTGCGCCACAACTGTATTCACGCGGATTCTCCGAAGACCCCAAGGCCCTCGAGCCCGCCGTACGCAAGGTCGAGGCTGAACTCGAATCGCTGGCCGCTAACAACGTGACCGATCCGATCCGGATCGCCCAGGGGGTGCGCCGCACGGTTGGCAAGTGGGTGGGCGAAGTCTATCGTCGCCAGCCGATGATCGTGCCGACGGTCATCGAGGTCTGAATCGGCTAGGTCTTTTCCGCCGAGGCGGACCATTCCAGTTGCGACGCTTTGAGTTTGCGGCCGGCGGGCTCGACATAGCGCTGGACCAGTTCTTCGGGCCCCGCCTGTTCCACCAGTCGCCAACCATAGTCGGCGATGAACTCGGCCACCTCGTCCGGCTCCAAGCCGAAAAGCCAGATTTGTCGGCGCTCACGCATGTTGCGATACAGCGTCCTGGTGTTATACCGATTGGTCCCGTCGATGAAGTCCCGCCGGACGTACGTGAAGACCAACCGGCTACCCGGCGCGGCCGCGCGCAGGCCCGCCAAGGTTCGCCGGACAGCTGCTTCGGTGAGGTATTGAGTCACACCTTCCCAGATGAAGAAGGTCCGGTAGTCGGTGCGATAGCCGTGTTCTGCCATGGCGGTGAGCAGGTCGTCGGTCTCGAAATCCACCGCGACCAACCGGACCGAAAGCGGCAGCGCGCCCAGCACCCGCCGGACCGTCTCCGCCTTTCTGGCGATATTGACCGGTAGGTCGACCTCGAAGACCGGGATGCGGCGCTGCCGGGTGATCCGGTAGGGCCGGGTGTCGAGCCCGGCGCCCAGGATGACGACTGCGTCGGTGCCCTCGAGTGCCTGTTCGAGTTTGTCGTCGATGAAGTGCTTGCGGCAGGCCAGATTGACCCACAGCCCGGGGCCGGTGAACTCCGATCCGCGGATCATCAGGCGGCGGATCGGCGCCGATCGGGTCGCGGCGACGAGCCATCGCAGTGCGGCGGGCAAGAACAGATACGCGAGGTCGTCGTCCACCAAGCGGCGGCCCGGTGGCTCGTTTTGTTCGACGGCCGTCAGCACCATGGGGCCGAAGGCGGTCTGCGCTGCGGGATTTCGAACCATCGGCGCCTATTTGTTCAAGAAGCCCGCGTCGACCGGCAAGGTGACGCCGGTGATGTAACAAGCCTGGTCGGACACCAGCCACGCCACCGCGTTGGCGATGTCATCGGCCTGCAACACCTCCACCGGCAGGGCATTGCCCATGCTTCCCGGCGAGTCGGACTCAGCGGCCATCTTGGCCAGCCATCCCCGAGTGAACTCGTTGTTGATCATGGGGGTTTCGACACCGGTCGGATGTATCGAGTTGACGCGAATACTCTGCTTGGCAAGCAAATTCGCGTACACGCGCATCAACCCGACCACGCCGTGCTTGGCGGCGGCGTAGCCGACGGAGCCGGCGTCTTGGCTCGCGATGCCGGCCAGTCCCGCGGCAGAACTGATCAGCACGATCGACCCGCCGGTGCCCTGCTTCACCATTGTCGGTATCGCGGCCTTGATGGTGTTGTAGACGCCGGTGAGGTTGACGTCGATGACGTCGCGCCAGCCGTCGTCACCGGATTGCATTGGTGCGATACCGGCGTTGGCGACCACGATGTCGAGCCGACCGAACTCGTCAAGACCCGCCTGCAATGCGGAGGACAACGACGCGCGGTCGCGAACGTCGCCCTGTCTGGCCACGATGCGAGCGCCGGTGTCCTCGACGAGTTTGACGGTGGCCGCCAAGTCCTCCGGGGTCGCGAGCGGATACGGCACGCTGGCGATCTGCTCGCACAGGTCCACTGCAATCACGCTTGCGCCATCGGCGGCCAGCCGAACCGCGTGCGCACGGCCCTGGCCTCGCGCGGCGCCCGTAATAAACGCCACCTTGCCATTTAGAGGGCCTCCGTGCGGGCCGTTTAGCGGCCCGTTCGGGGACACGTCGGTCACTTGCGCAGCTGTCCCTTGTCTGGATCACCCGCCGGAACCGGCTGCAGCATCTTGATATCCGGCGCGCCGGCCAGGTGCTCACCGACCGCCTTGAACATGTTGCCGACCGCGGGCGCGGTGCTGTGGGTCTTCAGCGCTTCTTCGTCGGCCCATTGCTCCACGAAGACAAACGTCTCGCCCGTTTGGTGCAGCGAGTACAGCTGGCAGCCGGGTTCGCCGTGCACCTCGTCGACCGCGCGGGTGAGGATATCGCGGGCGGTGTCGACTGATTCGGGTTTGACGGTCAAGGTGGCGACGACGACGACGGGCATGTTGGGGCCTCCTGGTTGCTCCGAGGGTGTGTGAGAGGGGTTGCGTGGTGACGCGTGTCTCACCCTACTCAGCGCTCGGGACCGGCCTCGCTGCGGAGGTGCCCGGCTCAGTCGCCCGTTCGTTCTAGCGAGATGTCGAGTTCTTGAGCCGGGCACGAATCCGCAGCATCGAAGCGGACGTTTCCGATGACCCGTGAAAGCGGCTGCGAAACCGGCTGCGGCAGTGCATATTCCTCATTTTTTATCGTCTTGGCGATCGCGCCGTTCGGGCAGTTGACCTCGGTGCGCTGGTTGAGCAGCCATTTGCCGTTGCTGTACATCAGCGAATTCACAGTGGCGGTCGCCGAGCCGGCAAAGGACCTGAACGTCGCGCATTGGTCGGTGTTTCGCACACACATCGTCTGCAAGGCGAGGCGCCGCACCCCGGGTTTCGACGAGTCGTGCAGGACGCTTGTCTCGTCGTAGTGACCGGTGAGGCCTTCGGGCGCAGACGGTGAACGCCGAGCCTGTTTGCCGGGATCAGCAACTGAGATACCCGCGTCGACGTCGCTCAGGCGTTTCACCGTCAACGGCGTTTGAGTCGCCACTGCGCAATCGGGACTCGGGTTCATGGCCACGTAGGACGTTCCGCTCAGGGTGCCGTCGGGCTGAGGCTGCAGGATCCAGGCGGTGATCGACGGGCCCTTTGCTTCGCTGTCAGTGCACGCGCTCTCCTCGCGGAGTGCCATCTGCCAATACCCATCGATATAGTCGAGCACCAAATCGACCGGGGGGTCCGACTTCTTTTTGGGGTCGTCGTCCGCCAGTTTCGTCGCCGTTGCGACGCACCCCGAATCAGTGCATGTCGAGCGCAGCGCATAGTTCCTGGATCTCGATTTCGTGGGTTTTGGCGTGCCACCCGCCAGTTGCTCGGTCCCGTCGAAATCAAACCGGTAGGTGCCGTCGAAGCTCGCGGACGGCTTGGCTGCCTTCGGTGACCCGTTTGAGGACCCGGTCGGTGAGCCACGGTCGGCACAGGCGGCCAGCAAGGCGACGCTGAGGGCGGCCGCACACACCCCACGGAATATCCGCATCTAAATCCCATCTATCAAGAGCCGGACCGTCCAAGAGCCGGAAGGGCACTTAGCGGCGATCGAAGTATTCCAGGTCTCACGGCGCAGCCGGAAAAGTCGAAACAGCGCCTTCCCGTTACCAGTGTGGCGGGTGGTGTAGATGAGGTATTTGCGACTACCCTTGCCTTCATGCCGAGTAAGACCGCCGCCCGCTCCGGTACCCGAAAGAGCAGGTCAAAGGCCAGTTCGCGAGGTGGGTCCCGGCCTGCGCGACCAGCACCACCGCGCAGAAGGGTGAGCAAGCCCGCGAAACGGCGTAATCAGTCGTTGCTGGTGGCCGCCGGGCTGACCTGCGGCCGGGCCGTGCGGGCGGGCTGGCTGATGGCGGCGAAGGGCACCGGGGGCGCGGCACGGTCGATCGGTCGCGCCCGCGACATCGAGCCGGGGCATCGCCGCGACGGGATCGCGATGGTCCTGCTGGGCGTTGCCGTCATCGTCGCCGCGAGTTCGTGGTTCGATGCCGCCCGGCCAGTCGGCGCGTGGGTGGATGAAGTGCTGCGGACGTTCATCGGCGCCGGGGTCCTCGCGCTCCCTGTGGTCACCGCCGCGATCGCGGTGGTACTGATGCGGACGCAACCCGACCCTGATGCGCGGCCCAGGTTGATTCTCGGCGTGAGCTTGATCGCACTGTCGGTTCTTGGCCTGCGCCACCTGTGGTCCGGTTCGCCGGAAGACCCGGAATCGCGGCGTCACGCGGCCGGGTTCATCGGCTTCGCCATCGGTGGGCCGTTGTCGGACGGGTTGACGGCTTGGATCGCAGCGCCGCTGTTGTTCATCGGCGCGTTGTTCGGGTTGCTGTTGCTCACCGGCACCACGATCCGCGAGGTGCCCGATGCGATGCGCGCCATGTTCGGGACCCGCTACCAACGCGATTACGCCGATGACGACGAATACGACGCGTACTACGGCGATGGCGAGGAAGCCGATGACGCTGCGCGCGAAGACTTCTCCGACGGTTATTACGACGACGCGCCCTTCGACCCCGAGCACGAGCCTGCGGCATGGCCATCGGCGGACGCGGCCCTGGATGAGCTGGACGTGCCGGTCGACGAGACTCCCACCATTCCGGAGCCCGCCACCAGCAGCCGTCGTCGCAAATCCCGCAAAGAGGACACCCAAGCGCTGGACCGGGTCGTCGAAGGGCCCTACACACTGCCCCCGTTGAGTCTGCTGGTCGCCGGCGATCCGCCCAAGAAACGCAGTGCCGCCAACAACGTCATGTCCGATGCGATCAGTGAGGTGCTCACCCAGTTCAAGATCGACGCGGCCGTCACCGGCTGCACCCGCGGTCCCACCGTCACCCGCTACGAGGTCGAGCTGGGACCCGGCGTCAAGGTGGAGAAGATCACCGCGCTGCAGAAGAACATCGCCTACGCGGTGGCGACCGAGAGCGTCCGCATGCTTGCGCCGATCCCCGGCAAGTCCGCCGTCGGCATCGAGGTGCCCAACACCGACCGCGAAATGGTCCGACTGGCCGACGTGCTCACCGACCCGTCGACGCGGCGCGACCACCATCCGCTGGTCATCGGGCTGGGCAAGGACATCGAGGGTGACTTCATCTCGGCCAACCTGGCCAAGATGCCGCACCTGTTGGTTGCCGGCTCCACCGGGTCCGGCAAGTCCAGCTTCGTCAACTCGATGCTGGTGTCGCTGCTGACCCGGGCCACCCCGGAAGAGGTCAGGATGATCCTGATCGACCCGAAGATGGTGGAACTGACTCCCTATGAGGGCATTCCACATCTGATCACCCCGATCATCACCCAGCCGAAGAAGGCGGCCGCGGCGCTGGCGTGGCTGGTCGAGGAGATGGAGCAGCGCTACCAGGACATGCAGGCGTCCAGGGTGCGGCACATCGACGACTTCAACGCCAAGGTGCGATCGGGCGAAATCACCGCGCCGCTGGGCAGCGAGCGCGTGTACCGGCCCTACCCGTACGTGCTGGCGGTCGTCGACGAGCTGGCCGACCTGATGATGACCGCGCCACGCGACGTCGAGGACGCCATCGTGCGGATCACCCAGAAGGCCCGGGCGGCGGGCATCCATCTGGTGCTGGCCACCCAGCGCCCGTCGGTCGACGTGGTCACCGGGCTCATCAAGACCAACGTCCCGTCCCGGCTGGCGTTTGCGACGTCGTCGCTGATCGACAGCCGGGTGATCCTGGACCAGGCCGGCGCGGAAAAGCTGATCGGCATGGGCGACGCCCTGTTCCTGCCGATGGGCTCGAACAAACCGGTGCGGCTGCAGGGCGCTTACATCACCGACGAGGAGGTTCAGGCCGTCGTCGCCGCGTGCAAGAACCAGGCCGAACCCGAATACACCGAAGGCGTGACCACCGCCAAGCCCACCGGCGAACGCACCGACGTCGACCCCGATATCGGCGACGACATGGATGTCCTCCTGCAAGCGGTCGAGCTGGTGGTGTCCAGCCAGTTCGGGTCCACGTCGATGCTGCAGCGCAAGCTGCGGGTCGGCTTCGCGAAGGCCGGCCGGTTGATGGATCTGATGGAGACTCGCGGAATCGTCGGTCCCAGCGAGGGATCCAAGGCGCGCGAGGTATTGGTCAAGCCCGACGAGCTTGCGGCGACGCTGGGGTCGATCCGGGGCCTTGGCGCCTCGGATGAAGAATCAGACAGCGGCGCCGACGAGTAATCCGCCGAGCAGACGCAGAATCGCACCGCGCCGGCTCTAAGAGTGCGATTCTCTGTCTGCTCGCGAGGGTCACAGCACCAGCAGCATGCGCGAGTTGCCCAGAATGTTGGGCTTGATGTAGCTCAGGTCCAGGAATTCGGCGACTCCGATGTCATAAGACCGGCACATCTCTTCGAACACCTCGGCGGTGACGGGCGTGCCTTCGATCTCGGTGAACCCGTGCTTGCCGAAGAAATCGGTCTCGAAGGTCAACACGAACAGCCGCTCCAACTGCAGCTCACGAGCGACTTCAAGAAGCCGGGTGACGATCGCATGGCCGACCCCATGGCCGGTCACCGCGGGGTCGACCGCGACGGTACGGATCTCGCCGAGGTCAGACCACAACACGTGCAACGCGCCGCAACCGATCACTTTGCCCGGGATTTCGGCGTGCTCGGCCACCCAGAACTCCTGAACGGCCTCATAGAGCGTCACCAGGTTCTTTTCCAGCAGGATCTTTCCCGCATAGGTGTCGACCAGGTGTTTGATCGCCGGGACGTCGGACGTTCGCGCACGCCGGACGGCGAGTCGGCGGCCCTGCGAACTTTCGGTCACGGATAACAGTATCGGCATCGGACCCAGCTTTGCTGGTCAACGGTTATTCTGTTGCCGTGTCGGTGCAGCCTCAGACGAGTCCGATGGTAGGCCGTGTCCGCATCGCTAACCTCGCCAATTTCCTGACCGGCCTGCGGTTGGTGTTGGTGCCGATTTTCATGTTCGCCTTGTTCTATGAGACCGGACACGACTTCGCCGGCCGGATCGTCGCTTTCGCGATTTTCACGATTGCGTGCATCACCGACCGGTTGGACGGTGTGCTGGCCCGCAACTACGGCATGGCGACCGAGTTCGGCGCGTTCGTGGATCCCATCGCGGACAAGGCGCTGATCGGGTCGGCGCTGATCGGTTTGTCGATACTTGGTGACTTGCCGTGGTGGGTAACCGTGCTGATCCTGACCCGGGAGGTCGGGGTGACTCTGTTGCGGTTGGCCGTAATTCGGCGCGGGGTCATCCCTGCCAGTTGGGGCGGCAAAATCAAGACAGTGTTCCAGGCGCTGGCGATCGGCTTGTTCGTGCTGCCTTGGTCGGAGTTGTCGGAGCCGTTTCTGGTGGTGGCGTCGGTGGTGATGGGCATCGCGATCGTGCTCACGGTGGTCACCGGTATCGACTACGTGGTCTCGACCGTGAAGGCAGTCCGCCGCGCGCCCAACTAATCGCGGATTTTGTCGCCTGATTTGTCTCAAGACGGGAACCAACTCCACCGCCGCCCGCGTTCACCTATTAGGTGCCGTGGTAGGTGCCGTGGTAGGTGCCGAGCATGGCCTGACCAAAAGGAGAGCGGGATGCCGCTATTGGTGCGTGAGGTCGTCGGCGACGTGCTACGCCGGGCCAGGACGTCGCAGGGCCGTACGCTGCGTGAGGTTTCTGATACAGCGCGGGTGAGCCTGGGATACCTATCGGAGGTCGAACGCGGTCGCAAGGAACCGTCCAGCGAGCTGCTGAACGCGATCTGCGACGCCTTGCGGGTCCCGCTGTCGGCGGTCCTCACCGACGCTGGCGAGCGGATGGCGCGCGAGGAGCGGGTGGCCCTTGCCGCTCCCGGTAGTCCGCCGAGCAACGGGGCGAGTGGTTCCACGATCGACGCCAGCACCAAGGTCGTCATTCCGCCGGTCGCGTCTTTGGCGGTGGCCTGAGCGGCCAGGGGTGGGGCGATCGGCTCTAACCCGTTAAATTGAGCGACAGGGTGAGCGCCAGGTCCTATCAGGGGCCCATCCGGGGCCCATCCGGCACAGAAGAAACGGAGCTAACGCATGGCCAATCCGTTCGTCAAAGCGTGGAAGTACGTCATGGCGTTGTTCAACGCGAAGATCGACGAGCACGCCGACCCTAAAGTCCAGATCCAGCAGGCCATCGAGGAAGCGCAGCGCACCCATCAGGCGCTGACTCAACAGGCCGCGCAAGTGATCGGCAACCAGCGCCAACTCGAGATGCGGCTCAACCGGCAGCTGGCCGATATCGAAAAACTGCAGGTCAACGTGCGCCAGGCGCTGACGCTGGCGGACCAGGCCACCGCCGCCGGAGATGCCGCCAAGGCCACCGAGTACACCAACGCCGCCGAGGCCTTCGCGGCTCAGCTGGTGACCGCCGAGCAGGGCGTCGAAGACCTCAAAACGCTGCATGACCAGGCGCTTGGCGCGGCCGCTCAGGCCAAGAAGGCGGTCGAACAGAACGCGATGGTGCTGCAGCAGAAGATCTCCGAACGCACCAAGCTGCTCAGCCAGCTCGAGCAGGCAAAGATGCAGGAGCAGGTCAGCAATTCGCTGCGGTCGATGAGTGAGATCGCCGCGCCGGGCAACACCCCCAGCCTTGACGAGGTGCGCGACAAGATCGAACGTCGGTACGCGAATGCGCTCGGGCAGGCCGAACTCGCGCAGAGTTCGGTCCAGGGCCGGATGATTGAAGTTCAGCAGGCCGGTGTGGAGATGGCCGGTCATTCCCGATTGGAGCAGATCCGCGCGTCCATGAGAGGCGACGCACTGCCGACGGGCGGGACCCATGCCGCTCC
>Ga0302202_10008050_pt1 | contig 10035 bp, 9 predicted proteins | sample II_Bog_N3_3_FD_194579 | JGI IMG/M metagenome (GOLD analysis project Ga0302202, IMG submission 194579) | Peat permafrost microbial communities from Stordalen Mire near Abisko, Sweden - II_Bog_N3_3 | ecosystem: Environmental > Terrestrial > Soil > Wetlands > Peat | place: Sweden: Abisko, Stordalen... | reverse complement strand
CTCGCGGCCGCCGGTCTCGTGCTCTCGGGGACGTCACCCGACAAGAAGCTCGTGGAGGTCGTCGAGCTGCGCGACCACCCGTACTTCCTCGGCTGCCAGTTCCACCCGGAGTTCAAGAGCAAGCCGCAGGCCGCGCACCCGCTGTTCGCGCGCTTCGTGAAGGCAGCCCTCGACCGCCAGGTGGTCCGCGGACGTGCGATCGTCGAGGCCCGCAAGTCGACCGAGAGCCTGCCGAGCGTCAATTGAGTGGAGCGCAGTCACCCGCACCTCGACTCTGGGCACGGTCACCCCGATCAGGTGCAGGAGCCTGCGCTCGGACGACGCTTCGCGTGGGGCACGGGCGATTCGTCGCTCGGCGAGTGCTCTTCGCGCTGCTCTGTGCGTCCTGCGTCGGCGTCATCGCTGCGGTCGGCGTGGCATGCGACACGGAGAACACCTGTGCGGTCACCTGCCCGACCGGCTCTCGCTTCACGAATGACGGAACGTGCGCGTGTGAGCCGTTCGACGCCGGATACTGCGGCTCCGCGAGCGATTGTCCCGACGCCTTCTGCCCAGCGAGCGCTGCGGTCGACGCGTGCGGCGGCGATCAGCTTTGGTCGACGACCCTGTGCGCTTGCTACCCGCTGCCGGACGCGCGGGTGCCGAAGGACTAGTCGGACGACGTTGGACTCGAGCTCAGGCTCCTCGCGCGCGGATGCGCCACGCGTGAGACGCTCCTAGACCGAGCGCGTCGAGCGCGGGCACGATTTCATCCTCCATCACGGCACGAACGGTGGCGCGCTGCCCCTCCGATTCGAGAACGCCGAGCGCCCGTGCTGCCTTGCGCGCCTTCGGTTCGGCGTCGCGTCCGTGCCAGAATTGCTTCTCGAGGCGGACCAGGATCTGGCCGCCGCGGTCCGCGACTCGCTGCTGCTCCGCGCGCGTCCACTGCGGCGCTCGCCACGCGAAATAGTACCAGCCGAGGCGCGCATGATGGACCTCGTCCGAAACGATGCCGGAGAACAGGGCATGCATGACGGGGTCCTTCGCGCGCTCCATGCACGACGAGAGGAGCGCGCACGAGAGCGTCTCGCTGACCGCGCACAGCTCGAGCATGATGTGATCGAGCCACTCCTGGTCGATCGGCTTTGCCCAGCGCTTGGTGACCGCCTCGGCGTCGATGGTGATGTCGACGTCCCCGCCGCTCAGGAGCTTCGCTGCCCTCATCGCGTAGTCTGCGTGGCGTATCTCGTCCGACGGAGTGCGCGCGGCCGCGGCGACGAGGTCGAACGGCACTCCCAGAAGACTCATCGCCGACGCGAGGTGAGCGAAGAGCTCGACGGCGCCGTACTCTCCGAGCGCGAGCTTCGTCTGCGCGTGCGCGGCCAGCTTGAGCGCGGCGTCGGGATACTTCGAACGGTCGAACTTCTCCCACGGAATGGCGGGGATGCGGCGCGTGAGCTTTCCGGCAAGCGCGCGGTCGTGCTGCCTAGCCAGCGCGGTCTTCGTCAGCACTCGCTTGATGCGAATCGGCATGCGAATCGGCGCGGTCATTTCCCGCTGTCTTGGGCTGGGGGCAAGGAGGCGTCGAAGCAGCACGCCGCCACTCCGAGCGGCGCGTCCTCACGGAAGCTCGCGTCGGCGACGCCGAAGAACGCGTCGGCGGCGACGCCGAGGAACGCGTCGGCAGCGACCCCGGCGAACGCGTCGATCGCGACGCCGAACGTCGCGTCGAAGCAGCACCGCGCGACGGTGAAGGCAATCGCGTCCGGGCCCCCGTCACCGAACGTGTGGACCGCGACGCCGCCGCGGAACGCATCGGCCGCGACCCCGCTGTCCTTCCCGCTTCCGCTTCCGATGCTCGCCACGGCTCCGCCGCAGGCGCAGAGCGGGATCACGCTCGTGGTGATGAGGACGCCGACGAAGAGGCTCCGGGGCACGAACGCGGTCTTCTTTGTCTTCGTGGTCTTGCGGGTACGAATGTCGCGCATGGGAAGTCCTTGGGCCTCGGTGTCGTTCGCCGACGACGAGGGACACGTCGAGCGTACAGCATGATCCGCGCCACACGAGAGGTCTCGATTTCAAGCAGCGCAGCGTCAAGGCCTTGCGCCAGTCTGTGCCATGGCATCCGATCGATGCAGCGACTCTCCAGACGGGGCGTGCGCCTTACGCGGTCTGCTCGAGCAGAACCCCACCGATCGCACGCAGCGTCGCGAGGTCTGTCACGCAGTCCATTTTCGCACACACCGAGGAGCTCGTGACGATCGCCCACTCGACCGCGTTCGTCATCGCGTGCGCGGCGCACACGGCAGCGGTGAGGCTCGGAAACACCCACGAGAGCGTCCCCGGTTCGACGCTCTTCCACCCGTACACGACCAGCACGACGCCTTCGAACACGGCTCTCTCCTTCGTCTTCAGGATGCCCCCCGCTTGACCCACCGTCGCGCCGTTCTATTCCGCCACGGGTGCGTCCATGCGGCGGCTCCGTGACCATTTCGCGTCGTGAGCTCTTGCCGACGGATGCCGTGGGAATTCCGAGAGAGAGAATTGCACTAGGATGAGCGGGTGAACCCCAACGCCAGGCCGCGGTCTCCGTCGCGCGCGCCCGCGCCTGGGTCCGCGGTGGCACGTGGCGATCGCACGGGGGACTACCTTGCGCTCGCGAGCGCCGGCTTTCCGGCGCTGACCGCGACAGGGACGATCCGTCTCGGCGCCATGCGGGCGAGTCGGGCGTGGCCGCTCTTGCCGCTCGCGCCCGCCATCGTCACGGCGATCGCCCTCGCCATGGCGCTGGCCATCGGGATCGTCGGGATCGACCACCTGTCGAGGGTCGCAGACGCGCACGCGTCGATCCAGGCGGCGATGCTCGCAGACACGGTCGCAGCTCGCCTCCTGTCGCTGCCGGCGTCTGCTCGGCTCGAAGCGCTCAAGCTGGCCGCCCGTCGCACCGGCGCCCAGTTCGTCGTCGTCGACGCATCGGGGAACGTCCTCCTCGATGCCAGTCTCGGCACGATGACGCCGGACTTTCTCCGGAAGATCGGCGAGCAGCGTGACGGCCGCACGAGCACGCGTTTCGGGAACGCCCGCTTCTCCGTTCGCCCCGTCGACCCTCCCCCATCCCGTCAGGCGCTCCTCGTGTTCGTCTCGGTCCCCGAGACCCCAGAGGGTGCGCCGGCGCTGATCTCCGCGCTCCTCGCTCTGACGACCTTGCTCGTCGGGATCGCGGGCACGGTCGCGTACTTCGTCGGCCGCGACGCGAACGCCGAGGTCGGGTTCGTGACCGCGCGCATCGCCCAGATCGCTCGCGAGCGGAGCGAACCGACCGGCGAGCCCGTCCCTGTGCGCGCCCTCGACGAGGTGGGCAACCTGACGAGCGAGATCAACGAGCTCCTCGGGCGCTTCGCCTCCGCCGAGCGCACCTACCGAGGCAACCTCGAGCGCGCGCGCGCCGCCGATCGAGATCGCGCAGGGTTCCTCGCTGCGGTGAGCCACGAGCTTCGGAGCCCGCTCAACGCCATCCTGGGCTTCGCGGACGTCCTGGGGACCGAAGTCGACGGCCCGCTGACGGACGCAGCGCGCGAAGAGGTGGAGCAGATCCGCGGCTCAGGAGTCCATCTGCTCGAGCTGATCAACGACATCCTCGAATTCTCGGCGATCGAAGGTGGTCAGCTCAAGCTCACGCGCTCCCGCGTGGACCTCGCGCAGATCGCGAACGAGGTCGTGCGGGAAGCAGGCGGCGTGCTCGGGACGAAGCCAGTCCGGGTCTATGTCGACGGGGAAACGGACGTCTTCGCCCACGCGGACTCCCGACGCGTCCGCCAGATCCTCCAGAACCTCGTGGGGAACGCGATCAAGTTCACGCAGAGCGGCGAGGTCGTGCTCACTCTCCAGCGCGACGGGAGCCGCGCCATCGTCCGCGTTCGCGACACTGGGCCCGGCATCAGCGCAGCCGAACGCGCGATGATCTTCGAGGAATACAAGCAGGCGGGCGAGGAGAGCGTGCGCCGTCGTGGAACGGGGCTCGGCCTCGCGATCGCGCGGCGGCTCGTGCTCATGCACGGCGGCCTCATCACGGTGGAGAGCGAGCTCGGCAAGGGCTCGACCTTCACCGTCACGCTCCCGGTCTGGTTCGACCGCGCATCCTCCGACGGCTCCGGCACCGCCGCCCGCGCGAAGCTCCGATGAACCAGTTGACGAGCGGTGAACCGAAGTGGACGGAGTCCAGCCTGCTGGACGGAGTCCACGTAGGTCCACGGAGTGTCGACGCCGACGGAGGCGTTGACACGCAGTGAACAGTGTCGCCGCGATGCTCATCACGAGGCTCATCCTCGTGCAGGTGGCCGTAGGGACGTTCTCGCTCGTCCTCGTGGGGCTCTTCGCGTCACGGCTCCTCCTGCTCGATCCGGGCGTCGTCTGGGCCGCGCTCCCTGCGACTACGATCGCGGGCGCGACGCTCTTCGTCACCGCGTGCGGGCTGACGTTCGTCGTCACGCGCCCCCTCCGGAAGACGCTGCAGGGGCTGACCGTCGGTTCGTCCAGCGTCCCACCGGCCGATCTGGTCCGCCTCTACGCGCTCCCCGCCAAGCTCACGTTCATGGATACGCTCGCTGCGCTGCTCGTCGGCGTCGCGACCCTCTTTCGGCCCCTGCGTCCTCCGACGAGCGACCTCGTGACTCAGGTGTCCCTCGTCCTTCTCGGCGTCACGTTCGCGAGCGCGGCTGTGCTTCCGATGTACGTGATGCTTCGGTCGCAGGTCGCCATGGTCCTCGAGGTCGCGCCGCTCGCCTCCGTGCGCGAGGCGCTCTTCCTCCTCGCCAGCCGCGCCCGGACGCCCGAGAGCAGCTACGTCCGCCTGCGGTTCGTGTTCGCGGTCACGGTGCCCGTCACGTTCGTCGCGCTCGGCGCTTCCCTGCTCGTGCAGGCGCACGCCCGCGCGTACGACACCGCCGCGAGAGAGGACGAGGTGACGCGCGTCGCTCAGGGAGCGTTCGATCTCGTCGGAGGGAGCACTGCCGGTCGCGCGGGCGCAACCTCGGCGGCTCTGGCGCACGGGCTCAGTGTCACCATCGACGAGGGGAGGGCGTCGTTCCGGGTCGTCCGCGACGACGAGGGAATGACCTCGATGCAGGTCCCGCTCGACGATGGACACGCGAGCCTGAAGTTCCCGGCAGGCGCATACAGTCCGATCATCTGGGTGTACGGCCTGCTCGCGCTCGCGGGTACTGTGCTCGCGGGGGGCCTCGGGTCGCGCCTCGGGCGCCGTTTCGTGGCCGACGTCGCGATCGCCACGCGCGCGGTGCGCGAGACCGGCGCTGCCGACGTTCTCCGCGGGTCGCGCGTCCGTCGTGAAGCCAGGTTCGACTCGGTCATCCTCCTGATGGACGCGATCGACTTGCTTGGCGGTGTTTTCCGCGAGTTCGCCTCCGCCCAGGAGCGCGCGATCGACGCGCGCGCGGCCACCGAGCGCATGCGCGGGCTCTTCCTCGCGTCGATGAGCCACGATCTGAAGGGGCCGCTCAACGCCATCCTCGGGTTCGCCGACCTCGTCTCGCGCAGCCCGCTATCTGCCGCGCAGCAGGAGAGCCTGACCATCATCGAGCAGCGCGGGCGCGAGCTCTTGATGCTGATCCACACGGTGCTCGACTCGGCGCGCGCGGAGGCGGGCGAGCTCCGGGTGAGCCCGGAGTGGACGATGGTCGGCGACGTCGTGATGTCGGCGGTCCTCGATGCGCGCGACCTCGCGGTCGGTGCGCCGGTCGAGATCGTCGCGGAGATCCAGCCCGGAGTGCCGCGGCTCTACGCGGACGGCTCCAGGCTCGTGCAGGCGCTGACGGCGGTCATCCAGAGCGCGGTGCGCTTCACTCAGCAAGGGGCCGTGCACGTGCGCGCCACGCTGTCGACCGACGCAAGCGCGCGAACGAACGCCGCCTCCACGACCGTGCTACGCATCGACGTCGAGAGCTCTGGACGCAGCGCGCCGGGCACTGATCGCGAGAAGCTCTTCGACGCGTTCAAGGACACCGATCGGGCCCGACAGCACGGGAGCCTCGGCCTGGGGCTTTCGCTGGCGCGGTCGATCGTCGAGCTTCACGGCGGAACGCTCGACGGCTCGGTCGCGAAGGGAGGTGGCACGGTGTTCCACCTCACCATGCCGACGGAGGCGGAGCAGGTGCTCGCGGCGCTGCGGCGGCCGTGAGTGGGCATGCGGGTTCGTCGCCTTCTCCTTGCGGGGAGCTTGGAGGCGGGAAGGGAGGCGATAGCCTCCGCAGGAATGCCGACGGACGCCCGAGGAGAAGCGAGAGACTCCCTCGGAGTGCCGAGCGACGCGCGAAATTCGACTGGAGCTTCCCGAGGCGTGACGACGGCCGCTCTCGGTGTACCGATGGCCGCTCAAGACACACCGAGAGCGGCGCTCGAAGTGCCGGCAGACGCCCAGGCTTCGGCGAGAGTGGCCGCAGGCGTGACGAGAGACTCTCGAATCAGAACGAGAGCGTCCCGCAGAACTGAGAGCGAGGCCGTCGGAAGACGGAGAGCGGCTCTCGTCGCGACCCGGGCCGCCGTCGCCGCACCGAGAGCGGCCGTCGCCGCACCGAGAGCGGCCGTCGGCACACCGAGAGCGGCCGTCGGCACACCGAGTGCGGCAACAGCGACACCGAGAGCGGCCGTCGGCAGACCGAGAGCGGCCGTCGGCACACCGAGCGCCCTCTCTCGAGACATCGAGAGCGTCCCTCGCCCTTCCGAGGGAGGCTCAGGTCGAATTTCGGGAGGCGCTCGGCATTCCGCGGGCCTCTCTCGGCATTCCTCCGGCCTCTCTCGGTATTGCGAGAGAGGCTCCAGGAGCTCGTCGCGCGAATCTCGCGGTGATTTGCGAGGCTCGCGGCAGAGGGAGCGGCTCGCTCGACACCGAGAGAGGCGCTTCGCGCGGAGCAAGAGAGGCTCTCGGTGGCGCTCGAGCGGCGATCGACGCAGCTCGGGTCACCCCGCGAGCAGCTCGAGAAGCGACCAACGCGCTTCGGGAGCCTCTCGCTACGGCGAGAGCCGCCCTTACAGCCGCTCGAGCACGACCGCGAGCCCCTGCCCGCCGCCGATGCACGCGCTGCCGACCGCATAGCGTCCGCCCGTGCGCGCGAGCTCGTACACGAGGTGCGCCGTGATGCGCGCTCCGCTCGCTCCGAGTGGGTGACCGAGGGCGATGGCGCCGCCGTTCACGTTCGTCTTCGCGCGATCGAGGCCGAGCTCCTTCTCGACCGCGAGGTACTGCGGCGCGAACGCCTCGTTGACCTCGACGCGGTCCATGTCGGACAGCTTCAGGCCCGCACGTGCGAGCGCGCTCTGGATGGCAGGCGCCGGGCCGATCCCCATCAGGCTCGGGTCGACGCCCGCGACGCCCCACTGCACGACCCTCGCGAGCGGCTTGAGCCCCTTCGCCTGGGCGAACTCGGCGGTCGTCAGCACGAGAGCTGCCGCGCCGTCGCAGATGCCGGACGCGTTGCCGGCGGTCACGACGCCGTCCTTCTTGAAGACCGGGGCGAGCTTTGCGAGCGTCTCGAGCGTGGTCTGCGGGCGCGGGTGCTCGTCCTTCTCGAAGCTCGTGCTCCCCTTCTTCGACGTGAGCGTCACGGGCTCGATCTCGTCCTTGAAGATGCCTCGCTCCTGCGCCGAAGCCCAGCGCTGCTGGCTGAGGAGCGCGAACTCGTCGCAGGCCTGACGGGAGATGCCGTACTTCACGGCGAGGTTCTCGGCCGTCACGGCCATCGGGGTGTTGCAGTAGCTGTCGGTCAGCGCGGACCACAGCGTGTCCTCAAGCTGGGGGGACTTCCCGAAGGCAAAGCCTTCGCGACCTCCGCGGATGACGTGCGGCGCCTGCGTCATGTTCTCCGTCCCGCCGACGAGCACCGCTTCGTGGTCGCCGAGCAGGAGCTGCTGCGCCCCCTGCACGATCGCCTCGAAGCCCGAGCCGCAGAGGCGATTCACGGTCAGCGCCGGGGTCGTGATGGGGATGCCGGCCTTGAGGCCGATGTGGCGGGCGCAGTAGATGGCGTCGACGCTCGACTGGAGCACGTTGCCGAAGATGACGTGGCCGATCGCGTCAGCGGAGACGCCGGACTGCGCCAGGGCAGCCTTGGCTGCGACGACGCCGAGATCATTGGCCGACAGCCCCTTGAGGCTGCCTTGCATCGTGCCAAACGCGGTCCGCTTGGCGCCGACGATGACGATGGTCTTGGAAAGCTGGGACATGGGCGCTCTCATTCGTTCGGGTGGGCGCTGCTAGAAGCGCAGCGGGTGGGTGGGGGCGTAGCACAGACGGCCGAGGGAAGGCTCGTCGCGCGCTCGACCTGCTGTCGCGCGCTCCCGCGCTAGTTGGAGCACACGCCGCTTGTGCACGATCCGCCCATCGGCGTTCCCGAGTCGCACGGGAGGAGGTTGCACTCCGTGCTTCCGCTCATGCCGCACCCCACGCAGCAGGCGGTGCCGTAGCAGACGCCCCCGGTCGAGCATGGGCTGCCGCTCGTCACAGGGTTATAGACGCACGAATTCGACATGCAAGTCGGCAAGGGTCTGGCGCATTCGGGCGGTGGTGGGCAATCGGTCGCCGTTGCGCACTCGAAGCACCCTGTTCCGATCTTCCCGCGGACGCATACAGGGGTCGGGGCTGCGCAAGCGGGCGTGCACACGGCGGCGTCGCCCGCATCCGGACCGCCGTCCGGCCGTTCGGCGGCATCGAACGCGTCGCGATGAGCGTCGTGGACCGGGGCGTCCGTCGCTGCCTCGTGCGCCTCGCTCCTCGCGTCACGCACGTCTTCCCGGGATGAGTCCGTGGTCGGGTGTCCGTCGCGTGCCGCGTCTGCAACTACGTGACCGCCGTCGCGTCCTGCGTCCGTCGTCGCGTCGCGCTTCCCGCCCTCCGCCCCTGCCTCGGGACCGGTCAAGTCGGTGAAGCCGACGATGTCTGCGCACGCTGTCCCTGTGCATACAGTGAGCGTGCATACGGTGAACAAAAGGAAGAAGCGATGCGAGCGCATGCGGTGGGGATGTAGCGCGGAACGGGCTGCCGGTGATCAGTCCATGCGCGCCGACGGCCTCCTTCGACTCAGATGCGCTGTGCAGGTTTGACATTCGCGGCGATCCTCCTATTTCATCTGCTGACCATGGCGAGCGACGCGCCCGAGGTGGAAGACGTGTTCCGGCTCGCCGGCACATCGGTCGAAGGGCGGTTCGGTGTCGAGCGCGCCATCGCGGAAGGGGGCTTCGGCGTCGTCTATCGCGCCCGTCAGGAGGCGCTCGATCGCCCCGTCGCGATCAAGGTGTTGAAGACGCCGGAGGGTCTCGGCGTCGCGGCGCAGGATCACTTCCTCGGCGCGTTCGCAGCGGAGGCTAGGACCATCGCGCGGATCACGCACCCGAACATCGTGCAGGTCTACGACTTCGGCGTCTCGGTGATGCCTTCGGGCGAGCGCGCGGCCTGGATGGCGCTCGAATGGCTGACGGGGCTCACGCTCGAGGACGAGCTCTACGCGCGCCGCGGAAAAGGCGGACGGAACCCTGCAGACTGCCTGCGGCTGCTCCGGCCGGTGCTCGGCGCGCTCGCGACGGTGCATGCTGCCGGAGTCGCTCACCGCGATCTCAAGCCAGCGAACATCATGCTGGTGCCCATGTCGGGCGGCACGGTGCCGAAGCTGCTCGATTTCGGGATCGCGAAGATCATGCGGGCGGACGAGGACGCGCCCGTGAGCCACAGGGCGACGCGCTCGCAGCACATCGCGTTCTCTCCCGCGTACGCCTCGCCGGAGCAGGTGAGTCACGGTCGCTCCGGTCCGTGGACCGACGTCCACGCGCTCTCCTTGATCATGACCGAGCTGCTCACCGATCAGCCTCCGCTCGAGGGGACGACCTCGACGCACTTGTTCCAGCAGATCCTCGACCGGGCGCGCCCCACTCCTGCCCGGTTCGGCGTCGACGTCGGCGCGTGGGAGGCGGTCCTTGGCCGTGCCGCCGCGGTGACTCCGGCGGAACGGTATGCGGATGCGAGCGAGCTCCTCGAGGCCCTCGAAGCGA
>Ga0302202_10008040_pt1 | contig 10048 bp, 7 predicted proteins | sample II_Bog_N3_3_FD_194579 | JGI IMG/M metagenome (GOLD analysis project Ga0302202, IMG submission 194579) | Peat permafrost microbial communities from Stordalen Mire near Abisko, Sweden - II_Bog_N3_3 | ecosystem: Environmental > Terrestrial > Soil > Wetlands > Peat | place: Sweden: Abisko, Stordalen... | reverse complement strand
CCTCCGAGCCCACGCCGGTGGACGGGACCACCTCCCCGGACGACCCCACGGCACCCGAGCCCTACCGGTTCCGACTGGGCAACCGGCCGCCGCTCACCGGCATCCGGGCCCTGGCCCTCTTCACCGTCCTCACCTACCACTCCAACTTCGAGACGCTGCCCGGCACCTGGGTGGCGCTCCAGGTGTTCTTCGTGCTGTCCGGGTTCCTGATCACCGCCATGCTGGCGGGCGAGGGCCAGCGCAACGGCCGGATCAGCCTCGGCGCGTTCTACGCCCGACGCGGCGTCCGCCTCCTCCCCCCGCTGCTCCTCACGGTGGCGCTGCTCGGCATCTACGCCTACTTCGTCAACGTGACCGACGCCGCCCAGCGGCTGTGGGGCGACAGCTTCGCCGCGCTCTTCTACTACGCCGACTACCGCCAGGCCTTCGGGCACGCCCCCTTCTTCGGGTACCTGGCCCAGACCTGGTCGCTGTCCGTGGAGGAGCAGTTCTACATCCTCTGGTCGCTCGCCATGGTGGCCGCGGTCGCCGTGCACCGGCGTCGCCTGGCCTACGGGCTCGCCATCGTCGGGATGCTGGCGTCCTCGGCCGACCGGCTGTTCCTCGTGTACCACGCCCACCACTTCGACAACGTGGTGTTCGACCGCATCTACTACGCCTTCGACTCGCGGGCCGACGCCCTCTTCCTCGGGTGCCTGCTCGGCATGCTGGCCGCCGACGGCCACCTCCACGGGTGGGCCCGGTGGGCCCGCGGCCTGATCACCGCGGCAGCGGCCGGGGCGGCCGTCTTCCTGTGCTGGATCCTGCTCTACGCCCCCCTCAACACGGAGAACCTCGTGGTCTGGTGGCTGCCGTCGACCACGGTGGCCTCGGCGATCATCATCACCTACTTCGTGATCTGCCCCTCGAGCCTCGGGTCGAAGCTGGTCGGCCTCGGGTTCCTCGTCTTCATCGGCGACCTCTCCTACACCGTGTACCTGATCCACTTCCCCGTGTACCTGGCGATCCAGCAGGACGAGACCGGGTGGGCGTTCTGGCCCAACGAGCTCGCCCGGCTGGGGGTCATCTTCGCCATCGCCATCGCCAGCTGGTTCCTCATCGAACGGCCGCTGATGCGATGGCGCCAGCGCTCCGCCGCCGCCCACTCGGCCAGCTGAGCGGGCGCCCCCCGACGACGGGGCGTCGGAGGTCCGGGGCTACTATTCGGCGGTGGGAGGAGCCGTGGAGGAGCAGGTCGCGGCCGGTCCGCACCCAGCCGACGATGACCGTGCGACCGTCGGAACCACCCCGGCGCCGGAGCCGTCACTCGGGCGGATCCCGGCGCTCGACGGTATCCGGGCCCTGGCCATCGTGCTCGTCCTCGTCTTCCACGGCGGGTTCGCCTGGGCCGGCGGCGGCTTCTTCGGGGTCGACGTGTTCTTCGTCCTCTCGGGGTTCCTCATCACCGGACTCCTCGTGTCCGAGTACCGCCAGAATTCCGGCATCGGGCTGAAGCGCTTCTGGGGCCACCGTGTCCGGCGTCTCGTCCCGGCCCTCCTGGTCATGCTGGCGGGCGTCGCCCTCTACGGCTTCTTCCTGGCCCCGTCGGACACGCTGGGCGAACTCCGTAGCAACGCCGTGGCCACGCTCCTGTACTTCAACAACTGGCACCAGGTCTCCGGCGGGCAGGGCTACTTCGCCGCCCTCAACACGCCTCAGCCGCTGCTCCACACCTGGTCGCTCTCGATCGAGGAGCAGTTCTACCTGGTCTGGCCGCTCGTCGTCCTCGGCGTCCTGCGGCTGTCCCGGACACTCCGGCCGCTGCTCGTCCTGACCGTGGTGGGCGCGGCGGCCAGTGCGATCACCATGGCCGTCGTCTACGGCAACGGCGCCGGCGAGAGCCGGGCCTACTACGGCACCGACACCCGCGCCCAGGCCCTGCTGATCGGCGCGGCCCTGGCCATCGTGCTCGCCCACCCCCTCCCCCGCCGGCGATCCGGTGCCGTCCCCACCACCACACTGGTCCGCGGCTTCACGCCGGGTCCGGCGGCCCGGGCGGCCCTCGTCGCCGTCGGGGGCGTCGGGCTGGCCACCGTGCTCTGGCTGGCCTACTCCGTCGACGCCACCTCCACCTGGATCTACCGCGGCGGGTTCACCCTGGTGGCCCTGGCCACCGCCGCCGTCATCGCCAGCGTCGCCCTCCTGCCCGCCAGTCCGTGGGGACGGTTCCTGTCGCTCAGACCGGTGCGGTACGTGGGGGCCATCTCCTACGGCCTCTACCTGTACCACTGGCCGATCTTCGTGGTGCTGACCCACGAGCGGACGGGCCTGTCGGGATGGGCCCTGTTCACCCTCCGGGTGGGCTGCTCGGTGGCGGTGGCTGCGGTCTCCCTCCACTTCCTCGAGCTCCCCATCCGCCGGGGGCTCCTCCGCAGCTGGCGGGGCTGGGTGGTCACCCCCCTCGCCGTGGGGGCGACGGCGGTCCTGGTGATCGGCTCCACGGCCGGAGCCACGGCGGCCGTCAACCAGACGCCGGCCATGGTCCCGGGGACCGGACCCGGCAACGGGGTCCCGGGGACCGGACCCGGCAACGGGGTCCCGGGGACCGGACCCGGCCACGGGGCCCCGGGGACCGTGGCCGACGTGGCCGCCGTGCCCGCCGGCACCGGGGGGCCGATACGCGTGCTGCTGGTCGGCGACTCCGAGGCCAGCTTCCTGGGCTTCGGGCTGGGACCGGACTCGGCGAAGTACGACGTCCTGTACGCGGGCGACGGCGTGTTCGGCTGCGGCCTGCTCACGTACGCCACGAGCTTCCACGGCACCGTGGTCAGCGGCAGCGAGGGCTACCGCGGCGGGCACGCGCCCGTGCCGTGCGCCGGCCAGCTGACCCGGTGGCAGGCCGACGTGGACGCCTTCCACCCGGACGTCGTCCTCCTGGCCGACGGCGAATACGAGGTGCGGGACCAGCGCATCGACGGCAGCTGGCAGCACATCGGCACCCCCGCCGTCGACGACCGCGAGCTGGAGGCCCTCACCCGGGCGACGTCGGTCCTCGGCTCGACGGGGGCCACCGTGGTGCTGCTGACCGCCCCCTACTATCAGCAGGTCGAGCAGGCCGACGGCCAGGCGTGGCCGGAGGACGCCCCCGCCCGGGCCGACCGCTACAACGCGCTGCTCCACCAGGTGGCCGGCGCCTCGGGCGGCCGGGTCGTGGTCCTCGACCTGGGGGCGAAGCTCGATCCCGGGGGCCACTTCACCTCCACCATCGACGGTGTGGCGGTGCGGTTCGCCGACGGGATCCACGTGACCCCGGCGGGCGCCCTGCTGGTCTCGCCGTGGCTGCTCACCCAGTCGGCCGCCCTCGGCACCGCCGACCGGGCGGCGGCCTCGGGGGCGTCGACCACGACGACGACCCGACCGGGCTGAGGCGCCGTCAGCCCGTCACCGGCGCGGCGGCGCCGGAGCGGTCGGTCACGGTGACCGCCATGTCGCCCACCCGCCCGACGTAGCCCGTCGACGACGGGGACGCCGGGGTCCAGGTGGACAGGCCCACCACCCGTGACTCGGTGCCGTCGGTGATGTACCCGGGACCGAACTGCGCCCTCCAGAACGCGTCGACACGCGGTGCGAGCCCGGCGCGGTCGAGCTGGTTGACCAGGCCGATGAACTCCTCGAGGTCGATGAGCTGGGTGTCGGCCGTGCCCGCGCCGGCGTCCTCGACCGCCACCCGGGCACCGGGGACGAGCCGCGGTTCGACCAGTGCAGCCAGTCGGGCCACCCGGGGATCGCTGACCCGGGCCAGCGGCGGGATGGCGGCGACGCACACGCAGGCCACCACGCCGACGACCACCGCAACGGCGCACAGCCCCACCCGGATCCCCGTCGCCCGGGAGCGCGCCGAACCACCCGACAGCACCGGCACGGGTCCGGGGACGGTGCCGACGCCGATCAGGGCGGCCACCGGCAGCACGACCGCCCAGATCACCAGGTAGCCGTAGATGAACCCCACCACGTGGGTCACCGCCACCACGGCGGCCACGGCGCCGAGCAGTGTGAGGGCGCCTGTCCCGACGGCGAACCGGTCGCGACGACGGGCCCCCAGGACCAGCACGGCGGCGGACACGACCAGTGTGGCCAGCGCCACGGCGACGGCCAGCGCGGCGTGGGCCGGCGTGCCGCCCAGGATCGAGGTCATCACCTCGGACGGACCGACCACCAGCACCGTGGACGCCGCCGCCACCGACCACAGCGACGCCGTCAGCGACTGCCCGGGGTGCGATGCGCCGAAGAACCGGACGATGAGGCCCAGGTTGCCCGGATGTCCGGTGAACTGCTGGACCACCGGCGGCACCCACATCACGACCAGCGCCACCAGGCCGACCACGGCCAGGACCACCGCCCGGTGCCCGCCGGCCGCCGGCTCCGGCCCGCCGCCCGGGGCCGCCGGGGACGCGGCGTCCACCGGTGCGGTCCGGCGTCGCCGGTCCCGGAAGGCGGTCACGGCCCAGGTGGCCCCGGCCCCGCCGACCAGGGCGACCACCAGCGGCGTGGTGGAGATGTCGGTCTGGACCACGTAGGAGCCGACCAGCAGGGCCCCGACCAGCGACGGGCCCGACCGGTCGACGGCGCCGGCGCAGAGCAGCAGCAGGAGGAGGAGGGGGAAGAGCACCACCATCGGGTTCCACGGGCTGACCAGGGCACCCAGGACGGTCTCCGAGTAGGTGGTGGCCGACGGACCGGCGGCGGCCAGCACGGCGGCCAGCACGCCGATCCACACCGCCGCCCACAGCGCCCGCGTCGGGGTCGTGCGACGACGCACCACACCGATGCAGGCCACGGCGGCCAGTCCGTTGAGCACGGTGGCCCCGACGAACAGGGACCGGGCGCTCGAGCCGAGGACCCGGTAGGCCAGGGACACCAGGTAGAAGTAGGCCGGACCGGGGTGGTTCCAGTTGTTGTGGTCGAACACCCCGACCTGCTGCTTCCAGATCAGCGCCCGCCGCACGTGGAGGTCGATCAGGGCCAGGTCGTCGGGGAGGGCCAGGTGGGCCGAGGGGGCGGTCGCCAGGCGCAGCGCGGCATAGGCGAACGGCGCCGCCACCACGACGAAGGCCAGGGCGGTCAGCCAGGGACCCGACGGGACCGGACCCGGCGCGGCGGTGTGCGCACCCCGACCCCCCGGGCGCGGAGCCTCGGGGCGGGGCGGGGCATCCGGGGACCGGCCGTCCGGGAACTGGCCATCCGGAGACAGGGCCTGGTTGACGGGGGGAACCACGACCGCCCGATCGTAGGGCACCGGTCCGGACGAGGGGGCCGAACCGGACGGGCGGGTCAGCGCGGCGTCGGCCGCCGGAGCGACGGGGTGGGCCGCCCGGCCTCCGGCTGCGGCGGGGCGCGCCTCAGAAGCTGGGCACGTAGCCGCCGCGACCCATCGACTCGCTGACGAACGGATCCACCGAGTCGTCGACACCGCCCACGACCTCGGTGACCCAGTCCAGCCGCTGGTGCAGGATCCGCTCGACGCCGCCCTGGAGGGTGGACGAGCTGATGGCGCACGAGCTGCACGCGCCCTGGAGCTGCACCTCGACGACGCCGGTCTCGACGTCGGCACTGATGAGGGCGAGGTCGCCGCCGTCGGCCTGCACGGCGGGTCGCATGAGCTCGATGATCGAGGTCAGGGCGGCCAGGCGGGCGCCGCGCTCCTCGTCGGTGAGCGCCACCGGTGCCCCGTCGACGGGGACGTCGGTGCCGGTCGCTGTCGTTTCGTCGTCGCTCGGTCGGGTGTCCACAGGGTCGTCCTTCCGCCGGCGACTGGGGCCGGCACGGGCGGATGGCGTGATCCGCTCCCCCATTCTGCCGTGCCGGGGCCGCGCGTCGGACAGCGGACCGGTGGGCACGTCCGGGCGGGGCCGAGCGGGGCGTCGCGATCGACCCGGTCGCCGGGGGCGCGGGGGTACCATGCGGTGTGCCCCCGGTACGACCCACCGCCACCCTCGGGCCCATCGGCCTGATCCTCCCGACGTTCGTGCAGCACACCGTGCCGACCTGGGCCGAGCCGGTCGACGGGGACCGCTCCGACGCCGACCCCCTGGCCGAGCTGGCCGACCTCTGCCGACGGGCCGAGCAGGCCGGGGCCGACGCCCTGTGGGCCTGCGACCACCTGTTCTGGCACGGTCCGTGCCTCGAGTGCCTCGTCGTGCTGACCGTGGCCGCCACCGTCACCGAGCGGGCCGCGCTCGGCTCCTGCGTGATCCAACTGCCCCTCCGGCGGGCGGTCGAAGTGGCCAAGCAGGCCGCCACCCTCCAGACCCTCAGCCGCGGTCGGCTGATCCTCGGCGTGGGTGTGGGGAGCCACCCCGGCGAGTACGAACAGGTCGGCGCGGCCTACCACTCGCGGGGCCACGACCTCGACACGGCGATCGGCGAGCTCCACCGCTCGTGGCGGTCCGGGCACGGCGCCAGCCACGGCGACACCGGATCGAGCGACCCGACGCAGCGCTACCTGCAGCTGCCCGCCCCCGACCCCGTCCCGGTGTGGGTGGGCGGATCGTCGGAGGCCGCGTTGCAGCGGGCCGCCCACCGGGCCGACGGCTGGATGCCCCTGTTCCTGAGCGTCGACCAGTACGGCGACGCCGTCGAGCGGCTGACCAAGGAGGTCGACGCCGCCGGACGACCCCAGGAGTCGGTCACCCCGGCCATGGTGCTCTTCGTCTCGCTCGACGCCGACCGCGACCGGGGCGTGGCCCGGGGCACCGGCTGGATGGGTTCCCTCTACGGACTGCCCCCCAAGGCGTTCGAGCGCCACCTGGTGGCCGGCACCGCCGACGAGGTGGCGGCGCGCGTGGCCGAGTACCGCGCCGTCGGTGCGCGGCACGTCGCCGTCTACGTCACCGACGACGAGCCCATCGACCAGTTCACCCGCCTGCTGGAGGCGCTGCCCGCCGCCGGCGTCCCGACCGGGCGCTGACGGACAGAGACCGAGGACCCATGGACCGCACCGCCCACATCGTCGGCACCGCCACCACCAACATGCAGCGGCGCGACCTCACCATCGAGGCCATGTCCCACCAGGTGGTCGACCACGCCCTGACCGACGCCGGCCTGACCCCCGAGGACGTCGACCTCGTGGTGTTCGGCAACGCCACCGCCGGTCGCCTGCTCAACCAGGCCTGCATCCGCGGCCAGAGCTTCCTGCTCGACGCCGGGTTGCGCAACGCCGGGATCATCAACGTCGACAACTCGTGCGCGGGCGGTGCCTCCGCGCTCCACCTGGCGGCCCTGGCCACGCTGGGCGGTGCGGGCACGGTGCTGGCGGTCGGGGTCGAGAAGATGTGGACGGGACACCGCCTGGAGACGCTGGCGGGCATCGAGGACGGCGTGCCCGGGATCGACCGGCAGTTCATGCACGCCAACTGGGAGAACCCGTCGGGCTCGGTGCTCATGGCCCTCAACGCCAAGTGGACGGTCGAGCACATGGAGGCCTGGGGCACCACGGTCGAGCAGATCGGAGCGGCCGCCGTCAAGGCCCGCCGCCACGGGGCGCTCAACCCGCACGCGCAGTTCCAGAGCGAGGTGACCCTCGACGAGGTGCTGGCCTCGCCCGCCATCGTCCCGCCGCTGACCCGCCTGATGTGCTCGTCGTTCACCGACGGCGCGGCCGCCGTGGTGCTGTCGCTCGAGTCGCGGTCCGGGGCGCCCCGCATCCTCTCCACGACGGTCCGGTCGGGCAACGGCGACATCGACTACCACGACCGCCTGGCCGAGACGGCCGCCGCCGCCTGGGACGCCTCGGGGGTCGACCCGGCCGACGTGGACGTCGTGGAGCTCCACGACGCCACGAGCGCCGAGGAGATCTGCGCCCTCGAGTCCCTCGGCTTCTACAAGCCCGGCGACGCCGGGGCGGCGACCGCCGCCGGCGACACCACCCTCGGGGGGCGGGGGGTGACGGTCAACACCAGCGGCGGACTGGTCAGCCGGGGGCATCCGTTGGGGGCCACCGGCATCGCCCAGGTGGTCGAGCTCACCGCCCAGCTGCGCGACGAGGCGGGCCCCCGCCAGGTCGAGGGCGCCCGTTTGGCGGTGGCGGCCAATACCGGTGGCATGATCGGGTCCCATGCAGGCACCACTGACGCGGCGTTCATCGGTATCCACGTCCTCGAGGCGGGCTGAGTCGTGATCGGACGCGGCGGCGTGATCACCGGGTACGGCATCGCCGTGCCCGACAAGGTGGTCACCAACGACGACCTGTCCCTGACCCTCGACACCAACGACGCCTGGATCCGCGAGCGCACCGGGATCCGCGAGCGCCGCATCGGCGGCACCACGTCGGGGCTGGCCATCGAGGCCGGCCTGGCCGCTCTGGAGAAGGCGGGCCGACGCCCCGACGAGATCGACGCCATCATCCTGGCCACCACCACACCCGACCAGATCGTGCCCGGCACGTCGGCCACGGTGCAGGACGGCATCGGCATCACCGGCGGCGCCTTCGACGTCAACGCCGCCTGCTCGGGCTTCGTCTACGCCCTCACCGTGGCCCACGGCATGATCGCCATCGGCGCCGAGCGGCTGCTGGTCATCGGTTCCGAGACCCTGTCCCGGATCACCGACTGGGACGAGCGGTCGGTCTCCATCCTGGTGGGCGACGGGGCCGGCGCGGTGGTCGTCGAGGCCGTCGACGGCCCGGGCCAGCTGCTGAGCTACCGGCTGGGCGCCGACGGGTCGCTGCGGCACCTCCTCAAGTGCGACCACGGTGGCTACCTGTACATGAACGGCAAGGAGATCTTCCGCAAGGCGGTGGCCGTGGTCGTCGAGTCGGCCCAGCAGGCCATCGCCGAGGCCGGGCTGACCCCGGACCAGATCGACCTGGTGGTGCCGCACCAGGCCAACCTCCGCATCATCAGCGCCGCGTGCCAGCGGCTCGGGATCCCCGAGGAGAAGGCCGTCGTGGTCATCGACCGCTACGGCAACACCTCGTCGGCCTCGATCCCCCTGGCCCTGGCCGACGCCCTCGACACCGACCGGCTGCAGGCCGGCCACCACGTGCTGCTGACCGGCTTCGGCGGGGGGATGACCTGGGCCAGTGCCGTGCTCAAGTGGGGCGGCTGAGGGCCGATGAGATGAGCATGTCGGAATCTCGTGCTGTCGCGCCCCCACTCGTCGTCCTGGCCGCCGGAATGGCCCGTCGCTTCGGCGGCTGCAAGCCCCTCGCCCCCATCGGGCCGCGCGGCGAAGCGGTACTGGACCTCCTGGTCAGCGACGCGGTGCGGGCCGGCTTCGGCCGGATCGTGCTGGTCCTCCACCCCGAGACCGGCCCGGCCATCCGCTACCACGTCGAGCAGTGCTGGCCGGCCACCGTCGACGTCACCTACACCACGCAGCGCCTCCCCCTCGGCACCGTCCACGCCGTGCTGGCCGCCGAGGAGGCCCTCGACGGCGCCGGGTCCTTCGGGGTGTCGAACGCCGACGACGTCTACGGCGAAGTGGGCATGGGCCTGCTGGCCGCCCAGCTGGCCACCTCCGTGCCCGAGCACGTGCTCGTCGGCTACGCCCTGCGATCCACGGTCGCCACCGACGACCCCGTGACCCGGGGCATCTGCCGCGTGGCGGACAACGGCCTCCTGGTCTCCCTGGACGAGCGGCGCCAGGTCCACACCGACCCGGCCGGCAGCTTCGTGTCCGACGACGGCCTCGAGCCCCGGGAACTCGACGGCGACCTGCCGGCGTCGGTCAACCTGTGGGGATTCCGGTCCGACATCTGGAAGGTCTTCCACACCGCGATGGACGACTCCCACCTGGACGAGGAGGCGCTGCTCGCCCAGGTGGCGGCGGGCGGCGAGGTCCCCAAGGCCGAGGTGCTGCTGCCCGAGGTGATCTCGACCATGGTCGCCGAGGGGGACGGATCGCCCGTGCGGGTCGTCGCCACGGACGCCAAGCTCATCGGGGTGACCCACGCCGCCGACGTGCCGGTCGTCAGCGCCGAGCTGTCCCGACAGGTGGCCTGGGGCGTGCGCCCGGCGTCACTCTGGGCGCCGGTCGACTGATCGACGACGTCCCCGGTCGGCACCGCGCC
>Ga0302202_10008038_pt1 | contig 10050 bp, 7 predicted proteins | sample II_Bog_N3_3_FD_194579 | JGI IMG/M metagenome (GOLD analysis project Ga0302202, IMG submission 194579) | Peat permafrost microbial communities from Stordalen Mire near Abisko, Sweden - II_Bog_N3_3 | ecosystem: Environmental > Terrestrial > Soil > Wetlands > Peat | place: Sweden: Abisko, Stordalen... | reverse complement strand
CGCTGTCCGGGCCTGGCTCTTCGAGGCCACCAGACCGGTGTCGGCCAGGAGGTCCACCAGCAGCACGCCCTCGTTGTCGAGGACGGTCCGGGACAGGTCGGTCGACGGCGCGTCGGCAAACACGTCGAGCAGGGTCCGTTCGTCGAGGCCGGCCACGTCGCCGCCGAAGAGCGCCGCAGCGGCCTCCTCGGCCCGGCGCGTCTCCTCCTCGCCGTGGACGAGCGTACAGACCTCGCGGGCCAGCACCCGGTGCGCCTCGCGACGCTCCGGGTGCCCGGCGGTCCTCGCGTCGAGGTCCAGGATCTCGTCGTGCGGAAGGAACGTGAAGTAGCGCAGGTAGGTGCCGACCATGGCGTCCTCGCTGCGGAGGAAGAACTGGTAGAGCTGGTAGGGCGAGGTGCGGGCGGCATCCAGCCACACCGTGCCCGACTCGGTCTTGCCGAACTTGGTGCCATCGGCCTTCAGCACGAGCGGTGACGTCAGGCCGAAGGCCTCGGCCTGGCGCACCTTGCGGATCAGCTCGATCCCCATGGTGATGTTCCCCCACTGGTCGCTCCCGCCGAACTGCAACGTGCAGCCGAAGTCGTCGTAGAGCTGGAGGAAGTCGTAGGCCTGCAGGAGCATGTAGCTGAACTCGGTGTAGGAGATCCCCTGGTCCGCACGGGACAACCGGGACTTGACCGAGTCCTTGGCCACCATCTGGTTGACCGTGAAGTGCTTGCCCACATCGCGCAGGAAGGTGAACAGGGGCATCGGTCGCAGCCAGTCGGCGTTGTTGACGAGCACGGCGGCCGAGTCCCCGGCACCGCTCCCGAACTCGATGAACCTGGCGAGCTGGCGCTGGATGCCGGCCAGGTTGGCGTCGAGCTCGTCGTCGGTCAGGAGTGAGCGCTCCTCGGACTTCCCGCCAGGGTCGCCGACGAGGCCCGTACCGCCGCCGGCCAGGGCAATCGGACGGTGTCCCCCGGCCTGGAAACGGCGCAGGGTGCACAGCTGCAGCAGGCTGCCGACGTGGAGGCTGTCCGCCGTCGGGTCGAACCCGGCGTAGACGGTCACGCCGCCTCCGTCGAGGCGGTCCCCGAGCGACGGGTCGGTCATCTGGTGTACCAACCCCCGGAACCGGAGGTCTGCGATGAAGTCGGCCATGGACACAGCCTGCCATGCCGTCGGACGCGGACCGGACGCTACGATCGCCCTGCCGCCGTGGTCACCGTGACCGCCGCGCCGAGGGTGAGGACCCGTGGTGAATCCGTATCTCGAAGGCAACTTCGCGCCGGTCCTCGAAGAGCGGACCGAGGATCACGAACTCGAGACGACCGGCGTGGTGCCCCCGGATCTCGAGGGCCGGCTGCTGCGCAACGGCCCCAACCCGGTGTCACCCCCTGCGGATCAGGCCGAGTACCACTGGTTCACCGGGGACGGCATGGTCCACGCCGTGTCCCTGTCCGGCGGCAAGGCCACCGGGTACAGGAACCGCTGGGTCCGGACCCGTGCCCTGGCCTCCAAGGTCGGCACGGTCCCACCGAAGGGACCCACCGAAGCCGTCGACGGCCCGGCCAACACCCATGTGATCCGCCACGCCGGCACCACGCTGGCACTGGTGGAGTCGGGCTTCCCCCATGCGCTCTCCCCCGAACTCGACCGGGCCCGGGTCCACGACTTCGACGGCTCCCTGTCGTCACCCATGACGGCCCACCCGAAGGTCGACCCGTTCACCGGGGAACTGGTCTTCTTCGGTGTCGACCTGTTCGGACCCCCGTTCCTCCGCTACCACGTGGTCGACGCCGCCGGACAGCTCACCTGCACCGAGGACATCACGATCCCCCGGGCCACCATGATCCACGACTTCGGCCTGACTGCGACCCGGGCCGTCTTCCTCGACCAGCCGGTCGTCTTCGACCTGGCGCTGGCCGCACAGGGGCGCGGGCTGCCGTTCCGGTGGATGCCCGACGCCGGGTCCCGGATCGGGGTCATGCCCCGCGACGGAGGTGGCGACTCGGTCCGGTGGATCTCGATGGACCCGAGCTACGCCTTCCACGTGGTCAACGCGTTCGACGACGGTGACCGGACGGTGGTCGACGTCGTCCGCTACGACGCAGCCTTCGAGACCGGGCCCGGTGAGGCGATCTCGCACTGCTCGCCGTCCCTCTTCCGATGGACGGTGGATCCGACCGCCAACCGGATCATCGAGGAGCGACTCGACGACGTCCCGGTGGAGTTCCCCCGGGTCGCCCCGTCGGTGGCGGGGCTGCCGTACCGCTACGCGTACACCGTCCGGTCGGGCGACGACCCCGACCGTCCCTCCTTCGACGGACTGGTCAAGTACGACCTCGCCCGTGACGAGGCCACGCGATTCGATCCGGGGGAGCACCGGTATCCCGGGGAGCCGGTGTTCGTCCAGGCCGCCGACGGGGTCGGCGAGGACGAGGGGTGGGTCCTGTCGATGGTGTTCGACGCCACGCGGGGAGCCACCGATCTGGTCATCCTCGACGCCACATCGTTCGCCGGGCCACCGGTGGCCGTCGTGCACCTACCGGCCCGGGTGCCCTTCGGCTTCCATGGCTCGTGGGTACCCTCCGACTGATCGGTCCCCGGGGCACCGCTGGCGAAGGGACGCACCGGGGCGCCGACGCCCGACGGTGCCTGGGCAGGTAGGCCTGACGGTGCCTGGGCACGCACGCCCGACACCAGGTGCCCATGTGAGTCCGCAGGGGCGTGTCCGGAGGTGTCCCGGACTCGGCCCACGGCAGGGTGACACCCGGACCCCCCTCCGGCATGGGAAACTGACGACGCGATTCGGGGTCGAGTGTCCCCGAAGTTGCCGAACGGGCCCAGGGCCCCCGGCAGATGCGACCCCGCACCCCGATCACCTTGGCACCTGACGACACCACACCGCAGCCCCCGCCCCGCCCTTCGGGTCGCCCCGCGCCGCGGCCGACCGGACGTCCCCGGGGGACGACCCCGGGATCCAACCGGGGAGCGACCCAGTTCTCCGGTCCGATCCTCGGTGGCGAAGTGGCCATCCCCACCCGTCGCGAGCTGCGCAAGTCACGTCGCCGCCGACGCTCGAGGGGCGAGCGGATCCTCCGGGGTCTGATCGCCCTCGTGGTGGTGGTCCTGCTGCTCGTCGTGGCCGGGTACGGGTACTTCCGCTACCAGTGGGGCCAGATCGCGTCCGCCCCGTGTTCGACGTGTGTGGCCGAGGCCAGCGGCGCCCCCTACAACCTCCTCCTCATCGGCTCGGACAGCCGTGCCGGCGAGACGGCGGCCGAAGCGCAGCAGTTCGGCTCGGTCCAGGCGGCCGGCGGCCAACGCTCCGACACCTTGAAGATCGTCCACGTCGACCCCTCGGCCGGGACCGCGTCGACACTGTCGATCCCCCGGGACACCTTCGTCACCCTCACCGGGCTGCCGGCCGACACCCAGCTGTCCGCCCAGAACAAGATCAACGCCGCGTTCTCCGGTGGCCCCGATGCCGTGGTGCAGACCATCGAGAACACGTTCGGCATCCCGATCAGCCACTACATCGTCATCAACTTCTTCGGCGTCGAGGACGCGGTCAACGCCCTCGGGGGTATCTCCCTGGACTTCCCCTACCCGGCGCGGGACCAGGACTGCTCGACCGGGACCTGCTACAACAACTCCGGTCTCAACATCCCGACGGCGGGGTGTCAGGTGCTCACCGGCTCCGAGGCCCTGAGCCTGTCCCGGTCGCGCTACTACCAGTACTACAAGGACGGCTACTGGCAGTCGGACCCGACCTCGGACATCGGACGCATCGAGCGCCAGAACATCGTGATCGAGGCCGCCATCAACAAGGCGAAGTCGACCTACGACCCGCTCCGCATCAACTCGTTGCTGTCCTCGGTGGTCCATGACTTCTCGAAGGACAACAACCTGTCGGCCAGCGACCTGCTGGCGCTGGCTGAGCGGTACCACGCCTTCTCCGGGTCGTCGTTGAACTCCTACACCCTGCCCACCGAAGGTGCCGTGTCGTCCTACGCAGGCGACGTCGAAGTGGTCCAGCCGGACGAAGCGTCCGCCATGATCACCCAGTTCCTGGGTGGACCGTTCGGTCCCATCGTGACCCCGCCGATCGACCAGTACGGGAACGCACTCACCCTGACCGTCCCGACCACCACGACCACCGTCCCGGTGGCGACCACCGCACCGGCGTCCACCTCCGGCGCCTCGGGCACCGCGACCACCACGCCGGCCGCCCCGGCAACGTCGGCGCCCTCCTACGACCCCTCGCCCTGCTGAGTCGCCCCCGCCGCATCGCGACCGCGAGGATGCTGGCAGTCAGGCCCGCACGCGACCTGCAGCCATCCGGACGCGGGCACCGGCCGTCATCAGTGGCCTACCGGTCTCCCGCAGAGCCGGCCACGGTCCCAGCCCGAACTGGAGGACCCAGGCCCGTCGGAGATCACCGCTGAGGTTGGGTCCGGAACCGTGCATGGTCATCGGCGCGTGACAGACCATCCCACCGGCGTGCACCGGACAGGCGACGGCCTCGGACTCGTCGATGTCGACCGAGCGGAACGCCAGTCCGTCGTGACGATCGTCGACCTTGTGCTTGCGTAGTCCGTTGAGGTGGGTTCCCGGGACGTAGTTCATGCACCCGTTCGTCGCGTCGACGTCCTGGAGCGGGATCCAGAAGTGCACGGCCCGCGACGTCATCTTGGTGGCCGAGTAGGCACTGTCCTGGTGCCACGGGATCGCCGAGTTGTCTCCCGAGTCCTTGTAGAAGACGTGATCGAAGTGGAGCCACACCCGGCGCTGCCCCAGCAGGTCCTCGGCCATGGTCCGGCACCGGCTGACGACGTCGAGACGGGCCAGACCCGGGTCGAGGACGGCGGCACCGAGGATCTCGCAGATCTGGGACGTCGAACCATCCGCCTCCACCGCCAGCTTGGTCCTGCGCTTCGGGAGCCGCATCCGGTTGCCGTAGAGGGCGTCGATCCGGACTCGGACGGCATCGAGCTCCGCCTGGGTGAAGATCTCCCGGTCGACCGCCAAGAAGCCGTTGGTCCGGAAGTACATGATCTGTGAGTCCGTCAGCTGCATCATGTCGGCTACCGCCCCGTGGGCGATCCTCGTGTCCCTCTGGTGGGTAGGTGCTGGTGAACCAGGTGTTGCCCTTCGCAGTGTGGTGATCGGCATGGCCGACCACCAACTGAAGATCCCCGTGGATCCCGACCCGCATCGGTGCCTACGGAAGGCTCGTCCTATCCGGTGGCGACCACCGCCTCACCTGCCCGATGGTACCAGGAGGACCAGGTCGCGTTCGTGGCAATCGGGTCGGTCCCGCCGTGCGGACGTGCTCCCTACACCGGGACCGTGTCGTCGAGTGCGGTGACGATGGCGGCGTTCAATCGGGCGTGGAGGTCGACATTGGTCCCCCGGTCGGGCAGCCCGACCCGGATGACCGTCCCGTCCCCGCGGGCGGTCGCTCGCTCCAGGGCATCGGCCAACGCCGAACTGCCCGACTGCGGATCGATCTCCTCCACCGTCCAGCCGAAGCCCGCCGCCACACTCGCCACATCGGACACCTGGGGTGTGCCGAAGATCCGTTCAAACACCGGCACGTCGAGTGCCGTCGCCGGGGGCAGGAAGGAGAAGATCCCCCCACCCCCGTTGTCGGCGACCACCACGATGAGCGGCGACGCCACTGTTCCGCCGCGCACCAGGGCCGACACATCGTGGAGGAAGGCGAGGTCCCCGACCAGGGCCACCGTCGGCCCGGCCGCCAGCGACACGCCCAGGGCGGTCGACACCACCCCGTCGATCCCGTTGGCTCCACGGTTGGCCAGCACCCGGGGTGGGTCGTCGCGGGGTGCCCCGAACGCCTCGACATCACGGACGGGCATCGACGACGACACGACCAGGTGGGTGTCGGGCGCCAGCGCCTGCAGCAGACGGTAGGCCAGGGCGGGCTCACTCCAGGGGCCCGCGGCGAGCTCCCGGTCGATCACCTCACGGGCGACCGACTCGGCCCGACGCCATCCGGCCAGCCACGGATCGTCCGCATGGACGCCGGCGTGCCCGCCGTCGGCGACCACCTCGGTCAGTCCCCGGCACAGCAGGCTCGGGTCGCACCGCACCAGGCGCACGGCGGCGTGCTCCGGGTCGCGCCAGCGTCCGAACGGGTCGACCACCACCGAGGACGACGACGTGGTGAAGCTGGTCACCACCTTGGATGCCCAGCGGTCACCCAGGGACAGGACCAGGTCCGGTCGGTGGGACGCGACGAAGGCCGTCGAACGGAGCACGGCATCGGCAGCCGACACGACGACGTGGCCGGTGTGGCCCGTGTGGCCGCGGAGACCGGATCTCGGGTCCGCCACCACCGGCCACGAGAGCGCGTCGGCCAGTGCGAGGACGGACGACGGGTCGCCGCACCCTGCACCGGCCACGATGAGGCCCCGGGTCCCGGGTGCCAACCCGGAGGCCACCAGGTCCTCGAGCAGTCCGGCGGACGGACCTCCCACGCCGGTGTCCACCCGATGCCACGGCCCGCCGTCGCGACGCCCCGGGGGGACGCCACCGAGGTCGGCATCCCCCAGGAGGGGCTCGCGGAACGCCAGGTTGAGGTGGACGGGACCCGGTCCACGGCCGCCCGCCACCGCTTCGGCCACCGAACGCGCACCGAGCGATCGCCACGTGGATCGGGCCGGGAGGTCGGGGACACCGGGCTCGGCGAACCAGCGGACGGCACCGCCGTAGAGGTTGGTCTGATCGATGGTCTGCGGCGCTCCGACGTCGTGGAGCTCGGGCGGTCGGTCCGCCGTGCACACCAGCAACGGCACACCGGCCAGATCGGCCTCCACCACCGCCGGATGGAGTTCGGCCGCCGCCGTGCCGCTGGTGACCACGATCACGGCCGGCATCCCGGTGGCCATCCCGATCCCCAGCGCGGTGAAGGCGGCCGAGCGCTCGTCGAGCCGGACGTGCACCACGAGGCGCGGGTCTGCAGCGATGGCCAAAGCCAGTGGTGTCGATCGGGACCCGGGACAGACCACGGCGTGGACCACCCCGGACCGCACCCATTCGTCGACCAACGTGGTGGCGAAGGCGGCCTGGACGTCCCCGACGTGGATCTCCGGTCCGTTGGTCGGTGCGTTCATCGGTACGCTCATCCGAACCACCTATGACCGACGCCGCCCGCACCGATCCTGGAGTCACACCCGGCCTCCGCGCCCTCCGTCGTGGCACCGGTGCGCCGCTCGTGCTGGCCCACGGCTTCACCCAGACGGCCCGCATCTGGGGTGGGCTCGACGCTGCCCTCGCCACCGATCGCGCCGTCACGTCGGTGGACCTGCCCGGACACGGCGGATCGGGCTCGGTGGCCGCCGACCTGTGGGAGGGTGCGACCCTGCTGGGCGCGGCCGGCGGGACCGCCGACTACCTCGGCTACTCGATGGGCGCCAGGTTCTGTCTCCACCTGGCGCTGGACCGACCCGACCTGGTGCGTCGGTTGGTCCTGGTGTCGGGGACCGCTGGCATCGAGGACGACGACGAGCGGGCCGATCGTCGTCGGGCCGACGACGCCCTGGCCGAACGACTCGACCCGTCCACCGGCGGCGAACCGCAGGACACCGTGGCCGAGTTCGTGGCCCGGTGGGTCAACGCCCCCCTGTTCGGCTCGGTCCCCGCATCGGCCAACGCCGTCGATCAGCGTCTGATCAACACCGGTCCCGGCCTGGCCTCGAGCCTGCGTCTGGCCGGCACCGGCACCATGGCGCCCTTGTGGGACCGACTGGCCGAACTCACCATGCCCGTCCTGGTCATCACCGGCGCACGGGACCAGAAGTTCACCGACCTCGGACACCGCCTGGCCGGCGCAATGGGTGGTCCGTCGGCGCACGTCGTGGTCGACGACGCCGACCACGCGCCGCACCTCCAGCACCCGACGGTGGTGGCGGCTGCGGTGCAGACGTTCCTCGACGCCACAGCCAGCGGCCCCGACGCGACTCCTGGCGACTAGCTCCTCGGCCGTCACGGGTGCCCGACCGCCACCGGAAGGCCACCCACGGTCGCCCACAGGGCCACGGCCAGCAACGCACCGAAGACCAGTTGGAGGCGTCCGGTGGCGGCAAGTACCGGCAACAGCGCCCGTCCCTCGGCGTCGCTGGTCGCCAACCGTGCGGGCGGGACCGCCAGCGGGGCCGCCAGTAGCGGCACGAAGAGCGCCCCCGGCCACGGCACGTCGAGGACACCGGTGACCGCAAGGACGGCCCAGAACACGATGCCCACGAACGGGAGCGTCACGCACGCGACGTACGACCACCCGGCGGCCCGGCGGCCGATCCGCACCGCCAACGTCCGTTTTCCGGTGACCGCGTCGGTGGCGATGTCCCGGAGGTTGTTGGCCAGGAGCAGGGCGGTGGCGAGGAGCCCCACCATCACCGCCGCCACCCAGACCGGACCGTCGTCCAGGCGGAGGGCCTGCACGTAGAACGTCCCGACCGTGGCCACCAGGCCGAAGAACACGAAGACGAAGACCTCGCCCAGTCCGGCGTAGCCGTAGGGCCGGGGTCCACCCGTGTAGAACCATCCGGCCAGCAGGCACGCCGCCCCGACCAGCAGGATCCACCACGACGTCGCCCAGGACAGGCCGAGACCGACCACCCCGGCGATCCCGAAGGCCAGGAACGCCGCTCGCTTGACCGAGCCGGGTGCGGCCAGTCCGGTGGCGGTCAGCCGCACCGGCCCGACCCTGGCGTCGTCGGTCCCGCGGATCCCGTCCGAATAGTCGTTGGCGTAGTTGGTGCCGACCTGGATCGCCAGCGCGACGATCAACGCGCCGAGCGCGCACCACCAGGCGTTGATCTTCGGGGTGTGGCCGTGCAGGTGCAGGGTGACCGTCGACGAGTACGCCGACGTGCCGCTCCCGGTGACGATCTCGACCGTCACCTGGGCGACCCGGTGCCACGCATGGGCCGCCGCCGTCCCCACGAGGACGGGCACCACGGCGGCCGGCAGCGTGCGGGGCCTCGCACCCAGCCACCACTTCTCCACCGGACCGGGAGTGGGTGGCGCGCCCGTGGGGGCGGCTCCGCTCACGGGCGACGGGGGAAGCGGCCGAAGTCCGGTGGGCGGTGCTCCTGGAACGCGTTGCGGCCCTCCTGGCCCTCCTCGCTCATGTAGAAGAGCATGGTGGCGTCTCCGGCGAACTGCTGGAGCCCGGCCAGGCCGTCGTCGGCCGCGTGCAGCCCGCCCTTGAGCATCCGCAGGGCCATCGGCGACAGCGACAGCATCTGTCGGCACCAGGCCACCGTCTCGGACTCGAGGTCGGCCAACGGCACCACCGCGTTGACCAGTCCCCAGGACAACGCGGTGTCCGCGTCGTACTGGCGACAGAGGAACCAGACCTCCTTGGCGCGCTTCAGGCCGATCGAACGGGCCAACAGGCTGGCCCCGTAGCCCCCGTCGAAGCTCCCGACCTTGGGGCCGGTCTGGCCGAACCGGGCGTTGTCGGCGGCGATCGACAGGTCGCACACCAGATGGAGGATGTGGCCACCGCCGATGGCGTAGCCGGCGACCATGGCCACCACCGGCTTGGGCATCCGCCGGATCTGGATCTGCAGGTCGAGGACGTTGAGGCGCCCGATGCCCTGCTGGGCGACGGCATCGTCACCGATGTAGCCGTCGTCACCCCGGATCTTCTGGTCGCCCCCCGAACAGAAGGCGTCGGGCCCCTGGCCGGTGAGCACGATCACCCCGACCGACGGGTCGTCACGGGCCACGTTGAAGGCGTCGCTCAACTCGAACAGCGTCTGGGGCCGGAAGGCGTTGCGCACCTCGGGCCGACAGATGGTGAGCTTGGCGATGCCGTCGCCCACCTCCATCCGGATGTCCCGGTACTCACCCCGTGGCTCCCAGGCCGGCAGCGCCATATCCCGGAACCGGTCGACAGGATCCACCGGTGGGCCGGTGATGACCGTCTCTACCTGGGATTCCGTCACTCCCGCTCCCTCACCGTCGTGCTCGGCTGCAACCATTCGACCATTCACTCCTAGAGTCGCTACTCGTACGGTCGCCTAGGCT
>Ga0302202_10008036_pt1 | contig 10051 bp, 8 predicted proteins | sample II_Bog_N3_3_FD_194579 | JGI IMG/M metagenome (GOLD analysis project Ga0302202, IMG submission 194579) | Peat permafrost microbial communities from Stordalen Mire near Abisko, Sweden - II_Bog_N3_3 | ecosystem: Environmental > Terrestrial > Soil > Wetlands > Peat | place: Sweden: Abisko, Stordalen... | reverse complement strand
ATGTCGAGGCCGGCAGCCCGAGCTCCGGACTCGGTCATCCCCGCGAACGCCACTTCGGGGTGGCAGTAGATGGCCCAGGGCACCCGGTCGTAGTCGACGGGCAGCACCGGCTCACCCAGGATCGACCTGATCACCACGATGGCCTCGGCGAAGGCCACGTGCGCCAGCTGGGGCGTGCCGGCGACCACGTCGCCCACCGCCCACACCCCCGGAGCCGACGTCCGCATGTAGGGGTCGGCGACCACGAACCCGCGCTCGTCGATGGTGACGCCCGCGCCTGCGGCCACGAGACCCTCGGTGCGCGGACGGCGCCCGACCGACACGACCACTGCGTCGACCTCGAGCTCGTCACCGTCCCCATAGGAGACGGTGGTGCCCCCGGATGACCGTGGGGTGTGCCCGTGCAGGGTGACGCCCGCCCGGACGTCGATCTTCCGCTTCTTGAACGACCGGGCGACCGTGCGCACCACGTCCTCGTCGCAGCCGTTGAGGATCGTCGGCAGGGCCTCGAACACCGTGACCGACGAACCAAGGTCGGAGAACATCGAGGCGAACTCGCAGCCGATGGCGCCGCCGCCCACCACGGCCACCGAGGCCGGAAGCGCGTCGAGCGCCAGGACCTCGTCCGAGGTCAGCACGACGGTGCCGTCGATGTCGAAGCCGGGGATGGTCCGGGGAACCGAGCCGGCGGCCAGGACGATGTCGTTCCCGGTCACCTCGACGGTGGTGCCGTCGTTGCCGGCGATCCGGACCCGGTGCCCGTCGAGCAGGGTGCCGCTGCCGTTGTACACCGTGACGCCCCGGCCCTTCAGCAGCCCGGACAGTCCGGAAAAGAGCTGGTCCACGACCTTCTGCTTCCGCTCCTGGCTGACCGCGAACTTCACCGTCGGGTTGGCCTGGTCGGCGCCGCAGGTGATCCCGAACTCGGCGGCCGTGCGCACCGTGCGGTAGACGGCAGCCGTCTCGAGGAAGGCTTTGGCCGGGACGCACCCCCGGTGCAGGCAGGTGCCGCCCACCTTGTCGAGCTCCACCAGGGCCACCGTCAGACCGGCGGCGGCGCCGTAGAGCGCGGCGGCGTACCCTCCCGGGCCCCCGCCCACGATCACCAGGTCGAAGTGGTCGGTACCCCCTGATCCTGTTCCCGTGCCCGTTCCCCCCGTTGCGGTCTTGTCCGTTGCCACCTCGGGTTCCGTGGGAACCACCTCCATGGGAATGTCGTCGTCCGGGCCGGCGGGCGGTGGTGCGTCCGCTCGGCGTCAATGCCCTCCAGACTACCGGTCCGCACCCGGTCCCCACCTCGGACCGTGACGGGTCGTCGCACCGGTCGGCGTCCGGGCCCCCAGGTCGCCGATGCCTCCGGACGGTGTCCCTACACTTCAGGACGGCGACCTCGCGCGGACACGAGCGGCGCCGTGGCCACGTCCAGCCTGCCCGCCGTGAGGTTCTCCAGGTGGCGCTCGATCTCGTCCCGGGTGGCCAGGCCGCGGGCGACCAGGTCGGCGCCGACCTGCTCGACCGTGACCCGTTCGACGACCGCGCCGTCCCGGCCGGCCACCGGGAACCAGGCCTCCGCCGTCACGTCGACCAGGCCCACGCCCCGCAGCAGCCGGGGCAGGGTCCGGCCGAAGGCGAGGTCGGCCCCCCGTTCGGCCAGGAGCATCCGGAAGCCGGCCCGGATGCGGTTGGCCAGGACCTCGTCGGGCAGGCGCTCGTCCACACAGGCCAGGGGCTGCAGGGCGGGATCGGCGTCCTCCACCACCAGCCAGCCTCCCGGGCGCAGGGCACCGGCCAGGGTGGTGACCACAGCCGTGCGCTCGGGCAGGTGGACCAGGACCAACCGGGCGTGGATCAGGTCGAACGCCGCGCCCGGCGGTGGGTCCGTGGTGACGTCGTGGACCTGGGCCGTCACCCCGTGCGGTGGCTCGCCGAACCGGGAGAGGTCGAGGTCGGTGGCCACGACCGAACCGGTCGGGCCCACCGCGTCGGCCAGCCACCCGCTCACCGTCGGCCCACCGGCACCGACCTCCCAGCAGCGCCATCCCCCGGTGATCCCCGTGGCCCCGATGAGCCGGAAGGTCACCGGGTCGAACAGGGCGGCGATGGCGGCCAAACGCGTGTCGGCCCCCTCCAGCCGGTTGGCCAGCAGGTAGCCGCGGCTGCCGGCCGGGGCGAGGTCGTCGCCATGGCCCTCTCCGGTCAGGACAGCACCCGACCACGGAAGTTGCGGAGTCCCACGCCGAGGAAGACGGCCAGGAACGCGACCAGCACCGGGTAGATCACGTAGAGCGGCATATGGGGTGCGTCGGTGAAGGCGGCCCGCATGCCCTCGTTGATGTAGATGAGCGGGTTGACCAGGACGAGCGTCTGCAGCCAGTGCCAGCCACCCACCTCCACCGGGGCCAGCCGCGTGAAGGCGTAGTAGGTCCCGCCGAGGAACGTGACGGGCAGGATGATGAACCCGAACATGAGTCCGATGTTCCGTGGCTCGAAACTCGTGCCGAGGAGCAGGCCGAGCGAGGCCATCGTCACGCAGGCCAGCGGCACGACGGTGATGATCACCCACCAGTGGAGGTTGAGGTGCGCCTCCACCCCCTTGGCGTGGACCACGGAGGCGATGGGGAGGACGAGGGCCGCCGAGATCAGGCCCTGGGCCGCCCCCGAGAGCACCTTGGCCATGGCCACGAGCCAGATCGGACAGGGTGCCTGGACCCGGTCCTCGATCTCCCGGGTGTAGCCGAACTCCTGGGACATGGTGAGCGCCACCGACTGCACGCCCTGGAACAGGATGGAGATGCCGACCACCCCGGGCACCAGGACGGTGGCGAACGCCGACTGGGCCGCCGGGTTCGCGCCACCGATCCCCTGGCCGATCTTCGGGAACACGTAGAGGAACACGAAGCACAGCAGGAACGGCTGGATCAGTGTGCGGGCCACGAATTCGAACAGGTGCTTGCGCAGCACCAGGAGGTCCCGGAGGATGAGCGCCCAGAGCGCGCTGCGGCCGGCGGCCACGGCGGAGTGCTCGGGCCGGAGGTGGACGGAGGTGCCGGGGGCGGCGATGTCGGACACGGCCATCAGTCGCGCAGCTCCTTTCCGGTCAGTTTGATGAACACCGTCTCGAGGGTGGGCTCGGTCACGGAGATGTCGAGGACCGGGAATCCGGCGTCCTCGGCGCCGGTGACGACCTTGGGGAGGAGCCGGTCCTTCCCCTTCACGTGCAGCTCGACCCCCCCGTCCACCGGGCGGGTCAGCGTGATGCCGGGGACGCGCTCGACCAGTGCCCGGCCCAGCGCGCCACGGTCGCCGGTGGCTGTCACGGTGACGATGGTGTCGGCGTCGACCTGGCTCTTGAGGGCGGCCGGCGTGTCGAGGGCCAGGATCCTGCCCTTGTCCATGATGGCGACCCGCCCGCACAGCTGGTCGGCCTCCTCCATGTAGTGCGTGGTGAGGAGGATGGTCTGGCCGCCGGCGTTGAGCTCGCGGAGCACCTCCCACAGCGCCAGTCGACTCTGTGGGTCGAGTCCGGCGGTGGGCTCGTCGAGGAAGAGCACCGCCGGGCGGTGGAAGATCGCACGGGCGACCATCAGCCGCTGGGCCATGCCACCCGACAGCGCGTAGACCGAGGCGGTGGCCCAGTTCTGCAGCTGGAACTGCTCGAGCAGGCGGTCCGCCTCGCTGCGCGACTCCTTCGCCGGGATCCCGAAGAGCCGCCCGTGGAAGTAGAGGTTCTCCCACACCGTCAGTTGGCGGTCCAGGGTGTTCTGCTGGCTGACGATCCCGAGGATCTGCTTGGCCAGTGCCGGGTGCCGGACGACGTCGATTCCGCCGACGTGGGCCGAGCCCGAGGTGGGGACGACACGGGTGGTCAGCATCCCCGCGGTGGTCGTCTTGCCGGCGCCGTTCGGTCCGAGCAGTCCGAAGATCTCCCCGGTACCCACCACCAGGTCCAGCCCGTCGACCGCACGGAAGTCGGACCCGGCGTAGACCTTGGTCAGTCCCTCGGTGCGGATGACGTCGGAGGGACCGTGCACGGGGCCGGCGGCCGGGTTGGGGGAGATCGTGGTCATGTCTGCAGCCCGACCCTACCCCCCGACCCCTGCCGCCGGCGTGTGTGCTCCACACCGCCTCCCGTGCCCGTCGGACGCGGGAGGCGGTGTGGGGTGCTACTTGGGCGGCATCCGGATGCCGCCGTCGAGGCGGATCACCTCGGCGTTGAGGTAGCTGTTGGTGGCGATGTGGGCCACCAGGTCGCCGTACTCGGCCGGGTTGCCGAGGCGCTTGGGGAAGTTGACCGACTGGGCCAGTGCGTCGCGGGCCTCGTCGGGGAGCATCGCCAGCAGCGGGGTGTCGAACAGGCCCGGGGCGATGGCCAGGACGCGGATACCGACCACGGCGAGGTCGCGGGCGGCGGGAAGCGTCATGCCGACGACGGCGCCCTTCGAGGCCGAGTAGGCCAGCTGGCCGATCTGCCCGTCGAAGGCGGCGACCGATGCGGTGTTGACGATGACACCGCGCTCGCCGTTGGCCTGGGGCTCCACGGACGAGATGGCCGAGGCCGCCTTGGTCATCACGTTGAAGGTGCCGATGACGTTCAGGTCCTGGATGAACTTGAACGGGGCCAGGTCGTGGGGCGAGCCGTCCCGGTTGATGACCCGGCCGACCCAACCGGTGCCGGCGCAGTTGACGGCGATGCGCAGGTTGCCGCCGTCGGCTGCCTGGTCCACCGCCCTCTGGCAGTCATCGGGGTCGGTCACGTCGCCGGCGACGTAGTTGGCGGAACCGCCGATCTCGGCGACGACCTCCTTGGCCCGCTCCTCGTTGCGGTCGAACACGGTGACGCGCACGCCTTCGGCGGCGAGCTTGCGGGCCGTGGCCTCACCGAGGCCCGACGCCCCACCAGTGATGATTGCTGAACTTCCGTTGATCTCCATGCCGAGAGATTACGGGAGCAGCGTCCCCTGGCCCAAACCGGTGTCCGGCGGGGGCCCGGACGGGTCCTGGCGGGCGGCGGCGGCCGTTGCCAGGGCGTCCACCACATCGTTCATTCGGTCGCCCGAGTGGCCCTTGACCCAGGCGAAGGTGACCGGTCGGGACGGGTCGAGGGCCAGGGTGAACAGTCGTTCCCACAGGTCGCGGTTGGCCACCGGCTTGCCCTGCGAGTTCTTCCACCCCCGCCGTTTCCAGCCGGCGTGCCATCGCTGACGGAAGCAATTCACGACGTACGTCGAGTCGCTGACCACGTGCACCGGGCCGGGCAGGGTCTCGAGCGCCCGGATCACGGCCAGGACCTCCATGCGCTGATTGGTGGTGTGGGGCTCGCCCCCCGCGTCGGACGGGCCGCCGTCGACCGCCCATGCCCATCCGCCCGGTCCCGGGTTCCCGAGGCAGGAGCCGTCGGTGTAGGCGATGGTCGCGGTCTCGTCCATCGCCCCAGCATGCCCGTTCGGCGCTCCCGCCGGGCGAACCGTCCGGGCGATGGGACGGCACCGGTCGGGCCGGCCCCGGAGCGTCCCGGGGCCGATGGCGCGCCGGGGCACCCGGGGTGGGAACATGGGAGTGATGCTCTTCGACGGAGTCGCCCACCAGCTCCCGGACAACGATCCGGAGGAGACCGAGGAGTGGCTGGCCGCCTTCGACGACGTGGTCCGGGTCCACGGCCGCAACCGGGCCCGGTACCTCCTGATGCGGGTGCTCGAGCGGGCCCGCCGGTCCCAGGTCGACTTTCCGGTCACGGTGACCACGCCGTACGTCAACACCATCCCGTCGGACGCCGAGCCGGAGTTCCCCGGCGACGAGTACCTCGAGCGCCGGATCCGGGCCTACATCCGGTGGAACGCGGCGGTCATGGTGGTGCGGGCCAACGTCCGGTCCGACGCCATCGGTGGACACCTGGCCACGTACGCCAGCTCGGCCGCGCTCTACGAGGTCGGCTTCAACCACTTCTTCCGGGGCAAGGACGATGGGCCGGGCGACCAGGTGTACTTCCAGGGCCACGCGTCACCGGGCATCTACGCCCGGGCGTTCGTCGAGGGCCGGCTGTCCGAGGAGCAGCTCGACAACTTCCGCTTCGAGGTGGGCGGTGACGGTCTCTCCTCCTACCCGCATCCACGGCTCATGCCGGGCTTCTGGGAGTATCCGACGGTGTCGATGGGCCTCGGCCCGGTCAACGCCATCGCCCAGGCCCACCTGGCCCGCTACCTCGACGCACGCGGCCTGGTCGACACGTCGCGCAGCCGGGTGTGGGGCTTCGTCGGCGATGGCGAATTCGACGAGCCCGAGACCATGGCGCTCCTCGGCATGGCCGGCCGTGAGCACCTCGACAACCTGACCCTGGTGGTCAACTGCAACCTGCAGCGCCTCGACGGGCCCGTGCGGGGAAACGGCAAGGTGATCCAGGAATTCGAGGCGACACTGCGGGGCGCAGGCTGGAACGTCATCAAGGTGGTCTGGGGCCGGAGCTGGGACGATCTGCTGGCCCGCGATGTCGACGGCGTGCTGCTGGCCAGGATGAACGAGACGGTCGACGGCGAATTCCAGAAGTACGCCACCGAGTCGGGTGCCTACATCCGGGAGCATTTCTTCGGTCCCGACCCCCGTCTGACCGCGCTGGTCGCCCACCTGAGCGACGCCGAGCTGCAGAGCCTCCCCCGGGGCGGCCATGACTACCGCAAGCTGTACGCCGCCTACCGTGCCGCCACCGAGCACACCGGAGCGCCCACCGCCATCCTGGCCAAGACGGTCAAGGGGTGGACCCTCGGGCCCGCGATCGAGTCCCGCAACGCCACCCACCAGATCAAGAAGATGACCCGGGACCAGCTGCGGGCCCTGCGCGACCGCCTCTTCCTCCACGAGGAGATCGCCGAGTCCGACCTCGACGCCGACCTGCCGCCGTACTTCCGGCCCGACCCGGAGTCCCCGGCCGGCCGGTACCTGGCCGAGCGGCGCAGGGCCCTGGGTGGTCCGCTGCCCAGCCGGATCGTGCGTGCCGCTCCGCTGCCGCCGCCCGAGCCCGCCGGGTTCGCCGACCTCCTGGCCGGGTCGGGGCGCCAGGAGGTGTCGACCACCATGGCCTTCGCCCGGCTCCTGCGCTCGCTGACCCGCGACCCCGGCATCGGACGGCGCATCGTGCCCATCGTGTCCGACGAGGCCCGCACGTTCGGACTGGAGTCACTGATCAGCGAGGTCCAGATCTACGCCCCCGACGGCCAGCGCTACACGCCGGTCGACGCCGGTCTCGCCCTGCACTACGCCGAGAGTGCCGCCGGCCAGGTCCTCGAGGAGGGGATCACCGAGACCGGGGCGACGGCCACCTTCACCGCCGCGGCCACCTCGTACGCCACGTGGGGTGAGTCGCTCATCCCCTTCTACCTCTTCTATTCGATGTTCGGGTTCCAGCGGGTCGGCGACCTGCTGTGGGCGCTGGGGGACGCCCGAGGCCGGGGGTTCCTCCTCGGATGCACCGCCGGTCGGACCACGCTCAACGGCGAGGGGCTCCAGCACCAGGACGGGCACTCGCTCCTCCTGGCCTCCGCCTATCCGTCGGTGGCCGCCTACGACCCGGCCTTCGCCTACGAGGTGGCGGTGCTGGTGGAGGACGGGATCCGGCGGATGACCGGGCCCGACGCCGAGGACCGCTACTGGTACCTGACGCTGTACAACGAGAACTACGTGATGCCTTCCCTGCCCGCCGAACCCGTCGAGGCGGAGCGGGTGCGGCTCGGGACCATCCGGGGCATGTACCGGTTCGCCGGGCCGTCCGACGAGGTGGCGGCCGACGCCCCCCGGGCGTCCATCCTGTTCTCGGGCACCGCCTGGCGCGCCGCCGAGGAGGCCCGACGCCTGCTGGGCGACGACTGGGGGGTGGGCGCCGAGACCTGGTCGGTCACTTCCTACAAGTCGCTGCGCGAGGAGGCGGTGTCGGTCGAGCGCCATGACCGGCTGCACCCCGACGGGCCGAGGCGGACACCCCTCGTGACCGGCGAGCTGTCCGGGTCGACGGGCCCGGTCGTGGCCGTCACCGACTTCGTACGGGCCGTGCCCGATCAGGTGGCCCGGTGGGTGCCCCGACGGTTCACCTCGCTCGGCACCGACGGATTCGGCCGGTCCGACACGCGGGAGGTGCTCCGCCGGTTCTTCGAGATCGACGCCGCCCACGTGGTGGTGGCCGTGCTCGACGGCCTGGAGGCCGACGGTGCCGTCCCCGCGGGCACGACCGCCAAGGCCGTCGTCACCTACGGGATCGACACCGAGGCCGCCGACCCCTGGTCGGACTGACCGGGACCGACCACCGGGCCGGACACCTCGGCCCAGCTCGAACGGGCTCCCGGGACCGGGCTTCCACTGGTTGACGCAGCCGGCGGGCCCGCTCGGCCCGTACACGTCCAGGAGCGAGCCGTCCGTGTAGAACGAACCGCTGGTGACGGAGCCGGCCACCGACCACCCGCTGCTGGCTCCTGTCCCGTTGATCGGGGGGATCTTGGTGGCACCGGCGACCGGAGCTGCCAGCACCGCACCCCCTACCGGGCCGGGGAGGGCGACGACCACCACTCCGGTGAGCAGGAACCCCTTCGAAAGCGACACGTCGTCGTCGCCTGTCCGTCCGGCCTCTGCCGGAGCCACGGCAACGCCGTCTTCCCGGTAGTCTCCGTGCCCGGAGGAGCGGTCGGGGGTGTCCCATCCGACCCCCACCGACCCAGGGGCAGCCCAGGGGTGGCTCCGAGGCGGCCCCGGCCCCACCGGCCGGGGGGCCGTGCACCCCCGGCTAGCCTGGCCACGTGCTCTGGCTCACCGGTGACCCCGATGCGGACGCGCTCCTGTCGTCCGAACCGCTCGCCCTCCTCATCGGCATGGTCCTCGACCAGCAGATCCCGATGGAGCGCGCCTTCAAGGCGCCGTTCGACCTCAAGGAGCGCCTCGGCGGCTCACTCGACCCGGCGGCCATCGCCGCCATGCCCCCCGACGACCTGGCTGCCGTGTTCGCCACCAAGCCGGCACTCCACCGGTTCCCCCGGTCGATGGCCGGCCGCGTGCAGGAGGTCTGCGGTGCCGTCCTCGACACCTACGGTGGCGACACCGCCGCCATCTGGACCACCGCCGCCGACGGCAAGCGGCTCCTCGCCAACGTCAAGGCACTCCCCGGGTTCGGTGACCAGAAGGCCCGCATCTTCGTGGCCCTCCTGGGCAAGCAACTGGGCATCCGGCCGGCGGGATGGGAGGTGGCCGCCGGCGCCTACGGCGAGCCCGGTTCCTCCCGGTCGGTGGCTGATATCGACTCGCCCGAGGCACTGGCGAAGGTCCGCCAGTTCAAGCAGGCCGCCAAGGCCGAGGCCAGGGCCAAGCTCCCCAACCCGGGGTGACGACACCCGGGGGCGCCACGGAGCGCTGGGACCTGACCGGTCGGCGCCTCTACCTGTGCACCCCGGACCGCCCGGACCTCGAGCTGTTCGTCGGGCGCTGCATCGCCGGCGGGGTCGACATCGTCCAGCTCCGCGAGAAGCAACTCGACGATGCTCCGCTCGCCGGTCGGGCCGCCCTCGTCCAGCGGGTCTGCGCGGCCGAGGGCGTGCCCTTCGTGCTCAACGACCGTCCCGACCTGGCTGCATCCCTCGGCGCGGACGGGGTCCATGTCGGCCAGGACGACGTGCCGGCGCGGACGGCCCGGGCCGTGATGGGCCCCGACGCCATCGTGGGGCTGTCCACCCATGCCCCGGGCGAGCTGGCCGCTGCCGTGGGCCAGGCCCCCGAGACCGAGCCGGAGCCGGTCGACTACCTGTCGGCCGGGCCGGTCGTCGCCACCCCGACCAAGCCGGGCCGTCCCGGAACCGGCACCGCGTACCTGACCGAGGCCACGGCACGGTCGCCGTGGCCGGTGTGGGTCACCGGAGGCGTCGATCCGGACAGCGTCGGCGGCCTCGTCGATGCCGGTGCCCGCCACTTCGTGGTGGTGCGGTGGCTAGTCGGCTCCGACGAACCCGAGCGGGCCGCCCGGACGCTGCGTTCGGCGATCGACCGTTCGATCGCCGCCGTCGCCCACTAAGCGGGCGTCGGCGGG
>Ga0302202_10008027_pt1 | contig 10061 bp, 9 predicted proteins | sample II_Bog_N3_3_FD_194579 | JGI IMG/M metagenome (GOLD analysis project Ga0302202, IMG submission 194579) | Peat permafrost microbial communities from Stordalen Mire near Abisko, Sweden - II_Bog_N3_3 | ecosystem: Environmental > Terrestrial > Soil > Wetlands > Peat | place: Sweden: Abisko, Stordalen... | reverse complement strand
CCGACTCCTTGTCGATCTGACTCCCATCGCTGTTCGACCGACTCCGACAACCGCTCCGTCCGGACCGACTCGCTCTTCTTCCCGCTCCACTTCCACTCCTTCGCTTCGCTTCCTCTCTCGTTTCCCACCCATCAACAAAGGCAGGCCCGCATGACGAAGACGAAAATCAAGGCAGCACACCACCTGACGTCCACGGCGCACTCGAGCGCGACGGCGACCTTGCCGCCCGCGACCGCAGAGCCCGTGAACACACCCACCGGCAACGCGACCCCGCCGATCACGAGCAGCGCGCTCGTGTCGTCGATCGCACCGCCCGACTACACCATCCCTGCGCCGCCGACCGGGTTCGTCCCCGTGAACCTCGACAACTACCGAGGAGCACACCCGAAGGCCGCGCAGATCACCGCGCTGCAGGACGCCGTGAACGAGCTCGCCACATCGACGAGCTACGCCATGACGTTCGGCGCCGCGGTGCCCCCTGCGGAGCAGCTCGCAGGGGATCTCGACGCTGCGGGGCGCTGGACGGCGCTCCGCGTGTCGCTCGAGGCGCTCCTGGTGTACGCGAAGTCGAACGAGGCAGTGACCTGGAAGACAGGCCTGACCGGGCTCGACCAGCTGAACCAGGTGTTCAAGGTCGTCGCGAAGCAGAACCCGGCGCTCCTGGCCGTGTTCCCCGCGACGCAGCGGCTGCTCGACGTGTCGAAGGTCATCAGCCAGAAGGCGGTGGCCAGTCGCGCGAAGAGCGCCAAGGGCAAGGCCGCGAAGCCTGCGGCCACACCGACGGCGAGCACGCCGGCCACCGGAGCGACGCCCGCTCCGGCGGACACCCCGCTCCCGCTGCCGGCGACGGCGACCGGAGGTGCCGCGCACTGAGAGCGTGCGCATGACCTGAGGACCGGGCTGCACGCGCGCGTCAGTGGAGCGCGCGCGTGCGGCGTCTACCCGTTCGACTTCGCGAAGTCCGCCATGAAGTCCGCCAGCGCCTTCACCCACTCGACCTTCACCGCGTTGTACGACGACACGCGGATGCCGCCGACGCTGCGGTGCCCCTTGAGGCCCACCATCTTCAGCTTCTTCGCCTCGATGACGAAGCTGTCCTCCAGCTCCACCGTCGGCAGGCGGAACACCACGTTCATGAACGAGCGGCTCGGTCGCTCAACCGGGCACGAGTAGAAGCCCGAGCTCGCGTCGATGACGCCGTAGAGGATGCGCCCCTTCTCGCGGTTGCGCTTCTCCATCTCGGGGAGCCCCCCCTCGCCCTTCACCCACGAGAGGACGTTGCGGATCAGGTAAATCCCGAACGTCGGCGGCGTGTTGTAGAGCGAGTTGTTCTCGGCCGCGACGCGGTACTGGAAGATCGTCGGGAGGTCCTTCCGCCCGGACGCGACGAAGTCTTTCTTCGCGATGACGACCACCACGCCGCTCGGCCCGATGTTCTTCTGCGCACCCGCGTAGATGAGCGAGAAGCGCGTGACGTCGATCTTCTTCCACATGAAGTCGCTCGACATGTCGCAGACGAGCGGCACGTCTCCGGTGACCGGGAAGCGCGCGCCGGGCTCGGTCGCGTACTGCACGCCGTGGATGGTCTCGTTGCTCGTCACGTGGACGTACGACGCCCCCGCGTCGACCTTCACCTCGCTGGCCGACGGCACGCGCGTGTACTTCTTCGACTTCCCTTCCCCCTGCCCCGCGTCGCACGCCACTCGCAGCTGCGCGCCCACCATCGTCGCCGCCATCTGCCCTTCGGACACCGCCTTCTCGCCCCACGCCCCCGTGACCACGTAGTCGGCGCTCTTGCCCGGAGCGATGAAGTTCATCGGGATCGTCGCGAACTGCTGCGTCGCTCCGCCCTGCATGAAGAGCACGTCGTAGTCCGCCGGCACGTCCAGGAGCTCGCGCACGAGCGACAGCGCCTCCTCGTGGACGGCGTCGTACTCCTTGCCGCGATGGCTCTGCTCCATGATGCTCATCCCGGAGCCGCCGAAGTCGAGCAGCTCGGCCTGGGCGCGCTCCAGAGCAGGCAGGGGGAGGGCGGCGGGACCAGCGTTGAAGTTCAGGGCTCGGGGCATGGGGCGAAACACTCGCGCTCCGCTCGGTGAACGTCAAGGTGAACGGTCCGTGCCGTCTCTCTCCACGGTCGCGGCGTGCTACTTCGCAGCGATGATCCCCAGGACCCTCCCCGCGGGCACGACCCTGCGCACGCTCGTCGAGGTGCTCATCCCCGAGGACCACGCGGCCCACGTGCCGGCCGACGCCGGCGACGCGACCGTGTCGTTCCGCTTCGCCGGAGGCTCGAGCTACTCGCTCCAGGCGTCCGGCAGCCGCCTGACGGTGACGGAGACGTCGCGCGTGGAGACCGCGCCTCTCATGCTGAGCGTCCCCGAGGCCACGGCGCAGCTCTTCCTCGACGACTGGCTCGGCCCGCAGAAGCTCGCCCCGCAGTTCGAGCCGCGCGGCCTCGCGTCGATCACCGACGCACGGCTCCTCCGCCGCGTGTCCGCCGTCAAAGGCTGCATCTCGCTGACGCTCGACGACTTCGAGGGGAAGAGCGCGACGCTGCTGGTCGCCTCGGGGCCGGATGCCAGCCTGTACGACGACCCCGACGTGTCCATCCACATCAAGCTGCCGGCGTTCCTCCGCATCCTCGCGGGCAAGCTCGGCCCCGACGAGGCCATCGCCGAGGGCCACGTGACGCTCACGGGCAAGAAGCTGGTCGCGATGCAGTTCGCGCTGGCACTCGTCCCGTACTTCCCCGCACGGTGATAGGCTCCCGCCGCCCATGCCGCGCTCGCCCGTGATCGTGCTCGCCGTGGCGCTCGGACCTCTGTTCGGCGGCGCGGGATGCCACCACAAGGTGACGAAGGCGGAGTGCACGCAGATGCTCGACCATTACCTCGACATGGTCATCGCCGGCGACCCGGGCACGCGCAACTTGCCGCCGGCGCAGGCGACGGCCGTGCGGGAGATGAAGCGGGCCATCAAGAAGGGCGAGCGGAGCTACCAGCAGGTCGAGGTGCAGTGCGAGACGGAAGTGTCGAGCGGCGAGTACGATTGCGCGATGAAGGCGAACATCCCGGACGAGTGGGAAGCGTGCATCGAGTAGCCAGAGGCGGAGACGAGAGACGCGAATGAGGACCTGGATGAACGTTGAACGAGACGTGCGAGACGTGCCGGTGAGAGCGAGGCGCGTCGCGAGCGTCAGCGGCGCGCTGCTGGCGGTGTGCGTGAGCGCGCTCGCCGCATGCGGTCCGAAGCCGCCGCCGCCGCACGTCGTCGAGGTGCCGCTCGACCAGTTCAACTCGGGCGGCCCCGCGCCGGCGCCCGTCGACGGGACGCCCCGGGTCGCCGAGGTGCCCGTCGAGACGGTCTCGGGTACCGCCACCGCCACCACCGGCGCGCGTCCGGCGCCGCTCCCGACCCCGGCGCCCCAGTCGACGGCGACGCTGACGGGCCCCGAGTGCACGCAGCTGCTCAACAAGGGCGCCGTGCTCTACGGCGTCAGCCACGGGATGAGCACGGCGAAGGCGACGAAGGGGGTCGCGAACCTCCGGCGGACCGCGCAGGCCGACCCGTCGTACGCGATGATCGCGACCTCGTGCACGACGCAGCACACGAAGCCGCAGCTCGAGTGCGCGATGAAGACGTCGTCGCTCGACGCATGGAAGGGGTGCCTGGAATGATGACGCGAAGCGCGCCGGTGCTCCTCTTCACCGCCCTCATGCCCGTGCTCGTGTCACCGCTCGCGTGCGGCAGCGGAAAGACGACGCCCAAGTCGCCCGACCAGCTCGCGACGGTCAGTCCGGACGGCGGGCCGCTCGCGGACGCGGGCGTCGACGCGCCCAGCTCGGTGTGCACGGGGCCCGACCTCGACCTCGTCAACGTCCTGGTGCAGAGCGCGTGCGAGGTGCCCAACCTCGCGGACGGCGCCAAGCCCCTCGACGTGAGCACGCTCCTCGACGTCAAGCTCACGCCGAGCCCCGCGCAGGTCGGCCCGGGCGGTCACTCGGACCTCCTCGTGACCTACACGAACAAGTCCCAGTCGCCGCTCTCGCTGAGCTTCCTGCTCGACCCGACGCCGCGCTTCGCCGTCGAGGTGTACACGTCGACCAACAAGCGCGCCGAGCTGCCCAGGACGAAGCCGCCGCAAGCCAAGGGTGGAGGCGCGCCACCGGAGCCGTCGGCGCCCGGAACGGCGCGCGTGACGCTCACGCCGGGCGGCAAGGCGACCGCGAAGGTCGACTTCACGGCGGTGAGGCTCAAGTGGGCGCCCGAGCTGGTGAAGGGGACGCCGCCCGAGCAGGGTTACCCGACGTCGCCGGCCGGTCCGCTCGCGAAGGGGACGTACCTGGTGAAGGTGGTCACGCCCCTCATCGGGGTCTTCGAGGGCTCGGACCACGAGGTGAGCACCGTGAAGGCGACCCTGACCGTTCAATAACGACCGGACGCATCGTGAGGACACTCTTCTTCGGTACGCCTGCGTTCGCGGTCGCGTCGCTCGACGCGCTGGCCGACACGACCGAGGTCGTGGGCGTCGTGTGCCAGCCGGACCGACCCACGGGTCGAGGCCTCGTCACCGCGCCACCGCCCGTGAAGGTCCGCGCGCTCGAGCGCGGGCTCACGGTGGTGCAGCCGACGAAGCTGCGCACGGGCGAGTTCGCCGCGTGGGTGAAGGCCCAGAGCGCGGAGCTCGCGCTCGTCGTCGCGTACGGCCGCATCCTCCCGCGCGACGTGCTCGACTCCACGAGGCTGGGCTTCGTGAACGTCCACGCGTCGCTCCTGCCGAAGTACCGCGGCGCGGCGCCCATCACGTGGGCCGTCGTGGATGGTGAAGCGGAGACCGGCATCACCCTGATGCTGCTCGACGAGGGCATGGACACGGGCGACATCCTCGACGTCGCGCGGACGCCCATCGGGCCGGACGAGACGACGGGCGAGCTCTCGGAGCGGCTCGCCGTGCTGGGCGCCGAGCTCGTGCGCGCGAAGCTGCCGGCGTTCGCGCGCGGCGAGCTCGCGAGGGCTCCACAGGACGGATCGAAGGCGACGCTCGCAAGGATGCTCGAGAAGAGCGACGGCAGGGTCGACTGGTCGCAGACGTCGCGAGCGGTGCACGACCGCATCCGCGGGATGAGCCCGTGGCCGGGGGCGTGGACGCAGCTGTCGGGCAAGACGGTGAAGCTGCACGCGAGCCGGCACGCGGGGCTCACCCGGGACGTGGCGTCGAAGCCCGGGACGGTCGTGATGGCGGACAAGTCGCGCGTGCTGATCGCCTGCGGCAGAGACGGGCGCGAGGCGGTCGAGCTCGTGCGCGTCCAGCTCGAGGGAAAGAAGCCGGTCAGCGCGAGCGAGTGGGTCTCGGGGCGCGGCGTGCGCGAAGGGGACGAGTTGAGCTAACGTTCGCGCGCCATGTCACAGACAGCCTCCCCCGCTGGCTCCGCTGCATCCCCGTCCAACGACCCTCGCCACGACAGCGGCGGCCCCGGCAACTTCATCGAGGACCGCATCACGGCCGAGAAAGCCGCGAGGGCGACCCCTGTGCGCGTCCACACGCGCTTCCCGCCCGAGCCGAACGGTTACCTCCACCTCGGCCACGCCAAGTCGATCTGTCTGAACTTCGGCCTCGCGAAGAAGTTCGGCGGCAAGTGCAACCTCCGCTTCGACGACACGAACCCGGAGACCGAGGAGACGCTCTTCGTGCGCTCGATCGAGGAAGACGTCCGGTGGCTCGGCTTCGAGTGGGACACCAAGACCTACTACGCGTCCGACTACTTCGAGCAGCTCTACGCGTTCGCCGTCACGCTCATCCTTCGCGGCAAGGCGTACGTCGACAGCCGCAGCCTCGAGGAGATCCGCGCGACCCGCGGCGACTTCTACAAGCCCGGCGAGGACAGCCCGCATCGAAACCGCAGCGTCGAGGAGAACAGGGACCTGTTCGCTCGCATGCGCGCGGGCGAGTTCCCCGACGGCGCGCACGTCCTCCGCGCGAAGATCGACATGGCGTCGGAGGACGTGAAGCTGCGCGACCCGGTCATGTACCGCATCCGCCGCGCGCACCACCACCGCACCGGCGACTCGTGGTGCATCTACCCGATGTACGACTGGGCGCACGGCCAGTCCGACGCGATCGAGGGGATCACGCACTCGATCTGCACGCTGGAGTTCGTGAACCACCGGCCGCTCTACCACTGGTTCCTCCAGGCGCTCGAGCTCCCTCATCGGCCCGAGCAGATCGAGTTCGCGCGGCTGAACCTCACGTACACGGTGCTCAGCAAGCGCAAGCTCCAGGAGCTCGTGAAGAACAACCACGTCGCCGGCTGGGACGACCCGCGCATGCCGACGCTCGCGGGCATGCGAAGGCGCGGCTACACGCGAGAGGCCATCCAGGCGTTCTGCGAGCGGGTCGGCGTCTCGACGCGCGACAGCGTGGTGGACGTGAGCCTGCTCGAGCACGCGCTGCGCGAGGACCTGAACTCGCGCTCGCCGCGCGTGATGGCCGTGCTGCATCCGCTCAAGGTCGTCATCGAGAACATGGAGGAGGGGGCCGAGGAGGTCTTCGACGCTCCGTACGACCCCGAGAAGCCCGACGGCGCGACGCGCAAGCTGTACCTGTCGCGCGAGGTGTGGGTCGACCGCGAGGACTTCGCCGAGGTGCCCGCGAAGAAGTGGTTCCGGCTCGCTCCGGGCCAGGAGGTGCGCCTTCGCTACGCCTGCCTGCTGAAGTGCACGGGGGTCATCAAGGACAACCGCGGCGAGGTCATCGAGCTGCGCTGCACCTGGGACCCTCTGTCGCGAGGCGGCTCGTCGCCCGACGGCCGCAAGGTGAAGGGGACGATCCACTGGGTGAGCGCGACGCGCGCGGTGAAGGCCGAGGTGCGGCTCTACGACCGGCTGTTCGGCGTGGAGAACCCGCTCGCCGACAAGGACGCCGACTTCACGAAGCACATCAACCCGAAGTCGCTGGAGGTGCTCCACGGATGCATGGTCGAGCCCGCGCTCGCCGACGCGAGGCCGCTCGCGCGCGTGCAGTTCGAGCGCGTGGGCTACTTCGCCGTCGACCCGGACACGCGCCCGGGCCATCTCGTCTTCAATCGCACCATCGGGCTGCGCGACTCGTGGGCCGCGCAGGTGGGCAAGGGTGACGGAGCCTAGTCCGTGCCGCCTCGCACTCAAGTGGGCTACGAGCCGAGCGCGGCGCTCGCCTGGCTCTACCAGCGCTTCTTCGATCACATCGAGGTCGACGAGACCTGGGCAGAGGCCGTCCGCGACGCCGATCGACGCGGGACGGTCGTCTACGTCCTCCGTAACCTCTCGTTCGTCGACTTCTTCGCGCTCGACTACCTGACCAAGCGCCTGGAGCTCCCGCAGGTCCGCTTCGCCAACGACCTCGGCCTCTGGATCCTCGAGCCGATGGGTCGCGGCTGGCTCCATGCGTTCGCGGGTCGCAGCAAGGCGTCGGACGAGGAGGACCTCCGTCGCACCGTCACGACCGGCCACTCCGCCGTGCTCTTCCTGAAGCGCCCCGCGGAGCTGCTCGACCCCGCGGCGCGCGGCAAGGGGAAGATCGAAGGCGACGCCTTCATCCGCACGCTCTTCGAGGTGCAGCGAAAGACCGACAAGCCCATCCTCATCGTGCCGCAGGTGTTCCTCTGGTCGAAGCACCAGGACAACGCGAAGCAGAGCGCGTTCGACGCCATCCTCGGCCCGCGCGAGTGGCCGGGGAAGATCCGCACGGTCGCGCAGTTCCTCATGAACTATCGCCACGTGACGCTGCGCGCGGGCGAGCCGGTCGACGTGCAGCGCTTCCTCGCGAACGAGGCGGCCTCGGGCGACCCCACGACCGACGACGTCCTCGTGCGGCGCATGACGTACACGCTGCTCCGCCGCCTCGAGCGCGAGCGCCACTCGGTGCTCGGCCCGACCAGGAAGCCCGCCGACAGGCTGCGCGAGGAGGTCGTGCGCAGCCCGAAGCTCCAGAAGGTCATCCACGACATGGCGGGCGAGGGGGAGACCGAGCGTCGCGTCCTCACGGCGCGCGCGCTCGCGATGGTGCGCGAGATGGAGGCCGCGCTCGACATGAACGCGATCGCGGCGTGGGACGCGGCGGTGCACTCGGTGCTCTCGCGCATCTACTCGGGCATCGAGATCGACGAAGAGGGGCTCGCTCGCCTGCGCGCGGCGACGAAGGACGGCTCGCTCATCCTCCTGCCGAGCCACAAGTCGCACCTCGACTACATCTTCATCGCGCACGTCTTCTACCGGAACCACCTCCCCGTCCCCGTCGTCGCCGCGGGGGACAACCTCTCCTTCTTCCCGCTCGGCCCGGCCTTCAGACGCGCCGGCGCGTTCTTCATCCGCAGGAGCTTCCACGGCGACCGCCTCTACGGCGCCGTCGTCGACGCGTACATGCGCCGCCTCATCATGGACGGCTGGTCGATGGAGTTCTTCCTCGAGGGGGGCCGCTCGCGCACGGGCAAGCTGCTCGCGCCGAAGATGGGGCTGCTGTCGCTCGTCGTCGACTCGGCGCTCGGCGTGACGGGCCGCAAGATCTACTTCGCGCCCATCTCCATCGGCTACGAGCGCATCATCGAGGAGAAGGAGTACGTGCGCGAGCTGTCGGGCGCCGAGAAGAAGAAGGAGGACGTGGGCGGCCTCCTCGCGGGCGCGGGCCTCTTCGCTGGCAAGTACGGCCGGCTGAACCTGCAGATCGGCGAGCTGCTCACGATGGACGGGATGCTCGCCGAGCTCGACCGCCACCCGACCCGGTCGCGCAAGCGCGCGTCGCTGCCACCGTCGGCGAACGGCACGGGCACGGGCGCGCTCACCCCGGCGCGGCGCAGGGCGATGGTGACTCACCTCGCCTACCGCGTGATGAACGAGATCAACCGCGTCACGGCGGTCACGCCCGGCGCGCTCGTCGCGATGGCGCTCCTCTCGCACGGCAAGCGCGCCATCAACGACAGGGACCTCGTCGACACCTGCCGCCGCTTCGCGCGCAGCCTCCGCGCGTTCGGCGCGCGCTTCACGCCGTCGCTCACGAGCCAGTACGAGCAGGACACGCTGAGGACCGCGTCGATCCGCGAGGCGCTCGACCTCTACGTCCGCGCCGGGCACGTGACCGTCCACATGCCGCGCGCGGGCGAGGTCGAGGGGACCGAGCACCAGACCCCGTCCGAGGACGCCGTGTACCTCGTCCCCGACGACGCGCGCCTGTCGCTCGCGCTCTCGAAGAACATCGTGATCCACTTCTTCGTCGCCCGCGCGCTGGTGGCGACCGCGATGCTCGCCGCTCCGCCCGAGCGCACGGTCGTCGGCGACGGGCTGCCGATGAAGGTCGTGGAGGAGCGCGTGCAGGCGCTCTCGCGGCTCTTCAAGTACGAGTTCCTCTTCCGCGCCGACACGAGCTTCGACGAGATCTTCGCCGAGACCGTCGCGGCGATGATCGCCGACGGCGAGCTCGCCGACAGCGACGGGACGCTCAAGGTCGCCCCCGGCGACGGCGCGGTGCAGGTCGCCCTCTACGCCGAGCTCGTGCGCAGCTTCATCGAGAGCTACCGCATCGCCGCGCGCGGGCTCGGCCTCCTCTTGCGCGGGCCGCTCGCCGTGAAGGACGTGACGAAGCGATCCATCGCGCTCGGCGAGCGCATGTTCCTCGGCCGCGACGTGCTGCTCCGCGAGGCCGTGAGCCGACCGGTCATCGAGAACGCGTACTCCGCCTTCGTGGACCAGGGATACCTGACGCGCACCGACGGGAAGATCGCGCTCGCGCCTTCGTACGCGACCCCCGAGGCCGTCAAGACGATCGAGGCGCGCGTCGCGCTCTATCTCCCGAAGCCCTCCTGATGGCGACGCGAACGAGAGACGCGGCAGCCCTCTGCGCTGCGTTCGCCGGCTTCTCGAGCGCATGCGTCCCCGCGCCGTCGCCGCTGACTCCTTCCTTGCATGGATCGATCGGCCTCCCGCACCGCGGCTCGCTCTCGTCGGCCGCAGCGCTCCCCGACGTCGGGCCAGGCTTCGCGCGGCTGCGGAAGAACGAGCGCCGCTTCGGCACGCAGAGGCTCGTGGCA
>Ga0302202_10008017_pt1 | contig 10067 bp, 8 predicted proteins | sample II_Bog_N3_3_FD_194579 | JGI IMG/M metagenome (GOLD analysis project Ga0302202, IMG submission 194579) | Peat permafrost microbial communities from Stordalen Mire near Abisko, Sweden - II_Bog_N3_3 | ecosystem: Environmental > Terrestrial > Soil > Wetlands > Peat | place: Sweden: Abisko, Stordalen... | reverse complement strand
GAGGGTTGGCGGTCGTCATCCACCCGTTGATGGGCGAGGAGTCGTAGCTCACGGTCTGGTTGTCGGAGAGCCACTTCGCGGTGCCGCGCGCGATCCCGAGCATGCCGAGCGTGATGATGAAGGACGGCATCCTTAGCCCGGCGACCGCCGTCCCGTTCAGGAGTCCAATGGCCCCGCCCAGCGCCACCGCGGCGAGGGTGGTGGAGACGGGCCCCCAGCCGTGCTGGATCAGGAGCGCCGCCGCGACGCCGCAGAGCGCGACCACCGAGCCCACCGAGAGGTCGATTGCGCCGCTCACGATGATCATCGTCATCCCGAGCGCGCCGATCGAGACGATCACCGACTGGGTGAGGATGATCTTGAAGTTGTGGTAGGTGAGAAAGTACCCGCGCGTCTCCGCCGGGATCGAGAAGATGGTGATCACCAGGATCAGGCCTATGAAGGGTCCGCCCTTCCTGACCACGGATCTGAGGATCTTTGTCATCTGGGGCGTCACTCCTGGCCGACGGCGAACCTAAGGAGCTCCGGCTCGCTCCACTCTTCCCGGGGCCGCGCGGCGACAAGCGCTCCCCTGTGCATGACCCCGATCGTGTCGCAGAGGCCGAGGAGCTCGGGCAGGTAGGAACTCACGAGGATGACCGATTTCCCGGCGGCCGCCAGGCGCCCGATGATCTCGTAAATCTGCGCCTTGCTCCCCACGTCGATCCCGCGGGTTGGCTCGTCGAGGATCAGGATCGTGGCAGGGTGCTCGAGAAGCCTCGCCAGGGCGACCTTCTGCTGGTTGCCGCCCGAGAGCTCGCCCACGGCCTGGTCGACCCCGCTGCACTTGACCGCAAGCTCCGCCACCCAGCGCGTGGCCGCGGAAGCCTGGCGGGAATGGCTGATCCACCCGAGCCTTCCGTAGCTCCCTAGCTTCGTGAGGGTCATGTTGTCGCGCACGGGCAGGTTCAGCATGAGGCCCTCCTCCTTGCGGTTCTCGCTCAGGAATCCGAGGCCCCGGCCCCAGCTCCGGCGCGGTGTCGGGTGCGACTCGGGACGGCCGAACACGGCGACCTGGCCGGCGGCCGCCCGGTCGAGCCCAAACACCGCCCTCACCAGGTCGGTGCGCCCCGCGCCGATCAGGCCGGCCAGGCCGAAGATCTCGCCGTTCCTCAGGCTAAAGGTGGTGGGCTTAAGCCGGGGGAGGCGCTCAAGGCGAGTCGCCTCAAGGACGGGGCCGCCCAGCTTGCGGGCCACGCGGGGATAAAGGTCGGCCACGTGGCGGCCGGTCATGAGCGAGACCAGCTTGTCTATCCCGGCCTCTTTCATGCTTCCTACGCCCACGGTCTCGCCGTCCTTGAGGACGGTGTACCGGTCGCAGATCCTCTGGAATTCCTCCAGGAAATGGCTCACGTAGATGACGCTCACGCCCTGCGCCCGGAGGCGCCCGATCACCTCGAAGAGCTTCTCCGTGTCGGCCTTGGTGAGGCTGCTCGTGGGCTCGTCCATGATCAGGACCCGGGGCTTCAGGAGCAGGGCGCGCGCGATCTCGATCACCTGCTGCTCGGCGATCGTGAATTCCCCCGTCGCCCGGTCGAGCGGGAAGTGGTCGTAGCCGAGGATCGCCAGGGCCTCCTGGGCCCGCTCGCGGGACCGCGCCTGGTCGATCCAGCCCAGGCGCGAGGATTCGGCGCCGAGGAGGATGTTCTCGCGGACGGAGAGGTGCGGCGCGAGGGTCACCTCCTGGTAGATCATCGCGACACCCCGCTCCCGGGCGTCGGAGGGACCGCTCGGGCTGTACGGTCTGCCCTCAAGCTCCATGGTCCCGGTGTCCGGCTCGTGGGCGCCGCTCAGGATCTTCAGGAGCGTGCTCTTTCCGGCGCCGTTCTCGCCCACGAGGGCGTGGACCTCGCCGGCGGCCACCTCGAGCGAGACCGACCTGAGGGCGCGCGTGGCGCCAAAGGCCTTGCTTATCCCCTCAAGTCTTAGGCGGGAGCCGGCCATCACTTAAGATACTGCGCGAGCGGCGGGTGGATGAGTGCCGAGACGGCCGGATCGTCCATGTTGTCGGTGGTCACGAGCCCGACGCCCGTGTCGATTGAGAGCGGGACCTTCTCGTGCCGGAGCACGGAGACGGCCGTCATGACCCCCAGGTATCCCATCTTGAAGGGATCCTGCACGACCAGGCCCTGGATATCCCCCTGCTTCAACGCCGAGACGAGCTGCTCGTTCGCATCGAACCCGACGAAGCGGACCTTGCCGGCGAGACCCTGCTCGCGCAGGGCAAGGAGGGTGCCGCTCGCCGTCGACTCGTTGCACGCGAAAATCCCGTCCATCTGCGCGCCGTAGCGGTTGAGGAGGTTCTGGGCCGCCTTGTACGCCGTCTCGCGGGTGGCGCCGCCGTACTGGTCGGTCGAGACGAGCTCGATCGCGGGGAACTCGGACTTCATCACCTCCAGGAACCCGGCCTCGCGCTCCTCCGTGCTCGCGGACCCGACCTCATAGCGGAGCATCACGACCCGACCCTTGCCGCCAAGGAGCGTGCCCAGGCGGCGGCCGCCGATCTGGCCCCCCTTTCGGTTGTCGGTCGCCACCGTGCTCGAAGGCATCGTGGACTTGAGCGCCGAGTCGATCACGATGACGGGGATCCCGGCCCTCACGGCGTCCTCGACGGGGGCTACGAGCGCCCGGCTGTCCAGGGGTGCCAGGACGATGGCGGAGACGCCCCGGCCCACGAAATTCTCGACCACCTGGATCTGCTGCTCGCGGTCGTCCTCAAGGAGTGGCCCCTTCCAGATGATCTGCACGTCCGTGCCCGCGGCCTTGAGCTCGCGCTGGGCCTTCACGGCGCCTGCGTTGATTGACCTCCAGTACTCGTGGGTCGTCCCCTTGGGGATGACCGCGATCTGGTAGTCCGCGGAGCGGACCGCCGGCGGGAGCGCTGCGAGTGCCAGGGCAAGTGCGAGGGGTAGGCGCATTGTGTTGGGGTAGAATTGGGGGCTTGGGCTAGGATTTTTTCCAGACTTTTCCAGTGGGGTGGGTGTAGGCCTCGATCGAGTCGGCCTTCATCGTGATGCTTGTCCCCGGGGCCTCCGGAACCTGGTAGCGGCCGCCGCGGACGACGCACGGGTCGATGAAATGCTCGTGGAGGTGGTCCACGTATTCGACCATCCGGCCATCCCGGGAGCCCGAGACCGCGATGAAATCGAAGACCGACTCGTGCTGGACGTACTCGCAAAGGCCGACCCCGCCGGCGTGGGGGCACACCGGGACCCCGAACTTGGCCGCCAGGAGCAGGACGGCCACGACCTCGTTCACCCCGCCCAGCCGGCACGCGTCGATCTGGCAGAACGAGAGGGCGCGCGCCTGGAGCAGCTGCTTGAACATGACCCGGTTATGGCAGTGCTCCCCCGTGGCGACCCCGATGCCGAGCGGCTCAAGGGCGCGGGCTATGGCGGCGTGCCCCAGGATGTCGTCGGGGCTCGTGGGCTCCTCGATCCAGAGCGGGCGGAGCGGGGCGAGCTCCCGCACCCAGGCGATCGCCTGCGGGACGTCCCAGCGCTGGTTCGCGTCGATCATCAGGGGCCGGTTTGCGCCGATCTCGGAGCGCACGATCGAGCACCTCCTCTTGTCGTCCTCCAGGTCCGCGCCGACCTTCACCTTGAAGCCCGACCAGCCCTCGGCGAGCGCCTCCCTGCAGAGCCGCCGGATCTTGTCGTCGGAATAGCCGAGCCATCCGGCCGAGGTCGTGTAGGCCGGGTAACCCTCGGCCTTCACCTGGGCCGTGCGCGCGGCGCGCGTGGGCTCGAGCTTCTCCAGGATCGCGAGCGCCTCGGCCGGGGTGAGGGCGTCCGTCAGGTAGCGGAAGTCGACGAGTTCCACGATCTGGGCGGGGGTCATCTCCGAGAGCAGCCTCCAGAGCGGCTTTCCCTCGATCTTCGCCCACAGGTCCCAGAGGGCGTTCACGACGGCGGCGGTCGCCAGGTGGATCGCGCCCTTCTCGGGCCCGATCCAGCGAAGCTGGCTGTCCCCGGTGAGATGTTTCCAGAACGCCCCCGGGGCTCCCGTGAAGGCCTCGAGCCGCTGCCCGACAACGAGCGGCCTGAGGGCCTCCACCGCCGCCACGACGACCTCCGTCCCGCGCCCGATCGTGAAGGTGAGGCCGTGGCCCTCGGTCCCGTCGCCGCGGTCGGTCCTTAGGATCACGTAGGCCGCGGAATAGTCGGGGTCGGGGTTCATGGCATCCGAGCCGTCGCGGTCAAGCGACGTCGGGAAGCGGATGTCCCGGACCTCCAGGCCGATGATCTTCGCCATGATGTTATTTTCCCGCGCTCCAGCCGCCGTCGACCATGAGCGAGCTGCCGGTCACCATCTCCGACTCGTCGGCCGCCAGGTAGAGGGCGGCCGACGCGATCTCCGCGGGTCGGGCCATCCGCCCGTTCAGCTGGGTGGACGCCATCTCCCGGTAGGCCTTCTCCGGGTCGGGGTACTCCGCCAGGCGCGTCTTTACGAAGGGAGTCTCGACCCGCCCGGGGCAGATGCAGTTGAACCGCACGCCCTCGTGCGAGTGGTCGAGCGCAAGCGACTTGGTGAGCCCCACGACCGCGAACTTGCTGACCGTGTAGGCGAGCCGGTCCCTCACGGCCACGATCCCGCCGATCGACGCCATGTTGATCACGCTGCCCCGCCGCCGGGCGAGCATCGCGGGCACGAAGGCCTTGCAGCAGTTGAAGGGTCCCCGGACGTTGACCGCGTACATCCGGTCCAGGTCCGCCGCCGCCGTGCCCGGGAGGTTGCCGACGTGGCCGATGCCCGCGTTGTTGACGAGGATGTCGAGGGTGCCGATGCGCCCCGCAAGCCCGAGGACGGCCTCCGGGTCGCTCACGTCGACGACGGCCAGCTCGGCGTTGCCTCCAGCCTTCCTGATCGACTCGACGGTCGCGGCCGCCTTCGGCTTGTCGCGGTCGACGACCCAGAGCGTCGCGCCCTGGGCGGCGAAGCAGAGGGCGATCGCCTCCCCGATGCCCGAGCCGGCTCCCGTCACAAGTGCGAATTTTCCGTCCAGTCTGAACATGGCGGTGGGCCTGGTTTGGGGATGTTATTGGCCGAGGCGGTAGACGCGCCCTGCGTTGTGGGTGAAGATGGCCTCCTGGTCTGCGGGGGAAAGGGGGGAGAGGAGTTGGCGGGCCAGGGAGAGCCAGGCCGTGTACGGGGCTGCCAGCTTCACCACGGGCCAGTCGCTCCCGAAAAGAAGGCGCTTCGGGCCGAAGGTCGCTAGCAGATGGCTGATCGTGGGGACGAACCGGTCGATATCAAGCGCCGCGGAGCCGGCCTCCGTGACGAGCCCGGAGACCTTGCACACGCAGTTGGGAAGCGCCGCGAGGGCCTCGATGTGCGAGCGCCACGGGTCCAGGAGTCCGGAGGCCAGGTCCGGCTTTCCCGCATGGTCCAGGACGAACGAGGTCGAGGGGCAGGTCCTTACGAGTTCCACCACCGGGGCGAGCTGGAAGTGGCGCACGCAGAGGTCGAACGTGAGGCCCGTCTCCCCGCACTGGCGGACCCCGGCGACAAAGGCCGGCGAGAGGCAGAACCCGGGATCGGTCTCGCCCTGGATCAGGTGCCGGATGCCCCTTACGAGCGGCCGGGAGGCCAGGGACTGGAGCGCCTTCCGTGTTTCCGGGCCGGCGTCCATGGGGGCGAAGGCCACGATCGCCGCCACGCTCGGGCCCTTTTCGGCGATCGACTCGACCCAGGACACCTCGCCCGGGGCCGAGCCCCGCTCGCAGTCGGCCTGCACGAACACGACCCGGCTGGGCGGGTCGGCGACGGCCTCCCGCGCGAGGTCGGCCGGGCCGTGCGGGCCGGCGATCTGCGGGAACTGGGCAAGCCAGGGGTAGGGCCTCAGGGACCTGTCCCAGAAGTGCACATGGGAGTCGGTGTAGGCGGCGCCCATCCTTAGTCCAGGTGGAAGACTTCCTCCATGCGCGCCCACCATTCCTGGGGCTCGCGCGAGGGCAGGGGAATCTGCATGGGCTCCATGATGGACCACCAGCGCCGCGTCGCCACGTCGGCCGCCACGAGCTTCATGTCCGCCTCGAAGTCGTCGCCCCAGTACTCAAAGTAGGAGAAGAGCCACCCGTCCTTGTGGTAGATCGAGTAGTTCTTGATCTTCGAGGCGGTGATCCGCTCCAGCACCTCGGGCCACACGGCCGCGTGGTAGCGCTTGTACTCCTCGAACTTTTCGGGCCTGACGCGCAGGGCCATGCCATAGCGGCGGGGGCTTGTGCTGGTCTTCATAAGGGGATGGGGGTCGGGCCGCGGTCGCTCGACTGGTAGCAGGCCTCGATCACGGCCATGGTGCGCCACGCGTCCTCCACGGAGGACGGCAGGTCCTTCGCCTCGCCGGTTGCGTGGCGCATGAGGCCCGCCATGGGCCCCACGAAGGCGTCGGGAAACCAGGCTCCCTCGAGGCAGACGGAGGTCCACGCGGGCGTCTCCCCGTCCTCAAGGATGCAGTACTCGAGTTCGTCGGGCATGCCCCTCGGGTAGTCCAGGTTTACCCCCATCCGGGCGCAGAGGGCGCCGCGGGTGCCCTCGACCTTGAGCAGGCTCTCCTGGTGCCTTGTCCCGAAGCGGTGGCCGTGGTTCGCCGAGATGTTCGCCCGGAGCACGTCCCCGTAGTCGAGCGCGATCGAGGTCCGGGTCGACGCGAGCTCCATCATCTGGGGGTGCCGGAGCGTCTTGCACCAGGCCCCCCGGGGCTCTCCGAGAAGCGAGCGCACCAGGTCCACGTAGTGGATGCTGTGGTAGACGATCTCCATCCGCGGTATCCCGTAGAGGAACTTCCAGAGGTGCCAGGGCATGGAGCAGGTAACCCTGACCTCGACGTCGTGGACCTCCCCGATCAAGCCGCGGGAAATAAGGTCGCCTGCGGCGATCATGTTGGGCGCGTACCGCAGCTGGAGGTTGACGGCGGCCGAGAGGCCCTTCCTGCGGCACACCTCGCGGATCGCTGTCGCCTGCGCCAGGTTCTCGCCGAGCGGCTTCTGCATGAGGACATGGGCCCCGTCGGGAAGGGAGGGCAGCACCTCCAGCGTGGACGCCGCGGGAACGCCGATGTCGAAGACGGCCCCGGCGGGCGCCGTCCCGACCGCCTCATCGAGGGAGGCGCAGACCCGGGCGATGCCAAAGTCCCTCGCGAGCGACGCGGCCTTTTCGCCGTCCCTGTCATACACCGATGAAACCTTCCAGCCCGCCCTGCGGTAGGCCGGCTGGTGGGCGTCCCGGACGATGCCCCCGGCCCCTATGCAGACGATCGGCGGGGGGCGGGCGGGCAGCGGGGGCTTCTGGTGGAGGGGCGGCTTGAGCATCCGGTGGCTTGGATCACGGGGCGCGGGAGGGAGGTGCAGGGGCTTCCTGAGAGTTGCGCCGGGACTCTCGGTGGTTTCACCGGCGTCCGCAACACCTCGCTAGATGATCCCGGCCTTCGACGGGGGCCTACCGGAGGCTCGCCGGCTGAACCCGGGCGCCAGTGCGTAATAGAGCTGAACCAGCACGATGAAGCTGATCGAGAGCCGGGTGTCCACGACGCACAGGAGCGCGCCAAGGGCGTAGAGGGATTGCGCGTAGATGATCCTCAGGCAGACGGCCGCCGGCACCTCGTGAGGGGTGTCCGCCTTTAAAAGCTTGTTTCTGACCGCGTAGCCCCATGTGCAGTACAGCCCGCCACCCAGGAGCAGCAGGTTGAACCAGTACTCGATAAGGGCGGCCTTGTACGCGTAGAACTCGGCAAGCACCTTCGTCGAGAAGGGCAGGAGGGTGACGGAAAAAAGAAACCCCAGGTTTATCCACGTGAGATGGCGGTCCGAGCGCTCCAGGTGGTTAAGCTGCGTCTGCTGCCCCACCCAGAAGAGGCCGAGCGTGATGAAGCTCATCATGTACATGACAAGCTGCGGGAGCGTCGCCGCGAGCGCCGCCCAGAGGCCCAGCTCGCTGTGGACGACCTCGAGCGCCGGGGTGCGCAGGTCGAGGACGAGGAGCGTCATCCCGACCCCGAAGATCCCGTCGCTTAGCGCGGCCAGGCGCTCGACGCTCTGGCCCGCGACATGGTTGTAGGAGGAGCGCACGGCTTCGGTTTGGAGGCCCGGTCCTACGCCGGGGGCGCGTTGCCGTCCCCGTCGGCCGGGGCGCCAATCACGCGTGCGATCGCGTTCAAGAGCGTCTCCGCCGAGTAGGGCTTCGGCACGAACTCATTCACGCCGGAGACCCGTGTCGCCGTGATCGCGCTCTGTCCGCTGAGTCCGCTTGAGCCGATGATCTTGATGTCGGGATTGATCGCCTTCAGGGCCACGACCATCGCAGGCCCGTCCATGATCGGCATCGCCATGTCTGTCAGGACGACCGCGATCGAATCCCGCTGCATGGCGTAGATCGACACGGCGGCGGCGCCGTTGGTGGCCACGACCACCCGGTACCCGAAGCCCTCGAGCGTGGACTTCGCGACCTCGAGGATCGGCTCCTCGTCGTCCACCACGAGCACGAGCTCGTTGTGGCCCCGCGGCAGGCCCGCCGCCTTCCCGGCAACCGAGGCGGACGCGGCCGAGGCCGGGTTTGCGGGCAGGTACACCCTGAAGGTGCTGCCCTTGCCGGGGTTGCTCGAGACGCCGATGAAGCCGCCGTGGCCCTGGATGATCCCGAGCGAGGTGGAAAGGCCGAGCCCCGTCCCCTTTCCGACGTCCTTGGTCGTGAAAAAGGGCTCGAAGATCCGTTCGCGGACGTCCGCAGGCATCCCCACCCCCGTGTCGGCGATCGAGATCTCGACATAGGGGCCGGGCTGCGCCCCGCGGTTCATGCTGGCAAACGTCACGTCGATCATCTCGTTCTTGATGCGGAGCGTGATCTTGCCGCCGCCTGGCATCGCGTCCCGCGCGTTCACGCAGAGGTTCAGCAGCACCTGGTGGATCTGGTTGGGGTCCCCGGTGAGGGTCCACGGGTGCTTCTCGCCGCGCAGCTCGAACCTCACGTTCTTCGGGAAGGTGTCCTTTACGATCTCCTCGATCTCGCGGGCGATCAGCAGCGGCTGCACGACCACGCGGTTCCCGTCGGCGCCCCGGCCGAACGCGAGCACGTGGCGGACGAGCTGCGCGCCGCGCTCGGCGTTCTGCTCGAGGAGCGTCGGGAGCCTCGTCCCTCCCTCGTCGGTCACCTTCATCTTGAGGAGCGTTATGGCCATCAGGATCGGGGCCAGGACGTTGTTCAGGTCGTGCGCGATTCCGCCGGCCAGGGTGCCCAGGCTCTCGAGGCGCTGGTTGCGCAGGGCGAGGGCCTCGGCCTTCCTCATCTCGGTGACCTCGGCGCAGATGCTCAGCTGCGCCTTGGGCATCCCCGTGTCGTCGCGGATCAGGGTGCGCCGCACGTCGGCGAACAGCTCCCTCCCGCCACGGTCGTGCAGCCGGAACTCCCCGTGCCAGGAGCCATTCTCGAGCGTCTCGCGGGAGGCGACGACCATCTGGACGCGATCCTCAGGGGGCACGATATCGGTGCCCAGTTTCCCTACGGCCTCCTTGGCGCTCCACCCGAGCAGCTTCTCGGCCGCGGCGTTAAGGTAGGCGATCCTGCCGTCGAGCGTCAAAAGGAAGATGGAGTCGTGCGCCTGGTCGAGCATGGCGGCCTGCTCGATGATCTTCTGCGTGACGCTCCGGTGCTCCGTGATGTCGCGGCTTATCCCCACCATTCCGATCACCTGGCCGGCCGCGTCCCGGAGCGGCACCTTGGTGGTCGACCACCAGCGAACCCGCCCGTCGGGGCCTGGGCCCATCTCCTCCGCCGCAACAACGGGCTCGCCGCTCGACATGACCTTGTCGTTCACGTCCTTGAAGCGCTGCGCCGTCGCGGGCGTGTAGAAGTCAAAGTCCGTCTTCCCGATCGTCTCCTCAAGGGCGGCGGCCCTGAGCTGGTCGAGCTGGGCACGGTTGTTGATGACATGGCGGCCGGCCCGGTCCCGCACGAAGACGTGGTCGGGGATGATGTCGATCACCGTCCGCAGGAGATTCCGCTCCAGGGCCAGGGTGTGCTGGGCCTCTGTTATG
>Ga0302202_10008002_pt1 | contig 10077 bp, 8 predicted proteins | sample II_Bog_N3_3_FD_194579 | JGI IMG/M metagenome (GOLD analysis project Ga0302202, IMG submission 194579) | Peat permafrost microbial communities from Stordalen Mire near Abisko, Sweden - II_Bog_N3_3 | ecosystem: Environmental > Terrestrial > Soil > Wetlands > Peat | place: Sweden: Abisko, Stordalen... | reverse complement strand
TGTCGGCATTGGGTTGGCGGATGCCGCCCCACGGGTTACGCGAGAACGATCTTGATCAGGGCATCACAGCGCCACCACACCATCACGCCGCAACGCTGCAATTTCGTCTTCGCTGAACCCATAGCCCAACAGAATTTCATGCGCCCCTTCCCCGAGCGCCGGAGCGGGGGCGGGCGGTTCGGGGTGGTTGCCCAGTTGGAACGGCATCGCGAAGGGCAGTTTTGTCTCCCAGCCCGGCACATCCTGCCAGCTCAGGAAGCCGCCTTCGTTGTTCTGCGGCTCCTGCAACGCTTCGGCGGGGGAAAGCACCGGGCAACTCGGAATTTTCGCTGCGCGCAATGCGGCAAGACAGTCCTCGCTCGTCCTTTGCGATGTCCATGCGGTCATGATCTCGCTCAACGCGGCCCCGTTGTCGCCCCGGCTGATGTCGTCGGCAAAGCGTGGATCGTCGAGCAAGTCCGGCTGCCCCACCAGCGCGGCCCAGCGGTTGAACATCTGGTTGCCGAGCACCTGCACAGTGATCCAGCGATCCTGCGTGCGATAAATGTCCGACGGCCCGGCAATCGGGCTGCGATTGCCCATCGGCACGCGCGAACGGGTGCCGGAGGCTTCCTCCAACAGCATCATGTTGCTCATCGCAAGCGCCGTGCCGAGCAGCGACGCGTTGACCTCCTGCCCGCGCCCGGTCTGGCGCTGCTCCATGATGGCGGCCAGCGTGGCGAATGCGGTGGCGAATGCGGTGCCGATATCGACGTAGGACACCGCCGCCCGATAAGGCTCGCCGGGCTGGCCGGTGAGATGAATCGCCCCGCTCATCGACTGCCCGGTGCCGTCAAAGCCGATCGCATTGCGCAGCTTCCCTTGCGCGCCGTAGGCGGTCACGTTGGCGAGCACGATGTTGTCCTTGATCGCGCGCAGTGAGGCGTAGTCCAGCCCCAGCTTCGTCATCGCAACCGGCGGCATGTTGGCGATCACCACATCGGCCCCCTGCACCAGTCGCCGCAGCATTTCGGGTGCCTGAGGGTGTGCAAGGTTGAGTTGCAGCGAGGATTTGCCGCGATTCATTTGCAAATACATCGCACCGTATTTGGCGGTGATCGGCATGGTGAAGCGGTCATCATTGCCGCCCGGAGCTTCGATGCGCACCACCTCCGCACCGAGGCCCGCGAGCAGCGAGGCGCAATAAGGGGCGGCGATATACCGGCCGAAATCCAGAACCTTCACGCCATGCAGAATGCCGCCTTGCGTCACGGGCATGATGTCAGCTCCCCGGCAGGCCAAGCACGGATTTGGCGATGATGTTGCGTTGAACTTCCGACGTGCCGCCATAGATCGTCGCCGCACGCGAGATCAGGAATTGGCCCATCGGGTTGAGCGCGTTGTCGCCCTCCAGCGGATGCAACAGGCCGCCGTCACTCTGAGCGATTTCCAGCCCGTATTCGGTGATGCGCTGGAACAACTCGGTCTGGTTCAGCTTGAGAAACGACACCTCCGCCCCCAAAGTGCCGGTGCGGCGCAGACCATCGGCGGCACGTTCGAACAGGCATTCGTGGTCGGAGAGTTCCATGCGGAACCCGGTATAGCGCTCGACAAAGCCCGGCTCGGCCGTGATGCCGTAATGCAGCGCCAGCCGGTAGAGCTTGGACAGCGCGTTGGCGGCCTGACGGGGGGAGCCGAGGAAAATGCGCTCAAAGCCAAGCAACGCCTTGGCCATCGTCCAGCCCTGGTTGACCTCACCGACGATGTTCTCGCGCGGCACCCGCACATTATCGAAAAACACCTCGCTGAACTCGTCCTGCAATTCGAGGTTCACGATGGGTTTGACGGTGATGCCCGGCGCATTCATCGGGATGAGCAGGAAGGAAATACCCTCCTGCTTCTTCGCCTGCTTATCGGTGCGCACCAGACAGAAAATCCAGTGCGCATCATTGGCCAGCGTCGTCCAGGTCTTCTGGCCGTTGACGATATAATCGCCACCCTCCAGCACCGCCTCAGTGCGCAGACCGGCAAGGTCTGACCCCGCATTCGGCTCGCTATAGCCCTGGCACCAGATTTCCTCACCGGCGATGATCTTCGGCAGGAAGCGGGCTTTTTGTTCGGCACTGCCATAGCGGATCAGCAGCGGGCCAAAGAGCAGAATTCCGTGATCGGGCGCGCGCCCTGCGCCATAGGTTTCGAATTCGTCGATATAGATGAGCTGCTTGGACGGCGAGAGTCCCATGCCGCCATGCGCGCGCGGCCAGGACGGCGCGAGCCAGCCTGCGTGCGACAGGATCATGTACCACGGCTTCACCTCGGCCCAGCGCAGGCGGCGCGGCGGGAAGCGGATGTCTTGCGGATAGGTCTCCGACAGCAATTGCCGCGCAAGGTCGCGGAACTCCTGATCGGAGAGCGCGTTGTAATCGTCGCAGCGGTAGTGGGTGTAATCCATCGGTCAGTTGCCCTCCCCGGTGGGCAGCAGACGGGCATATTCCGCCTTGTGCAGGGCCGCGCTGCCGAATTGTGGCGCGAGCACCATCGCCTTGCGCAGATACAGCCCGATATCGTGCTCGTCGGTGAAGCCGATGCCACCATGCAGCTGAATCGCCTGCCGACAGACCAGCATCACCGCCGCCGACGCCCGCACCTTGGCGCGATGAATGGGAGCGAGGCTGGCGGGCGATGTTGGGTCACGGTCCCAACGCGCCGCGGCATCCTCCACGCTGGCACGGGTGAGCAGCACCTGCAGATTCAGATCGACACAGCGGTGCTGCAACGCCTGGAAACTGCCGATCAACTTGCCGAACTGGTTGCGCATGCCGAGATAATCGACCGTCATCTTCAGCGCCGCTTCCATCATGCCGAGCAGATAGGCGGAATTCGCCAAACATGCCTCGGCCAGCGCCGGTGCGCGATTGCCCGCCACGCGGCGACCGATAGCGCCGTTGAGGATCAACGTGCCGTAATGCCCGCCATCCTGCGTCGCTGCCGTCTCCAGCCGCACGCCGTCCTGCTTAGCCTCGACCAGCCAGGATTCGGACGGCCCGATCACCACAAAGGCATCCGCCCCTTCGGCCATCGGGATGAAGAGCTTGCGGCCATAGAGCAGACCGCCCTCAATCGTCGGCGCAGTGCTCGGCGCGATGGCGTCGCGTGTGTCCTGCCACGCGGGCAGAACCAGCGCATCGCCGGATAGCAGACGCGCCAGATCGTCGCCCTCCAATTTCGAGGCGGCGAGGACGACGCCGATCAGTGGCTCGGGTGCCAATGCAGCCCCCATTTCCTCGGCGAGCGCACAATAAGCCGCAAGCCCCAACCCCACGCCGCCACTGTCTTCGGGCACCAGCAACCCCGGCCAGCCCATCGCGCAGATCTCGCGCCACGTCTCACGCGAAAATCCGGGTGAAGTGAAACGCAGGCGACGGATGCGGCTGAGAGAACTGCGATCGGCAATACCCGCCGCACTCTCGCGGATCATCGCAATGGCGTCGTCGGTCTCGGCCGGATCGGCACTCATCACACGGCTCCGGCGGGAAGGATGGTGACGAAGCCTTGATCGGCCACCACCACGTCACGCTCAACCGCGCGGGCGCGGAACTGGCCGCTGTTCCAGATTTCGGTGCGAATGGTCTCGCCCGGCAGCACCGGGGCCGAGAAGCGCAGCGACATGCCGTGCAGTCGCCCGCTGTCATGATCGGCCAGACAGCGCAGCAGCGCATGCGCGATCACCCCCATCGTGCACAGGCCGTGCAGAATGGGACGCTGGAAGCCCAGTCGGGTCGCCAGAGCCGAGTCACTGTGCAGCGGATTGAAATCACCATTCAGACGGTAATACAGCGCCTGCTCCGGCCGCGTCGGCAGATCGAGCACGATATCGGGCGCACCCTCCGGCGCGGGCGTGGCGGTGACATTGGTCTCACCAAAACTGCCGCACCCACCGCCATTGCGCACGAAAATGGTGCGGTTCATCCGGGCGAACCGCGTGCCGGACTCGTCGAACAGATCAGTGTCACTGAAAATGATCGCCGCCTTGCCCTCCCCCTTGTCCGACAGACCGGTGACGCGTGATGTGCTGCGCACCTCACCGTGGGTCGGGATCGGGGCGAGGATTTCGAAATCCTGCGAGCCGTGCAGCACCATCTTGGGGTCCACGCCAGAATCAGGATGCGCCAGCCAGAAGCCGGGATGCGCCAGCACCAGCACCATCGCAGGCATCACTTCCGGCCCCTGCACCGGATCGACATAGCGCAATTCTGACGCGTCTAACGCTTGCTGCCCCATGCCGATGGACAGCGCATAAAACGCCACATCACGCGGCGTCAGCGTCTGACGGCCTGCGGGAATGGCGAAGGCGAGCAGCTTCTCCCGGTCGACTGGCACACGCATCTCCCTCATCGATGGCATATGGTCGCGCCACTTATGTGGCGGCTTTGATACCTAACAACCATTAGATTTATCGCCTCAATTTGTCAATGCGCGCCATGGCGCTGCGGCGACAACGCTTGATTTTTGGACGAAATCGGCCTTCATGCGCAGGCTGGGTGGTTGTGAACATCCAGACCGCCTAACTAATGTGCGAGGCGCGAGACAGAATCAGTCGGGTGCAGACATGGACACAGCCCACACAGAGCCTGCGGCCACTCCGGCAGAGTCCGGCGGCGACACCCGCAAGAAGGCGCTGACCAAGGTCGAAATTCTCGAAGCCGCCGCGAGCATCATCATCGAGAGCGGTTTCGACGGCTGCACCATGCGCGCTGTCGCCTCCCGCGTCGGCATGAAGGCGGGCAGCATCTACTACCATTTCGCCTCGAAGGACGAGATCGTTGAGGAAATCCTCAATATCGGCATCGAGACACTCTATGAGTATGTGACGGCCGAATTGGGCAAACTTCCTGAAGATGCGCCGTTCGAGCAGAAGGTGCGGGTGGCCACGGTGGCGCATCTGCACAGCCTGGTTGGCCCGGAAATCCGCTACCTTCAGGTCTATGACCACCTGCCACCGATCCAGAAACGCAAGAGCCGCAAAATGCGCGGCAAATACGCCAAACTCTGGTACGACATGTTCGCCGACGGCGTCTGGCGCAATCGCGTTGATGCCAATGTGAACCTGAAAATCCTGGTGCCCTATTATCTCGGCGCGCTGAACCGGGTGCCGGAATGGATTCACGTCAGCGGCAGCAACGACGAAGATGTCGCTGCCCTGGCCGTCAACACGCTGCTCAAAGGCGTGGGAATCAGCTGAAAACCCCCATACTTGACCGCATCCTTCATCGGCCTATAAATTCTAACAAACGGTCGAAAGACGAAAAGCAATGAGTGAGGAAATGTCGGGTCTGTTGGCGGGCAAGGTGGCGATTGTCACCGGTGGCGCGCAAGGCATTGGGCTGGCGATTGCCGAAAAGATCGTCGCCTGTGGCGGGTCGGTGCTGATTGCCGATATGGACGAGACGCAGGCCAAGGCCGCAGCTTCCGGGTTGAATGTCGGCAAGCGGGCCGTCGGCGTGCGCTGCGACGTCACGAAAGCCGCCGACCATGAGGCGGCGGTGAGTGCGGCCATCAAGGCGTTCGGCCAGCTCGACATCCTGGTCAACAACGCCGGCATCACGCGGGACGGCTATATCTCACGCATGACGGAAGAGGCGTTTGACGCGGTGATCGGTGTCAGCCTCAAAGGGGCCTGGCTCGGCACCAAGGCGGTCGCCACGCTGTTCCGCGAACAGAAAAGCGGCACGATCATCAATATCTCCTCGCTGTCGGGCAAGGTCGGCAATCCGGGCCAGACCAATTACAGCGCGGCCAAGGCGGGTATGGTTGGGCTGACCAAGGCCTCCGCGAAGGAATTCGGCCCCTCCGGCGTGCGGGTGAATGCCATCATGCCGGGACTGATCCGCAGTGCGATGACGCTGGCGATGAAGCCGGAAATCTATGAGGCCAAGGAAAAGGAAGTGCCGCTGCAACGCGCGGGCATGCCGGAAGAAGTGGCCGGTGTGGTGATCTTCCTCGCCTCGTCGCTGTCCAGCTACGTCACCGGCGCGGTGATTGAGGTCACTGGCGGGCGCGGACTGTAAGGCGACGCCGTCATCCGCCAAGCGTGCTCGCACGACATTGGCGGATGACGCTACACTTTTCCGCCCTACGGCGTGCTAAGAAACGCCTCCAAATCCTTCGCGTAGAACTTGGCAAACGCCGTGGTTCCATGCCCACGCGTCTCGGTGCTCGCCGGAATCAGCAGCAATTTGGCGTTCTTGACCTTCTGCAAGGCGGCCACCGTGACGCCGGTCTCGGGCGGGTTGCGTTCGTCGTCGGCGGAGTTGATTGCCAGCACGCGGGCCGTGATTTTGTCGAGATTGGCCGACGCGTCGTAATCCTCTGACGACGCCCATTGATACACAAAATCATTGGCATCCGGCAGCGGCGCGGCGAGGCGTTCGTCGACCAGCGCGTTGGCCTTGGCCGATGTCGGTGCCATGTTCTGATAGGCCAGCGAGCCGCCACTGGTGGCGATGCCGAACATCACATTCACCATCCGCAGCGATTGCGGCGGGGCGGTGTAGTCGCCGTCTTTGTAGGTCGGGTCTTGCCGGATGGTGTCCACCAGTAGACGACGCATCATCCAATTGCGGCTGGCCATGGCGGTCGGCTGCGAAGCCATCGGTGCCAGCGCGTCCATGAAACCAGGATGCGCCTCGCCCCACATCCAGGTCTGCATCCCACCCATCGAATTGCCCATCACCAGACGCAGATGTTTCACCTCCAGCCCCTCGATCAGGGCACGGAACTGGGCATTCACCATGTCGGTGTAGTCATAGCGGGGGAATTTGCCGCGCATGCCGTCCGACGGCTTGGTGGATTTCCCAGCCCCCAGCGCATCCGGCAGGATGATGAAGTATTTCGTCGCATCCAGCGGCTGGCCAGGGCCGAAGAGTTGGCTTGCGAAAGCGGGCGTGAGCATCGAGGGGCCGGAGCCTGCGGTGCCGTGCAGGATCAGCACGGCCGGATGCGATTTGTCGCCGATGGTGGTGACATGGATCGTCACCTCCGGCAGCGTCTCGCCGGAGTGGAAGCGGAAATTCTTCAGCGTCACATCCTGGGCTTGCGGAGCCGGATATTCGGCGGCGAAGGCGGCCCCTGTGAAAGCGGCCCCCGTGAAAGCGGGCAGAGTGAGGGCGAGCAGGGCGGCTGCCGTTTGCAGAAGGCGCTTCATCGGTTTCCTCGGGGCTTTATGGTCGGCCGGAGCTTGCGGAGTTTGCGCCGCGTCGGCAAGCCTGCCATGTGGCGGTTTGACGAGGGCAGCCTGCGTGCCCATCTCTAGCTGCAACGATTTGGAGCCTGCGTATCATGTCCTACGACTTCGACCTCTTCGTCATCGGCGGCGGTTCTGGCGGTGTGCGCTGTGCGCGCATTGCGGCGGGGCTGGGGGCGAGGGTGGGCGTGGCGGAGGCGCGGTTCTGGGGTGGCACCTGCGTCAATGTCGGCTGCGTGCCGAAGAAGTTGATGGTGATGGCCGCCGAATACGGCAACACCGCCGCCGACAGCGCAGGCTTCGGCTGGGGGATCGCCACCACCGAGCATGATTGGCAGGCGCTGATTGACTCGAAGAACGCCGAAATCGGTCGCCTCAACGGCATCTACACGCGGCTGCTCACCGGCTCTAACGTTGAGATTTTCGAAGCCTTCGCCCGCCTCACCGGGCCGCACAGCCTCGATGTCGGCGGCAAGACCATCACGGCCGAGCGCATTGTGATCGCCACGGGCGGCAAGCCGACGGCACCGGAATTCCCAGGGGCCGAGCATTGCATCGTCTCCGATGACGCCTTCTATCTGCCGCATCGCCCGCGCCGCATCGCCCTACTGGGCGGCGGCTATATCGCGGTGGAATTCGCGGGCATCTTCAGGGGCGTCGGCAGCGAGGTCGATTTGATCATGCGCCAGCCTTTTCCGCTGCGGGGCTTCGACGAGGATCTGCGCACCGGCCTCAACGAGGCGCTGATCGCCAATGGCGTGCGCGTGCATGGCGGGTCGGCGGTGGTGAAAGTGACAGCCGAGCACGGAGCCAAACAGGTGCATTTGGACGATGGCACGGTGATCGAAACCGATCTCGTCTTCGCAGCCCTCGGCCGTACGCCAGCCGTTGATGGTCTGGGCCTGGATGCGGCAAGCGTGGCGCTGAACGACAAGGGCGCGATTGCGGTGGGAGAGCTGGGTGTCACCAACGTGCCCAGCATCTACGCCATCGGTGACGTGACGGATCGGCAGAACCTCACCCCGGTGGCAATTGCCGAGGGGCATTCGCTGGCCGAGGCGCTGTATGGCAGTGGCCCGCGCGCCTGGGATTTGGACCGGGTGGCAACGGCTGTGTTCTCCATCCCGCCACTCGCCACCGTCGGCCTCACCGAGGCGCATGCGGCGAAGCAAGGGCCGGTGGATATTTACATCTCCCGCTTCACCCCGATGCGTCACACCCTCACCGGGCGGTTGCGCAAGACGATGATGAAGCTGGTGGTGGATCAGGCCAGCCAGCGCGTCGTGGGCGCTCATATGATCGGCGAAGACGCGCCGGAGATCATGCAGGGCCTGTCTATCGCGATCAACGCCGGGGCCACCAAGGGTGATTTCGACCGCACGGTGGGCATCCATCCAACGGCGGCGGAGGAGTTCGTGACGATGCGAACGCGAACACGTGTGGCTGGGATGCTGGCGGACGAGTAGCCAAACCCGGCGCGCGCGCAATAAAGTGTGCGTGGTTTCCGGCGGATTGTACCAATCTGCCGTTTTGTCTCGTGGAAAGTGATAATGACCCAGTCCTGGACGCCCCAATCCTGGCGCAACAAGCCGATCCGCCAGGTGCCGGCATATCCCGACCCTGCGAAGCTGGCCGCGATGGAGAGCAAGCTTGCCTCCTACCCGCCGCTGGTGTTCGCCGGTGAGGCTCGCCGTCTGAAGGTGCAGTTGGCCGCCGTGCAGGAAGGCCGCGCCATCGTGCTTCAGGGCGGCGACTGCGCCGAGGCGTTCGGCGATTTCACCGCCAACATCATCCGCGACACCTTCCGCGTGCTGCTGCAAATGGCCGTCGTGCTCACCTTCGGCGTCTCGTTGCCGGTGGTGAAGCTGGGCCGGATGGCCGGGCAGTTCGCCAAGCCGCGCTCATCGGAAACCGAGACGATTGGCGATGACACCTTCCTCACCTATCGCGGCGACATCATCAACGGTCCGGAATTCACCGCGCAATCCCGCACGCCGGATCCGCAGCGGATGGAGATGGGCTATTTCCAATCCGCCGGCACGCTGAACCTGCTGCGCGCGTTTGCCAGCGGCGGTTACGCCGATCTGCACGAGGTTCATCGCTGGAATCTCGGCTTCGTCGAACGCTCCCCGCTCGCCGCCCGTTACAGCGAACTCTCCTCGCGCATCGACGAGACTCTGCGCTTCATGACCGCCTGCGGCATGACGTCGGAGAACACGCGCGAGATGCGCGAGACAGATTTCTACGTCAGCCACGAAGCGCTGCTGCTGCCCTATGAGCAAGCGATGACCCGCGTGGATTCTACCACCGGCGACACCTATGCCTGCTCGGCGCATTTCCTGTGGATCGGCGACCGTACCCGTCAGCCGGATGGTGCGCATGTGGAATTCCTGCGCGGCGTGCGCAACCCGCTCGGCATCAAGGTGGGTCCGACCACCGATCCGGACGAGCTGATCCGCCTGATCGACATCCTCAACCCGACCGATGAGGCCGGGCGCATCACGCTGATCGCGCGCATGGGGGCCGAGAAGGTGGAAAAACTGCTGCCGCCGCTGCTGCGCCGGGTGCGTCAGGAAGGCCGAAAGGTGGCATGGCTGTGCGACCCGATGCACGGCAACACCATCTCAACCGCCGCCAAGGTCAAGACGCGCAATTTCGACTCCATCCTCACCGAAGTCCGCCGCTTCTTTGACGCCCATACCGCCGAAGGCACTTGGGCGGGTGGCGTGCATATCGAGATGACCGGTCGTCAGGTGACGGAATGCGTCGGTGGTGCGCATCAACTGACCGAGGCCGATCTGGGCGGTGCCTATGAAACCTTCTGCGATCCACGCCTGAACGCCGAGCAATCGCTC
>Ga0302202_10008001_pt1 | contig 10077 bp, 8 predicted proteins | sample II_Bog_N3_3_FD_194579 | JGI IMG/M metagenome (GOLD analysis project Ga0302202, IMG submission 194579) | Peat permafrost microbial communities from Stordalen Mire near Abisko, Sweden - II_Bog_N3_3 | ecosystem: Environmental > Terrestrial > Soil > Wetlands > Peat | place: Sweden: Abisko, Stordalen... | reverse complement strand
GGACGGCCCGGACGGGGGAACGGAACGGGGGGCTAGCGGGCCGAGGCGCGGTCGCCGACCGGGGTGTAGCGGTAGCCGTAGCCCCGGATGGCCTCGAGCACGTCCTTCTGCTCGTCCTGCCAGCCCAGCTTGCGCCGCAGGCGCAGGACGGTGAACTTGACCCGTTCGGGCCCGATGCCGAACGGGTCGTTCCAGACCTGCTCGAGCAGCTGCTGGGTGGCGAGGGCCTGGCCCGGGTGGCGGACGAAGGTCTGGAGGAGCTGGAACTCGAGCTTGGTGAGGCCGACCACCTCGCCGTCCACCCGCACCTCGCGGGCCGGCCAGTCGACCTCGAGGTTGCCGTCGCGGTAGACGGTCGGCTCCTCGGCCACCGCGGTGGATGCGGCCTGGCTCCGGCGCAGGAGGGCCTGGATCCGGGCGCCCAGCTCCTGGACGCCGAAGGGCTTGGTCAGGTAGTCGTCGGCCCCGCTGGTCAGCCCGCGGACCTTCTCCTGCTCGAGGTCGTGCGCGGTGAGGATCAGGACCGGTACCTCGGAGAGGTCGCGGATCCGCTCCAGCACCTCCCAGCCGTCCATGCCGGGCAGGCCAATGTCCAGCACGACCAGGTCGGGCCGCTCCTCGAAGAAGTTGCGCAACCCGTTGCGCCCGTCGCCCACGATCACACCGGTGCCGTTCTGCTTGGCGACCACACGCCGGACGGCCTCCGCGATGGAGGGATCGTCCTCGATGATGAGGACCCGGGTGGTTCCTGCGACCTGCTCGGGGCTCAGGATGGTGGTCATCTGGGGTGCTCCTTGCTGTCTTCGCCTGTGTGCTGGCCGGAACCCGGTGCAGGCGCACCGGTGTCGGAGGGCACGATCCCGACCGGCATCAGGTCCTTCTCTTCTCTATCGGCCGCTGACGCCGCGTCTTGAGCCTCGAGTTCGAGCCTGGCCTCGGCGGCCTCCACCGACGGCAGCCGTACCCGGATGGTGGTGCCCTGACCCGGCGCCGACGCCAGGTTGAGCAAACCGCCGTGGTGCTCGACGATGGCCTGCACGATGGCCAGCCCGAGCCCGGTGCCGGGAATGACCTCATGGGTGGCCTCGGCCCCCCGGAAGAATCGGCCGAACACCGCCTGCTGCTCCTCCATCGGGATCCCGATGCCGGTGTCGGACACCGACAGCACCACCGACGACGCCGAACCCGATGCCGACACCTGGATGGTCCCCCCCGGTGGGGTGAACTTGATGGCGTTGGTGACCAGGTTGAGGAGCATCCGTTCGAGCTGGTTGGCGTCACCCAGCACCACGGCCGGGTCGTGGCCGGTGTGGACCCGTAGGGTCAGCCTCTTGGCCTCAGCCGTGGGCAGCAGCGACTCGCATACCCCGGTGACCAGGGGATTCGTGTCCACGGGGGTGAGATGGATGTCGTACACGGCCGAATTGAGGTGGGACAGGGTGAGGATGTCCTCGATCAGGACGGACAGGCGCACACTGTTCTCCTCGATGATCTCGAGCATGCGGTCCTGATCGGTGTCGCCGTCGCCGTCGTCGCGCAGGAGCTCGGTGTAGGCCCGGATACTGGTCAGCGGCGTCCTCAGCTCGTGGGAGAACGTCGACAGGAACTCGCTCTTGGCCCGGTCCAGGTCCTGGAGTTGGCGCACGACCTCGGACTGGCGCGCGTAGAGGTTGACCTGGACGATGGCCCGGCCGAGGTCGGCCCCGACGGAGTCGACCAGGGCGATGTCGTCCTCGTTCCACTCCGATACCCGATGGGTCATGCCCAGCCCGAGCAGGGCCAGCAGGTTGCCGTAGGCGTCCAGTACGGGGGAGAGGATCCACGCCACGTAGCCGCTCGAGGTGAGGAACGCCGGCTCGTCCACGCTCTCGGGGGGTTCGGGCAGCGCGGTGACGTCGGTGATGGCCAGGGTCCCCCGACGCTCCGTCACCCCCTCCAGGAAGCGCCGGCTCCGCTCGGTGAGCACCAGGCCGGCGTCGTCGGGTCGCCCGATCCGCTCTGGGTGCCAGATGGACGGGAGGTCTCCGAAGGTGCCTGATTCGTCGGTGGTGTAGATGGCCACGACGTCCACGTCGAGCACCTGGCCGACGGTCGACTCGATCTCGTGGAGGGTGGATGCGAGGTCCACCCCCTCGAGCTCGGTGGCGCCGAGCCGTGCCGACAGGATCCGCATCCGGTCGTGCATGTCCTGGCGACGGCGGTGGGCCTGTTCGATCTCCTCGTGGGCGGCGATGAGCGCGACGGTGCGCTCCTCGACCAGCCGCGCCAGCTCGCCCCGGTGGAACTTCAGCTCGCCGACCGCCTCGTCGAGGGCGAGGGCGGCCCGGACCGCCTCGTCCTGCATCTTGTTGAAGCTGACGGCCATCTGGCCGAACTCGTCGGCGGTGCGGACGACGACGGGCTGGGACGTGACCGGTGCGTGGGCCCGGTCGAGGTCGTCACCGGCCATCGCCTCCATGGCCGCGGTCAGGTCGGCCAGTGTCCCTTCGGCCAGGAACTGGGCGGCGTCCTTCACCTGGTTGGCCGTGTGGGCGATCATGCCGGGGAGGACCAGTCCGACCGAGATGGTGAGCAGGCCGACCACCACGAAGATGTCCTTGAGCATGGCCACCAGGGGGTCGTTGCCCGCGGCGACGTGGTCCACGGCGACCAGGTAGCCGAGCCCGTCGAGCACCAGCACGACGAGCATGGCACCGGTCAGCTTCACGTAGATCGAGCGCCGCAGCGCCCGCTGGCCCGACCGCCTGCGGTCGCCGTGGGCCCGCCAGGCGTAGGCGAGCGATCCCGAGAACGCCAGGGCGAGGCCGAAGATGACGATCGGCAGGCCGAACTGCTCGAAGCCGAGCACGGTGGCGGCGAGCCATGCCACGGCGGCGCCCACGCCGAGATAGATCGAGAGGTCGCGTGCCCGGTAGGTGCGTACCCGGTCCGGCTCGTTCCGGCGCAGGAGCCACACGGCCACGCTGGGCAGGGCGATGCCGATCAGGTAGGTGAGGTTGGCCGCGGCCACCAGCGAGATCGGGTCACCCAGGAGCAGGAACGCGATCGACGCCATGGCCGTGACCAGGATGGCCACCACCGGCGCGTCGGTGCGTGGGCTGCGGTATCCGATCGTACGGGGCAGCAGTCCGTCCTCGGACAGCTGCGCCAGGGTCCGCGACGCGCCGGACAGCGGCTGCAGGGTGCCGCAGAACATGTTGAAGGCCACGAAGCCGACGGCGCACGCCTTGGCCAGCCCGCCGAAGACCGGGGCGAAGGTTGGCCCGAGGACGGTGGCCAGGTTGCCCTCCAGGGGCCCGGCGCCGAAGACGCCCAGCCAGACCAGCGGGATCAGGACGAAGAAGACGCTGGCCATTCCCCCGCTGAACCACATGGCCCGGGGTTGGTCGTGCGCCGGTGCCTTCATCTCGCCGATGTGGCACGCCGCCGCCTCGAACGCCGGGGCGGCGAAACCGATCAGGTAGAGGCCGGCCATGACGCTGGTGAGGTGGCCGAAGGCGCCGCCGAACGGCGACACGAGGTGGAAGTCGAACGAACGGTGCCAGTCGACGTGCCCGGCGAAGACAGGGATGATGCCCGAGCCCAGCGCCAGGGCGAAGGCGATGAGGGCGATGGGCTTGGCCACGCGGACCGCCCACCGCAGGCCGCACAGGTTGACGGCGGTGAAGCCGAGGACGATCAGGGTGGCCATCAGCTTCACCGGCACGTTCGGCAGGTACCACTGGTGGATCGCCTCCGCGCTGAAGATGGCGGTGAGCCCGCACGTCGGTACCCATCCCCACCAGTAGCAGACTCCGGTGAGGTTGGCGAGCACCGCGCTGTAGGGGCGGAACGCCTCGGCGCAGGTGGCGGCGATGCCGCCGACCCGGTTGGGGAACATGCAGGAGAGCTCGATCCACCCCGGGGTGGCGAGGTAGCTGAGCAGCAGGCCGACGGCCAGCAGGGGGACGGCCATGGTCCCCTGGGCCAGCAGCAGGGCACCGATGAGGAAGATCGACTGGTTGGAGCCGCCCAGCGCCAGGGCGCTGGCGCCGACCCAGGTGATGGTGCGGGGGTGCGGCCGGCTGGGATCCGGCTCCCACCGGCAGCGACGCCCCGACGCTGCAGACAGGGGCTCCGGTGCCGCTGTCCTGCTGTGGTGGGCCGCTGTCGTCATCGGGAATCCCTGGGGTCGGCGGGGCCGGTGCCCGCCGTCAGGCGGCGCGGGACCCGACCCACCACGGGTATCGACGCGCCACGGTGGCGCCTTGAGGTGTCGTCTGGGACGTGCCGCCTGGTGGGGCGGCCCGGAGGACCGGGGGACCCGTCCCGGGCTCCTCCGGGGTCGGGCGCCCCCACCGGCTGTCACACCCGGTCGCGAGGATGCGTGACGGGCCCAGCGAGTGGACCACCGACCCCGGGAGGCAGCACCGTGACCGGCAGCACCGACGAAACCAGAGCCGACCGGCCCACCACCGACGGGTCCTTAGGGATCCCCGCCGGGGTGACGGGCGTGTTCGTGCCCTTCCCGGCCCGTCGGCCCTACGGCACGGGGGCGCCGGAGGGCGGTGCGTTCACCATCGACTGCGGCGGCTGCGCCCACCGTGGCACCGTCGTGTGCGACGACTGCGTGGTGTCCTTCATCGTGGGACGTGCGCCGGAGGACGCCCTGGTCGTCGACGCCGACGAGGCACGTGCCGTGCGCCTGCTCGAACGGGCCGGGCTGGTGCCCGGTGTCCGCCACCAGGCCCGGGCCGGCGGGGCCTGACGTCCCGGGGCGGCTCCGCTCCGGGACCCCGGCGGCCCCGGGGACGACCCGGGCCGTGCGACGATGGGGCGTGGACACCACCGTCTCGATCCGACCGTCGGCGACGCCCGCCGCGGCCGGTCGCCTGAGCGCCGACCTGCTCCGGGTGGGCACCGATGCCGGCCTGGCTGCCGTCGGGATCGCCGATGCCGCCGTGTTCGCCGAGACACGGGCGGTCCTCCACGCCCGGCGCCGGGCGGGACTCCACGGGGGCATGCAGTTCACCTACCGGAACCCGGATCGGTCCACCGACCCCGGCCGGGTGCTCGAGGGTGCCAGATCCCTCGTCGTCGGTGCGTGGGACTACCGCCGCGCCGACCCGGACGTGCCCCGATCCGACGGGCGGCCTGGGGGCACCGTCGCCCGGTACGCCCGGCTCGACCACTACGCCTCCCTGCGCACCGCACTCGGCCGGGTCGCCGACCGGTTGCGGTCCGACGGGTGGCGGGCCCAGGTGGTGGTCGACGAGAACTCGCTGGTCGACCGGGCCGCGGCCCAGCGTGCCGGACTGGGCTGGTACGGCCGCAACACGTTGCTGCTGCTGCCCGGGCTCGGCTCGTGGTCGGTGCTCGGGTCGGTGGTCACCGACGCCCGGCTCGCGCCGACCCCGCCGGCCGGTCCCAGCGGGCCGGCCGAGGGCTGCGGATCGTGCAGCCGGTGCATCGACGCCTGCCCCACCGGCGCGCTGGGGCCCGACGGGGTGCTCGATGCACGGCGGTGCCTGGCGTGGCTGGTGCAGGCGCCGGGGACGTTTCCGGTCGAGTACCGGACCGCCCTCGGCGGCCGCATCTACGGCTGTGACGACTGCCAGGAAGTCTGCCCGGTCAACCGGGTCGGCGACCGCAGGCACCCCCCGGCCGAGCCGGAGGCCGACACCACCACCACCGTCGACCTCGTGGCGGTGCTGGACGGGTCGGACGAGGACCTGCTCGCCCTCAACGGCCGGTGGTACCTGGCCGACCGCGATCCCCGCTACCTGCGTAGGAACGCCCTGGTGGCCCTGGGCAACGTGGGCGACGCCGAGGACCCGGCCACGGTGGCCGCCGTCGCCCGATGGGTCGACTCGGACGACCCCCTCCTGGCCGAGCACGCCCGCTGGGCCGCCCACCGGTTCACCACCCACGGCGTGGCCGGGGACGGAGCCGGATCGTGACCCATCTGCTGGTCACCAACGACTTCCCGCCCAAGGTCGGCGGCATCCAGGTCTACCTGTGGGAGCTCTGGCGCCGGCTCGACCCGTCGTCGTTCGCCGTCCTCACCGCCTCCTCCCACCCGGACGCCGCGGCCTTCGACGCCGAGCAGGCCGCCCGAGGGGTCCGCATCGAGCGGGTGCCGTCCGGGGTGCTGGTCCCCACACCGTCCCTGGTCCGCTCCATCCGGGAGGCGGCGGAGCGGGTGGGCGCGGACCTGGTCGTCCTGGACCCCGCCTTCCCGCTCGGGCTGCTCGGCCCCCGGATCGGGCTCCCGTACGCCGTACTGCTCCACGGCGCCGAGGTGGCCATCCCCGGGCGCCTGCCCGTGAGCCGGTCCCTCCTGGCCCACGTGGTGCGTGACGCCGCCCTCGTGATCTCGGCCGGGGGCTACCCGGCGGCCGAGGCCCGACGGGCCGTGAGGGGCCGCGGTATGCCTCCCGTGGTCGAGATCCCTCCCGGGGTCGACCTCGCCCGGTTCACCCCGCTCCGCCCGGACGAACGGGCCACGGCCAGGGCCGACCTCGGCCTCCCGTCCCGGGGCCCCCTGGTGGTGAGCGTCAGCCGGCTGGTACCCCGGAAGGGCATGGACGTGCTGGTCGACGCGGCGGCTCTGCTGGCGCCCCGGATGCCCGACCTGACCGTGGCCATCGCCGGACGGGGCCGGGACGCCGAGCGCCTGGCCGGCCGGGTGGCCGAGGCCGGCGCACCGGTGCGCCTGCTCGGCGGGGTGTCCGATGCGGACCTGCCCCGCCTGGTCGGGGCGGCCGACGTGTTCGCCATGCTGTGCCGGAACCGGTGGCTGGGCCTGGAGCAGGAGGGGTTCGGGATCGTCTTCCTGGAGGCGGCGGCGGCCGGAGTGCCGCAGGTGGCCGGCGCCTCGGGCGGGGCGGGCGAGGCCGTGGAGGACGGGGTCACGGGCGTGCTGGTGCGGCGTCCGACGGAGGCCGGCGACGTCGCCCGGGCCATCGGCCGGCTCCTCGACGACCCGGAGCGGGCCCGCTCGATGGGGGCGGAGGCACGGCGCCGGGCCGAGGCATCCTTCGACTACGACCTGCTCGCCCCTAGGCTGGCCGCGGCGCTCGGAGACACGCGAAGCTGAGGCGTGTCCGGGCAGCAATCGACGATTCGAGGAGGAGGGCCCACTGTGGCGGAACAAGCCACCGAGAGGATGGTCGTGTCGGCGAGTCCGGCGCGCTGCTTCGAGGTCAGCGCCGATCTCGCCAGCTACCCGTCGTGGGCCGCCGACATCAAGGCCGTGACCATCGACGAACGCGACGACGAGGACCGTCCGAGCCGGGTCACCTTCCGGGCGGCCGCGTTCGGCCGCAGCACCAGCTACACCCTGGCCTACGATTACTCGGAGGCCCCGGGGGTGCTCGCCTGGGTCCAGACCGAGGGTGACATCACCAACAAGCTCGACGGCCGGTATGTGTTCGCGCCCACGGCGGACGGTGGCACCGAGGTCACCTACCATCTCGAGGTCGAGATGAAGGTGCCGCTCCCCGGCTTCATCAAGATGCGGGCCCAGAGCCGCATCATGTCGATCGCCCTCCGCGACCTGAAAGCCCGCGTCGAGTCGGCGACGTGACCGGCGGGGACCGGCGACGGGCGGCCGGTGGGCCCGACGCACCCCGGACCCTTCCGTGAAGGTCGGGATCACCCTGCCGCAGTTCCGCGACGAGGGGGACACCGCCCTGGCTGCCGCACGCCGGGCCGAGGAGCTCGGCATCGACGGCGTCTTCTGCTTCGACCACCTGTGGCCCATGGGGCAGCCCGGCCGTCCGGCGCTGTCGTCCGGCCCGCTGCTCGGGGCCCTGGTCGCGTCGACCTCGACCATCCGGGTGGGCACCCTGGTGGCACGGATCGGCCTGCTGCCCGACGAGGTGCTGGTCGAGGTGCTGTGCGGCGTCCAGTCCCTGAGCGGCGGGCGGCTCGTCGCCGGCATCGGAACCGGCGACCGGCTCAGTCGCGAGGAGAACGAGGCCTACGGGATCCCATTCGAGTCGGCCGACGTCCGTCGGGAGCGCCTCGGGTCGGTGGCCACGGTGGTGGCGGCGGCCGGTGTGCCGGTATGGCTGGGCGGTGGCCGCCCCGAGATGGTCGCCCTGGCCCGGGCCACGGGCGCGGCGGTCAACGTGTGGCAGCTAGGGGCCGAGCCGGTGGCGGCGTTGGCGGCCCAGGGCGTCGAGGTCACCTGGGGCGGACCGGTCGGAACCACGGTCGGGGAGGCCTCGGCCGTGCTCGGCGCGGTGGCCGGGGCCGGAGCCACATGGGCCGTGTGCGCCTGGCCGGACTCGCTCGAGGTCGTGGCCGAGGCCGCCACCACCGTCCGCTGATCGCCGGGCCGGTGGACGGCTGTCGGGCGGCCCGGCGGCCCGGCGGTAACGTGGTGTATGGATTTCCGCCGTATCAACGGGCTGCCGCCGTACGTCTTCGCCACCATCAACGACCTCAAGGCCGCCGCCCGCCACGACGGTCGGGACGTGATCGACATGGGATTCGGCAATCCCGACCTGCCGTCGCCGGACGTCGCCGTGGAGAAGCTGGCGGAGGCCGCGCACAACCCGCGCAACCACCGCTACTCCGCCAGCCGGGGCATCCCGAAGATCCGCCAGGCCATCAGCGACCTCTACCAGCGCAAATTCGACGTGGCGCTCGACCCCGAGACCGAGGTGGTGACCACCATCGGGGCGAAGGAGGGCCTGTCCCATCTGATGTGGGTGCTGGTGGGCCCCGGCGACACCGCCCTGGTGCCGTCGCCGTCGTACCCGATCCACATCTACGCCCCGCTGTTCGCCGGCGCCGACATCCGCCACGTGCGTCTCGACACGCCGGCGGGTGACACCGTCGACACGGTCGAGGGCGGTGCCGCGTTCTTCGACAACCTGATGGAAGCGTGGGAGTCGGCGTGGCCGAAGCCCCGTGTAGTGGTGCTCTCGTTCCCCCACAACCCGACGACGGAGTGCGTCGACCTGGCCTGGATGACCCGGATCGTGGAGTTCGCCAAGGAGCACGACATCGTGCTCGTCCACGACTTCGCCTACGCCGACATCGCGTTCGACGGCTACACGCCGCCGTCGATCCTGCAGGTGCCGGGAGCGAAGGACTGCTGCGTCGAGCTGTACACGCTGACCAAGTCGTTCTCGATGGCGGGCTGGCGGGTCGGGTTCCTGGTCGGCAACGCCGAGATCGTGCAGGCGCTGACCAAGCTGAAGAGCTATCTCGACTACGGCACCTTCCAGCCCATCCAGATCGCCGCCATCGTGGCCATGAACGAGGTGCCGGACTACCCGAAGGTGATCAACGACATCTACCAGTCCCGCCGTGACGCCCTGTGCGACGGACTGAACCGCATCGGGTGGGAGGTCACCCCGCCCCGGGGGACCATGTTCGTCTGGGCCCCGATCCCCGAGCCCTACCAGGAGATGGGATCGCTCGAGTTCGCGAAGTACCTGGTCCGGGAGGCCGACGTCGCCACCTCACCGGGGGTGGGCTTCGGCCCCGGGGGTGACGGCCACGTCCGGTTCGCCCTCATCGAGAACGAGCAGCGGGTGGGCCAGGGGATCCGGAGCCTGCGCAAGGCGCTCACCCGGCTCCAGTAGCCGGACGGGCCCGCCGCCACGGGCGACCCCGGGTCAGGACCCGGCCGTCACCACCACGGCGGCGCCGAAGGACGCCCGCATCCGGGCTGCGTGCGAGGTGAACAGGGCCCGCCGGGGCAGGCCCAGGCTGCGCAGCTCGTCGGCCATCGGGTGGTCGCCGAGCACGAGTGTCGCCCCGCCGAACCGGCCGGTGACCCCTTCGGACGACGTCTCCCACGGCGTGCGGCGGAGCACTCCGTCCCGGAACGAGTAGCTGGGCGGCGCCTGGGACGGGAGCTTGATCGGGCCCCCCGCCGCCATGGTCAGGGTCAGCACGTGGGCCCCGTCGTCCACCAGGCGGACGGTGGTCCCGGTGCCGCGCGTCGGGCCCGGCGCCGGCTCGTCGATGTCGATCGTGGTCACCCACTTCGGGTAGCCCCAGACGTCCCGTCCGGCCGCACAGGTGAACTCCTGGTCGACCGGGAGGCGGTGGATGTAGGCGCCGATGGCGCCCGAG
>Ga0302202_10007998_pt1 | contig 10081 bp, 5 predicted proteins | sample II_Bog_N3_3_FD_194579 | JGI IMG/M metagenome (GOLD analysis project Ga0302202, IMG submission 194579) | Peat permafrost microbial communities from Stordalen Mire near Abisko, Sweden - II_Bog_N3_3 | ecosystem: Environmental > Terrestrial > Soil > Wetlands > Peat | place: Sweden: Abisko, Stordalen... | reverse complement strand
GCGCTTACCGATCGGAGTGCGGACTGCTTCGACGATGACCGGCTGGGCCATGGTGGATCCCCCTTGTGGATTCGAATGGGTTGGTTCAGGTTGGCGACATGCGGTGAGGCGACACTGCGGGAAGACCTGCTCCGGCGAGACTTGTGGAGCGGGGTGACGTGCGGACGACGGCCTGCCGGGTAGGACTGCCCGCAACCCGGCGGGAGCAGTATAGAACCCGTTCTAGATGGGAGCAGTCGGACCGCGCCCGCCGGACGGCCCCCGAAGCGCCCCGTGCAGGTGATCGGACGGGCGATTGGCCGCGGCGACCGCTTCCCTGCAATACTTGTGTACGCAAGCATTTCCGCTCGACCACCGTCATGTCCCGTCGCCCGAGGAGCACCAGTGTCCAAGCCTGTACTGCAGATCATCATCGCCAGCACCCGCCCCGGGCGGGTCGGCCTCCCGGTGGCGCAGTGGTTCGACGGCGTCGCCCGGGCGCAGGGTGACTTCGACGTCGAGTTGATCGACCTGGCCAAGGTGGCACTTCCACTCTTCGACGAACCGGGCCATCCCATCGCCCGCACCTACATGCACCCGCACACGGTCGCCTGGAGTGAGTCGGTCGACCGGGCGGACGCCTTCGTGTTCGTCATGCCCGAGTACAACCACAGCTTCAACGCCGCCATCAAGAACGCGCTCGACTTCCTCCACGTCGAGTGGAACTACAAGCCGGTCGGCTTCGTCAGCTACGGCGGAGTGGCCGCAGGCACCCGTGCGATGACCGCGCTCAAGCAGGTGGTGGCCGCGCTGCGCATGACGCCGGTGGTCGAGGCAGTGAACATCCCCTTCGTGGCCCAGTTCATCAACGACGAAGGAGTGTTCGTCCCCAATGAACAGCTCGAACTGGGAGCGGCGGGCATGTTGGCCGAACTGACCAGGGTCGAGGCCGCACTCCGCCCGTTGCGCGCTCCCCGGTCCGCCTAGAGGACGCTGGTCACCGACACGCACCCCCGGGAGCCCGCTCGGGTCCTGCACTACTGTGCCCCAACGGATGGGCGGAGACGCCCGCAGCGGTCCGGTCCGGGACGGATCGGTCCCGGAAAGGAACGGATGACACCGTCGAGTGAGTTCGCCTGCACGACACTTCGCGCATTCGGACCGTGTGCCGGGTGTTCGCCGTCGGGCGACTCGGTCACCGTCCCGGCCACTGTGTCAACCACAGCGAACGTCACCCGGGTCAATTGACCATGTCGTTCCTGTCCAAGCCTGGCTCCGACGCCGTCGACCTGACGGTCGTCGCCGTCCCCGGCTACTTCGCAGCCATGGGCATCGAGTACCTGGCCCAGCGACGACGTCTGGCCCAGGGTGGCGCACCCGCCCCCGGCGACTACGAGCGGCGGGACACGGTGGCCAGTCTGGCCATGGGGGGCCTCAGCCTGCTCGCCCCGTTCGTGGCTCCACGGCTGCTCCGCCCGTTCACCCCCGGGCGCGGTCGATTCGCCAAGGCCATCGTCGGTGTGGCCCTGGGCGCCGCAGCCGTGACCACGGCGGCCGATGTCATGATCCGGCGCAATGCCCGGTCCGAGACCGCTACCGAGATCGGGCCCGGGACCGGGACCGGGACCGGGACCGGGACCGGCAATGCCACCCCCACCCCCGACGGTGGTGCAACCGACACCCATTCCTCCCCGGTGTCGACGGCCGAGCGCGTCGCCGCCCTGGGCGGGGTCACGACTCTGGCCGCCGGCGGAGTCGCACTCGCCACCGCGTGGGCGACCGCCACCACCCCCGAGCGGCTGTGGCGACGCCGTCTCGTTCCCTCCCTCGGCACCGGAGCACTGCCCCTGGTCATCGCCGTGGTCGGCTGGGATTTCATCTACTACTGGAACCACCGCTTCATGCACACCAGCCGGTACATGTGGGCCGTCCACGAAGTCCACCACTCGAGCGAGCGCTACAACCTGTCGACCGCCTTGCGCCAACCGGTGGCCGACGTCCTGGGCACCTCGCTCCCCTACGGCCTGCTCTGTCTGTTCGGCGTCCCACCCGAAGCGGTCGCCACCGCACGGGGTGTCAATCTGATCTACCAGTTCTGGATCCACACCGAGGCGATCGACCGGATCGGACGTGCGGAACAGGCCCTCAACTCCCCCTCGCACCATCGGGTCCATCACGGCACCAACAGGCGTTACCTCGACCGGAACCACGGCGGCATCCTGATCATCTGGGACCGCATGTTCGGCACGTTCGAACCCGAGGACGAGCGGGTGGTCTACGGGCTCACCACCAACATCGACACGTTCGATCCAACGCGCATCGCATCCCACGAGTACGTGGACATGGCCCGTGACGTGGCATCGGCGACAGGGTGGACCGAACGCCTCTCCTATGTGCTGCGCGGGCCGGGGTGGGCCAAGCGGCACCGGGCGCTCGCCGCCTGAACCGCCGTCGGCGACGGGGAGGGTCGGTGTCACCGTCCCGAATCAGCGCGACTCGAATCCGGGCGAATCGAATCCGCGCGACTGAAATCCGAGCGTCACGCCGACAGGCGTCAGGTGGTCCACCGGAACGAGGTCGAGCCTGATCCGAGCACCGTGTCGGTCACCGAGACCGTCACCGTGAACACCCCGGCCTGCGATGGCTTGCCCGTGATGAGACCACTCGACCGGTTGATGGTCAACCCTGCCGGGAGCCCAGTGGCGGAGTAGGCGAGCGGGGAGCCGGTCACCGGATCGGTCGCACGGATCTGCTGGCTCACGAACGCGTGACGCACGGTCGATTGCGGTCCCGGCTCAGCGACGGCGATCACGTGGGCGACCGCCGCCACCGTCCAGGAGAAGCTCACGGTGGCCATCGCCTTCGTGGGATCCGTCACGGTGACGACCACCGATGTCGTGCCCGATGCGGTGGGTGTCCCGGTGATCTGACCGGTCGGCGTGATGGACAGTCCGGCGGGGAGTCCGGTGGCCGAGAAGCTCAGGGCCTGTCCGCTGGCGGAGTCCGATGCGGCCAGGGTGAGCCTCGTCGGGCTACCGATCGAGCCGGTCTGGGTACCCGGGTTGGCCAACGAGACCACGTTCGCCGGCGAGGTGACGAACGGGTGGGACAGTTCGCATCCACCGGTGCCACCGTTTGCGTCGTTCCCCCAGATCGCCTGCACGGCGAAGGTGCCCGTGGCCAGTGCCAGGTCGGCCGATCCACCCTGGCCGGCGGTGATCCACGCACAGACGTCCGCCACTTCGTCGCCCGAGCTGTCCGTCCACCCTCCGCCGGGGAACGGGTCCGTCAGCGTCTCGTTGTACTCGTGTCCGCCCACGATGGTCACACCATCGAGCAGGCCGGACGATCCCTTGTTGACGAAGTTCTGGCCGCAGCTGGTACCCATGTCGGGCAGGTAGGGCATGTTGGTGAATGCGATGATGCCGTCGGGCTGTGCCACCGAGCCGATGGAAGGGTCGGCGGTGTAGTCGTGCCAGGCGCAGAAGCTGCCCGACGACGTGTTGAACCCGTCGGGATGGGTGCCGGTGGGCGACACGATCACGTACTGGGCGTTGCGGTTGGATGCCTGGGTGGTGTTCCCGAAGTGGGCAGCCGCGGCCTCTGCCTCCAGGGCCAACTGGGCGGGGGTGGCGGCGGCCGGGGAAGTGGTCCTGGTGTCCTCCCAGACGCCGGCCAGCACCCCGTCGGTCGGGTGGCCGGTGTGGGCCGCACCAGCCGGGCACACGCTGGCACCGGTGGCGATGCCCTGGCAGTACTGGGTGGCCACCCCGCTCCATGTCTCACCGTTCGTGCCGAGGCCGGCGAAGAATGCCTGCTGTACCGGTGCCATGCCCGCAGGGTCGCCACTGAAACTGGCAACGGTCCTGCCGCCCACCGTCACGGCTCCCTCGGTCCCCCACTGGGCACCGTCGTACACGAGGTAGACCCGGGGCGTCCCGACCACGACACCGACATCGTCGATTCCCCCGCCATAGGTCATCGTCGTGGTGCTGGCGGCGGCGGCAGCCAGTGCATGCGCGGTAGGTCCGACTGCGTTGGCACCGGACAGCGTCCGGACCTCGCCGTGGCGGTACGCAGGGGTCGACCCGGCGGTCGCCACCGCTGCAGAGGTCGACGAAGCAGCAACGGGTGTGGCGGCGTCGGCCGGCACGGCCAGGACCAGTGATCCGGCTCCCACCAGTGTGACGACCGCGGTGGCCGACGCAGAGCGCAGGAAGTGCCGAACTCGTCGGGGATTCGCTACAGCCATCGGTGAGTCCCTTCGGTCGGTACCCATCCGGTTCACTCCGATACCGTCGTCGGTGCGGTTTCCTTGGGGCTCGTGCAGTCGAAGTTACTTTCGGGTAATGCGCATTCCGGTTCCCGATCGGTTGCGGAGCAGGTGCGGTCGCGAGCGACGTCTCCATCGGAAACGACATCCGGACCGGAGCGACCGAGCGACGTTCGACGAGTGAGTTCCTTGTCGATCGACCAACACCGCAACCCGTCGACGGAACGACAACCCGTGGGAGCGGGGTAGCGTACAGGCGGGATGACGCTTCCCACGTCGCCGGAATCGGGGCGGTTGGGCGGGGTCCCGAACGCCGGACGCCACAGGTTGGCAGCCGGGCGATAGTCGGTGCCATCGGCGGTGGTGCCAGACAGTTGGGCGGTGGCATGGGCGTGATCTCTGCGGCACGGATGGATCGGAGCCTGGTCGGTGGTCCGCCACGTCGGGGACAGGTGACCCGTGTGCGGACGGAGATCCGGGAACCGTTCCGATCGGGCGTCACCGGGTGACCGATGTGACGATCCGACCCGGACAGATCGACGATGTCATCGCACTCCACCGTGCACTCACCACATCGGTCGCGATGGGTCACGGGGTCAACGGGATCGCCACGGTACTCCACGAGGCGACCGGGCGGACGGTGGTGATCGACGACGGTGACGGCGCACGGCTCGCCACGGTGGGCGACCACGGCGACGAGGTGTTGGTGCTCCCCGATTGGCGGGTGGGCGAACCCCCCGAGCACGCCAGTGCGGTCCGCCTCGCCGAGTGGGTCGTCGTCGTGGCCCGTCCCGGCGGCACGTGCCTCGGGGTGATCGGCCTGTTCGATCCCGAGGGGGGGGCGGACGACACCGCGCTGTTCGCCCTCGAGCAGGGGACCATGGTGTTGGCCACCGAGATGTTCCGCCTGCGGAGCGTGGCGTCAAACGAGCTCCGGATCTGGGGCGATCTGGCCACGGAACTCCTCGACGGTCCGGACATCGAACGCTCACGGAGCCACGCGGCGGTGCTCGGCTACGCCATCGATCGACCGCACCGGGCACTCATCGTCGAGACCGACGTGCCCGGGCCGCTCCCCTCGATGATGGAGCTGCGGCAGGCGTTCCGCGCCGCCGGGCTCGACGGCAGGCTGTCCACGTCCCGTGCCAACAACCTCGTGTGCTTCGTGGCCGACGACACCGACTGGACCTTCCTGAGCGAGGAGTTGAACCGGGTCGGGCGCGAGCACCTGCGACTCGGCGTCGGCGATCGTCATGATCCGTCCGTTCTGAGCCTCTCGGTCGCTGAGGCGGAACTCGCGCTCCGGCTGTCCGCGGCAGCGGTCGTCCGCTTCGACGGGCTGGGGATCTCCCGATTCCTGTCGATCGACGCGGACCAGACGCGGTTGCGTGCCTTCGTCGACGAGTGGATCGGTGTCCTGCAGGCCTACGACGCCGCCCATCACTCGGATCTCGTGCACACCCTCAGTGAGTCGCTGCGGGACCAGCAGTCGTTGCGGGCCACGTCCGAACGCCTCCACGTGCACCCGAGCACGCTCAAGTACCGGCTGCGGCGGATCGAGGAGCTGACCGGACGCGACCTCCACGACCCCGACGATCGGTTCAACCTCGATCTGGCCTGTCGGGTGCGGGCGACGTTGGAGGCCCAGGGGGTGTCCGCCATCCATCCGCTGCCCGGGGAGTCGATTCCCCCGCCGGTCGTGACCGCCACGTCCGGGTCGACACCGGTCGTCCAGCACGCACCTCGGGTCCCGGTGGAGGTGGCGGTGCTCGATCGTGACGGCACGGTCACCTCGGTCAACGACGCCTGGCGCGAATTCTGCGTGACCAACGGCGGTGACCCGAGCCATACCGGCGTCGGCACCTCCTATCTGGACGTGTGCGACGAAGCCGACGGGGATCCCTGGGCCGACCTGGTCGGCTCGGCCGTCCGTCTGGCCGTCGCCAGTGAACTCCCGGCGCCCGCCCGCTTCACCGTGCCCTGCCACAGTCCCGACACCTCGCGTTGGTTCGAGATGTCGGTGTCGTCCCGCTACGACGACCTCGGGCAGTGCTGCGGAGCCACCGTCACCCTGGTGCAGACGCCGAGCCACTGATGGGCGCGGGGGCCGCCGGTGCACACGCCGCCGCACCCACGGGAACCCACGCCCGGCCCACGCCTGACCCACGCCCGGCCCACGACGAGCGACGACGGTTCGAACTCAATGCGGCGCTACACCAAACGCGTCGTCCGCTCCGTCCGAATTGGACGGTTCCCGACCTGCTGCTTCGCTCATTCCGGCTCAAGACCACGGAGGGTCGCACTCGTACGCTGGATCCATGAGTAGGCGGCATGGCTTCTGGACGTCACCGGTGGTGCTTGGTGACGGTATGCATTCCCGTCGCGGCTCGACGCCCGTCAGGTCAACTCCTCCGATTGCACCGGATCCCGTCGCGCTCATCGACCGCCACAACTCCCCGGGCACCCACGCCGCCACGGTCGCGCCCTGCACACCCCAATTCCCTGCCGCAACGCAACGGACCCGTCGCATCCTGATCCGACGATCATGAGGGATGGGGTCGACCCGACTCCTCGACACAGGGTCGCGTGGGCTGTCCTGGCGGTCGCCGTGGTCCTCGTGGGAGGTTTCGCAAGCGTCCTCGGCGCACGGAACATCGCCAGCCACGACGCGGCGGTCGCCACGCAGGCTCAGATCACCTCGGCAGACGCCGTCGCCTCCACCCTGCAGCTCGCACTCCAGCACGAGCAGGATCTGGACATCAGCGCGGGGAGTTTCGTGTCGGCCAATCCGGACATGACCGCCACGCAGTTCCGCCAGTGGGTCGCATCGGAGGACGCGCTCGCCCGCTTCCCCGAACTCGTTGCGATCGCCGGGATCACCCTGGTGCCGGCGAGCGGGTTGAACGCCTTCATCCTCCGGGAATCACACGATCCCGCCGGTCCGACCGGATCCGGCGGCGCGGTGGTGGTCGAGCCACCCGGGGCGCGTGCCTACTACTGCCTCGAAACGGGATCGGTCACCCGATCAGGTACCCCGGTGTATCCGGCCGGGGTGGACTACTGCGCCTCGGGACTCGGGCCCGCTCTGTTGGCTGCCCGCGACTCCGGGGAGAACACCTACCTCCCCTTCAAATCCGGTGCTATTTCTACCCTGGCCGTAGGATCCGCCATCTACCAGGGTGGCGCTCATCCGTCCACGGTTGCCACCAGGCGGGCAGAGTTCGTCGGCTGGACGGGCTCCCAGATCGAACCTGATGTCCTGATGAATGCCGCACTGGCCGGACACCCGCACACGGCCGTCACCTTCGAATTCGGCACGGGGCACGGGTCGGTGGTCTACACCGCCGGACGCGCCGCGCGAGGTGCACAGGTGACCACGGTCGATCTGCACAACGGATGGCACGTGCTCACCCGCTCCACGGCGGTCTCCAACTCGATTGCCTCCAATCAGGGGGCCTACTACTTCCTCATCAGCGGGATGCTGATCAGTGCCCTGCTGGCGTTCCTGATCTACGTCCTTGGCACCGGCCGCTCCCGGGCCACACTTCTGGTCCAGAACCGGACTGAGGAGCTGACCCATCTCGCCTTCCACGATCCCCTGACCGGCCTTCCCAACCGCGTGTTGATCCTCGACCGCCTGGAGCGGATGATGCTCCGCTTCCGACGCGAGCATGCCAAGGTCGGCGCCCTCTTCCTCGACCTCGACAACTTCAAGGACATCAACGACACACTGGGTCACGCCGCCGGCGACCAGCTGCTTGTGCTGGTGGCCAACCGGCTGACCAGGGTCCTCCGCGAAGGTGACACCGTCGGCCGACTGGGCGGCGACGAGTTCGTCGTACTGATCGACGGCCAGTCCCTGGACAAGGGTCCGGAATTGGCGGCACAGCGGATCCTGGACGTCATGGCCCAACCGTTCGAACTCGACGCGACCGAGCTGCCCGTGGTCGTCACCGCCAGCATCGGAATCGCCGAAGGACTCCGCGACCATCCCGAAGACCTCCTTCACGACGCGGACGTGGCCCTCAACCGCGCCAAGGCGTCAGGCAAGCGACGCTCCGTGCTCTTCACGTCCCCCATGCAGGACGCCGTCGACGCCCGCCATGGTCTCGAGGTGGACCTGCGCGACGCGCTGGCCGCCCATCAGTTCTTCGTGCTCTACCAGCCCATCTATGACCTGGAGACCGGCGTGATGACCGGTACCGAGGCACTCCTCCGCTGGCGCCACCCGCGGCGTGGCGTGGTCGGGCCCGTGCAGTTCATCCCCACCCTGGAGACCACCGGCCTGATCATCACCGTCGGGCAGTGGGTGCTCAACGAGGCCTGTAGGCAGGGGGCGGTCTGGCAGGACGCGGGACACCCGTTGTCCATCTCGGTCAACATCTCGGCCAACCAGCTCGAGACCGGAGACCTGGTCGGCGTCGTACGTCGTGCCCTGTCGGCCAGTGGCTTCGCACCCGATCTCCTGGTACTCGAACTGACCGAGACGATCCTTATGCACGACGTCGAGGCCACGGTGGACCAGCTCAACCGACTGAAGTCCACCGGCGTCCGGATCTCGATCGACGACTTCGGGACCGGCTACTCCTCCTTCGCCTACCTACGGAAGTTCCCCATCGACATCCTCAAGATCGACCAGACCTTCGTCGCCGCCATTGCCGACACGTGGGAGTCGGCGGCCATCGTCCACACCCTTGTCCAGTTGGGCAAGGTCCTGGGCCTGGAGATGGTGGCCGAAGGCATCGAAACCGACGACCAGTGGACGCGACTACGGGCCGAGCGGGTCGAAAAGGGCCAGGGCTACCTGTTCGCACGGCCGCTCGATGCACAGGCTATCGACCACCTCCTGGCCGAATTCGTCAACGGCCGGGCCATACCCACGTGAGGAACGTCGGGTCGATCGAGGATCCCTCGAAACTCCGTCGGATCCTCGACACCACCCGCCTGATCGACGGCCATTTCGCCCTGGGTGACCTGCTCCGGCACGTGATCGCCGAGGCGTGTTCGATGACGGGAGCGCGCTTCGGGGCACTGGGCGTGCTCAACGAGTCCGGCGACGGACTGGCCGAGTTCATCACCGTCGGGCTCTCACCTGCCGAGGAACACCGGATCGGTCCGCGTCCGGAGGGCAAAGGACTGCTTGGACTGCTCATCGCAGATCCGAGGCCGCTCATCGTCGACCACCTGAGCAGCCACCCGGCCAGCTCCGGTGTCCCGTCCGGACACCCGCCCATGACGTCACTCCTGGGTGTGCCCCTCAAGGTGGGCGACGAGATCTACGGCAATCTCTACCTTTCCGACAAACGGGGGGGTGAACCGTTCGGCGCGGACGATCTCGACCTGGTGGAGGCGCTGGCGCTCGCCGCCGGCATCGGGATCGAGAACGCCCGGCTGCATGCCGCTCTGCGCATGGTGACCGAGCTGCAGAACGACTCGCGGCTGGATCATCTGACCGGCCTTCCCAATCGCCGGTGTTGGGACGAGCGCCTCGACGACGAGATGCAGCGGTGCCGGCGGACCGGCAGTCTGGTCACCGTGGCGCTGCTCGACCTCGACGGGTTCAAGGCGATCAACGATCGGTTCGGCCATCACGCCGGGGATCTCGTGCTGCGCGAGTTCGCCGATTCGTGGAAGCGCATCGTCCGACTGGGAGGGGACTTCGTGGCCCGGCTCGGAGGCGACGAGTTCGGGCTGTTGGCGCCCGGATCACCGCTGGTGGGTGTGCGTAGCCTCGCCGGGAGACATGCCAGTTCCGAGCCATTCGTCACCCCGTACTCTCTCGGTGTCGCCACCTGGGACGGTTACGAGTCGGCGACGCAGCTGGTCCAT
>Ga0302202_10007992_pt1 | contig 10086 bp, 6 predicted proteins | sample II_Bog_N3_3_FD_194579 | JGI IMG/M metagenome (GOLD analysis project Ga0302202, IMG submission 194579) | Peat permafrost microbial communities from Stordalen Mire near Abisko, Sweden - II_Bog_N3_3 | ecosystem: Environmental > Terrestrial > Soil > Wetlands > Peat | place: Sweden: Abisko, Stordalen... | reverse complement strand
CCATTCGCGGATCGGCGTGAACGCCCCGGTATAGGTCGCCGGGTTGGAGCGCGGGGTGCGGCCGATCGGCGACTGGTCGATGTCGATGATCTTGTCGATATGCTCCAGCCCCTCGATGCGGTCGTGCGGCGCGGCGCCCTCGCTGGCGTTGTTGAGTTTTCGCGCGATCGCCTTGTAGAGCGTGTCGATCAGCAAGGTCGACTTGCCGCCGCCGGAAACTCCGGTGACGCAGGTGAACAGCCCCAGCGGAATCTCCGCCGAGACGTTTTTCAGATTGTTGCCGCGGGCGTTGATCACCTTGATGGTGCGGCGATGGTTCGGCGGCCGTCGCTCCGGGACCGCGACCGACAATTCGCCGGTGAGGTATTTTCCGGTCAGCGATTTCGGATTGTTCATGACCTCGGCGGGCGAGCCCTGCGCGACGATATGGCCGCCATGGACGCCGGCGCCGGGGCCGACGTCGACGACGTAGTCGGCCAGCCGAATGGCGTCCTCGTCATGCTCGACCACGATCACGGTATTGCCGAGGTCGCGCAGCCGCTTCAGGGTTTCCAGTAGCCTTGCATTGTCGCGCTGGTGCAGGCCGATCGAGGGCTCGTCCAGCACATAGAGCACGCCGGTCAACCCCGAGCCGATCTGGGAGGCGAGGCGAATGCGCTGGCTCTCGCCGCCCGACAGGGTGCCGGAGGCGCGCGCCAGGGTGAGATAGTTGAGGCCGACATCGAGCAGGAACGAGAGCCGCTCGCGGATTTCCTTCAGAACACGGGCGGCGATCTCGTTGTGCTGGGCGTTGAGCACCTTCGGAACGGTCTCGAACCATTCGCCGGCGCGGCGCACCGATAGCTCGGAAATTTCGCCGATATGCTTGCCGCCGATCTTGACGCACAGCGCCTCCGGCTTCAGCCGGTAGCCGTGGCAGGCCTCGCAGGGAATGTCGGAAAAATACTTGCCGAGCTCCTCGCGCGCCCATTCGCTTTCGGTCTCGCGGAAGCGGCGGTCGAGATTGGTGATGACGCCCTCGAACGGTTTCTTGGTGTCGTAGGAGCGCACGCCGTCTTCATAGGAAAACTTGATCTCGTCCTCGCCCGAGCCATGCAGAAGGGCGGCCTGCGTCTTCTTCGGCAGGTCCTTCCACTTGGTGTCGAGCGTGAACTTGTAGTACTTGCCGAGCGCGTTCAGGGTCTGGATGTAATAGGGCGAGGACGATTTCGCCCACGGCGCGATCGCGCCCTTGCGCAGGGTCAGTTCCTTGTCGGGAATGACCAGCTCCTCGTCGATATGCTGCTCGACGCCGAGCCCGCCGCAGGCCGGACACGCGCCATAGGGATTGTTGAAGGAGAACAGGCGCGGCTCGATCTCCGGAATGGTGAAGCCGGACACCGGGCAGGCGAATTTCTCCGAGAATAAAATCCGTTCCGGCCCGCTCTTGTCATGGATTTTTGCGGTCTTCTTGTCGGATTTCTTTTCGTCGGCGGCTGCCGGCGGCGCATCGGCGTATTCGATCACCGCGAGGCCTTCCGCGAGCTTCAGCGCAGTTTCAAAACTTTCCGCCAGCCGCTGGCCGATGTCGGGCCGCACCACGATGCGGTCGACCACGACGTCGATGTCGTGCGGGAATTTCTTGTCGAGGGTCGGGGCCTCCGCGAGTTCGTAAAAGGTGCCGTCGATCTTGACCCGCTGGAATCCCTTCTTGAGATATTCGGCGAGCTCCTTGCGGTACTCGCCTTTGTGGCCGCGCACGACCGGCGCCAGCAGATAGAGCCTTGTGCCTTCCGGCAGCGCCAGCACGCGGTCGACCATCTGCGAGACGATCTGGCTTTCGATCGGCAGGCCCGTGGCGGGCGAGTAGGGCACGCCGACCCGCGCCCACAGCAGCCGCATGTAGTCGTAGATCTCGGTGACGGTGCCGACCGTCGAGCGCGGATTTTTCGAAGTCGTTTTCTGCTCGATGGAAATCGCGGGCGACAGGCCGTCGATCTGGTCGACGTCGGGCTTCTGCATCATCTCCAGGAACTGGCGGGCATAGGCTGACAGCGACTCGACATAGCGGCGCTGTCCCTCGGCATAGATGGTGTCGAAGGCGAGCGAGGATTTGCCCGAGCCGGACAGCCCGGTGAAGACGACGAGCTTGTCGCGCGGAATCTCCAGATCGACGTTCTTGAGATTGTGCTCGCGCGCGCCGCGGATGGTTATCGCGCGCGTCCCGGAGGTCTGTTGGCGTTTCGCCCTGATCACTTCATCCATATCGGCATTTCCAGGCGCGCAGGCCGCGCACAATCAGGCGCGCATCTTCCGGCAATGGGCCGGGATCGGACGCCAATGAGTGAACTCGGAACATAGGAAGAACGGTGTTCGATTTCCAGTGCGCCGTTCAAGCCATCAACGGTTTGTTGGCGAAGCTGCGTTTTCGCGGCGGATGTCGTGGCGCGATGGCGGCAGCCGGCAGCAGCGCGGCCGGGAACCCAAACAAAAAGGCCGGCGCAAGGCCGGCCTTTTCAATCAGCGAAGCCTGCTGAGAGGAACTCAGTACTTGGCGATGACGGGGCCACCGAAGCGGTAGTTCACCCGGACCGTTCCCATGTCCACGCCCTGGCGGATATTGTCGCTGCGCGTGACGGCAATGGCCGTCGCCGGGAACGTCACACTGGGATTGCCCATGAACAGGTGGTCGTATTCGAGGCCAACCGACCAGTTCGGCGCAAAGCCGAATTCGATTCCCGTTCCGACCGCGCCACCCCAACGGGTGTCGCTCGCCTGATTGAACGCGACACCGGTCGCGGTGAAGAAGCTCGAGTAGCTGTTGCTGGCAACCGCGGCGCCGCCCTTCAGGTAGAGCAGAACGCTGCTCCAGGTGTAGCCGACCTGACCCGTGAAGAGGCCGATGCCATTGATCTTGGTCTGGTTGGTGTAGGGAACCACGGCCGTCAGGCTCGCATTGGATCCCTTCAGGTTGGCCCAGTCACCCTGGCCTTCGACGCCGAATACCCAATTGGAGGCCTGCCAGCGATAACCGATCTGGCCACCGGCCACGGCGCCGGTCGCGCTGTGACAACCCTCCGAGTTCGGGTTGACCGCGGCGCCCGCGACGCTGAAGATGGTATAGCACTCGCGGCTCGATGCGCCGCCGCCGTTGAGACCGATGTAGAAGCCGCTCCAGTCATAGACCGCCGCGATGATCGCAGGCGCCTTCGTATAGGTCCGCGCCGGAAGATCGGCCGCGACCGCAGGCGCTATCCCCACTGCCACCAGACCCATCGCCCCCAAAAATGCCTTGTTCACCGTCGTTCTCCCATCCCGGTTTTCACGTGTTCGCAGCAGCCGGTTTTCGACACCGGACCGCTCGAGAGTTCTGTTGAATACCTAGCCCAGCTGCTTTGAAAATACCGTCACCGCAAAACCACAGCCACAGCACAATTGCGCGCCGTGCAACCACGAAGTGTCGATCGAAGAAGCTCCGAGGCGCACAGCAAAAAGGCCGGCGCGGGGCCGGCCTTTTCAAAACAGAAATTCGACTACGGAGTCGTCGTTGACGCGAACTCAGTACTTCGCGATGACCGGGCCGCCCCAGCGGTAGTTCACGCGCACGGTGGCGAGATCGGCGTTCTGGCTGATGCTGTCGGTGCGGGTGGGAAGACCCGTGGCAATCGAGTTGAGGGTCACGGTGTTCTTGCCCAGGAACAAATGGTCGTACTCGACGGCGAGCGACCAGTTCGGCGCGAAACCGAATTCGAGGCCGGTTCCGACCGTGCCGCCCCAGCGGGTCTGGCTCGCCGCATCGAAGGCGATGCCGGTGGCGGTCGTGAGGCCATTGTAGCTGTTGTTGGCGACGGCGCCGCCGCCCTTGACGTACCAGAGCGCGTTGTTCCAGGCGTAGCCGACCTGGCCGGTGAACAGGCCGAACGCATTGGTCTTTGTCTGGTCGGTCACGCCGGCCTGGAACAGGCTGGCGTTGTTGCCCTTGAAGCTCGCCCAGTCGCCCTGGGCTTCCACGCCGAACACCCAGTTCGAGGCCTGCCAGCGATAGCCGACCTGACCGCCGGCCACGGCGCCGCTCGGGCTGTGGCAGCCTTCGGCCGCGTTCGGAATGGTTGCGACGCCGGCGAGGCTGGTGTTGGTCCAGCAGTCGCGGCTCGAACCGCCGCCGCCGTTGAGACCGACGTAGAAGCCGGTCCAGTCGTAGATCGCCGCGATCATCGGCGCCGCCTTGGAATAGGGGCGCGCGGCGAGGTCGGCGGCCGAAGCCGGTGCGATCGCGCCCAGCGCGATCAGAGCAACCGTGCCCAGCAAAAACTTCTTCATCGTATCTCTCCGGTTCTTCGTCGCTTCGTTTCAGACGGAAGCGTGTCGAAGCATTTCAAACTTCGCGCGACCGCCAGAGCGGTCCGAATGACACCGTGAATATACGCGCTTCGATCGCAAATGCCGTCTCCGAAATGCAACACTCTCCGACCAAGTGAAGCCCCTCGGATGTGAATGATTTGAAAGAATTTTCCGGAACCCAAAGAGGCTTCGAAGGAAGCTTCGAAGGGAACTTGCAGGGGCCAGCCCGAAGGCCCGCCTGGCGCCAGCGCGGGCGCCGGGCCGTCTTCGTGATGGCCGCGGATTTGTTGCGGAACAAAACTGGAACATGGGGAGCGGGAATGCTATATGTGGATAACCGGGGATCGTCCGGGGCGCGGGACCGGCGAGCGTATAGGGTCAGGCTTCAGGCGGTCCCATGGAGATACCAAGGGGATCCCAAGACGGTGCCGGCGGCCCGGGCGGAAAGCCTGGCCGGCCGGGCAGTCCAGTATTTTCGAGAGTGGAGAGCGGCGATGGCGGGAAGCGTGAACAAGGTGATTCTGGTCGGAAATCTCGGCAAGGATCCCGAGATCCGGCGGACACAGGATGGGCGGCCGATTGCCAATCTGAGCGTGGCGACGTCCGATACCTGGCGCGACAAGGCGACCGGCGAGCGCAAGGAAAAGACCGAGTGGCATCGGGTGGTGATCTTCTCCGAACCGCTCTGCAAGATCGTCGAGCAGTACCTGAAAAAGGGCGCCAAGGTTTACATCGAGGGCGCGCTGCAGACCCGCAAATGGACCGATCAGGCCGGCGTCGAGAAATACTCGACCGAAGTGGTGCTGCAGGGCTTCAACTCGGTGCTGACCATGCTTGACGGCCGCAGCGGCGGCGGTGGCGGCAGTTTCGGCTCCGACGAGCAGGGCGGCGGCGGCGACTTCGGTTCGAGCGGGCCGTCCGGTGCTGCGCCGCGCCGGGCGGTGGCCGCCGGCGCCCGCAACAGCGACATGGACGACGACATTCCGTTCTGAGGACAGCGCGCGACGGCGCCTGGCGGGAACTCCGACTCCGGCAGTGCAGACGCTAGCCCGGTTGCGGCGAAATATCGGGTTCCGGGGCGGCGTTCGTCGTCCCGGCCCAACCTGATGTAAACCGTCATAACTTTGCTTGAATGGGTTGATTGGTTTGTGACTCGGTGGCTCCGGCATGGAGCCCGTTTGGCTTCGGCTTCGACCTATGTTAATCCTATTAACATAGGAAGATGTCGCGCCCCAAATGACAGGCGCGGCTCCGAAAACGCCAACCGGGAACGCCCCATGAGCCTCGCGCCGCTACTGGATGCCGCTCCAGCGATCCCGTTGCATGCGTTCTCGGCGATGGCCGCCTTCGCGCTCGGCGTCGTCCAGTTTGCCGCGCCGAAGGGAACGCTGCCGCATCGCGCGCTCGGATGGATCTGGGTGCTGCTGATGGCGTCCGTGGCGCTCAGTTCGTTCTGGATCCACCAGATCCGGCTGCTCGGCCCCTGGAGCCCGATCCATCTGCTGTCGATCTTCACGCTCACGATGCTGCCGCTGGCGGTCTGGCGGGCGCACACCCACCGCGTCGCCGACCATCGCCGCATCATGATCCTGCTGTTCACGGGAGCCCTGGTGGTCGCCGGGCTGTTCACGCTGCTGCCGGGACGGATCATGCACGTGGTCGTATTCGGCGGTTAGCCGCATTGCCCGTTGCGGCTGTGCTCGAAGCGCCGTTTTCCGCGTCCTGGCAGCGCCGGTTCCGGAGCGTTTCCGAGGGCCGGAATCCGGACCGCCGCTGGCGCCGCAGCCCGGCCCGTAAGTCTCTGGAAAAACGAAGGGAAAATCCGCTTTCCCGGACCGTTTAATGGTGGTTTGGCGGCACCCGATACGCTATATGATTCGTAACACGAACTGACCGGATTCCCCCCTTTGTCTGAACCTGAAGATACGAAGCCCGGAGAGCCGCCGGCGCCCTCGGATATTCGTCCCGTATCCATCCTCGACGAGATGAAGCGCTCCTACCTCGATTACGCCATGAGCGTGATCGTGTCGCGGGCGTTGCCCGATGCGCGCGACGGCCTGAAGCCGGTGCATCGCCGAATTCTGTATTCGATGTACGAGCAGGGGCACACGCCCGACAAGAAGTACGTCAAGTCCGCGCGCGTCGTCGGTGACGTGATCGGTAAATATCATCCGCACGGCGACCAGTCGATCTACGACGCGATGGTGCGGATGGCGCAGGAATTCTCCATGCGCGTCCCGCTGATCGACGGGCAGGGCAATTTCGGCTCGGTCGATGGCGATCCGCCGGCGGCCTATCGATATACCGAAGCGCGCCTGGCCCGCTCCGCGATCGAGGTTCTCGGGGATATCGACAACGACACGGTCGATTTCCAGGCCAACTACGACAACTCCGAACGGGAGCCGTCGGTCCTGCCGGCCAAGTTCCCGAACCTGCTGGTCAACGGCGCCGGCGGCATCGCCGTCGGTATGGCGACCAACATCCCGCCGCACAATCTGGGCGAGGTGATCGATGCCTGCGTCGCGCTGATCGATAATCCCGCGCTCGGCATCGACGACCTCATCAACATCATTCCCGGTCCGGACTTTCCGACCGGCGGCATCATCATCGGCCGCCAGGGCATTCGCTCCGCCTATCATCTCGGCCGCGGCTCGATCGTGATGCGCGGCAAGGTGAGGATCGACGCCATCCGCAAGGACCGCGAAGCCATCATCATCACCGAAATTCCCTACCAGGTGAACAAGGCCACCATGGTGGCCCGGATCGGCGAACTGATCCGCGAGAAGCAGATCGAGGGTGCTTCCGACCTGCGCGACGAATCCGACCGCGACGGGCTTCGCGTCGTCGTCGAACTGAAGCGCGAGGCGATCGCGGATGTCGTGCTGAACCAGCTCTATCGGTTCACGCCGCTGCAGACGAATTTCGCCGCCAACATGCTGGCGCTGGACAACGGCCGGCCGCAGGTGATGTCCCTGAAGGACCTGCTGACGCTGTTCATCGCCTTCCGCGAGCAGGTGATCACGCGCCGCACCAAGTTCCTGCTCAACAAGGCCCGCGACCGCGCCCACATCCTGGTCGGTCTTGCCATCGCCGTCGCCAATATCGACGAGATCATCCGGGTGATCCGGACCTCGCCCGATCCCAACGCCGCGCGCGACACCCTGATGTCGCGCGACTGGCCGGCGCAGGACGTCGCCACGATGATCACGTTGATCGATGACCCCCGCCACCGGCTCGCGGAAGATGGCACCGCTCGGCTGTCGTTCGAGCAGGCGAAAGCCATTCTCGATCTGCGGTTGGCGCGCCTCACCGCGCTCGGCCGCGAGGAGATCGGCGAAGAACTCGACAAGCTGGCCGTGCAGATCGCCGACTACCTCGACATCCTGCGTTCCCGCGCCCGCGTCCAGGCGATCGTCAAGACCGAACTGGGCGAGGTGAAAGCGGCCTTCGCGACCCCGCGCAAGACCGTCATCGCCGAGCAGGAAAACGAGGTCGAGGACGAGGACCTGATCCAGCGCGAGGAGATGGTGGTCACGGTCTCGCATGCCGGCTACGTCAAGCGCGTGCCGCTGTCGACCTACCGCGCCCAGCGCCGCGGCGGCAAGGGCCGCGCCGGAATGCAGACCCGCGACGAGGATTTCGTCAGCCGGCTGTTCGTGGCCTCGACCCATACGCCGGTGCTGTTCTTCTCGTCGCGCGGACAGGTCTACAAGGAAAAGGTCTGGCGGCTGCCGATGGCGGCGCCGAATGCCCGCGGCAAGGCCTTGATCAACATCCTGCCGCTGGAGCAGGGCGAGCGCATCACCACCATCATGCCGCTGCCGGAGGACGAATCCTCCTGGGCCAATCTCGATGTGATGTTCGCCACCACCGGCGGCAACGTCCGCCGCAACAAGCTGTCGGACTTCGTCGACGTGCGCCGCTCCGGCATCATCGCCATGAAGCTCGACGAGGACGAGGCGATCGTCGACGTGCAGATCTGCACCGAGCACGACGACGTGCTTTTGACCGCCGCCGGCGGCCAGTGCATCCGCTTCCCGGTCACCGACGTGCGGGTGTTCACTGGGCGCACCTCGATGGGCGTGCGCGGCATCGCGCTGCCCGCCAACGACAAGGTGATCTCGCTGTCGATCCTGCGTCATGTCGAGGCGACGTCCGACGAGCGGACGGCCTATCTGAAAATGCGTCGGGCCGTCGCCGGCGAGGCGGTAGCCGAGGAGGGTGCCGAAGCCGAGGCCGAGGAGACCTCAGGCGCCATTCAGCTCAGCTCCGACCGCTATGTCGAGATGTCGGCGCAGGAACAGGTCGTGCTGACGGTTTCGGTCAACGGATACGGCAAGCGCACGTCTTCGTTCGAATACCGGACCACCGGCCGCGGAGGCAAGGGCATCGTCGCGATGTCCGTGAACGATCGCAACGGCGTGCTGGTGGCGTCGTTCCCGGTCGAGGACTCCGACCAGATCATGCTGGTGACCGACAAGGGTCAGCTGATCCGCTGTCCGGTCGAGGGCATCCGCATCGCGGGTCGCTCGACCCAGGGCGTCATCGTGTTCGACACCGCCGAGGACGAGCATGTGGTGTCGGTGGAGCATATCGGCGAGGACGCCGAAAACGGCAACGGCAATGGCAACGGAGGCCACGCCGCGAGCGAATAGCGACTTTGCTATTCGTCCGGCCGCCCTGTTCGGACTATAACCGGTTGCACCGCGCGGTGGTCGCGATCGGTGATGGCTCGGTATGTCGTGAAGCTCCTCGTTCCCATGGCGCTGTTGCTGGCCTCCCCCGGGGCCTTGGCATGCGACCTGTCGCTGGTCGCGCCGGCGAAGTCGGCGCTCAACAAGCCGGTTCAGGCCAACGCCTCGCTTGCGAACGATATTTTGGCTGTCAGCTATTCGGTGACGGCGCCGTCACTGAACGCCAGAAAAATCCTTGGCCCGCGGCAATATCCCTACATGTTCGACGTCGTGGAGTTGTTCGTCACGTTTTCGGAAACCGGATTTCCGTATTTTGAATTCGAAGTGTCGCCGTACAACCAGACCTTTCAGGTCAAGATCGTCAGCCTGACCGAGCCTTTCCAGGAGGGCATCGATCTGGGCCTGGTGTCGGAGGCGACACTCCGGCCGGGCGGCTGGACCGCGGACTTGAAGATTCCCCTGAAAGCGCTCGGCTGGGATGGCGACCCCGGGACGATCCGGGGAAATTTCTTTGCCATTCTGGAGCGCGCTCCACGCAGCTATTGGAGTTCATTCCTGCCACGCGCCAAAAAGCCGAACTTTCATCAGCCGCGGTTTTTTCAGCCATTGCTTCGGTGCGAATAGAGGCGGGGGGAAACGATATGAAAAGACGTGATTTCCTCAAGGCCACGGGTGGTGCGTCGGCGCATTTGATCGTCGGAGGTTCGCTGCTTTCAATTCGCAGGGCGGAGGCCGACACCGGTCTGCCGATTGCGGCGCTGCAGGCAGAGCTCGATCCGAAGAAGGATCTGCTGCTGGTCCACGCCAACAGCGGCTCGGCCAAATATGACATGTCGTTCAACAAGCGAACGCAAATCTCGCCGCGGGTGCGTGTCGTTGCCGGAAGTCCCAAGGCGGTCGGCAGTACGATTCTTTGGGCTGTGAACAACGGCTTGGGCTTCGCGGTCCGGTCGGGCGGGCACTCTTATGAAGGGTTTTCGCAGAGCCCGGATCTCGTGATCGATGTTCGCGGCATGACCGGCATCAAGCTCTCGGCCGACAGGAAGTCGGTGTCGATCGGTTCCGGTGCATC
>Ga0302202_10007989_pt1 | contig 10087 bp, 12 predicted proteins | sample II_Bog_N3_3_FD_194579 | JGI IMG/M metagenome (GOLD analysis project Ga0302202, IMG submission 194579) | Peat permafrost microbial communities from Stordalen Mire near Abisko, Sweden - II_Bog_N3_3 | ecosystem: Environmental > Terrestrial > Soil > Wetlands > Peat | place: Sweden: Abisko... | reverse complement strand
TTCTGACTTTATAAAGCCCCTCCCCTTAGGGGAGGGGTTGGGGAGGGGTGTGCGAAGCCCGCCAAAGCGCGCAACGCGCAGGCATCGCACCCCCGGACCCGCCCACCGAAAGGGTTGGTTCTACCTACTCCACCCCCGCCTCGACCTTCCCCGGTCGCGGCGCAAATCCTGCCATGCCCATCCACCATTGCAGCGCGATGATCGCGCCTTTGGCCGGTTGCAGCAGGTTCATCAGCATCACCACCGCCAGTGTCACCGCGATCACCACGGTCACCCACATCGGGATCGCGGTCGCGCTGCCCAGCACGATCATCACCGGGGCCATCACATGGCCGGTGATGATGATCGCGACATAAGGCGGGAAATCGTCGGCGGCGTGCAAAGTCCAGTCCTGCGCGCACAACGGGCAGCGATCGACCGGTTTGAGGAACCGCGCGAACAGGCGCGCCCCGCCGCAGCGCGGGCATTTGCCGGTAAACCCCCGGCGCATTGCCGCCCACACCGTTTGCGGCAAGTCGGGGGTCATCTGCTCTTGTCGTTCTTGTCGTCGAACGGGTTCCTGGCGCTGCGCAAGGTCAAGCGGATCGGCACCGCATCGAACCCGAGTTCGCGGCGAATGCCGTTGATCAGATAACGGCGATAACTTTCGGGCAACTGGTCGAGCCGCGTGCCGAACAGGATAAAGCCCGGCGGCCGGGTCTTGGCCTGGGTGATATAGCGCAGCTTGATCCGCCGACCGCTCGGCGCGGGTGGTGGATTGGCCGACAGCGCGGAGTCGAACCAGCGGTTGAGCGCGGCGGTCGGCACACGCTTGCTCCACGCGTCGCGCAATTCGAACGCGGCGCCCAACAGCGCGTCGATACCTTTGCCGGTGCGCGCCGAGACCGCGATCAACGGCACCCCGCGCACTTGCGCCAGCCCTTCCTCAAGCGCGGCGCGCACGCCGTTAAACAGCCCGCTGGGGTCTTCGGCGATGTCCCACTTGTTGATCGCGATGATCAGCGCGCGGCCTTCTTCGAGCACGAGCGAGGCGATCTTCAGATCCTGATGTTCGAGCCCGCGCGTGGCATCGAGCAACAGCACCACCACTTCGGCAAAATCGACCGCGTGGCGCGCGTCGGCCACCGCCAGCCGTTCCAGCTTTTCGACCACCAGCGCCTTTTTGCGCATGCCCGCCGTGTCGATCAGGCGCACCGGCCGGCTGCCCCCGGCGGGATCGTGCCAGGTCCAGTCGACCGCGATCGAATCGCGGGTGATCCCGGCTTCGGGCCCGGTCAGCAGGCGATCTTCGCCCAGAATGCGGTTGATCAGCGTCGATTTGCCCGCATTCGGGCGGCCGACGATGGCGAGCTTCAAGATGCTTTCGGGATCGTATTCGGGTTCGTCGGGGTCGCGCTCGGGCGCCTCCTCGGGCTCTCCGATCAGCGGCAGCAGCGCCTGGAACAGATCGCTCAGGCCTTCACCATGTTCCGCCGACAGCGCGATCGGCTCGCCAAAGCCCAGCGCAAAGGCTTCGAACACGCCATCGTCGCCCGCGCGGCCTTCGGCCTTGTTGGCGACCAGGATCACCGGCACCGACGATTCGTGCAGATGGCGGCCGATTTCCTCGTCAAGCAAGGTCAGCCCGGCGCGCGAATCGATCACGAACAGCGCCACGCTTGCGCCGGCCAGCGCGGCCTCGGTCTGCATGCGCATGCGGCCCGGCAACGTGGCGGGATCATCGTCTTCCCAGCCAGCCGTATCCACAATGGTAAACGCCAGACCCAGCAAGTCCGCCTCACCGAATCGGCGGTCGCGGGTCACCCCCGGCTGGTCATCGACAAGCGCCAGACGCTTGCCCACCAGCCGGTTGAACAGCGTGGATTTGCCCACATTGGGCCGACCGATAATGACAACTTGGGGTAATTGCGGGGCAGACATGGATTTTGCCGTGCCGGTTTACGGGCAGAAAGGCAAGCAATTGCGCGGCACAGGGCCTGTCTTCACACTCCCGCAACATCCAATTACCTGCCGTTAACCGTGCTGCGTCGCCGCGCCTTAACCACCGTGCGTGCAAGTAAACGGCCATGCAGGGATGGACCGTATTAAAAGCCGGGGGATGGCAGCTCGCAACTGTGCTGGCCTTATCAGCCCAGATTGCTCCGATCACGGCGCAGGCGCGTCCGGCGGGTTTTGTCCCTGCCGCCGATGCCGGGGACGACAGCGACGATGACGATGCGCTGCCCTATCGCCAATGCGTGCCGTTTGCGCGCCAGGTGTCGGGCATTCAGCTCTATGGCGATGCGCACACCTGGTGGGACCAGGCCGTCGGGCACTATGCGCGCGGTCATGAACCCAAAGTGGGCGCGGTGATGAGCTTTCGCCCGCATGGCCCGATGACGCTGGGCCATGTCGCGATGGTCAGCAAAGTGATCGATGATCGCACCGTGTTGCTGCGCCATGCCAACTGGTCGCCGATCGACGGACGGCGCGGCAATGTCGAACTCGACGTGCGCGCGGTCGATGTCTCGCCCGACAACGACTGGAGCGAAGTGCGCGTATGGTATGCCCCGATCGGCGATCTGGGTACCACGCGCTGGCCGGTCAACGGTTTCATCTACAAGACCCGTCCGCGCAAGGGCGAGGCCCCCGATGGCATTCACCTGGCCAGCGCAAACGCCCCGCGCGTGACGCAACTGTCGTATCATGCGGCAACGCCATCACGCATCGACAGCAATTTCCTCGCCGGCATCCGGCCCGAATCGGGCGCCGCAACGACGACCCCGCGCCGCACCTGGCTGGTTGCGCGGGCGGCAGACCGCGACAGCGCGACGCCTGCCACCACCGCACCTGCCCTGCGCAACGATCCGATCGGCCGGATCATCGCCGCACACATGAAACACGCCGACGACTGATCAGATCTGGCGCCATTCGCCGGTGGGCAACCCGTCCAGCGTCCAGTCGCCGATCCGCCAGCGCACCAGCCGCAATGTCGGCAGGCCGACCGCCGCAGTCATCCGCCGCACCTGGCGGTTGCGCCCTTCGCGGATGGTCAGGCTGATCCAGCTATCGGGTACCGATTTGCGAAAGCGCACCGGCGGATCGCGCGGCCACAATTCGGGCGGCGCGATCGGTTCCACCTCGGCAGGCAAAGTCGGCCCGTCATTCAGCACGACCCCGTGGCGCAACTGCGCCAGTTGCGCGGGCTCGGGAATGCCCTCGACTTGCACCCAATAGGTCTTGGCCAGCTTGAACCGGGGATCGGCGATCCGCGCCTGCAGGCGCCCGTCATCGGTCAGCAGCAGCAGCCCCTCGCTGTCGCGATCGAGCCTGCCTGCCGGATAGACCCCCGGCACCGCGACAAACCCCGCCAATGTCGGGCGCGCGCCACCGTCGGTAAACTGCGACAACACCCCGAACGGTTTGTTGAACGCGATCAGCCGGGTCATGCATGCCCCTTTTGCAGCGCGATGCCGGCCAGATTGTGCGCCCGCGCAACATGGCGCACCCGCACCCGCGCAAACCCCGCCGCCAGCGCCTGAAACCGCGCCAGATAGCCGCGAAACCGTTCCGGCACGCGCCGCGCGCGCCCCGACGCCTGATCGACCACCATCACCGCATCGCCCAACAGCACGACATCGCGCAGCCCCAGATCGCGCGCCACCGCGATGGCATCGAGCAGCGCCAGCCATTCGGCATCGTTGTTGTCACCCTGCCCATGATCGCCCCGGTGCCACACCCGCCCGCCGGTCACCACCGCCGTTTCGATCACGCCCGGATTGGGCCGACACCCGCCATCAAACCAGATTTTCATCGGCCCGTGCCTATCACGCCAGCAAGCGCGACGCGACGGTTTGCCGCAGCGTCAATTTTTGTAACTACAAAAATATTGACAGTGCTATTTTCGGTAGCTACATTAAATCATGATAATCGTGTGGGACGAGCCGAAGCGGCAAGCGAATATCGTCAAGCACGGGATCGACTTTGCGATGATCGGGCCGGAGTTCTTCCTGTCGGCACAGATCGTCCCTGCAAAAGACGCCCGATGAGCGGCCATCGGCGAACTCGATGGCGTCATCGCGGTGATCTTTGCCACCTTGGGCAGCGAAGCGATCTCGATCATCTCGGCCCGACCGGCGAGTCGCAAGGAAAGGACCATCTGGCGATGACCGAACAGAAATTCACCCGGCACGACCTCGACGCGGTTTCGGATAGTCCCGAACTGACCGAACAGGACCGTGCCAGGGCGCGCCCCTTTGCCGATGTCTTTCCCGAGCTTGCGGCAAAGCTGGAAACCGAGCGCCGCACGCGGGGACGCCCCAAATCCGATGCCCGCAAAGTCAGCGTAACCTTGCGTCTCGATCAGGACATCATAGCCAGCTACCGCGCCACCGGCCCCGGCTGGCAATCGCGCATGAACGATGCTTTGCGCAAGGCCGCCGCGTTGTAAGGGTGTCTGCCCAGGCGGCTTGCGCTCACCGCCCGGTGAACACCCCGGGGCGTTTTTCGATGAAGGCGGCCATGCCTTCGGCCTTGTCCTGCGTGGCGGTCAGCACCTGGAACACGCGGCGTTCGAACAGCAGGCCCTGATCGAGCGTGGTTTCGAACGCGGCGTTGACCATTTCCTTGTTGGCGATGGCAGCCAGCGGGGGCATCGCGGCGATCGCGGCGGCGGTCTTGAGCGTTTCGGCCAGCAGATCGGCCAGCGGCACCACCCGCGCGACCAGGCCCGAGCGTTCGGCCTCGGCGGCGTCCATCATGCGCCCGGTCAGGCACATTTCCATCGCCTTGGCCTTGCCGATCGCGCGGGTCAGGCGTTGCGATCCGCCCATGCCCGGGGCCACGCCCAGCTTCACTTCGGGCTGGCCGAATTTGGCGTTGTCCGACGCGATGATGAAATCGGCCATCATCGCCAGTTCGCACCCGCCGCCCAGCGCAAAGCCATTGACCGCCGCGATCCACGGCTTGCGCGTGGTCTTGACCAGGTGGCTGGTCCAGCGGGCGAAGAAGTCCTGTGCGTAGAAATCGGCTGCGGGCTTGTCGGCCATCTCCTTGATGTCGGCGCCCGCCGCAAAGGCCTTTTCGCCGGAACCGGTCAGCACCGCACAGCGTTGCGCCGGATCAGCCTCGAACGCGGCGAACGCGGCGATCAGGTCTTCGAGCACATGGCTGTTCAGGGCATTGAGCGCCTGCGGGCGGTTGAGCGTGATCAGCGTGACCGCGCCATGGGTTTCGACCAGGATCGTTTCAAACGTCATAGCGGTTTCCATTCTTCATCGGCGGGCAGCGGGGCAAAGATCGCGTCGAGCAGATCCGGCGTCACGGCCTCGGGGGTGGGCGGGTTCCAGCGGGGCGCGTGATCCTTGTCGATGATCACCGCGCGCACGCCTTCGGCAAAATCGGGCCGCACGAGCACGCGCGCGCCGATGCGGTATTCCATCGCCATGTTGGCGGCAAAGTCTTCGCAATGCAGGCTGTCGTGCAACTGACGCAGCGCCACCTTGCAGGTCTGCGGGCTCTTGGTGGCCAGCGTCGCCAGCGTCGCGCTGGCCCAGTCGCCGCCGTCGGCGGCCAGCGCGGCCAGGATATCTTCATAGCGGTCGGACGCGAACAGGCGGTCGATTGTATCGGCCTGCGCGGCGATCTTCGCCTCGGGCGGCACCGCCGCCAGCCGGTGCAGGATGGCCGCCGCCTGATCGGGATCGGTGAACAGCGCCGCTTTCGCCTCGGCCAGCGCGGCGGACGGCAGGTAATGCGTGGCCAGCCCCGCCCACAGGCAATCCGCCCCGTCGAGCCGCGCGCCGGTCAGCGCCATATAGTGCCCCAGCCGCCCCGCCAGCCGCGACAGGTACCAGCCACCGCCGACATCGGGAAACAGGCCGATCCCGGTTTCGGGCATCGCCAGCCGCGTCGCCTCGGTGGCGATGCGGATGGTCGCCGGGCCGGCAATGCCCACTCCGCCGCCCATGGTGATGCCGTCCATCACGGTGATCACCGGCTTGGGATAAGTCAGGATCAGGTGGTTGAGCTGATATTCCTCATAGAAGAACTGCCGCCCCGACGCGCCGCCATCGTTGAGCGCAGAGTCACGCAAAAACGCGATATCGCCGCCCGCGCAAAAGCCGCGCCCTTCGGCATGGTCGATCAGCACCGCCGCCACCGCTGCATCGTCGCGCCAAGCCAGTAGCGCGGCGATCATCGCGCGCACCATTGGCAGCGTCAGCGCGTGGATCGCCTTGGGCCGGTTGAGCGACAGATGCCCGACATGCCCGGCGACACGAGCCAGAATCGCGTCGGTCATTTCAGCAAGTCCCGCCCGATGATCATGCGCATCACTTCATTGGTGCCTTCCAGAATGCGATGCACGCGCAAGTCGCGCCAGAACCGCTCGATCGGATAGTCCTTCAGATAGCCATAACCGCCAAACATCTGCAGCGCACGATCGACAATCGACGACCCGTTGTCGGTCGCCAGCTTCTTGGCCATCGCCGAAAAGCGGGTCTTGTCGGGCGCATCGGCGCTGACTTTGGCGGCGGCGAGATAAAGCAGCGCGCGCGCCGCCTCCAGATCGGTGGCCATGTCGGCCAGTTGGAACTGGGTGTTCTGAAACTCGGCGATGGTACGGCCAAATTGCGCGCGCGTTTTCACATAAGCCACCGCCTCGTCCAGACAGCGCTGCGCCCCGCCCAGCGAACAGGCGCCGATATTGAGCCGCCCGCCATCCAGGCCGGCCATCGCGATGGCAAAACCCTGCCCCTCGGCGCCGACCAGATTGCCCACAGGCACGCGCACGTTGTCGAGGTTCACTTGCGCGGTCGGGCTGGCGTTCCAGCCCAGCTTGCGCTCGGGCGCGCCGAACGACACGCCTGCCATATCGCGCTCGATCACCAGGCACGAAATGCCCCTGGGCCCCGCCTCGCCGGTGCGCACCATCGTGACATAGATATCGTTCACCCCGCCGCCCGAAATGAACTGCTTGGTGCCCGACACCACATAGTGATCGCCGTCGCGCACTGCGGTGGTGCGCAACGCCGCCGCGTCCGACCCGCTGCCCGGTTCGGTCAGGCAATAGCTGGCGATCAGCTCCATGTTGACCAGGTGCGGCAGGTACTTGGCCTTCACCTCGGCGCTGCCGAACCGGTCGATCATCCACGAGGCCATGTTGTGGATCGAAATGAACGCCGACGTGGCGGGGCAACCATACGACAATGCCTCGAAAATCAGCGCGGATTCAAGCCGCCCCAGCCCGATCCCGCCCGATTCCTCGCTGACATAGATCGCCGCAAAGCCAAGTTCCGCCGCGGCGCGGATCGTTTCGCGCGGGAACGTGTGATCTTCGTCCCACGCCGCCGCAAAGGGCGTGATCGCATCGGCGGTAAACCGCCGCGCCATGTCCTGGATGGCAATCTGGTCTTCGGTCAGGCTGAACAACTGGGTCATGGTGAATTCCTGAGAGCATTCCTATGCATCAAGCACGGCCCATGACAAAACTGCGCACCGTGCGCAATGGACGGCGCGGGCAGGTTTGGCCATAAATGTCGGGATGACCATGGCATCCATCGACCTTTCGCCCCTGGACGGGGCCTTGCGCCTGATCGCAGTTGGCGAAATGCTGATGGTGGCGCTGGTCGTCGCACGCAGCGGCGCCAGTGCCGCGATCCGGCGCGGCACCGTGTTGTTGCTGGCCTGTGTCATCGCCTATCTGGCGCACACCGTCGGTGGGCCGTTGGCCGCAGCAACCCCGGTGGGATTTGTCGCCGTGATCGGCGCGACCGCGACACCGCTGGCGCTGTGGCTGTTTGCCCACGTGCTGTTCGAGCGTGCGCCCGACCGGCGAATCGCCACAGGCGCCACGGCGATCCTGCTGGCCAGCGTGATCACGCCGGCGATCGGGGGGTGGTGCCTGATCATCGGACCATGGCTCGACCGGCTGGGCCATCTGGTGATGGCGCTGCTGGCGATCGATGCCGTGCTCGTGGCGGTCAACAGCCGGTCGGACGACCTCAGCGAAAAACGCCGCCGCTTTGCGCTGGCGTTTGTGGCGATCGTGGCGGCAGAGGCGCTGGTGATCGTGCTGGCAGAGGCATGGTTTGGCTATGCGCAAGAACCGGTGACGCTGCGCATCACCCAGGCGCTGCTGATCATGGCGGCGGGATTGGTGGTCGGCGGCGCCTTGCTTGAAGCCGATGCCGATCTGATCGGCGGTGCAGTGCCGGACCAGCCGCCCGTAATCGATGACGCGGCGCTGGCCCCGGCGGAACGCGTGTTGCGCGACCGGCTGATCGCGGCGATGGCGGCTGGCGCGTGGTTGCAGCAAAGCCTGACCATCGGCGATCTGGCCGCACAATTGGGGGTGCCCGAACACCGCCTGCGCGCGCTGATCAACCAGCGGCTGGGCTATCGCAACTTTTCGGCGTTCCTCAACCGGCATCGCATCGCCGAGGCCAAGGCGCGGCTGGCCGATCCAAACCATGTTGCCTTGCCCGTGCTGACCATCGCGATGGACCTCGGCTATGGCTCGCTGGCTCCGTTCAACCGCGCCTTTCGCGAAGCGACCGGGCAGACCCCCACCGATTTTCGTCGGGCCGCGTTTGCCGACAATCGAATAAGCTGATCGATTCCGAAAACGACCGGCATTGTCCGGGCGCGCGCAGCATGCCGGAGGCCGTACTGCCATGGGGGAGACCTCGCGCTTGCCGATGGAGTCCCGCATGCCCAGCTACCCCGCCGTACCCCCGCTGCTGATCCGCTTTGCCCACCATATGGCCGGTGGGGTGCAGATCGAACTGATCCGCTATCTGGCAGGGGCCGGCGGCGTGGCCATGGTGGTGTGGCTCGCCGGGCGCCTGATCGCGCACCGCCGCATCCAGACCCGCCGCGCCAAAGCCGCCGAAGTGGCGCGCGAACTGCGCCAGTCGTTATGGACGATCATGGTGTTCGCGGTGGTCGACCTGCTGACCGTCGCACTGGCGATGACAGGCGTGATCCGCATTGCCAAAGGCCCTGCTGATGCCTTCGCGGTCGGCTGGCAAGTGCTGGCGCTGATCGTGCTGCACGATGCGTGGTTCTACTGGATGCATCGTGCGCTGCACACGCGTGCGCTGTTCCGGCTGACCCACCTGGCCCACCATCGCAGCCGCACGCCAACGCCGTGGGCCGCCTACAGCTTTGCCACGGGCGAAGCGGTGACCGAGGCCCTGGTCATTCCGGCGATGTTCCTGATCATCGCCCTGCTGGCCCCGGTACAGCAATTGGCAGTGTTCATTTTCCTGGGCCACCAGATCGCGCGCAACGCGATCGGCCATTCGGGGCACGAACTGGCGTGGAGCGGGTTTACCAGCAACCCGTGGACCGGCTGGCTGACCACCACCACGCACCACGACCTGCACCACAGCGAGGGCCGCTACAATTACGGGCTCTATTTCACCTGGTGGGACCGCTGGATGGGCACCGAGCACCCGCGTTACCACGACCGGTTCGAAGCCGTGGCCACCCGCACGCCCACGAATGTCACCCAGCCTGTGGCGTAAAAATCCTCAGGCCCTGGCAACCGGCGCGTCTTCGCCCAGATCCTCGAACCAGGCTTCGACCGGGCCCGACAGCTTGATCGTCAGCGGATTGCCCTTGCGATCAAGCGTCTTGCCCGCCTGCACCCGCACCCAGCCTTCGGAAATGCAATATTCCTCGACATTGTTGCGCACCACGCCCTTGAACCGGATGCCGATGCCGCGTTGCAGCGTATCCGCATCGAAATGGGGGCTGCGCGGATTGATCGCCAGACGGTCGGGCGGCACGTCGGCCGCAGCCGCGACGACGGCGGGCGAAGTTGCTTCGGGCGAGGGAGATTCTTGATCGGTCATGCCGCCTGCAAATATCTTGCAGCCCCCACTTGTCAATCATGCGCTGTCGCGATAGAGGCCCGCCCCTGTCCAACAGGCAAGTCCGACCGGACGGGCGCGTAGCTCAGCGGTAGAGCACACCCTTCACACGGGTGGGGTCGCAGGTTCAAACCCTGCCGCGCCCACCATAAAATCCCGAAGAATGACGGGATCTTATGGGGCCCCCATGCGGGGATCGATTTTACGAGGCGATATGGCCGGGTCAGGCC
>Ga0302202_10007981_pt1 | contig 10093 bp, 8 predicted proteins | sample II_Bog_N3_3_FD_194579 | JGI IMG/M metagenome (GOLD analysis project Ga0302202, IMG submission 194579) | Peat permafrost microbial communities from Stordalen Mire near Abisko, Sweden - II_Bog_N3_3 | ecosystem: Environmental > Terrestrial > Soil > Wetlands > Peat | place: Sweden: Abisko, Stordalen... | reverse complement strand
GCGCCGACCACGGCGACCTCCTTGACGGCCGGGTGCTGCACCAGGACGTGCTCGACGTCGGTGGCGTGCACGTTGTTGCCCCCGCGGATGATGACGTCCTTGGAACGGCCCACGATGTAGAGGTAGCCGTCGGCATCGAGCTTGCCCAGGTCCCCGGTGACGAGCCAGCCGTCCCGCCACATTTCCGCCGTGGCGTCGGGGTCCTCGAAGTACTCGCGCTGGCGGCCCGGCATCTGCAGGCGCACCTCGCCCACCGTGTCAGGAGGCAACGGGTCGTCATGTTCGTCGACGATGCGCACAACCGCCGGTGGTGCGATCTGGCCGACCGAACCGGGACGCTTGACCGCTTCGCCCTTGGGCATGACGCAATAGGCCGACCCGGCCTCGGTCATGCCGTAGTTGTTCGACACCAGGGCATCGGGCATCTTCTCCTGCAACCGCTCGACGACGTAGGGAGCCAGGGGCGCGCTGCCCACCGAGCACATCTGCACCGACGACAGGTCGGCGTCGGCAAAGCGCGGGTTGTCGATGAGGAGATGCGCCATGGTCGGGACGAGGAACACGGCCATCGGCCGCTCTTCCTCGACCACGCGCAGCCAGCGGTCGGCGTCGAAGCGCGGTTGGTAGATCACCTGCATGCCGAGCTTCATCGGCGTGTAGACGAGGGCGATGCCGGCGAAGGTGAAGAGGGGGCTGGCGTGCACCCACCCCGCACCGGTCCAGTTGGGTTCGACCTTGCCGATCATGGAGCCGTTGGAATGGCGGACGGCCACGCCCTTGGGCCGGCCCGTCGTCCCCGAGGTGTAGAGGATGTCCGCCAGGTCCTCGGAGTCACGCGGCACGTGGAACGGCGAGCGGTCCCCCGCCGTCGCCTCGGCCCATCCGAGCACGGGGACGGAGCTGCCCGGCGGCGGCGTCCCGGCCTCCGTGCCGGCGTCAATGAGGGTGATGAGGCGCCCCCCACCCTGCTCGCCGTCGCTGCGCAACAAGTCGCCGTCGGCCACGACGGCGCGGGCGCCCGAGTGCTCGAGCATGTGGGCCACCTCGGCGGGGGCCAGACGGGGGTTCATGGGGACGGCCACACCGCCGGCCCGGTGGATGGCGGAGTACGAGACGAGCCAGCGCAGGGCCAGCTCGGGCCGCAAGTGGATGCCGACGCGGGCGTCCTGCTCGAGACCCGCCTCCACCAGGTTGCGGGCCATGGCGTTGGCGGCACCATCCCATTCGGCGAAGGTCATGGAACCGACGTCGACGACGGCGAAAGCCGTGCGGTCGCCGAACTCCTCGGCCATGCGTGCCAGGTGATCGTCCATCAACACGATTGCAGAATCCCCCCAGGAATTTCGTCGGTGCGGAAAGTTGACGCCAGCGTCAGGTTCGTTGCAGCATGGCCGATGCGCCTCCCGGGGGTCAATCCCGGGAAAACAGCCCAGGCCGGAGTTTGCTCGCCCCAGGGCCGCGGCCGCCGGGTCCTTCGAGAGGGGAGCGCTACATGAGCACGGTCCGTTTCGACCTCCCGACGCCTGAAGGCGACACCATCGCGTTCTGGGAGGCCACCAAGGAGGAGCGCCTCCTCATAAAGCACTGCCTCGACTGTGACGTCTACTCCTACTACCCCCGGCCCTTCTGCCCGAAGTGCTGGAGTGGGCGTGTCGAGTGGTACCAGGCCAGCGGGGAGGCGACGTTGTACACCTGGTCTGTCATCTACAACAACGACATGCCGCCCTTCCGCGACCGTGTGCCCTATGTCGCCGCCATCGTCGACCTGGCCGAGGGACCGCGCATGATGACCAACGTGGTCGACTGCCCCTTCGAGGAGCTGCAGGTGGGCATGCCCCTCACGGTCGCGTTCCAGCCGATCTCTGACGATTTCACGATCCCCGTCTTCGTGCGGGCCTGAGGAGGACACCATGACCGAGGCCAACGACGCTGTCATTGTCGCCGCCACCCGCACACCGATCGGACGCTCGGGCCGTGCCCTGGCCGGGCTCACCGTCGCCGACATCGGCATGCAGACCGTGACCGCCGTCATGGACGCGGCGGGGCTGGCGCCCGACGACATCGACGACCTGCTGCTCGGCGAAGTCCTCCGCGGTGGAGGTTGCACGGCGCGGTACGTGGCCAACGCGCTGGGGTTGCCACCCGACACGCCGGGCGGTGCGGTGCAGCGCCAGTGCGCCACCGGCATGATGGCGGTCCAAGAGGCTGCGGCGCACATCCGCTCGGGCATGGCCGACGCCGTGATCGCCGGCGGGATCGACTCCATGACCCGCACCCCGATGCTCTTCGAGACGTCGCCCTTCCCCTTCGGCGGGGTGCAGCAGTTCATGCCGCCGAGTCACCCGGACTCGCCCGATGCCCCCAACACCAACATGCTGATCACGGTCGGTGAGAACACGGCGCGCGAGTGCGGCATCACCCGCGAGGAGTCCGATGACTGGTCGTACCACTCCAACATCCGCGCCGTGGCCGCCACCGACGACGGCCGCTTCGCCGAGGAGATCGTGCCGGTCACGGTGCCCGCGGGCCGGGGCGAGACGGTGACGGTCAGCGTCGACGAACACCCGCGCCGGGACACGACGCCGGAGAAGCTGGCGGCGTTGCGCTCGCTGACCGGGCCCGACGGCCAGGTCACCGCCGGGAACTCCTCGGGCATTGCCGACGGGGGCGCCGCACTGGTGCTGGTGTCCCGTTCGTACGCCGAGAGCCACGGCATGGCGCCGCTGGCGACCGTGCGGTCGTGGAATTCGTGCGGCATTGAGCCGGCCCGCACCGGGTTGGCGCCGACCATCTGTGTGCCCCGGGCGTTGAACAGGGCTGGGCTCAGCGAATCCGACGTCGACCTGGTCGAGATCAACGAGGCCTTCGCCACCATGGCCGTGGCCTGCTCACGCAAGCTGGGATTTCCCCACGACATCGTGAACGTCAACGGCGGTGCGGTGGGGCTCGGGCACCCGGTGGGCGCCTCCGGTGCTCGCATCCTGGTCACGCTGATCCACGAGCTGCGCCGCCGTGGCGGCGGCATCGGGGTCGCGACGCTGTGCGCCGGGGGCGGCATGGGCTCGGCAACGGTGCTCGAGGTGCACGCGCCGGCCTGAGCCGGTCAGTAGCGGCGGAGCCCGCGAGGACTATTCGTTCTCCTGCTGTCCGACCGGGGAGGGCGGTTCGCCGTGCAGGTCGGTACGGGACTGGCACCATTCCCACAACCGGGGGCCGTCGTCGGGACCCCTGCCGCGGGCCGTCCAGGGCAAGTGATACTCGTTGCGCCGATGCCGATCATGGAAGAACCCCTCGGTGGTCGAGTGGGCCGCGTCGGAGCTCCTGGCCCCTCCGGCCGCGAGCCAGACCACCGTGTCGGCGCCTTCTGCGGGCGTCCGGAGCAGAGGTCCGAGCTTGGCAAACGTCGGCAGCCCGCTGGCCAATCCGGGAGTATCCACCCAACCCGGATGCGAGGCGTAGCTGGCCACACCGTCGGCGCCCCAGCGACGGGCCCATTCGTGGGACAGCACGACCTGGGCCCGCTTGGCCCGGGCATAGGCGGTGGTGCCGCGGTAGTCCTCGGGGGTCATTTCGAGGCGTTCGAGGTCGAAGGGCTGGGAGTACATCCCGCCCGACGACACCGTGACGATGGTGGCGTCCCCGACACGGCGCAGTAGGGGGCTCAGCCACCAGGTCAGACGGAAGGGAGCCAGGACCGCCGTGGCCACCGTGAGCTCGCCGCCCGTCGGCGCGCGGCGGAACGTGGGGAAGAGCGCGCCGGCGGCGTGCACCAACGCATGGAGTCCTTCGTGGCGGGTCGCCACGCGCGCCGCGAAGGCGCGCACGGCGTCGGCATCGACGATGTCGAGCTCGACGGGCTCGACCACGCCCGCTCCGAGGTCGCGGGCCTGGTCCGCCGTGGCCTCAATGCGCCCTTTGTCCCGCCCCACGAGCCAGAGCGTGGCACCGAGACGGGCCAGTTCCAGCGCAGCCGCCTGACCGATTCCCGAAGAGGCGCCCGTCACGACCACGACGCGCCCGGTGAGGTCCGCCGGCGGGGCCCAGTGCTCGAGGCGCGACCGGGCGCCGTAACCGACCCGGCTGAAGCTGCCGACGACAGTCGCTTCGAGAGCCCCGTCCACGACGGCCGAAAGGCGGGAACGGCTCATGCCAACGTGGTGCGGAGCCCGGCGGCGCCCCGGTCCGCCATGGTGTTGAAGAACCGGGCGATCAGGGGCGATGCCAACCGCAGCAGGCCGGTCCCCTCGAGCATCGCCACGTACCGGACCAGGGAGCCGGGGCCGGAGCCGGCCGGCTCCACCGTGATGGTGTCCGTCGACACGATGTGCCCGTGCGTGGCCTGGAGGACGACCCGGCGGGGTCGGTCGAGCTCGAGGATCCGGTAGTCGAAGGGCACGACCCGGCCCGCAATCCGCACGCCCAGCCGGTAGACCGATCCGACCGCAGCCGGGCCGGGCGTCAGCGACTCGCCGTTGACGACGCCGGGGTCCCACTCGCGAGCGTTGGAGAAGGTGGCCATGTATTCGAACACCTCGTCCTGGGCCTTCGCTGCCTCGATCTCGGTGCTGTACGTAGCCACTGGGGCCTCCTTGCCTGCCGGTTGCCGACAAACGATCTTGGCCAATTTAGTGGTAAATTCTGCACCGGAGGAACACCAACTTGCGCATAGGCATCATCGGGACCGGTATTGCCGGTATGACCGCAGCCCACCTGCTCCAAGAAGACCACGAGGTCCACGTCTTCGAGGCCGACGACCGGCCGGGCGGTCATGCCAACACGGTGACGGTAGAACTGCCGGGAGGGCCCGTCGCCGCCGACACGGGCTTCTTGGTCTACAACGAGCGGACCTACCCCCTCTTCACCCGGCTGCTGGGCAACCTGGGGGTTGCAACCCACCCCAGCGAAATGAGCTTCAGCCTCACCGACCTCCGCTGCGGTCTCGAATGGCGCGGCACCTCGCTCTCGACGGTCTTCGCCCAACGTCGCAACGCACTCCGGCCCGCCTTCCTCGCCATGCTGGCGGACGTCGTGCGCTTCAACCGGTTGTCCCGATCCCTTCTGGCCGGGGGGGCCGATTCCGGTGCCGGGTCCCTGGCCGACCTGCTGGCCGAGCACCGCTGGTCGCGTGGTTTCCTCGACTGGTACCTGATTCCGCTGGGGTCGGCCATTTGGTCGGCGGACCCCGAGACCTTCACGCAGATTCCGGCCCGGACCTTCGTGGAGTTCTTCAGCCGCCACGGATTGCTGGGCCCGGGCGACCAACCGGCCTGGCGCACGGTGACCGGTGGGTCGGCGCGCTACGTGGAGGCGATCCTCGCCCCTCTGCGCCAACAGGGCCGGCTGCACCTCCTCACCCCAGTGACGAAACTGCGCCGACACGAACGTGGGGTCGAGCTCCTGACCGCGGCCGGCCCGGTCTCCTTCGACCATGTGGTCGTCGCCACCCACAGCGACCAGGCCCTGACGCTGCTCGGCGATCCGACCGACCGGGAACGGCGCATTCTCGGCGCTCTGCGCTATCAGCCCAACCGGGCCACCCTTCATACCGATACCACGTTGTTGCCCACCAACCGCCGGGCCTGGGCGTCCTGGAATTACGTACGCTCGGCCGGACCGACCGGCGGGGCGACACTGACCTACTACCTGAACCGATTGCAGGGCTTGGAGGCGGACCAGCCGGTGCTGGTGACGCTGAACCGCGACGAAGCCATCGATCCCAACAAGGTCGTGGCCAGCTTCGACTATGCCCACCCCGTGATCGACCAGGGCGCGGTAGCCGCCCAGGCGAGCCAACGGGCCCTCAGCGCCGGGACCATCTCCTATTGCGGGGCGTACTGGGGTTACGGGTTTCACGAGGACGGGGTCCGGAGCGCGCTGGCCATCAGCGAGCGGTTCGGGGCACGTCTGTGAAGACCAAGCCCACGACCGGCCTGCGCAGCGCGCTCTACGAGGGCACCGTGACGCACCGGCGCGCCGAGCCGGCCCATCGGTTCGACTCCCCGGTGGCGGTCCCCTTGCTCTTCCTCGACGAGCTGGCCGAGCTGCGGGCGGTGCACCCCCTGGTCGACTTCGACCCGTCCCCCCACCGTCACCGGTGGCCCACCGCCATGCGCTTGCACCGCGACGACTACCTGCCGTCGGGGGCGGTCACGGTCCGCGGTGCCGTGGAGGAGGCCGTTGCCGGGGCCGGTGGATGCGTGCGGGGACCGGTGGCGATGCTGGGCCACGTGCGGACCTGGGGATGGCTCTTCAACCCGTTGACGCTGTACTACTGCTTCGATCCTTCCGGCCGGAATGTGGAGTGGACGGTGCTCGAGGTGTCCAACACACCCTGGCACGAACGCTGTTCCTATGTGGTGGGGCCGCCGGGAGAGCACCACTTCGCCAAGGCCATGCACGTTTCGCCCTTCCTGCCCGCACAGGGCGATTACACCCTGCGCTACTCCGCGCCCGAAGATACGCTCCGGGTCAGCCTCGCCGTCGCGGCACCGCCGCCCCTTTCGCCGTATGGTCAGGCCCACGAAACGAGCCCCGAAAGGACCCCGCCCCAGTTGGCTGCCGCCATGGTGCTGCGCCGGAGGCCGCTCGATCGCGCCGGCCTGGCCCGCCTGCTCTGGGGCCACCCGTTCATGACGGCGCGGGTGTCGGGCGGCATTTACACCCAGGCGCTGCGACTAGTTGCCCGCGGCGCGCCGATCCACCGGCACCCCGCTCCGTCGGACCCGGCACACATGTCCGAGGACGGCACGACGACGGGGCGCCAGCAGAGCGTGCGCCTATGAACCCGCTGAGCGGGCGCGTCGTCATCGACCTGGCGCAGCGCTCCTCCGGTGGCCGCCGTGGCACCCTGCGCTTCGAGGGCAGCGGCATGCCCACGGCGCGGTCCGTGGTGAGTGGATCGGGCGATCCGGACGCCACCGTGGTGGTGCACGACCAGAGGACATGGCCTGCACTCCTCCAACGGGGCTCGCGCGGCATGGCCGAGAGCTACATCGCCGGGTGGTGGGACACCGACGACCTCACCGGCGTGGTGCGCATCGCCCTCCGCCGCACCGCCGGCCTCCGTCAATTGCTGGACAAGACCGCTCGCTATTCCGGTGGGCTGGTAGCCGGGGCGCAACGACTCCGGCCACCGAGCAAGCGCCGGGACCGCGAGAACATCGCCGCCCACTACGACCTCTCCAACGAGTTCTTCGCCCTGATGCTCGACCCGACGATGGCATACTCCTGCGGCTTCTTCGCTGAAGACGACACCAGCCTCGAAGCGGCCCAGGTGGCCAAGTTCGAAATGATCGCCGACAAGCTGCAGCTGGGCCCCGAGGACCACGTGATCGAGATCGGCACCGGCTGGGGGGGGTTCGCCATCCATGCCGCCACCCGGCACGGCTGCCGCGTCACGACGACGACGATCTCCGAAGCCCAACGCTCCCTGGCTGAGAAGCGCGTGGCCGAGTACGGACTCACCGACCGGGTGACCGTCCTCGGTGCGGACTACCGCGACCTGGAGGGCCGGTACAGCGCGCTGGTGTCCATTGAGATGATTGAGGCAGTGGACTGGCGCCGGCACGATGAGTTCTTCGCAACCTGTGCCCGCCTGCTCACCGGCGGCGGCCGTATGGCGTTGCAGGCCATCACCATTGAGGACGCCAGCTACGAGCGAGCCAAGTTGCACGACGACTTCGTCCGCGCCATGGTCTTCCCCGGAGGGTGCCTGCCGTCGGTCAGCACCATCGCCACATCGGTGGCGCGCACATCGGACCTACGGATCGTCGACCTGCAGGACATCGGACCCCATTACGCCGAGACGCTCCGGCGCTGGCGAGCCAACCTGGAGGACCAGCGGCCCGCCGTCGAGCGCCTCGGCTTCGACGATCGCTTCTGGCGTTTCTGGACCCTGTACCTCTGTTATTGCGAAGCGGCGTTCATGGAGCGCCACATATCCGACGTGCAATTGGTCCTGGCCCGGCCGGGGGCCCACGTCGGGCGGGGCGGGCCCGACCCCTCCTGACCCTCGGGAGGGGCGGCGCCGGACTCAGCGGGCAGCGCGATCCAAGCCCTCGATTGCATCGCCCAGGCTGCGGGCATCACCACCGCTCCAGGCGGCGCCGAGCCGCACCGCATGCTCCTCGCCCGTGATGCCGGCGCCCCCGACGAACACCGGCAGGCCCGGACTGACCTTGTGGACGGCCCGCACGATGCCCCGGACCGAGCGGTCGTGGTTCCCCGTGGTGACGCCGACCGCGACGGCCAACAACTGCGATGCCTTGGAGACGGCACTCCCGAAGGCGTCCTCCGGGACATCGGCACCGAGATCGACGACCTCGAAGCCGTGGCCGCGCAGGACGTTCGCCGCCATGGCGGTGGGTAGACCGTGTAACTCGTGCGGCGGCGTGCCGAGGATCACGCTCCCGCGCTTGGGCCCCCGCGTGGTGAAACGGGCACCGAGCCGGGCCACAAGGCGCGTCGCCACCCCCGAAGCCAAGTGCTCGTCGTCCACCGTGTAGTCACCGGCCTCCCAACCGGCACCGACGGATCGCATCGCCTGGCCCAGCCCGTCCAGGAGAACGTCGTCGGGAACGGTGCCCGAACCCAGGCGACTCTCCACAATGGTCCAGGCGCCCGGCTCATCCCCGGCGACGAGCCGGTCCTCCAGCCGGCGCACGGCCGCCGCCTGTGACACCTTTCGCGTCGCCGAGCGCGTGCGCCCTGCCACCGTCTCCGCCACAGCTGCTGTCGGGAGATCACCGGGGTCGACCCACCACTGCGCGCCGATCCGGGTCGCCGGCAGACGGCCCGTCCGTACATAGCGGTAGGCCGTCATGTAGTGCACGCCCAACCGATCCGCCGCCTCCTGCAATCCGAGGAGGCCGGGCGCAGGTTGCTCGGAGGGAGCTGGGGTGCTGGCCATTTACTGATAAATCGTAGCGGGTGGGGCCCGCCGGGTGCCTCCTCCTACTCCTTCTCCTGCGCCCCTTCTGCCATGTGGCCCTGGATAGCGTTGACGACCGTCGGGTCGAGCAGCGTGGTCACGTCCCCCAGTGGCCGGTCGTCGGCGACATCGCGCAGGAGCCGGCGCATGATTTTGCCGCTGCGAGTCTTGGGTAGCTCGGGCGTCAGCATGATCTGGCGCGGCTTGGCGATGGGGCCGATCTCGTGCGCCACGTGGTTGCGCAGCTCGGTCACCAACTTCTCCCCCGCCTCCCCGTCGACGTCGCTCGCCCCCTTGAGGGTCACGAAGGCGACAATGGCCTGGCCCGTGGTGGCATCGTCGGCCCCCACCACAGCCGCCTCCGCCACGGCCGGGTGGCTGACCAGTGCGTGCTCGACCTCCGTGGTGGAGATGCGGTGGCCCGAAATGTTCATGACGTCGTCGACACGGCCGAGGAGCCAGAGGTCGCCGTCGTCGTCGCGCTTGGCGCCGTCGCCGGCGAAGTAGCGGCCGGGGAAGCGTTTCCAATACGTCTCGGTGAAGCGTTCGTCGTCGCCGTAGATGCCCCGCGTCATGCCGGGCCACGGCTCGGTGATGACCAGGTACCCCCCCTCGCCGTTGCCGACCGAGTTGCCCTCGTTGTCGATGACGTCCGCCGCGATACCGGGGAACGGCGTCATGGCGGCGCCCGGCTTGGTAGCGGTGATGCCAGGCAGCGGCGTGATCAGGATGCCGCCCGTCTCGGTCTGCCACCACGTATCGACGATGGGGCAGCGGTCCCCGCCGATGTGGGTGCGGTACCAGATCCAGGCTTCTGGGTTGATGGGCTCCCCCACCGAGCCGAGGAGGCGCAAGCTCGAGAGGTCGTGGGCGGCCGGCAGTTCCTCCCCCCACTTCATGAAGGTGCGGATGGTCGTCGGGGCGGTGTAGAGGATGTTGACCTTGTATTTCTCAATCAGCTTCCACCAGCGGTCACGGGTCGGCGTGTCGGGCGTGCCCTCGTACATGACCGAGGTCGTGGCGTTGGCCAATGGCCCATAGACGATGTAGCTGTGCCCTGTCACCCAGCCGATGTCGGCCGCAGTCCAGAAGACGTCCGTCTCGGGCTTGAGGTCGAAGACGAGACGATGGGTGGCCGAGACGTGGGTGAGGTATCCCCCGCTG
>Ga0302202_10007967_pt1 | contig 10103 bp, 9 predicted proteins | sample II_Bog_N3_3_FD_194579 | JGI IMG/M metagenome (GOLD analysis project Ga0302202, IMG submission 194579) | Peat permafrost microbial communities from Stordalen Mire near Abisko, Sweden - II_Bog_N3_3 | ecosystem: Environmental > Terrestrial > Soil > Wetlands > Peat | place: Sweden: Abisko, Stordalen... | reverse complement strand
GAGATTTGCGCGACAGTCGATGGTCTGACCACCGCCAGGGCGCGCCCATGAAATAGGCCGCGCGGCTCCTGCATATAAGAGAACATTTCACCCGGATCGGCGAGGACGCTTTTTTCGCCTACCACCGCCGCGAGGCGTGCAAGCAACTCCATCGCGCCTTTCCGACCATTTGTAAGAACCGGTCAAACCTCTCTCGGCTTCAACCTTTTGTTAAGGTCAAGGGTCTAAGTCAACGACGCCGCCGATATTCTCTGTCGTCGCGGCGGACGCGGACATAAGCGGCCTTCATGGCCGGGGCGCAGCTTAGGACGATACTGCACAATGTCGCGGCGATTAGCGCATTCATCATGACCATCTCCTTCCAGATTCGCGGGGAAACCAGGAGATTTCCCCATTCACGCTGGACTATGACGCAAATGCTATGCCGGATCTTTCAAAGCGGCAAGAGAAATAACCTAGCTTCCGGCGAAGGCGCCTTTCAGCCCTTCTCGAACTGATATAGTCGTCACAATAATGTTACCCAGTCGTTAACCTGCGGCATTTCTCATATTTTTGTAAATTTTTTCGCGCGCCGGCTTTATCTCGACAGCAGGCTTCTTTTGCGAATTGGCCGCGTCATGCGCGAAAATGTCGCGACCAGCTCGACATGCGGCGAGAAGCGGAACTGATCGATTGGCGTGATCTCTCCCAGTGCATATCCGCCGGCGACCAGAATCCCGGCGTCGCGCGCGAAGCTGTGGGCGTCGCACGACACGGCGACGATCTTGTCGACGCTGGATTTAACGAGTTGCTCGGCCTGGGCGGCGGCGCCGGCGCGCGGCGGATCGAACACCACCGCGTCGAACTCCGAAAGCTCCTTGGCGTCGAGCGGTTTGCGAAACAGATCACGCGCCTCGGCTATCGCCAGCCGCATCCCAACCTTCGCGCGCGCGGCCTCGGTCAGCGCGGTGATCGCTTCGGCGTCATTGTCGTAGGCGCAAACGCGCGCATGGGCGGAAAGACGCAAGGCGAAAGCGCCGAGGCCGCAAAACAGATCCGCGACGCGCTTCGCGCCGCCAACGGCGGCTGACACATGACGCGCGATCTCTTCCTCGCCCGCCGTCGTCGCCTGCAAGAAACTTCCCGGCGGCGGCGCGACCACTGCCTCGCCAACGGCGACGCGCGGCCTGCGGCGCAGCGCGACGACGCGGCCGTGATTCGACAGCCGCGCGAGATCATGTCGCTCCGCCACGGCGATCACCGCCTTGGCCTCGTCCTCGGATAGCGCGCCGGGGCCGCGCAGGTCGATATCGAGACCCTCGAGCGTCAGCGTCGCCGCTATGTCGAGCGGCTTGCCCTTGCCGGCCAAGGCCTTGGCGAGCGCCCTGGCCGCCGGCAGCGCCGGAGCGAGGCCGGGTTCGAGCAAGGGACAGCCGTCGATTTCGACGATCTCATGCGAGCGCGCCTGCATGAAGCCGACCCGCGCTCGCCCCGCGGCCGCGCGCGCGTGAAAAGTGACGCGGCGCCGGCCGGCGCCATGCGCGTCGATCAGCGGTGCGACTTCCGTCGCGACTCCGGCGTTGCGCAGCGCCGCGACGACAAGGCCGCGCTTCCATTGGCCATAAGCGTCCGGCGCCAGCGCCTGCACCGCGCAGCCGCCGCAAACCCCGTAATGCCCGCAGATCGGCGCGATGCGATCCTTCGAGGGCTCGAGGATTTCGATCATCCGCGCGTGATCGCCTTGAACCTCGGCGGCGACGCTTTCGCCGGCCAAGGCGTAAGGGACGAAGATCAAGCGCTCGCCAAGTCGCGCGACGCCTTCGCCGCGATGGCCGATCCGCTCGACGACAAGCTTTTCCATGCTCAAGATTTTTGTCCGCAAAGGAGAAATTCGCGGTTGCCATCGCCGCCTTCGATTGGCGAAGGGCAAAGGCCCTTGAGGCGCCAGCCAAGCCCTTCGACCTCTTGCGCGACGCGCGCGCAAACGTCCTTATGCACCAAAACGTCGCGCACGACGCCCTTTTTCACCGCGGCGCGCCCCGCCTCGAACTGCGGCTTGATCAGCGCGATCAACGTCGCGTCCGGCGCGGCGAGCGCCAGCACGTTCGGCAGGATCAGCGTCAGCGAAATAAAGCTGGCGTCGCAGACGATCAGACTCGGCGGCTCCGCGAGGTGCGTTGGCTCAAGCGCGCGGGCGTCGAGCCGCTCCAGCGCGGTGACGCGCGCGTCGCCCCTTATGCGCGGATGCAATTGTCCATGGCCTACATCGACGGCGACGACATGGCGCGCGCCGCGCGTCAGCAGCACATCGGTGAAGCCGCCCGTCGAAGCGCCTATGTCGAGGCAATAGCGCCCGCTCGGGTCGACCTTAAAAGCCTCCAGCGCATGCGCCAGCTTGACGCCGCCGCGCGAGACCCAGGGGTAGGGCGCCGCCGCGCTTAACTGGGCGTCCCGCGCAATGTCCTCCGAGGGTTTCTTGACGAGCCGCCCGTCGGCGCGCACGAGCCCGGCCTCGATCGCCTCGCGCGCCTTGGCGCGGCTTTCGAACAGTCCGCGCTCGGCGAGCAGCGTATCGGCGCGCGGCGCCATTTATTCTCCCGTCTGCAGCAGAGTGCCGGCCCTGCGCGCGCCAGCCAGCAGCCTCGAGAAGGAGAGCGTCGCGACGGCGAACAGCACGGCGTCGATGGCGAGACCTTCCATCATCAGATCGCCGCGAAACACATGGTCGATCAGTAAGCCGCGCAGGCCCTCGAACACATAGGTCGGAGGCAGGGACCAGGCGACCGGCTGTAGCCAGGAGGGCAGCGCCGCGACGGGATAATAGACGCAGCCGAGAGGCTGGACCACGAACATCAGCGACCACGCGAGATTTTCGGCCCCGAGCCCATAGCGCAGCAGCATGCCGCACACGAACAGGCCAATGCTCCAGGCGAACAGCGCGAGAACGACGAAAAACGCCGCGACGGCGAGGCCGAGCGCCCAGAGATTGAAGCCGAAGAACCAGATCGCCAAAATCGTCACGGGAACCACGCCGACAACGAGGCGCACGAGGCTCATCGCCATCAGCGACACCAGGAATTCGCTGGTGCGCAATGGGCTCATCAGCAGATTGGCGAGATTGCGCGACCACAGCTCCTCAAGAAACGAGAAGGCGAAGCCCTGTTGCGCGCGCAAAAGAATGTCCCACAGCAGCACCGCGCCGATCAGCGTGCCGGCCAGCTTGCCGGTAAAACTCCGCGCGCCGCCGGCGGCCGAAAAATAGCTCTGGAGAAAGCCCCAGGTCAGCATTTGCACCATCGGCCAATAGGTCATCTCGACGACACGCGGCCAGGAAGAGCGCAGCAGATAGGTGTAGCGCAGCATCATCGCGCCGACGCGCGCGAAGGAAAAACCGCTCACGAGACCGCTCCGCTCGCGCGCCCGCGCGCCACGTCGAGAAACACTTCCTCCAAAGTGGCGCGGCCATAGCGCGCCAGCAGCGCCGCCGGCGACGCGTCGTCGACCAGCGTTCCCTCGCGCAGCATCAGCACGCGGTCGCACAGACGCTCGACCTCGACCATATTGTGCGAGGCCAGAAGGATCGTGCAGTTATGCGCGCGGCGGTGGTCCTCGATTCGCGAGCGCACCCAGTCCGCCGTGTCAGGGTCTAGCGAGGCGGTGGGCTCGTCGAGCAGCAGCAGCGCGGGCTCGTTGAGCAGCGCCTTGGCCACCGCGACGCGGGTCTTTTGTCCGGCGGAGAGCCGGCCCGTGGGGCGGTCGAGAAAATCGTTCAAGGCGAAATCCTCGGCGAGCCGCCTGATTTTCTCCTCGCGCGCGGGGACGCCATAAAGCAACGCGAAAACCAGCAGATTTTGCCGCACCGTGAGTCGATGCGGCATGTCGACATAGGGGCTTTCGAAATTCATCCGCCCCAACACGCTCGCCCGGTCCGTCGCCATGTCGGCGCCGAGCGCGCTAATGGCGCCCGTGGTCGGCTCGATCAGCCCCATGATCATGCCGATCGTCGTGGTTTTGCCGGCCCCGTTGCCGCCCAGCAACCCCGTCACCGAACCCGCGGCAAGCGCGAAGTCCAGCGGCCCGACGACGCGCCGGCCGTCGTAGGATTTGGAAAGCCCCCGCACCGTGAGAGCTTCGTGGGGCCGGGGCGTCGTCATGGTTGGGGTTTTACTCTCGCCCGAAGGACGGGCGCAAGGCGAGGGCGCTAAATCGAGATTTTCTATCGTCGGACTTGAAACGCCTATTGAAGCTTTAGAAACACAAAGAGCGGGGACGGCCACGGCCTTTCCCCACTCTTTGGTACCCCGTCCTTGACCGGCCTAAACGTAACTGGCCTGGGCGTCTTCGCGCCTCTGAAGCCAACCCCGCGCCGTCTCTTTAGAGACCGTGCAGCGGTCGAATAGAACCGGCGTCCTCCCCGACTTGGACCGTAGCTGGTCACGAACTCCTTAACGTCAGCCGTGTTAAGGAGTCACCCAACTTACTTGGCGAGCGGACATTATGACGAAATCAGGGCTGTGTCATGCGAAATTATGCAGCATGACGTGAAATCATGCGATGAAGGCGCAAAAAAAGGCACGAAAAGTCCACCGGGAGCCCAGTCGATGGATTGGCCTTCTCACGAGCGGGCGTCAACGCCTGAACAGCCAGATCGCCGCTGCCAAAATCGCCGCGATTCCCAGCAGCAGGCTTCGGTCGGAACTCCGTCGCGCCCGCGCCAGTTCCTCCAGCGAAGCCGGCGAGAGATCGACGCCCTGCGCGGCCTGCCGCCCCAGCGACGCCAGCACGCTTTCCGCATCGGCCAGCACCTTGGGCAGGTGAGTCGCCAGCTTGGCGATTTCCGTGAAGCTGCGGCCCGCGTCCTCGATCTTCGCCCTTGGTCCCAGATTGGCCGTGATCCAGTCGCGCACCACGGGGTCCGAGGTCTTCCAAATGTCGAGCTTGGGATCGAGCGTGCGCGCGACGCCCTCCGCCACCACCATGGTCTTTTGCAGCAGCACCAGCTCGGTGCGGGTGCGCATGTCGAACAGCGCCGTCACCTCGAACAGCAAGGTCAGCAGCCGCGCCATCGAAATGTCGGCGGCGTTGATCGTGTGCAGCGGCTCGCCAATGGCGCGCAGCGCCTGCGAAAACTCTTCGACCGAATGAATCGGCGGCACATAGCCGGCTTCGAAATGCACCTCGGCGACCCGGTGGTAATCGCGGGTGATGAAGCCATAGAGGATTTCCGCGAGGAATCGGCGCTCCTTGAGGCCGAGCCGCCCCATGATGCCAAAGTCGATCGCGACGATTCGCCCGGCCTTGTCGACGAAAAGATTGCCCTGGTGCATGTCGGCGTGGAAAAAGCCGTCGCGCATGGCGTGGCGCAGAAAGGACTGCAACACGTTACGCGCCAGATCCTTGAGGTCGTATCCTTCCCGCGCGACGCGCGCGAGATCGGACAAGGGCACGCCCTCGATCCATTCGAGCGTCAGAACGTCCTTGGCGGTGCGGTCCCAATCGACTTCCGGCGCGTGGAAATCATGGTCATTGGCGACATTGTCGCGGAATTCCGAGGCCGCCGCCGCCTCCAGCCGAAAGTCCGTCTCCAGTTTCACCGTGCGGGCGAGCGTGTCGACGACTTCGATGGCGCGCAGCCGCCGCCCTTCCGAGGAAAAGCGCTCGGCGATTCGCGCGATCACATACATATCGGCGAGATCGCGCGCGAATTGCCGCTCTACGCCGGGCCGCAGCACCTTCACCGCGACCTTGCGTTCGCCCTCGTGGTAGCGGGCGTAGGCGATATGCACCTGCGCCACCGAGGCCGCCGCGACCGGCTCGCCGAAGGACAAAAACACCTCGTCGATGCTTTTGCCGAGCGCCTTCTCGACGATCTCGACCGCCGCGTCGCGCCCGAACGGCTCCATGCGGTCCTGCAAGGCGGTCAGCGCATTGGCGATTTCGCCGCCGACGACATCGGGCCGCGTCGCCAGGAACTGCCCGAGCTTCACATAGGTCGGGCCGATCTGCGAGAAGGCGCGCACCAGCGCCTTGGGGCCGCCGCCGAGATCCTTGCGCGCGATGAGATTGGCGAGCCGCACCGGCAGCCGCGCCGGCGGCGGCAGCAACTCGGGATCGAGCCCGGCGAACACGCCCTCGCGCGCGAGGATATAGCCGGCGCGCGCCAATCGCAGAAGATGCCCGAAGCCTAAAAACACGTAGGACCGCCGTTTCTATATTCTAAAGTTCGCGAGGCGCCGCGAGCGCCCCCTCTCCCCGTTCGCGGGGAGAGGGCCGGGGTGAGGGGCGGGGGGAGATATCCCAACTGTTCGTCGCGCCAACGAACCCGTGGCGCGATCGAAATTCGGAGCAAAATCCCGAGCCCCTCACCCCAACCCTCTCCCCGTAAACGGGAAGAGGGGACCGCGCTACGGCTTCCACCCCGAATGGATCGCCACCACGCCGCCGGTCAGGCGCTCGTAGCCGGTGCGGCGAAAGCCCGCCTTGCGGATCATCCCCTCGAACGCGTCGGCGCGCGGGAATTTCTGGATGGATTCGACGAGATAGCGGTAGGGCTCGCCATCGCCCGCGACGATCTTGCCGACCATCGGAATGACGTTGAAGGAATAGGCCTCGTAAATCTTGTCGAGCCCGGGGATAGCCACCTGCGAAAACTCGAGGCACAGGAAGCGCCCGCCGGGCTTTAGCACGCGAAACGCCTCCTCCAGCGCCACCTGGATGCGCGGCACGTTGCGGATGCCGAAGGCGATGGTGTAGGCGTCGAAATTGGCGTCGGGGAAGGGCAGCGATTCGGCGTTGGCCTGCACGAAGTCGAGCTTGGCGTCCAGCCCGCGCTCCCGCGCCCGGTCGCGGCCGACCTCCAGCATGTCGCCGTTGATGTCGAGCACGACGACCTCGGCGTCGGCGGGGGCCTGTTTGGCGACGCGAAAGGCGATGTCGCCGGTGCCGCCGGCGACATCCAGATGGCGAAAGCCCGGGTGGTTCCTGGCGTTGACCTTGGCGGCGAATGTGTCCTTCCACAGGCGATGCAGCCCGCCGGACATCAGATCGTTCATAATGTCGTAGCGGCGCGCGACCTTGTGGAACACGTCGTCGACGAGTCCCTGTTTTTCCGCCAGCGGCACCTCCTCGAAGCCGAAATGGGTCGAGGACTCTTGGTCGGAACGGGGATGTGTCATCGCGAACTCACGTTAGGGGAAAGCGGGGACGGTATAGCCGCTCGGCGCGCCCGTGGCTATATGGCCGGAGTTTCGACCGTCCGGCCTCTACCGATAGCCGGCGGCCTGCAGTTCGAACAGCTCGGCGTAGCGGCCCGGGCGCGCCAGCAGTTCCTCATGCGTTCCCTGCGCCTCCACCGCGCCATCAGCCAGAACGAGGATGCGGTCGGCCATGCGCACGCTCGAAAAGCGATGCGAGATCAAAACGGCCGTCTTGCCCTTGCTGAGCTCCTTGAACCGCTGAAACACCTCGAATTCGGAGCGGGCGTCCAGCGCCGCCGTCGGCTCGTCGAGGATCAGCACGTCGGCCTCGCGCATATAGGCGCGGGCGATGGCGATTTTCTGCCATTCGCCGCCGGACAGCTCGACGCCGTTCTTGAAACGCTTGCCGATCATCTGGTCATAGCCGCGCGGCAGTTTGGCGATGACGCCATCGGCCCGCCCGCGCATCGCCGCGCGCTCCACGCGGGCGCGGTCATGGCGCGCGTCGATCCGCCCCACCGCGATATTGTCGCCAGCGGAGAGATTGTAGCGGACGAAATCCTGAAAAATGACCCCCATGCCGCCGCGCAGCGCGTCGAGATCATAGTCGCGCAGGTCTTGGCCATCGAGCAGAATGCGGCCTTCGCTCGGATCGTAAAGACGCGCGAGGAGCTTCACCAGGGTCGTCTTGCCGGCGCCGTTTTCGCCGACCAGCGCGACCACTTCGCCGGCGCGCAGCGTGAAGCTGAGATGGCGCACGGCCCAGCGTTCCGCGCCGGGATAAATGAAGCCCACGTCCTCGAACACGAAACCTTCGCGGATGGCTTTTGGGAAGGGAAGCGGATTGGCCGGCGACAGAATTTTTGGGCGAACGTCGAAAAACGAGAATAGATCGTCGAGATAGAGCGCCTGGCCGGCGATGGAGGAAAAGCTTGACAGAAGTTGCTCGAGCAGCCCGTGCAGATTCCGGAACGATCCGGCGAGGAAGGTGAGGTCTCCGACCGAAAACGCTCCGGTCAACGTCCGCCACACGATATAGGCGTAAGCGATATAATAGCCGGAAGCGCCGATCGCCGTGAACAAACCGCCCCACCACGCGCGTTTTACCGCCAGCTTGCGGTTGGCGGCGTAAAAATCGGTCGCGAGGCGCATATAGCGGTCGATCAGAAAGGCGTTGAGCCCGAAAATCTTCACTTCCTTAGCGGTCTCGACGCTGGCGGCGGTTTGCCTGATGTAATCGAGTTCGCGCCGCTCCGGCGTGCGCCCGAAGTCGAGCGAATAGCTTTTCGCGCTGAAATGCGCCTCGCCCAGAAAGGCAGGCGCCAACGCGAGAACAAGCAGCGCGATGAGCCATGGCGCATAGACCACGAGGCCGGCGGCGAAGCTCGCCACCGTCACCATGTTCTGCGCCTCGCCCAATAACTGCCCCATCAGAGTCATGCGCCCGCTGCTCTGACGGCGCGCCCGCTCCAATTGGTCCTGGAATTCGGCGTCCTCGAAAACCTCGAGATCGAGCGTCGCGGCGTGTTCCATCAGACGCACGCTCGACGCATTGGTCACGCGCTCCGACAGCAGGCTGTCGACGAGCGAGGCCACTCGCCCGAGAACGTCGGCCATGACGGTCAACGCGAATTCGGCCAGAATGAGAAGGCCGATGCGGGTGAGAAGATCGCCCTCCAGCCATTGATGGAGCGTCTCGGGCTTGGCCGGCGCCTCCGCCAGCCGCACGACCTCGTCGATGATCAGCTTGCCGACATACAGCCTGGCCACCGGCGCGAGCGCGCGAACGAACCCCAGCGCGACCGAGGCCGCGGCGAGGCCCGGGCTCGTCCGCCACACCATCGCGACGAAGGGCCGCAGGTTGCGCAGCGCGCCGACCCGCTCCCTGAATGATCTGATGTCAGCCAAGCTCGATCCGCTTTAATTCTGTCCTCCCGCCGACGTTATCGCGTCGCCACCGTTCGCGGTAGGGCCGCGCGGTTCGACCCGCCCCGCGATCAAAAGGGATTGCAGATGTTCGAAGGCCGCGTCGAGACAGCTCAGGCTGTCCGGGCGAGGCGGAGCGCCAAGCTCGAAGGCGCGGCCCGGAATCGCCAGCAGCCACGCCGCCGGGACGGTCTGGCCCAGTCTTTCGGCCACGGCCAGAAGACAAGCGGGCGAGAGCGCGTGCGTGCTGTGGGTCGCATCGTAATTCGCCGCCAGCGGCGCAAGCTCGAAGGGAGGCGTAGCCGCGACGCTGGCGTCGACAAAGATCACAACATCGATGTCGACCAAATCGAGCGCATGTTCGATCTGCCACTGGAAATCCGTCAATGTCGCGAGCGCGACGGGCAACTCGCAGGCCGTCGCGGACCATGCTTCCAAACGCTCGATGAACAGCGGCCCCAGCGCATCGTCGCCGCGGCTGGGATTGCCGACGCCGAAAACCAGCCAGCGTGGCCGTGTCATGCGTTTCGCACGAGACGGTCGACACTGGCGCCGCTCGCGTCGAGCAATTCGACGATCAGCGGCATTTTTCCTAGCGCGTGGGTGGCGCAGGAAAGACAGGGGTCGAAGGCGCGAATGACGATCTCGATGCGATTGAGCAGCGCCTCGGTGACGCGCTGTCCGTCGATATATTGGCGCGCGACCGACCGCACCGCTTCGTTCATCGCCTGATTATTGTGCGTGGTGCTGACGATCAGATTGCACATTGTGATCAGATCGTCGTCGCCGACTTCATATTGGTGGATTAGCGTACCGCGCGGCGCCTCGATGACGCCGACCCCGCCATGGCCGCGCGCGCCAGAGCCGATGCGCTCGCCCGCCAGCAGATCGGGATCGTCAAGCAGATCGCGGATGAGTTCCGCCGCGTGCAGCATCTCGATCATCCGGGTCCAGTGATAGGCGAGCGGCGCATGGCAAATTTTTCCGCCCGACGCCTCGATG
>Ga0302202_10007950_pt1 | contig 10116 bp, 9 predicted proteins | sample II_Bog_N3_3_FD_194579 | JGI IMG/M metagenome (GOLD analysis project Ga0302202, IMG submission 194579) | Peat permafrost microbial communities from Stordalen Mire near Abisko, Sweden - II_Bog_N3_3 | ecosystem: Environmental > Terrestrial > Soil > Wetlands > Peat | place: Sweden: Abisko, Stordalen... | reverse complement strand
TCCGTCAGTTCCTGGGCGACGACGTTGATGACGTCGCCCATCACCCGTTCGCTGGCCCTCGCCCCCCGGCCCCGGTCCCACAGATCCTCCGGCAGCCCGTCCCACGGCTCGATCCAGGTGCTGCGTTCCGTCGGCGTCGACAGACGACGCATGGCGTCCTCGAAGATCCAGCGCAGCGAACCCTGGGGTGCGAGCCGGGTGAACGCATCGAGCAGGGCCTGCTCGTCCGCGGGCAACGCACCCTCCGCCGCCCCGTCCTCCGCCGGCCCGTCCGCTGTGTGGTCGGTCACTGGATCGCCTCCGCTCTCAGCTGGCACGGTCTCCCTCTCGCACGTAGGCGGTCCCGGCGCGGGGCATGGCCAGTCGCGGCGTCCGCAGGGGGGCGGCGCGGCCCCGGGCCACGACACCGGTGAGGAACGCGGTGTACCGGTCGATGATGGACGGCCACAGGTAGTTGCGCGCGGTGTACGTCCGACCCGCGTCCCCCAGTGCGGCCCGCATCGAGGCGTCGCCGCACAGACGCTCGACGGCGGCCTCGAAGCTCCGGTAGGAGTCGAACCACAGACCGCCGCCCGAGCGGGTGCAGTGCTCCATCGTCGCCGCGCACGCCCCGTTGACCAGCACCGGCACCCCGAGGGTCCACGCCTCCAGCACGACCAGGGAGAACGACTCGTACGCCGACGGGGTGACCATCACCTGGGCATCGGACAGGATGTCCCACTTGTCGGCCTCGGACACCGTCCCGGTCACGACGATGTCCGGGTGGTCGGGGGCCTTGGCCGACACCGGGCCGACGAAGGCCAGGGCCAGGTCGCCGGGGTGCCGGGACTTGTACTCGGCGAAGTAGTCGGCCAGCATCCCGCATCCCTTGTGCTCGTCGACCCGCCCCAGGTAGCAGAGGTAGGGACGGTCACCGATGCCGAGGACGTCGCCCCCCCTGCGGCCGGCGCCGGCCGGCTCGTTCACACCGAGCCCGAGTACCACCTGGGGCCGCGCGCCGATGGAGAACACGTGCTCCATCAGGTCCCGTTCCGCGCGGGTGTGGTACACCAGCCCGTCGACGTCACGGAAGCTGCGACGGAATGCGGAGAAGTACAGTGCCGGCTCGTCGTGGGCGGCAGGATGCAGCACCACCGGGACCCGGGCGACCGCGATGGCGTCGACGGTGGTGGCGAACAGGTAGGGGTAGCACGCGATGACGTCGGCATCGGACTCGGCCACGGCATCGACCAGACCGGGACACATCGGCCCGTTGAGCGCGACCCAGGAGCGACTCTCGGCCAACGTGGCCGCATCGGGGGCCACCCGCAACTTCCCGTCGAGGGCGAAGTAGTCGAGCGTCCGGGGCGACGCCGTCGGGAACCGGTGCACGGTCACCCCGTTCACCACGGTCGTCCCCGCAGGTTCACTGTTCTCCCAGGTGAGGTGATCGAGTGCGCAGCTGGTGAGCACCTCCACCTCCCAGTCGGGCCGCAGGCACAGCCGTTCGGCGAGCATCCGGGCCGCCGTCTCGGCACCGCCGATCACCTCGGTCCCGTAGCGCGGGGTGACGAAGGCGAGCTTCACGCCATCACTCGGTCCGCGCCGGCCACCCGACCGAGCACCTCGACGAACCGCTCCCGGGTCCGCCGGGCTGCGAAGTCACCCAGGCGCCGGTGCCCCGCCGCCACCAGCAGGTCGGCCAACCGGCGGTCCCGGCGGACCCGGTCCACCGCCGCAGCCACCGTCGCCGGGCGGGCCGTGGGCAGCAGGATCCCGGCGTCGGACAGGGTCTCGGCCACCGCACCGGCGTCGAGCGCCACGATCGGCGTCCCGGCCCGCATGGCCTCCAGCAGCGGGATGCAGAACCCCTCGTGGCGGGACAGGCAGACGAAGACGTCCGCGTCCTCGTACCAGGCGCCCAGCTGACCGGTGGTCAGTCCCTCGCCGTGGTGGACCGCGTCGGCCAGTCCGAGCTCGTCGGCATAGGCGAACACGGCCGCCGCGTAGTCGGGCGTGACCGTCGGTCCGACCAGGTGGAGGCGGGCGTCGGGGTCGTACAGGTGCCGATAGGTCCACAACGCGGCCACCAGGTGCTCGTGGGACTTGTTGGGCGAGATCCGACCGACGAACAGCAGCACCGTGGCCGTCCCGTGGCGGGCGGACAGCCGGGCGAGTTCCGCGTCGTCCACCGCGCCCCCGTCGGCGTCGAGGTCCACCAGGATCGGGACCACCTCGGTGGCCGGACATCCGAGCTCGGTCAGTTCACGGGCGTTGAACGCCGAGTCCGCGATCCCGAGGATCGCCCGGGGGGCGAGCTCGGCCACCTGGCGGCGGGCCAGGGCCACCTTGGCCACCGTGTGCTCCTCCCAGGCCTCGTAGAAGGACTCGGGGGTCACGTTGTGATAGTCGAGGACCAGGGGCTCGGGCCGTCCGAGTAGGAACTCGGCCACCGGCGACGAGGTCCCCAGCTGGTAGAGGAGCACGTCGCCGGGGCGGGCCTTGGCCGGGTACTTCTCGAAGTAGGTGGCCTCGTGCTGGAGCTCGTCGTGGGCCGCCTCGACGTAGATCTCCGACTCCCAGCCGGCGGCCCGGAAGGCGTCACGCAGGGCCCGGGTGTGGTCACCCGTCGCGTCGCGGGGCAGCAGTGCCGGCACGAACTGGTGGACGGCGGTCACCGTGTGCGGGTGGCGACCACGAGGTACTCCGTCGGACCGAGCAGGAGGTCGTTGATGGTGTCGATGGCCGCGTTCACGGTGTCGGCGTCGGCCGTGCCGGTGTCGATCCGGGAAAGACGACGGTCCGTGCCGCCCCGGACGGTGTCGGCGACGTCGAAGCCACGACTCGCCAGCAGATGGACCCAGGTCTCGGCGTGCAACGGGCGTCCGGGGGCGAGGTCCCGCACCACCGGGGTGACCGACGAGGCCCACCCCTCGGGCGTCGTCGAGTGGAGGACGAGTGTCCCGCCGACGGTCAGTCGGGTGGTCACCAGTTCCAGCAGATGTTCACGTTCGTTGGGCCGCAGCCACTGCACCGAGCCGGTCAGGACGATGCCCCCGAGCGCCTCACCGGCCACCACGCCGAGGTGGTCGACGATCCCCTCGGCCCGGACGTCGACCCCCCGGGACAGTGCCGGCTCGAGGACCAGGTCGGAGGGGTCCACCCCATAGGTGTCGATGCCGGCCGCGATCAACGCCTCGACCAGTGCGCCGTCCCCGCAGTCGGCCACCACGACCCGGTCGGTGGTGCCGCGGAGCGCGTCGGCCGTCGCCGCCGCCCACCAGGCCTCTCCCGGGAGCACGCCGGGGACGACGTCGGCGGGGAGGTCGGGCGACCGGTGGGCCTCGACGGCGGCCTCGAGGTCCTCGACGTGGTCGACGAGCACATGGAACATCCGTGACACCGACCAGGCGGACTTCACGATCTGGGTGACCACGAAGTTCATGTACCAGCCGAGGCCCTTGCGGATCAGCCGCTTGACGTAGCTGCCGACCGCCTTGTTCGAGGCGGTCGGTACGGCGATGTCGATGTAGGCGGCCCCGTCGACGAGTGCCAGCGTCTCGCGGAGTCGTGCCCGTCCCTGCAGCCCCACCGGGGAGAATTCGAGGAAGAGTTCGTCGAGTTCGCGCTCGAGTCCCGCCGGCAGGTCACCCGACGCACGGCGACGGCGGACCTCGGCGTCGATCTCGGCCATGACCTCGTCGAGGTAGCGGATCCGCTCGGCCACGTCGGTGGCCGTGTCCCCGGGCATCGGGGTGTCGGGGGTCACGGACGACGAAGCAGGCGTGGTCGGCACAGGGCGACTATAGCCAGGGGTCCCCGGGGCCCTCGTGAGCCACCCCCGCTCGCGCACCGGGCATCGGTAGGCTGCAGCGACGCGGGTGTGGCGGAATCGGCAGACGCGCCGGGTTTAGGTCCCGGTCCCTTCGGGGGTGGAGGTTCGAATCCTCTCGCCCGCACGTTTGTGACGTGCCCGGCCCGGCTCCGGTCCCGCGACGGGCCGGTTCGAGGCCCGCAGACCGGCGTCGTGCCGTTCACGTGCCGACGTGGTGCCGGTGGCACGTGGTCACCCACGGGTGTTCACTGGGGACATGCCACTCACCGGAGCGTACGAACCGAGCTCGGCCCAATGGGTCCGCGACCAGGTGGAGCTGTACGAATCCTCGGGAGGGCGCGACGGCACCACTCTGCTGGACACCGGGATGCCGGTGGTCATCGTGACCCACCGGGGAGTGAGCTCGGGGAAGCTGCGCAAGACGCCCCTGATGCGGGTGGAGCACGAGGGGACCTATGCCCTGGTGGCGTCCCAGGGTGGTGCCCCCACCCATCCGCTCTGGTACGCCAACCTGCTGGCCGACCCCCACGTCGAACTCCAGGACGGGCCGGACAAGGAGGACCGGGTGGCCCGCGAGGTCTTCGGCGACGAGCGTCAGGTGTGGTGGGACCGGGCGGTCGCCGCCTACCCGCCCTACGCCGAGTACCAGCTGAAGACCGATCGGGTCATCCCCGTCCTCGTGCTGGAGAGCAGCCCGGGCTGAACGGGAAGGAGACGGTTCAGACCGGTTTGCGGATGAGGATGGCGAGCAGGTAGCAGGACTCCGCGTCGTGGAAGATCCCGTAGTTGGCCGCCGCGGCCGCCTGGTCGTAGCGCCCCGCTGCCGCGGCCGGTCCGCCCCAGTTCAACCCCCGCTCGGTCAGCACCTCGAATCCGGCGGCGACGACCTTGTCGCGCAGCTGCTCGAGCGTGTACTCCACCTCGTGGTCCGGATCGATGAAGTCGTCCTGCTGCATGCGGGTCAGCCGGCCGTTCGGGGTGTCGATAGCCATGAAGCCGCCCGGACGCAGGACCCGGAACGCGCCGCGCAGTACCTCGTCCCCCTCGGCCTCGGACACGTGCTCGATCGACTGACCGCTGTAGACCAGGTCGACCGACTCGTCCTCGGCGAACGACAGGTCCACCATCGAGCGGTACTCGTAGCGCACCATGCCGCGCTCGGTCTCCTCGGACTCGAACCGCTTCGAGTGGTAGAGCGGGTGCCGGTCGTCGGGTGGCAGGTCGACGATGGTCAGCTCGTCGAAGTCATAGGGGTAGCCCAATGCCACCATGGCGCCCCGTCCGTCCGAGGTGTGGCCGCCACCGAGGTCGATGATCCGCTTGGCCGGGGGGAGGCCGATGATGAACTCACAGCGGCTGGCGTGGAGCGAGTTGAGGATCCCCGTGGCCAGGGGACGGGCCACGGTGCGGAACTCGTCCGAACACCGGATCCGGTCGACCATGTCCTCACGGGTGAGGTGACCGTCGGTCAGTGCTCCGGTGAAGAAGTCCCAGGCCCCCGGATCCGGATCGCGACGGAGCAGGACGTTGTAGGCCATGCGGGCCGCCTCGCGAGGGGGCAGCTGGGTGAACGACAGTCCGGCCAGGCGGGTCGCCTCCCGCCGGACCTTGCCGTCGATCCGGTCACGTTGGTGGCCGAGCCGGGCCGCCAGCCCCGCCGGTGCACCCGTGCCTCCGGTGCCACCGCCACCGCCGCCGCCACTGCCATCGGGAACCTGTCCGCTCACAACGTCTCCGATCGTACGTGGGGAATCGAGTGCCACGGTGGGCGAACCTACCATCGGCCGCCTCACCGGCTGTTCCCGGGAGGGGGCGCCCATGGGGGCTTACGGGCTCAGCCTCCCCCGTCGACCGTGACGATCTGACCGGTCACGTACCCGGCCGCAGACGACACCAGGAACCGGACCACCTCGGCGACGTCCTCGGGCCGGCACACCCGACCGAACGGCGACGTGGCGTCCAGGGTGGAGATGTCCTCCACCCCCATCGCCCCCCGCACCAGGCGGCGACCCATCTCGGTGTCGACCAGTCCGGGTGCCACCACGTTGGCGTGGATCCCGTTCGGACGTTCCTCCTTGGCCACGGTGAGCGCCAGGGACTCGAGGGCCACCTTGGCCATGGTGTAGGGCGCCGAGCGGGCGGCCACCTGGCGGGCGGCCACCGACGAGATGAACACCACGTCCCCCCGTGGGCGCTCCCGCATGCCGGGCAGCAAGGCTGAGCAGAGCCGGAACGCGCTGTAGACGTGGGTGCGCATGAGCCGGTCCACCTCGGCCAGTTCCGTGTCGGCCACGGTCTTCCCCCGGCTGGCGATCCCGGCGTTGCAGACCAGCAGGTCGACCGGTCCCAGCTCGTCGAGCACCCGACCGGCCAACGCGTCGACGGCGTCGGCGTCGTCCACCGATGCCTGGTAGGCGACCCCCCGGCTCCCCAGTGCCCCGATGGCCGCGACCGTGTCCGCCGCGGCGTCACCGTCGCGGCGGTAGTTCACCGCCACCGTGCACCCGTCGGCGGCCAGGGCGAGGGCGATCGCCCGTCCGATCCCACGGCCGCCTCCGGTGACCAGGGCCGTCCTACCTGCCAGAGGCCTACCCGCCAGGGCCAGAGCCCTACCCGCCAGGGGGAGGCCGGGCGTGGTCGCCACTCCGGCGTCGGGGGTGTCGAGCTGCTGGGTCACGGGTGTCGTCCTGTCCTGCGTCCTGTCTTGCGGCGCACTTGGCTTTCGGCCATGCTTCCCCGGTTCCGCCACATCGTCAACGTGCGCGGCCGGTGATCGTCGTTCCGATCGACCACCGCAGGATCATCGACAGCTACGGGTCCCGCTCCGCGGAGCGGCCCACCACAGGAGGACATCATGGGAATGCTCGACGGCAAGGTTGCCATCGTCACCGGCGCAGGTCGCGGGATCGGCCGGGAAGAGGCGCTGTTGCTTGCCTCGGAGGGCGCCAAGGTCATCGTCAACGACGTGGGCGCGTCGCTGCAGGGTGAGGGCGGGGACAAGCACCCGGCCGAAGAGGTCGTCGAGCTGATCAAGGCGGGCGGCTCCGACGGAGCGGTGAACTCCTCGGACGTCAGCTCCTGGGAGGGGGCCAAGGCCCTCGTCGACCAGGCCGTCGACACCTTCGGCCAGTTGGACATCCTGGTGAACAACGCCGGCATCCTGCGCGACAAGATGTGCTTCAACATGGAGGAGTCGGACTGGGACGACGTCATCCGCGTGCACCTGAAGGGCCACTTCGCCCCCGCCCACCACGCCGCCGTCTACTGGCGGGGTCGCGCCAAGGCCGGCGAGGACGTGACCGGCCGGATCATCAACACCTCGTCGGAGGCCGGTCTGTTCGGCAACGCCGGCCAGGCCAACTACTCCGCGGCCAAGGCCGGGATCGCCTCGCTCACCTGGGTACTCGCCCGTGAGCTGGGTCGCTACGGGATCACCTGCAACTCGATCTCGCCTCGTGCCCGCACCCGGATGACCGAGAACATCTTCGGCGAGATGGCCAAGGCCGACAACGGCTTCGACAAGTTCGACCCGGTCAACGTGGCCCAGCTGGTCACCTTCCTCGCCACCGACGAGGCCGCCGACATTAGCGGCCAGAACTTCATCGTCTACGGCGGCGACATCTGGGCCATGGGCGGGTTCCACCCGATCGGCGAGCTGCACCGCGACTCGATGTGGACCCTGTCCGAACTGGCCGCCGCCAAGGGCGAGCTGTTCAAGGACGCATCTTCGGGCGTCCCGCCCTTCAGCCTGGCCTAGTCACCCCTGCCAGGAGCGGCTCTCCGCCGGCTTCCGACGGACCCCGGACCCGGTCGAGACGACCGGGTCCGGCCGCGTCCGGGGACACACCGGGCATCAACGGGCGACGGGTGGCGGGCGGACCTGTCCGTCGTCCCCGATCCCTGTCATCCGTGGCCAGGTCATCCGTGGCCAGGTCATCCGTGGCCAGGTCATCCGTGGCCAGGTCATCCGTGGTCGGGTCATCCGTGGTCGGTGTCGCCACTCCGGTCGGCGGCAACTTCCGGATGGCTGCCCTCCTCGTCCTCCGCCGGCCGTCCGAGGATCAGGTCACCCAGGCGGCCCTCGACGCCGGCCACCGGTCCGTCGTAGACGACATGGCCCTTGCTCAGCACGGCCACGTCGTCGGCCAGGACCAGCGCCCGGTCGACGTGCTGTTCGATGAGGAGCAGCGAGGTGCCCGCCGACAGGACCTGCTCCAGGGCGGCGTAGACCTCGTCGACCACCACCGGGGCCAGACCGAAGGAGAGTTCGTCGACCACCAGCATCTTCTGGTGGAGCACGAGCACCCGGGCCAGGGCGAGCATCCGCTGCTCCCCGCCGGACAGGGTGCCCGCCGACTGGCTGTGCCGCTCGCCGAGGCGGGGGAACGCCTCGTAGGCCTGGGCCAGGGCGTCGGGCACGCCACGGCGCCCCAGGGCCCGCCGGAACGAGAGGGTCAGGTTCTCCTCCACCGACAACGAGGCGAAGACCGATCGCCCCTCGGTCAGCTGGCTCAGTCCCATGCGGGAGATCTCGTAGGTCGGACGACCGGTGACGTCGCGGCCGTCGAACCGGATGGTCCCCCGGGTGGTCGGCACCAGTCCCGACACCACCCGGGCCACCGTCGACTTGCCTGCTCCGTTGGCACCCACCAGGGCGAGGGCGCGACCCGGTCGCACCTTCAGTGACACGTCGAACAGTGCCTCGTAGGGCCCGTAGGCCGCGCACACCCGGTCCAGTTCGAGGATCGGGTCGGCGGTGGAGGCCGTGGCCGCGCTGACGTCGCCGTCGGCCCCGGGCGTCGCCACATCGGTGGCCGTCACGCGGTGCTCCCCAGATAGGCCCGACGGACCTCGGGTTCGGACAGCACCTCGTCGACGCCGCCGGTGGCCAGCACTTTGCCGAAGTTGAGCACCACCAGGCGGTCGACGGTGGACTCGACCAGGGTCAGGTCGTGTTCGACCAGGATCACCGCCACCCCCGAGCTGCGACGGTTCTCCTGGAGGATGCGGGCCAGCCGGGCGGTGTCGTCCACGTCGAGGCCCGACGACGGTTCGTCCAGCATCAGCAGGCGCGGACGTCCCATCATCGCCCGTCCCAACTCCACCAGTCGGGCGTGACCGAGGTCGAGGGTGTCGATCGGACGGCCCGCCATGTCCTCCAGGCCGAGGAGCTCGAGCACGGACCGGACATGGGCCAGTTCGTCGGGGGTCGGGCCGCCCCGGTGCACCAGGTCCCGCCAGATCCGCACGGTGCCGCTGGCCGCCTGCTCGGCCACCAGCAGGTGGTCGGCGACGGTCATGCCTTCGAACAGCTCCATGCGCTGGAAGGTGCGCCCGATCCCCATCCGGCTGCGCTTCCACACGGGGAGTCGGTTGATCCTCCTGCCCGAGAACACCACGGTCCCCTCGTCCGGCTGCTCGAGCCCGAAGATGCAATTGAACAGTGTGGTCTTGCCGGCTCCGTTGGGACCCACGATGCCCACGGCCTCGCCCGGCGCCACGTCGAGGTCCACCTGGTCGAGGGCGACGATGCCGCCGAACTGCTTGGTGATCCCCGAGGCCACGAGCAGCCGCTCGTCGGACCCGCTCATGCCCCCTCCCCCACCGGCGCAGGCCGGGGACGCCCGATGCCGGGTGTGGCCCCCGGGGCACGGCTGCCCCCTGCGCCGGACCGGGCGGCACGACGACGGGCGATGGCGTCCTGGGTGCGGGCACCCACGTAGTCGAGGAAGCCCTCGGGGTGACGGGTGTAACTGAGGGTGGCCAGACCGAACAGCACGGCCACCAGCCCCGCGAACCGGCTGGGCAGAGTGGTCACCGCCACCTGCAGGGTCGTGTACACGAGGCCGGCCACCACGGCACCGGCGATCGACCGGAGTCCCACGATGGCCACGACCACCAGAAGCACCGCGGAGATCTGGTAGCCGAAGTCGTCCGGGGACAGTGAGCCCTCGAGCGATCCGAACAGCGCGCCCCCCACCCCGGCGAGCGCCGCCGACAGTGCGAACACCAGGATCCGGAGCCGGTAGACGTCGATCCCCACGGAGTTGGCCGCCATCTCACTGCCCCGGATCGCCGCGAGGTAGCGACCCATGGTGCCGTCGCCCACCAGCTTCACCACCGCGGCGGCCGCCCCCAGGATCACCAGGGACAGGACGAAGAAGGGCTTCGCCGCCGCGAAGCTGATCGGTCCGGCCGACGGACGGGGCAGGGTCACCCCGCCGGCGCCGTTCCCGATCAGGGAGTTGGGGAACAGGATGTTGTCGGCCAGCAAGGCGAAGGCCAGGGTGGCCAGGGCCAGG
>Ga0302202_10007945_pt1 | contig 10119 bp, 6 predicted proteins | sample II_Bog_N3_3_FD_194579 | JGI IMG/M metagenome (GOLD analysis project Ga0302202, IMG submission 194579) | Peat permafrost microbial communities from Stordalen Mire near Abisko, Sweden - II_Bog_N3_3 | ecosystem: Environmental > Terrestrial > Soil > Wetlands > Peat | place: Sweden: Abisko, Stordalen... | reverse complement strand
CGCCGAAAACGCCCGCATGGCCAAGCTCTACCGCAAGGAGATCCTCAAGGAGCCTGAGCTCCCCGGCGGCTTCGTCGCCCTCGGCGAGATCGGCGGCCTGGGTGGCATCAAGCCCGCAGCCCCGGTCAGCAAAGCTGAGGTCGTGAGCAACATTGAAGAGACCGTTGCTGGTGACTAACGAACTTTCACGACACCAATCCCATTAAAAAGGGCCGCCGACTTTGGCGGCCCTTTTATGCATCCTGGTGCATCCTAGAATAGTCCCGGAGGGCATTCGTGACCCAGGCCTACCTCAACCGCATCGCAACCGCCGTGCCCGACGCCGACGTCCATCAGGCGTTCGTCAACTTCGCCGACGACATGCTCGAAGACCCGCGCGTGAAGCCCGTGTTTCAGCGCATGGCGCAGCGCTGCGGCATTCGCCGGCGGTTCTCCTTCATGACGCCCAACGGCACAGGCACCGGATTCATGGTCACTCCGGAAGAGGTCTACGGTCACGGCAACTTCCCCGGCACGGCGCGACGCATGGAGATATTCGAGCACTTCGCCCCGCAGCTCGCGCAGCGCACACTCGACAAATTGAAACTCACGGAAGAAGAACGCAGCGGCATCACGCACGTGTTGGTTACGAGCTGCACGGGCCTCTACGCACCAGGACTCGACTTCTATATCGTCGATCATCTGCATCTCGACCCCTCGGTCGAGCGCACGATGATCGGATTCATGGGCTGTTACGCGGCGATCAACGGTCTCAAGCAGGCTCGCCACATCGTCCGTTCCGAGCCAGCAGCCAAGGTGCTGCTGCTCAACCTCGAACTCTGCACGCTGCATCTACAGGAGACACAGGAGCTCGAACAGGTGCTCAGCTTCCTGGTCTTCGGCGATGGCTGCGCGGCGTCGATCATCACCGCCGAGCCAACCGGCTTCGCGCTGGACAGCTTCCGCGCCGTCTTGCTGCCAGAGACCCGCGACCTCATCACCTGGCGCATCGGAGCCATGGGATTCGATATGTTTCTGTCAGGACAGGTTCCTAATGCTATCGGAGCCGGTCTTGCCACCACCGGCGGCGAAGCTCTTGGCCCCTACAAGGTAAAAGACATCGCGCTGTGGGCTGTTCATCCTGGCGGAAAGTCGATCCTCGACGCGGTGGAGCGCGGCCTTGCTCTTCCGGAGAATTCGCTCGCAGCCTCGCGCCAAATCCTGGAGTGCTTCGGGAACATGAGCTCCGCGACCGTCATGTTTGTTCTGGAGCGCCTGATGCAGATTGCGCATCCCGGCGAGAAGGGCTGCGCCATGTCCTTCGGCCCCGGCCTCACCGCAGAGACGATGCTCTTCCATGCGGTCTGAGTCAATCGACCTTAGCCGCCGCGCAGAACCTGCCGAACTTCCCGAGTGGATGGACGAGCCTTGCAGTTACGAGGACTTCCGCGCCTGCCTGGTCGATCTCGCACAGGTCAATCGCCTTACGTTGGCCTCTCGGCCAACGCTACAGTGGCTCGATCAAGTCGTGCTGTCGAACTATCCAAAGCAGCCGTTACGAATCGTTGACGTGGGCTTCGGAGGAGGAGACATGTTGCGCAGGATTGCCCGCTGGGCCGCGCGCCGGGGCATCGCGGTCCAACTCACCGGCATCGACCTCAACCCTTATGCCGCCCGCGCCGCTCGCGAGTTCACCGCCTCCGATGCAGGCATCCACTGGATCACCGGTGACGCCTTCTCCTATGCGCAACCCGTCGATGTCGTTCTAAGTTCGCTCTTCACGCACCACTTGCCGGAGGCTGAGATCGTACGCTTCCTAAGCTGGATGGAGAACGTCGCGGAGCTCGGCTGGTTTATCAACGATCTGGCGCGCGAAGCCACACCGCTCAAACTCTTCGGCCTTCTGGCTGCGGCCGCGAGATGGCATCCCTTCGTGCGACACGATGGACCCGTATCCTTCCGGCGCAGCTTTCTGGAGGACGACTGGCAGCGCATGGCAGCGGCCGCAGGCATCCCTCTTACGGCGATCACTCTTCAGCGCTGGATGCCGGGGCGTCTGTGCGTTGGAAGAATCCGGTGAGCCTCGAGGCTGAGTTTCTGCGCAGGCACTGGGCCGTTTATACTGATCGCCAAATCCACCAGTAGGGGGCAGCAGATGGCCAAGGCAGCGGGCCGGATTGCACAGGTCGATGCATATATTGCAAAGGCATCGCCCTTTGCGCAGCCCATCTTGCGCCATCTGCGCGACATCGTTCACGAGGGTGCGCCGGAAGTTGTGGAGCAGATAAAGTGGTCGCGGCCATTCTTCACCTACCAGGACGTCATCCTCGGTAACATCTCAGCCTTCAAGGCGCATTGCAGCTTTGGGCTGTGGGGTACTGAGATTGCACGGAAGCTGCTCGCCGACGGCGTCGCGTCGAGCGAAGGGATGGGAACCTTCGGCAAGATCACCACACTGGACGACCTGCCGCCGCGCAGCAAGCTGGTGGGTTACGTGAAGCTGGCAGCGAATAAAATCGCCACTGGCGAGCGCACCAAGGCCTGGTCGCGTCCCAGAGTAGCCAAGCCGGAGCCGGAGGTACCGGCCGAGCTTAAGGCGGCTCTCAAACAGCATAAGGCGGCGAGCAATAAGTTTGCTGCTCTCACTCCAGGCTGCCGCCGCGAGTACTGTAACTGGATCGCAGAGGCCAAGCGTGAGGAGACCCGTTTGAAGCGTGCGGCAACCGCAGTGCCATGGATCGCAGAGGGCAAGAACCTCAATTGGAAGTATGAGAAGAATGCCTGATCTAGAAGCATGAATCCCCGGTTGATGACAGCTTCATTCGCCCATCCGGCTACACTGCTGATAGATGATAAGGTCGAACCCACAGAGTCCTCGGCCCAAAACAGCGCCGCGACGGCGTGGTTCGGCGGCGACTGCTGCCGCGAAAGATTCAAACGGCAACGCATCCCCTGCTCTGAAGCCGCCAACACAGTCCAAGAGTCTTACTGCGGCCAAGCGCGCGCCCTCCAAAGGTCCTGCCACGAAGCCTATCGATAACGCACCGGCCATCGACTTCTCTGCGGCCGCATTTCGTGCGAAGTTGAACAAGTGGTATCGAGCCAATGCTCGCCAGCTTCCCTGGCGAGGGGTCAAAGATCCCTACTCGATCTGGCTCTCAGAGATCATGCTGCAGCAGACTCGCGTTGCCACGGTCATCGAGCGCTATGGCCAGTTCCTGCAGCGCTTTCCTACGTTGCGCTCGTTGGCTGAAGCTGATGAGGCCGACGTCCTCGCCCTGTGGAGCGGACTCGGCTACTATCGCCGCGCGCGTATGCTGCATCGCGGAGCCCAGTTTGTCTTACGCGAATTCCGCGGCAAGCTGCCCCGCACTCTGGTGGCGCTGCGCACGCTGCCCGGCGTGGGTGACTACACAGCCGCAGCCATTGCCAGCATCGCCTTCGGCCAGAGCGTCGCCGTGCTGGATGGCAACGTTGAGCGTGTGCTGCTCCGCCTGCTTGGTCGTGCGGAAGACAAATCCTCGCGTGCGCGAGCGCCGATGCTCGCGGTCGCGCAGCAGTTGATGTCGCAGGTGAAGCAGACAGCAACACGCAATCCGCCCGGAGATCACAACCAGGCGATGATGGAGCTGGGTGCTACCGTCTGTCTACCGCGGTCGCCGCTCTGCCCACAATGTCCGGTCGCGGAGTTCTGCCTCACCCGAGGCGAACACGCCACCGCTGTGCGCGAGCGTCAGCACAGCAGGATTGTGGCGTATCTGCTCGCGGTTCGCAAACGCGGCATCACCACGGAGGTCCTGCTCGAGCGGCGCGACAAGACTGCCGGCCAGATGCCGGGCATGCTCGAACTTCCGCCACTCCCTCTTGCGTCCATCGCCGGCCGCGAGCCGGTGCTGCGCCTGCGTCATGCAATTACCAACACCAACTTCTACGTCCAGGTTTACGCCGAACGCGCCCCAGGCGTGCAGCCCGAACCCCGCGACGATCGCGACTCCGAGGAGATCGCAGAGTCCGCAGATCTCCGCGCTGAAGCCGACGACTCCGGCGACGATGACCTCTTCGTTGCCGACGCATCAGAGCTTTCGCACGATCCCACATTGCTCGACGAGCTATCGTCCACAACGGAGCGCGAGTGGGTAGCGGCCTCACGATTGCAACATCTGCCGCTCACCGGTCTGGCGCGTAAGACCTTACAACGTCTCGGCGTGATGGCTCTGCCCAGGGTGCAGATCGGCTAGTATCTCCAGCTACTGCGGGACGGACTCCAGCACATACATATCCGCACTACTCTCATTGCCCTTCTTGTCCACGGCAGTCACGCGATACTGGTAGCGTGTCGCTGCATTCGCCGTCGCATCATGGAACCCTGGCAGCATCACGGGAACTTCATTCAGCTTCGCCGCCCCGCGATAGACGTTGTACCCCGCCAGCCCCGCGAGCATTCCAGCATCATTGACCGGCTGCCACACCAGGTCCACCGCATAGCCGCCACTCGCGGAGACAAATCCTGCAGCGGTCAGCCCAGTAGGCGGCAGCGGTGGATAGATCAATCGCAGCACAAACTCCACCGGCGCAGACTCCGCGCTGCGATACGGCAGGCTGCGTCCGCCAATCTGCGCCACCCGCTCCCGCACCGCAGCATAGCGGTAAGCCTTATCAGGCTCAGCGCCGGCATCCAGCGTGGTCCCCGCAGTCGCATTGGTCTTCAGCCATGCCACCCTATCTGCATGTTTCGCCGGTGCGGTTGCGGCAGTGCGTGGCGAAATATCATCACGCTGCAGCAGCACCTCGCCATCGGCTGTGGCGGCCGTATCCCAGCTCACCACCACGCCCATCCGCGAGCCCTCCACGCGTAGACCATTTACCGCCGCAGGCGCACTGCCTGCCACCGTGTACGCCGCATCAGACCTCCCTGCCGACCGCCCGGCAGCGCTGAAGAACTCAACGCGATAGCTCAGCAGCCGCGGCGGCCCGCTCGCCAGCTCCCGAGGCAGGCTGTCGTGCCATGTCGCTAAATTGTGCTGGCCGTGCAGCTCGGGCATCAGCGTTGCCACCACCACGCACGGTTGCTGCTCCAACTGGCGGCAAATCTGGCCCCGCACGCTCGCTCCGCGCAGGGGCAGCTTGTCGGTGGACTGCCACGGCACGGTGAAGCTCAGTTCCACACCGTCGCCCGCGCGCGCAGCGCTCAGGTCGCGCACCGGCTCCGGCAGTCGCAGCGACGGCGGCCTCGGAGGCCCCGGGCTCGCGCATCCCACCATCAGCAGCGTGCCACAAGCCGCGGGCAGCAGCCTCACCAATCTGTCGCCGCAGTGCAGACTCATGCGATTCAGCCTAGCATCCACGCGCCGCATCCGCAGCAACCCCACGACATAGCCGTTGCACCATCGCCGAGGCGGCTCGTTCGATCTCCGCACACAACTGCCGATTTCAGCCCGCTATAGGCATCTTTCCGTCCTGCTTCAACGTCTGTTTATAGGACAGCAATTCCCCCCGGACGGTCTCCATGGGCGCCTTCGCAGAAGCCATCTCGCCGCCGCTACCTGCACCACCCCGGCGTCCGCGCGCGGCCAAGCCCCACACCCCGAAGCTGCCCGCAGCCGCCATCGCAGACCCCGAGACCGGCGTCACCTCTGAGGCCGCCGAGTCCTGCATCGAAGACAAGCGCATCGGCGAGCGCATCAAGTACCTCCGCCAGCGCAAGCAGATGGGCCTGGTCGAGCTTGGCCGCCATACCGGTCTCTCCGCCAGCTTCCTCTCCCAGCTGGAGACCGGCCGCGTCGTCCCCACGTTGCGCAACCTCGCGCGCATCGCCATGGTCTTCTCCAAGGACATGGCTTACTTCTTTGAGCCCGAGCGCCCCGAGCTCTTCCGCATCCTCCGCGCCTCCGAGCGCCAGCGCCTCCCCCAGACCGGCGCCGAGCAGCCCGGCTACTTCTTTGAGAGCCTGGGCCAGGTCCCCGCCGACCAGCACATCGCCCCCTACGTCGCCGAGTTCCTCCCCGCCGGCGAGCGCGGCCCCATCCGCTCCCACCGCCACGCCGGCACGGAGTTCCTCTGCGTCCTCTCCGGCACCCTCCAGATAGCGCACGACGGCAAGCTCGACACCCTGGACTCCGGCGACGCCGTCTACTTCAACGCCGAGGCCGTCCACAGCTACGAGCGCATCGGTGACACCGAGTGCACAGCCCTGATCCTCACCATGCCCGAACCCCTCCGCGGCCACCCCACCGGCTCCCGCCTGCCCATGAGCGCACCCCCCGGCCGCGCCACCGTGCCGGGCCGGAAGTAGCTCCGCCAACCCCCGGATTCCCACCCACACCTCAAGAAAACCCCCGCATAACAAGCAGGGTCAGCGCCCATGCGTCGTGGAGCGACATAATATGTCCTCAGGTCGAACCCCACAAGCCGTTGTTAAAAAGACACTTGTGTGTTCCAATGCTTTGGCACTTCAAATTACATTTGCCGCGCATGGTGGTTTTCTGGCATCATCGCCGCTCAGTCGACAGCTCGGAAATTGCCCAGGTCTGTTTTAGGAGTCTTATGCGCATTTGTCTTTCTTCGTCCCGCCGGATGCTTTCCGGCATCTCTGCTCTCCTGCTGGTTCTCTCCCTCCCACAAAACCTGAAGGCTCAGAACACCGATGTTTTGAGCGCGGTGCGCCAGGCGAATGCGCGTCTGGTGGCCGGCGTCCACAACGGCTCGGCGGGCACGGCGGATACCCGCGCGACGCTGGTGGCGCGCTATGCGCAGTTGGAGACAGTGTTCCGGACGACTCCAGCCCTGGCGCGGAGCTATGCGCTGGATGCTACGACGCGGGCCGCTCTGCTCAAGGCCGACCCCAGCTATGCAGCGCTGCTGGAGCGGGATGTTCCCCAAACCGGTGAGCTGGCTGCGGTAATCGGCGACGACTTTGTGAACAAGGCGGCCAGCACACACTACTCGCTGCACACCATGACCGGGGACATCACACTGTCTTTCACCACCGAGCACGGTGTGAGCCTGGACCGCATGATGCATCACCAGGTCACGGTCACGGGCGTAGGCCTGCCCGACGTAATTGCCGCGGAGACGATTCGTGAGGCTACGCCAGGGGAGATTCAGTCCTGCGCCGTGCCCACAACCAGCGCCCCAACGGCTTCGGCGAGCCCCCGGCTGAGCACCGACCTGGCCTCTGTCATGCGCCCAGCGGTGATCAATGCCGGCGCGGCGACCGCGAGCTGCTCCACCTTTGGCAACCAGACGACGGCGATTTTGATTTTGAACTTTGCGGGCGGCACGGCGACCTATCCGGCGAACTATGGCACCACGGCGTACTGGAACACCCTGTTCAACGGGCCGGACCCCTCGGTGGCGAACCTGATGAAGGAGGCCAGCTACGGGCAGACGACGGCGGCGGCGGATGTGTATGGACCGATCACGGTGCCCGGAGTATTTGACTGCGCTACCACGGACGCAATGACCGCTGCTGCGCTTACCGCGGCGACCGGCACGGTGGACTTTACCAAGTACAACCGCTACATCCTGGTATTTCCGTCGACGACGTGCAACTTCGGCGGCCTGGACACGCTGGGGTGCCTGGGCGCGACGGCGACGGTGCCGCAGCAGTACTCGGTGATGTGGATGCCGATCCCGCAGACCTATACGGCGACGTTTCCGACGACGCTTTATGCGGGGGTGGGGCATGAGTACGGCCACGCTTTGGGGCTGAACCACAGCAACTCGCTGGACTTCGGTGCCTTGAGTCTGGGGCCGCTGGACTATACCTCAGCCAATCCCGGCACCGTCTTCGGCGCCGCCGGCGGTGCCACCACCAATGCTCCGGCCACAACGGCTGCGGCCCCAGCAGGTTCCACCACAATCGGGGCAATCAACACCGAGTATGGCGACAACTACGCGGGCATGGGAAACCCATGGTCGCCGGCAGGCCCATTCGCCGGGCAGCACAAAGCGCAGATCCTGGGTTGGATTCCCCCGGCGAACGCGCAGGTGGTAACGACCTCTGGGACGTACGCGGTGGCGCCGACCGAAAGTACGACCGGAGTACGCACGCTGCAGGTACTGCGCGATGTCACGTCGAGCTCGTGGGTTTGGATCGAATATCACCAGTCGCTCGGCGTGTATGAGCCCCTGAGCCTGGCCGCGCTCCAGACCAATAACCTCACGACCGGCGCGGAGTTGCACTACCAGGACGGCCTGGGCAAGCCGCTCTACACGCTGCTGATGGATATGGCGCCGACAACGTCACCCAACAACTTTTTTAACGCCAACCTGGTCCCGGGAGCGAGCTGGTCGGACCCGTTTTCGCTGCTGACCATTACCGCCGGCACGCAGACGCCGACCTCCATGCCGCTGACCATCAGCTATGACACTCCCTGCGCGACGGTGGCGCTTAACTCGGCCACGCTCCCGGCGACCGCCGGCACCGGCTTCGTAAACATCACGGCCCCCAACACCTGCAATTGGTCAGTGTCGTCCAACGCGACGTGGATATCCTTCCCCGGCGCGACCACCGGCACGGGAAATTCAATCGTTTCCTTCAACTACGCCGCCAACACCGCGGCCGCGCAGCGCAACAGCTACATCACAGCGCAGCGGCAGAGCCTTCCTGTAGTTCAATCAGGCACCAGCATCAGTGTGCTGACCGCTTCGCCGAACGCGGCCACCATGGCCCCGACGGTCATGACCGCCTACACCTTTACCATCACCGACCCGCTCGGGGCGGCGGCCGACTTTGCGCAGTTCAACGTGAACTTCGTCGGTGGCTCCAACCCCGACTGCGCCGTCACCGTGAACGCCAACGGAACAGGGACCACCGGCGATATGACGCTCACCCAGGGCACCACGGTCTCCACCATATTGACCACCGGCAACGCCGGACAGCTCACCAACAGCTCCTGCACGCTGGATGGACCGGGTAGCAGCTTTGCCATCAATGGCAACACCGTCACCATCACGCTGGGGGTCTCCTTTCCGGCTGGATTTCTGGGCGTACATCCCATCATGGCCTCTGCGGCCGGGGCCACGGCATTCAGTACCACGGTGCCGCTGGGCTTTGTGAACGTGGCCAACATCACAGCGGTGACGCCGGGTGTAACGATCACTCCGGGGTTTGGCAACCAGGGAACGACGGTGCCGATCACGTTGACCGGGACCAATACGAGCTTCAACGGGGCGAGCGTTGTCTCGCTGGTTGGACCGGGTGGAACGGCGAACGGCATTACGGTGACGGGTACCACCGCAGCCAGCGCTACCTCGCTGACGGCTAGCCTGGTAATCCCTGCCGCAGCGACAGCGGGGCCCTACACCGTGACCGTGACCAGCGGCGCGCAGGTGGTCACAGCACCCTTCACTGTGAATGTGCCACCCACGCCGACGGTCACCATCGCCCCGACAACCGGTGACCAGAGCACTACGGTTCCCTTCACCATTACCGGCATCAACACCAACTTTGCAGCAACCACCACGGTGACCGGCGGCACAGGAATGTCCGTAACCGGTCTCACTGCCGTCAATGCCACCACGTTGACGGGCAGCTTCGTCATTGGCGCTGCCGCAACGACAGGGCCACAGGCCATTACCATCACCAGTGCCGGCGGGCAGACCTCGACGGTCACGTTCACGGTGAACGCCGCGGCGGTCCCGAGCATCAGCCTCTCGCCCACCTCGGGCAACATGGGCACCACGGTGCCGGTGACCATCACCGGAACGAATACGACCTTCCTGCCGGGCAGCACCATCGCTGTCTCAGGCGTGGACGTCACCGCCGCGAACGTCGCCTACGTCAGTCCTACCTCCCTCACGGCAAGCATCGTGATGGCGAACACCGCGGACGCAGGACCACGGACGGTCACGGTCACCAGCGGTGCTGAGGTAGATACCGCCATCTTCACCGTGCTCGTCGCTCCCACTCCGCAGGTCGCGATCTCGCCTGCCTCGGGCGCCAACGGGTCCACGGTGCAGGTGACCATTACGGGGGTGAACACCAACTTCTCCACCGCGACCACCGTTGCGGTCTCCGGAACGGGGGTCACCGTGGCCAACGTCGCCGGTCGCGACGCCGGCTTCCTGAGCGCCAACTTCATCATCGCTCCCACTGCCGCTCCGGGCCCCTACACAGTGACGATTACGTCCGGCACG
>Ga0302202_10007943_pt1 | contig 10120 bp, 11 predicted proteins | sample II_Bog_N3_3_FD_194579 | JGI IMG/M metagenome (GOLD analysis project Ga0302202, IMG submission 194579) | Peat permafrost microbial communities from Stordalen Mire near Abisko, Sweden - II_Bog_N3_3 | ecosystem: Environmental > Terrestrial > Soil > Wetlands > Peat | place: Sweden: Abisko... | reverse complement strand
GCCGCGAGCCGCGCGCTCAACGCGGCGCGGGTCGCCGGGTCGACGTCGCGACGGCGGTCGAGCGCCTGTCGGCGCAACACGGATTTGGGGTCGGCGGCGGCAAGTGGCATGGTCGCGATCGAAACCGCCGATCCCGGTTCAAGAAAAGCGCGGGGCCGAGAAGGCCGTTGGACGGAGATCCCGGGCGCCTACGTAAGTAGGTGGGCGCCGTGTGTCCAAGCCCACGGGCGAGGATAGGGACAGCTCCCATTGGGATCGTACGGCCCCGAGGAATGTGGTCCTGACGCACCCCCCAGCTCCGCAGCGCCCTATTTAGGCGCTGGCGCGCCGGATGGCTAGGGCGGCGCTTTCGCGCCATGCGCCCGTCATGGAGAGGACGGGGCGCCATCATCACAAAGCTTCGTCATGGCGGCTTCAAGGCTTGATTGACGCTACGCGAAGACCGGTAACGTGCCCATCGGTTATTTTCAGCCTTTCAATACGAGAGACAGCCCGAAATGGCTCAATTTTTGACCGACCGTCCGCAGGCCTTTCGCGACTTCATTTACAGAAACTATGGCGAGACCCATCACGTCTATGCCAATGCGGCGGTCGCCGACTCGCCGGGACGGCGAGAACAGATCACGGCAGCTCTGCGCAAATGGCTGCCGCAGGACCGCAGCGCGCGGATCCTCGATTTCGGCTGCGGCGACGGCGCGCTGTTAGCCGTCGCCGAAAGCCTCGGCTACACGAGACTCTGTGGCGTCGACGCCGTGCGGACTCTGGCCGAAGCGGCGTCACGCCGGACGACGGCCGATGTCATGTGCGCCGACGGGCTTGCCTATCTAAGAGAGGCGGCCGCCGAGAGCTTCGAGGCGATCGTCGCTTTCGACGTTCTGGAACATCTTACGCGAGACGAGCTCGTCGCCTGGGTCACGGAAGTCGAGCGCCTGCTGACGCCGGGCGGCGGCGTTATCCTTCATGTCCCGAACGGAGGCTCGCCATTCGTGGGCGGCGCGCTGTGGGGCGATCTCACCCACGAGCAGGCGTTTACGCCGCACAGTCTCGGCCAACTCTTTCACGCGGCCGGCTTCCTCGACGGCGTCGCCTACGAAGACCAGCCAATCGCGCGCGGCGCGAAAAGCTGGCTCAGAGCGCAGCTATGGAAAGCGCTACGCGCGGCGGCGCTGGCATGGCTCGCCGTCGAGACCGGCGTCGTTCGCGGCCGCGTGCTGACGATCAACCTGTTCTACACGGCGCGCAAAGCGGGCGCCGCTCGGCGCGGGCCGGGTGTTTGAACCGCCGCGTCCGGCCTCACCGCCGCGCGAACTTGACCTCGACCGGCTTCGCGTCGGCGGCGCGGGCGTAGAAGGTCAGCGCGATCGTCGCCGGCGCCTTGGAATCGGCAAAGGCGTCGAGGATCTGTCTGACCATCCCTTTTTCCGGCGCCAGCTCCGCGCCGTCGACATCCGTCACTTCCATGCCGACGAGGGCCTTGGCGTGCGCCAGGGCGCAGTTCGGCGCGCCTTTGATTACGGTGACAGTGATTACGGTGACAGTGCACTTAATTGAGCTGCGGAGCTACAGCGACAGTGGAACGTCAGTTAAATGCACTGTCACCGTAATCCCCCGTAATCCCCATGCCGACGAGGGCCTTGGCGTGCGCCAGGGCGCAGTTCGGCGCGCCTTTGGCGCAATCGGTCAGCACGACGACCTGCTCGGGATTACGGGAATTACGGTGGATTACGGGATTACGGTGACAGTGCACTTAATTGAGCTACGGAGCTACAGCGACAGTGGAACGCCAGTTAAATGCACTGTCACCGTAATCTCGCAGTTAAATGCACTGTCACCGTAATCCCCGTAATCCCGTAATCCAGTTAAATGCACTGTCACCGTAATCCGAGGCGAATGCCGGATCGGCGCCCCGCGGTCCTGCGCCAGCCGCGCGAGCGAACGGCGAAGTTCGGCAATTCGGGTCACGTCCCGGCAATCTGGTCTTCAGCCGATGACCAGCGCCAGCCGGCCGCGGACGCCGCCGCGCTCGCCGACGCGGTGGGCTTCCGCGATCTGGTCGAGCGGGTAGGTTCGCTCGACGGGAAGCCAGAAGCGCCCGGCTGCAATAAGCGCGCCGATCTCGGCCAGCGCGTGAAAGGCGTGGCCGTGAAAGCCGTTGCTGAAGCGCACCTCGTATTGTTTCGCGCCGTCGAAGTCGGCGAGCGTCACCACGTTGTGCGCGCCGCCAGCGAGATCGATCAATTCCGGCAGCACGCCGTTTCCGGCGACGTCGAGCGCGGCGTCGACGCCGTCGGGCGCGAGGGCGCGGACGCGTTCGGCCATGCCTTCGCCGTAGGTCACGGGCTCAGCGCCGAGCAGGCGAAGGTAGTCGGCGTTGGCGGCGCTGGCGGCGCCGATCACCCGCGCGCCGCGGGCGAGAGCGAGCTGTACCGCGGCGGCGCCGATACCGCCCGTCGCGCCGTTGACGAACAGGCTCGTTCCAGCGCCGACGCCGAGTTGGTCCAGGCTGCGCGTCGCCGTTTCGAGCGCGACGGGGAGAGCAGCGGCGTCGACGAAACCGAGAGACGGCGGGATCGGCGCCCGATGGGTCAGCAGCGCCCGTTCGGCCGCTCCGGCGCCATCGTCGGAGACGCCGAACACCCGCTCGCCGACAGCGACATCCGTGACGCCTTCGCCGATCTCGTCGACGACGCCCGCCACGTCGCGGCCCGTCGTCTGCGGCAGGCCGGCGCCGAAGTCCAACCGGCCCGCGCGCAGCTTCCACTCCGTCGCATTGACGCCGGCCGCGCGCACGGCGATCCGGATCTGTCCGGGACCGGGATGCGGGTCGGGGAGATCGACGATCTCGAGCACCTCTGGATCGCCAAACCGGCTGAACTGCGCTGCTTTCATCATGATCCTCACCGCGACGCGGGCGATGCGCCCGCCTCATTTCGGCCTCACGTTCAAACATAGCAGACGGCGGCGCTGCTGGCGCGCTGCGCCGGGCGTTTCGCCGTCGAGTCGTCGCCGGGCGCGATCGCCGCGCTGCGCGCGCCCGAACGCCTCGGCCGCCCGCTTGCCGCGCCGGCCTTCCTCGACCGCTTTGCCGCGCCGACCGGTCGCGCCCCCCGCCGGCGCAAACGCGGCCCCGAGCCGCGATCGGGCGTGGCGGAGAAGACCCATCATTAGAAGTTTATGCAGACGTCGCCGGAATTCGTAATTCGTCATTCCCGTAATCCCTCGTTCGAAGAAGCTCCCGTTCATGATCTTCAAAACGGATCTGGCGCCATTCGAGGGCATGGCGCGCGGGCAATGACGAGCGATGGGCTGAAGAATGAACTTGGGCGATATCCTGGTGGCCAAAGGATTGGCCTCCGCGGGAGACATCAACCGTGCGCTCGAACATCAGCGCGAGAATGGCGGCCGACTCGGCGCCAGTCTCGTCGCCCTGGGCATGCTGACCAAGGAGCAGATTGACCGGGTCCTCGAGGAGGCGCCGCAGGCGCCTTTGACGGCGGCCGCCACGGGCGTCGATCCGGCTCTGCTGCTCGAATTGGTCGTCAAGGGCATGTACACGGAAAACCTCGAGTTGGCGTCGCAGATCGCCGAAGCCCTCAAGCTGTCCAGCACCATCGTCAATCCGCTGCTGAACGAAGCCAAGGAGCGCAAATTCGTGGAGACGTTGACGGCAAGTTCCGGCGGCGGGTCCCTGGGGGAATTGCGCCTTTCACTGACCCGAGCCGGGCGCGAATTTGCCGCCGATGCGATGAAGCGCGGACAATATTTCGGGCCTGCGCCGGTGTCGCTCAAGGACTTCCAGGACCGCATCATGCGCCAGCGCGTAACCAATGAACTGGTGACGCGCCAGAGACTGGAGGAGGGGTTTGCGGGTCTGGTCATGACCGAGCGGTTCCTGAGCCGGTTGGGACCGGCGATCAATTCAGGCAACGCCATTCTCATTTACGGGCCCGCCGGCAACGGCAAGACGACGGTCGCCGAGATCGTCGGCAAGATATTCGAGAACGTGATTTACGTTCCCTACTGCGTCGATCTGGATGGCGAGATCATGAAGGTCTACGATCCCGCGGTTCACCGAAAAGTCGCGGACGTGGGCGAGCAGCAAGGCGCTGCGAGCGTGCGCCGTAGCCGCGTGGACGCGCGCTGGGTCGCCTGCCACCGGCCGATGGTGATCACGGGCGGAGAATTGACGATCGAGATGCTCGATCTCAAATACAATTCGGTCGCCAAGTTTTATGAGGCGCCTCTGCACGTCAAGGCGCTGAACGGCACCTTTCTCATCGACGATTTCGGCCGACAACGCGCCAAGCCCGAGGACATCCTCAACCGCTGGATCGTGCCGCTGAATAGCCGCGTCGACTATCTCACCCTGCACACGGGAAAAAGCATAACGATCCCCTTCGACGAGATCGTGATTTTTGCCACCAACATGCATCCCGACGATCTGATGGACCCGGCGTTCCAGCGCCGCATCAGTTACAAGTTGGAGACCGTGGCGCCGCCGGAAGACCTGTTCCGCAAGATATTCGACGGCATGGCGAAGAAATCCGGCCTTGAACTGACGGACGATATCTACAAGCAAGTGCTCGACCGTGTGAGGGAACGCGAAGCCCCGCTCGCCTATTTTCAGCCCAAGTTCATCATTGAACAAGTGCACGCCTCATGCAAATTCGAGGGCACGAAACCTCAGTTCACCGCAGACAATGTCGAAGATGCGCTCTGCAACCTGTTCATCAAGAAGGCGGACGGTAAGATGTTCGGGGTCAAGCGGAGCTAGGGCGCGGATGCGTCGGCCGCGGCCCCTCACCTTCGCGCGAACGTGACCTCGATCGGCTGGCTGTCGGCGGCGCGGGCGTAGAAGGTCAGGGCGACCGTCGCCGGCGCCTTGGAATCGGCGAAGGCGGCGAGAATCTGCGCGACCATGCCCTTTTCCGGCGTCAGTTCGGCGCCGTCGACCGCCGAGACCTCCATGCCGACGAGGTTCTTTGTCTTCGCCAGGGCGCAGTTCGGCGTTGCTTCGGCGCAGCCGGTCAGCGCGACGACCTGCTCGGTCTTGTAATAGTGCGGTCCGTTGGGCGGCCCGAATGCGACCTGGACCGACTGAACCAAGAAAGTGAGGCCGCCGGCGTCGCCCATCGGCGGCCCGCGATCTGGCGTCGGCGCGATGTCGGCCAGGGCGGCCGATACAACCAGCGGCGCGGCGAAGGCGACGGCGAGAACGCCCAGGCGCATTTCATCCTCCTGTCGAAGCGGACGATTTCTCGGGCGGCGGTTCGCTCGCCTCGCCGATCGTCTCGTCTCGAGGGTCGAGGCGGAATCGAGCGCCGCTTCGAGCGCGGCGCGATGCGACGACCGCAATTAACGCCGCGCGAAGGCCATAGGCAACGACGTTCCGCCGGTCTCCGGGTCGAAATCGATCTCGATCGTCGCCGGCGCGTCCTTGCTGGCGAAAGCGGCGAGGATTTGCGACCGGAGGTCGCGATCGGGGTCGAAGGCGACGCCATCGAAGCCGACAACGCGGCGGCCGATCAGCCCCTTGGCCGTCGCCAGCGCGCAATTCGGCGCGTCGCGGACGCATGTGACGAGCCAAGCGGTCGGTCGGCCCGGGCGCGCGGCGTCGCGCGCGTCGATCTGGAAAGTGAGGCCGCCAGCCGTCACGCCAAAGAATACCACCATCGGCGGCGCGGCGTCGGCCCATGCGGCGGCGTGAGTCAGGGCGAAGACGGCCCCGATTGCGGCGAGGCGACGCATGCGGCTTCTCCCGATGTGGCGCTCCGGTTTGCGTCACTGTGCGCCGATCGTTAGGACATTGTCCATGAGCGAGGCGGACGCGTTGTTGATCTCGATGGCGATCGAGGGTCCGGTCGCCTTCGCGATCGTCGCACTCGCGCGCTGGCCGAGCCGCGGCGCGCTGCACGCCGGCCTGGCGTCGATGGTCGCGACCGCCGTCACCCACCCGCAGATGTGGGCGCTGGCGATCTGGTCCTACGGCCGCTTTCCCTACTGGCCGGCGATCCTGACGATCGAGGCCCTGGTCGTCGTCGTCGAGGCGGCGCTGATCGCCTGGATGGCGCGGCTGACGATCGGGCGCGCCGGGATCGTCTCGCTCGTCGCCAATTCGGCGTCATTCCTCGCCGGGCTGTGGCTCATAACCTGAGCGTCGGCCGCCCGAGACGTTCGACGCGCGCGCCTGCGGCAGGAGGGCGCGCCTTTCCTCGCCGCCAAATCGTCGTGCGAAAAAGTCGATGAAGCTGCGCAGCTTCGGCGCGACCTGGCGGCGGCTGACATAGACGGCGTGCAAAGGAATGTCGGGCGGCGCCGGATTGATTCTGAGGACCTTCAGGCGTCCCGAGGCGATGTCGTCGGCGACGATCCAGTCGGGCAGAACCGCGACGCCGATGCCGGCCAGCACGGCCTGGTAGGTCAAGGCCGAGTTGTCCGAGCGCATCGCGGTTCGCGCGGTGGCGGCGCGCATGTGCGCGAGCTTTTCCGGGCTGAGGTAGCTCGGAACGATGAGATCGAGTCCGGCGAGCCGCGTTGCGTCGGCTGCGACGCCCACGCGCGCCAGATAGTCGGGCGACGCCACGGCGTGAAACGGCACGACGCACAGGAGCCGCGCAAACAGCGTCGGCGCGGGATCCAGGCTGGCGCGCAACGCCAGGTCGAGGCCCTCCGTGACCAGATCGACCTTTCGATTCTCCAGCCGGAGGTCGACGATCACCTCGGGAAACGCGTCGCGATAGTCGGCGAGCGCCTGGGCGAAGCGGGGATTGGCGCACCAATCCGGGGCGGTTAGCTTCAGTCGACCGCGCGGCGTGGCGGCGTCCCGTTGGATCGCCGCGTCGGCGGCGTCGAGGATGTCGAGCGCCTGCCGGCATTGCGCGTAATAGAGTTCGCCGGCCTCGGTCGGGCTGAGGTGGCGGCTCGAACGATTGAGCAGACGCGCGCCGGCCCGGCTTTCGAGCTGCGCGAGGTGTTTGCTCGCCATCGGCGCCGATAGGCCGAGGCGCTCGGCGGCGCGGGAAAAGCTGCCGGTTTCAACGATCTCGCGGAAGACCCTGAGGCCGGTGAGACGGTCCATCGTGCTTTCTCATGGAGAAAGTTAGCGTTGCAATTGTAGACGTCGCTTTCCTAATGGGGAAGTTCTAGATTCCTGCGCCAGCCTCGACGCGCGTCGCCTCGAACCCGCCCGCGTCGGCGCCTTCGCTTCCCAACCCGGGGATCCACAATGACCAGCGCAATTTTGTCGAAACCGCGCGGCGCTAAGATCGCCGTGTGGATTCTCCGCGTCCTCGTCGCAGCCGTGTTTCTGTTTGCAGCCTTCATGAAGCTGTCCGGCCAGCCGATGATGGTTGAGGAATTCGCCACGGTCGGCCTCGGCCAATGGTTCCGCGATTTCACCGGCGTTCTCGAAGTCGTCGGCGCGGTCGCGACGCTCGTCCCGGCGGTCTCGCCGCTCGGCGCCGTGTTGCTGCTGGCGGTCGACGCCGGGGCTTTCGTCGCCCAGGTCGCTGTGATCCACATGGACTGGGTCCACACGATCGTGATCGGCGCGGTCATCGCGGCCCTGATCTACCTGCAGCGCGACGCGCTGAGGGCCCGCCTCGGCCTCTGAGGCGCAAGCTCTCTTTCTTTCGTCTTCCTCTGGATGCTACGGTCCGCACGCCTGATGGCGGCGGGCCGTTCCTTTCTGTCGATGGTTCGGCGCCCTTTGTAGACGCGGTCGCTGATCGCGTCGGCTTCGAGCCATCCACCGCCATGCGCGGCGCTTTGCGCCGGGCGCGGCCAGCGGCAGCGCCTACAAAGCGCGACGCGCCGACGCAGCAAAACCGGTTGCCGCTTGGCGCCGACGCTCTTATGTTGCGCCGCTTTCAAAATCCGGCCCGCGACTTAAGGGAAATCTGCTCATGGCCTTCCTCGCCGACGTCCTCTCCCGCGTGAAGCCCTCCGCCACGATGGTGGTGACGCAGAAGGCGCGCGACCTCAAAGCCAAGGGCAAGGCGGTGATCTCGCTGTCGGTCGGCGAGCCGGATTTCGACACGCCCGACAACGTCAAGAACGCCGCCATCGACGCGATCCGCCGCGGCGAGACCAAGTATCCGCCGGTGCTCGGCATCCCGCCGCTGCGCGAGGCGATCGCGGCGAAGTTCAAGCGCGAGAACGGGCTCGACTACAAGGCCTCCGACACGATCGTCGGCACCGGCGGCAAGCAGATTCTCTACAACGCCTTCCTGTGCACGCTGAACCGCGGCGACGAGGTGATCATCCCGGCCCCCTATTGGGTGAGCTATCCGGAGATGGTGGCGATCAACTATGGCGATCCCGTCTTCGTGCCGACCCGGCTCGAGAACGGGTTCAAGATCATGCCGGAAGACCTCGAGCGCGCGATCACGCCGCGCACCAAGTGGGTGGTGCTCAACTCGCCGTCGAACCCGACCGGCGCCGCCTATACGCGCGCCGAGCTGAAGGCGCTGACCGATGTGCTGATGCGCCACCCTCACGTCTGGGTGCTGACCGACGACATGTACGAGCACCTCGTCTACGGCGACTTCACGTTCACCACGCCGGTTCAAGTCGAGCCGGCGCTGAAGGAGCGCGCGCTGACGATGAACGGGGTCTCCAAGGCCTATGCGATGACCGGCTGGCGCATCGGCTACGCCGCCGGCCCGGCCCAGCTCATCAAGGCGATGGACATGGTGCAGGGACAGCAGACCTCGGGCGCCTGCACCATCGCCCAATGGGCGGCGGTCGAGGCGCTGACCGGCCCGCAGGACTTCATTCCCAAGTGCCGCAAGGCGTTTGAGGAGCGGCGCGACCTCGTCGTGTCGATGCTCAACCAGGCGCAGTATCTGAAGTGCCCGAAGCCGGAAGGCGCGTTCTACGTCTACCCCGACTGCTCGGCGGCGATCGGCAAGACGGCGCCGTCGGGCAAGACCATCGCCACCGACGAGGATTTCGTCAGCGAGCTCCTGGAAACCGAAGGCGTCGCCACCGTGCACGGCTCGGCCTTCGGCCAGGGGCCGAACCTGCGCGTCTCCTACGCCGCGTCGCTGAAGAGCCTCGAAGAAGCCTGCCGCAAGATTCAGACGTTTACGGCGTCGCTGCGGTGAGCGGCGCAACTGAAATCTGGCCGCAATCGCTTGTCCTCACCGGGGCGGGCAAGATGGGCGAGGCGCTCTTGCGCGGCTGGCTTGCCGGCGGCCTCGCGCCGGCGCGGGTGACGATCATCGAACCCAAACCGTCGCCGGCGATCGCGGCGCTGGCGGCGGAACGCCGCATCGCCCTCAATCCGCCGCTCGCCGGGCTGGCGGCGCCCGACGTTCTGTTTCTCGCCATCAAGCCGCAGACGCTCGAGGCGGCGGCGCCCGACCTCGCGCCGCTCGCCGGCGGCGAGACGCTGGTGATCTCGATCCTGGCGGGCAAGCGCATCGCCGATCTCGCGGCGCGGCTGCCGCGCGCGCGCGCGCTGGCGCGGGTGATGCCGAACACGCCGGCCGCCGTCGGCCGCGGCGCCTCGGCGGCGTTCGCCAGTCCGGCGACCAGCGCACGCCAGCGCCAATGGGCGCAAAGCCTGATGAGCGCGGTCGGCCAGTTCGATTGGCTCGCCGACGAAGCGCTGATCGACGCGGTGACGGCGATCTCCGGCTCCGGCCCGGCCTATGTCTTCGCGCTGGTCGAAGCGATGGCGGAAGCGGGCGTCAAGCTCGGCCTGCCGGCCGAGCTGGCGATGAAGCTCGCCCGCGCGACCGTCGAAGGCGCCGGCGAACTGCTGCATCGCGAGCCCGCCGTGACGGCGGCCAAGTTGCGCGAGGCCGTCACTTCGCCGGGCGGCACCACCGCTGCGGCGCTGGCGGTGCTGCGCGCGCCCGAGGGCTATCCGGCGCTGCTCGCCAAAGCCGCCGAAGCGGCGCGCGACCGGGCGCGGGAACTGGCGGGGTAGGCGGGGATTCGCCCCTCTCCCCGCAAGCCCTAGCGGATTCACACATCGCAATTCAAAATCGTCTTGGTCCGCTGTGCCCGATCCGGTCTCGGCGTCCATAGCCGGTCGAAAGACGGGCGTTCCTTCGGACGTCCTTTGGCCGCGCCCGCTTCGCGGGTTGCTCCCCCCGGATCAAGTCCGGGG
>Ga0302202_10007942_pt1 | contig 10120 bp, 9 predicted proteins | sample II_Bog_N3_3_FD_194579 | JGI IMG/M metagenome (GOLD analysis project Ga0302202, IMG submission 194579) | Peat permafrost microbial communities from Stordalen Mire near Abisko, Sweden - II_Bog_N3_3 | ecosystem: Environmental > Terrestrial > Soil > Wetlands > Peat | place: Sweden: Abisko, Stordalen... | reverse complement strand
CAGCGGCACCAGAAGAAGCGGCGCTAGAGCGTCGATCAGTTCGTTTTCCGCGATCATCCCGGGCACTTGCCTGAAGGGGATCGACGCCGACGGGGCGCGATGATCTCTTGCCTCCGCAGGCGCTTGCCGCGCCGTGGAGGTCGCGATGGTGCGTTGGTTTCCGAGCGTCACTTTGAGCAAGCGCGAGCAGTTCCTGATTGGGCGCATGACTCGGACGGGCAAGCTGTTCGCGTTTCTGCGCCAGCACCGCCATGAGCTGTTCGACGATGCCTTCCAGGTCGAGCTGGAGGGGATGTACCGCACGTCCGGCGAGGGCAAGGAGCCAGTTGCGCCAGCGCTGCTCGCGATGGTGCTCCTGCTCCAGGCGTACTCGGGCGAGTCGGACGCCCAGGCCGTGGAGCTGGCGATCGTCGACGCTCGCTGGCAGATGGTGCTCGGCGTGCTCGGCGACGACGAGGCGCCGTTCTCGCAGGGCGCACTGCCGGCGTTCCGCCAGCGCCTCATCGCCCACGACATGGACCGTCGTCTGCTCGAACGCACCATCGAACTTGCACGCAAGAGCGGCGGGTTCGACTGGAAGAAGCTCCCCAAAGACCTCCGCGTCGCCGTCGACTCGCGACCGCTCGAAGGCGCCGGCCGCGTCGAGGACACGTTCAACTTGCTCGCCCACGCTGCCCGCAACGTCCTGGTGTGCGCGGCACGCTTGGCGGACATAACGCCGGAGGAGGCCGCGCAGATCGCCGGTTCGCCCCTGCTCGTGGGGGCGAGCATCAAGGCGCAGCTCGACGTCGAATGGAGCGACCCGGCGCAGAAGGCGTCGGCCATCGGCACTCTGGTGGAACAGCTCGATCGACTGGAGCGCTGGATCGCTCGCGAGTTCGGCGACGATGCCGGCGAGCCTCCGCTGGCCAAGCCTTTGGCCACACTCCGGCAACTTCGCGAGCAGGATCTCGAGCCGGAGCCGCCCGACAACAAGCCTCGCATTCGAAAAGGCACGGCCGAAGATCGGCGCGTCTCCGTCGAGGACAAAGACATGCGCCACGGCCGCAAGAGTAAGTCGAAGCGCTTCAACGGATACAAGGGCCACATCGCCTGCGATCTCGACACGACTCTGATCCTCGCGTGCGGGATCACGCCTGCGAACCGCCCAGAAGCGGAGGCCGTCCCGGCACTCAAGGCAGACATCGCTCTCGCCTCCGACCGCGCCATCGGCCAGCTCTCCATCGACCGTGGCTACATCAACAGCCCCCTCGCCACGGAGGTCTTCGCGTGCGGCGGCGAAGTGCTCTGCAAGCCCTGGGTCTCGCGCAACGGGACGCTCTTCCGCAAGAGCGACTTCGCGATCAACATGCGCTCGCGCACGATCACTTGCCCGGCCGGTCAGACGGAATCCTTCGTGCCGGACTCTCTCGTCGAGTTCAATCCCGCGGCGTGCGCCGCCTGCCCACTGCGCGCGAAGTGCACCTCGGCCGCTCCGGGCTCCGGGCGAACCGTCGCCATCGCGCACGACGAGCAGTTGCAGCATCGCCTCCGAAAACTCGTGGCCTCGCCCACAGGGCGAGAACGCCTACGCGAGCGTGTGAAGGTCGAGCACGCGCTCGCCCACCTCTCTCGCAAGCAAGGCCGCCGCGCACGGTACCTCGGCGTCCGAAAGAACCTCTTCGATCTCCGCCGCCATGCCGCCGTCGTCAACCTGGAGGCCATCCACCGCCACCTGTGCGCGGCGTAGTTCCCCGGGGAATCGAACTGTTCGGTGCTCTAGCGGCCTCCGTCGAGCCCCCCGGCGTCGATCACGGCCCCCGCGTCCGCCGACACCGAGGGCGCGATCACGTAGCCGCCCGGCGTCGTCAGCTCGTGCGGAGCGCAGGCGCCGAGCGTTGCGGCGACCACGAGCGCGGCCCCCACGAGCTTCGACGCGAGACGCATGTGACGAACATACGCGACCCGAGGAGAGGCGCGTTTACACTTCTTTGCGCACGGTCTTCGCGCTTCGGCGTGGCGCCCGTGCCATGTTGCTGGACAGCCCCCCATGCGCGCCCTTCTCATCGACGACGACCGCGAGCTCGCGCGCTTGCTCACCGAGTACCTCACGCCGCACGGCGTGGAGCTCGAGGCGGTCGAGACGGGCGCGCTCGGCATCGAGCGGCTCGAGGCGCGCGCGTTCGACGTCGTGCTCCTCGATGTGATGCTCCCCGGCGCCGACGGCTTCGAGATCTGTCGTCGCATCCGGCGCAAGCACGACGTCCCCATCGTCATGCTCACGGCGCGCGGTGACGACACCGACCGCATCGTGGGGCTCGAGCTCGGCGCCGACGACTACGTCCCCAAGCCCTTCAATCCGCGCGAGCTCTTGGCCCGCGTCCGCGCCGTCATGCGACGCGCGCGACCGGGGGCCGTGAACGAGCGGCTCACCGTCGGGGCGCTCGACATCGACGTGCAGGGGCATCGGGTCACCGTCGAGGGGAAGGAGGTGCAGCTCACGTCGTTCGAGCTGCGCCTCCTCGTCGTGCTCGCGCGGCGCGCCGGCGAGACCGTCCCGCGCGAGGATCTCGCCAGCGCGCTCAAGGTGCCGGGCGGCTACGACCCGAGCGTCGACCGCTCGCTCGACGTCCACGTGAGCCACCTGCGCCACAAGCTCGGCGACGACGTGCGCGAGGCGAAGATGATCCGCACCGTGCGCGGCGTCGGCTACGTGCTCGTGAGGCCTGCGTGAGGTGGCACGACCACCGCGGACGTCACCACGGTCCCCCTCACGGTTGGCGGCCGCGATGGGGCGCCCGCCCGCGCCTGCGCCGCCTGCAGACGCGCCTGTTCGTCTGGTTCCTGGCGGCGATCCTCGCGGCCGTCGGCGCGAGCATGGTGGCTCTCTGGGCGATGCGCACCGGCGAGGAGGCCCCTTCGACGGCGAGCATCGCCACGCGTGCGATCACGAACCGGGTCGCGCGTGACTGGGACGATCCCGAGGCGTGCGACCGTTACGTCGCGCGCGTGCACGAGCTCATCGGGCTCGACGTGCGCCTCCGTCGCGACGTGGAGCACCTGCCCCACAGGATGGCGATGCGGAACGGCGTCGTGACGTTCGACGCGCATGGCCTCGGGTTCCTTCCGGTCATTCGCGACGGCGAGCTCGTGGGAGCGGTGGAGATCGACTCGGGGATGGTCACGGCTCCGCACTGGAACGGCGTCGTGGCGCTGGCGGCGGCCATGCTCGTGCTCGCGATGGCCGCGCGCTTCGTGGCGCGGAGGCTCGCGTGGCCGCTGGAGGACGTCGCCGATGCGGCGGAGCGCTTCGGCGGGGGAGACCTCACGGCGCGCACGCAGCTCGGAGGGCGGAGGCGCTGGGTCGCGCAGGAGGTCCGCGGGGTGGCGCAGGCGTTCGACGGGATGGCCGAGCGGATCGAGCGCGTCGTGCGCGATCAGCGCGAGCTGCTCGGCGCGATCAGCCACGAGCTCCGTTCGCCGCTCGGCCGCGCGCGCGTCGCGCTCGAGATCGCGCGCGAGCGCGGAGGGGAGGGGACGCACGCTTCGCTCGACGACATCGAGCACCAGCTCACCGACGTCGACGCCATCCTGGGCGACCTGCTCGCCGCCGCGCGCGCCGGGCTGTCCGACGTGAAGCCCGTCCCGACCGCCATCGCCCCCTGGCTCCGCGCCCGCATCGCCTCCGAGCCGCCGCGCCCGACCATCGAGCTCACCTGCGAGGTTTCCGACGAGCTCACCGCCCCGATCGACGCCGCCCTCCTCAACCGGGCTCTCCACAACGTCCTCGCGAATGCGCGCGTCCACGGCCATCCCGACGGCGAACCCATCGACGTCCGCCTCGAGGCGAGCGACACCCGCATCACGCTCGTCACGCGCGATCGCGGCCCGGGGTTCCCGCCCGATCTTCTTTCGCGGGCGTTCGAGCCGTTCGTCAAAGGAGACGTCGCCCGCACCCCCGGCACCGGCTACGGCCTCGGCCTCTCGCTCGTGCGTCGCATCGCGGAGGCACACGGCGGCTCGGCTTTCGCGCGCAACGCCGAGGGGGGCGGTGCCGAGGTCGGCATCGAGCTCCCGCGAGGTGGCTGACGCGGACTCCCCGCGCTCGGAAATCGTCTAAGCTCTCCGGCGCGCATGGATTTCGAGCTCGGCATCGTCTGCGCATGCTGTGATCGCTACGCCCCGATGGGGACCGCCACCTGCGTCGAGTGCGGGAACGTCCTCGCGATCTTCACGCACGGCGCCCCGGTGGAGCCCGCGCCCCACCCTCCGTCGGCCCCCATCCCCATTCTCAAGCTTCCGCAGGCGGAGCACCCGCAGCCCGTGCGGCACGCCATCCCGTCGGTCCCCCCGTCGTCGAGGCTCGCCGCCCCCCCGCGCCCCGCCCCGCACGCCCCCGCGCCGGCCCCCCCCGCCTCGGCGGACAGCACGCAGCGCATGGCGCCGATCCTCCACGCACCGATCGCCGAGGCCTCGGAGCCCGCTGCCGCGGTCGCGTACTCCGACCACGCCCCCCCCTCTTCGCTCCTTGGTCACCAGCAGCTCGTCCCCCGCCGCGGGGGCGGCCTGGGCAACGTTCGGACCGCGCTCGCAACGGGCCCCGAAACGGCGGTATCTTCCCAATCCTCGGTACCTCCGCTTCTCGCTGCGGCCTCGCCGCCGCCGACCGCCGAATCCGACGCGCCCCCCGATCTCAAGTCACTCGCTGCCGCCGCCGATCTCACGCTGGAGGAGCTCATGGAACAAGCCCGACACTTCGTATGCCGCTCCTGCTCGACGCCGGTGCCCATCGGCCACAAGTTCTGCGGGCGTTGCGGTGCGGCCATTCCGCCGGAGATCCTCGGCGCGCGCACGCAGTTCTTCGGGCAGCTGCAGGCCCCGGGCAAGGCCAAGCTCATTCTGATCCGCGGCGAGGGGGTCGAGGGGCTCTCGTACCAGCTCAACGCCGAGCAGCACGTCGTCGGCCGCAACGGGCAGCTCGTCTTCCCGGACGACCCGTTCGTCTCGCCGAAGCACGCGAACCTCTTCTACCGGAACGGCAAGCTCGTCGTGCGCGACGAGGGGTCGTACAACGGCGTCTTCGTCCGGGTGCACGGCACCATCGAGATCCAGCTCGGCGACGAGATCCTCGCCGGCGAGCAGCTCTTCAAGATCGACGCGAACCCGAAGCAGAACGACGGCCCCGCGCCCGACGGCACGTACTTCTACTCGTCGCCCAAGCACCAGACGTTCTTCCGCATCACGCAGATCCTCCAGGGGGGCATCCCGGCGATGGTGGTGTGTGCGCGCGGCCAGAGCCTTCAGATTGGGCGCGAAGGGGCGGACCTCAACTTCCCGGGCGACCTGTACATGAGCGGGTCGCACTGCAAGATCGAGGAAGCGTCGGGGAAGTACGCGCTCACCGATCTGAACAGCCGCAACGGGACGTACATCCGCCTGCGCTCCGAGCGCGAGCTCGCGCACGGGGACTACATCTTCATCGGCCGGAAGCTGCTGCGCGTCGAGATCACGGCGGCGTAGCGGGCGCGCCCTTCCGCTCGGACACTCGTCCCCCGCGAGCCCTCACCCCCAGCCCCTCTCCCATAAAGGGAGAGGGGTAGCCAGACGCGCAGACTCCCCTCTCCCCTTGTGGGAGAGGGGCTGGGGGTGAGGGTTCGCGGTGCGGTGGTCCTACTTCGGATAGTTCGTCGGCATCCGCGACGGCGGCGGCACCGAGCGCGGTGTGCCGTCGGTCGAGACCGTGTCGTACAGGGCGTCGAGCATCCGCAGGTGCTCGCCGTCGGCGCGGGCGAACGAGTCGGCGAACATCATCGCCTTGGCCGCCTCGAACAGACTGACGGGGAGCGCTCCGACGAGCGCTGTCTGGAGCTTCGTCATCGTCGTCTGCGCGACCGTGCGGTGCACCGCAAAGATGTCCGACGGAATGGGCCCCGCCTGCGCGACGATGCGAACGTTCCCCAGCTTCAGCCCATGCGACCCGGTGTACGCCGTGCGCCCGATCTGCACCTCGTCGCTCACGACGTTGAAGCACGTCGCGCCGACGTCGACCGCGCCGCTGGCGATCGCGCGGACGACCTCGTTGTGGCTCCTGAGGAACAGATCCTCGGCGAACGCGCTCACGAGGCTCACCCCCTGCTGTCGCAGCGCGGCGCGGATCACCACGTACCCCGACGCGCTCTCGCGATCGACCCACCCCGCGCGGAGCCCTTTCAGATCGGCCACCGTGTGGATGGCGCTCTCCTCGCGCGCGATGAGCCCCGTCATGTAGCTCGTCGCCCCGTGGCGCACCGCGACCGCGACCGGCGTGATCGCTCCCGTCTTGACGGCGCGCGCGGCGGCCAGCGGCGGTAGCCACACGAAGTGAACGAGCCCCTGCTCGACGGCGCTCGTCAGCGCGCGGTAGTCCGCCGCGCGGTGAAGCTCGATCTCCGTGCCGAGCACCGCCTGGAGCGCGGCGACGAATGCTTGCATCCGCGCCTCGCCCCCTTCCGCGAAGGGGATCACCCCGAGGCGCGCGCGCGTGAGAAACATGTACGGCCGCTTATCAGCGGGATCGGCGAGAGCGCAATAGATCCGGGGTCAGAGTTTCGATCGTCCGCGGCGTCGAGACGGGCGGAATCGTGGTGCGCCGGTTCTGGGGAGGGTTCGACGAGTGCGAGGGGAAGCCGCTCCGGGGGTGGATGCTCCCGCTGGAAACGCTCGCGTTCCAGGCGATCCCGTCCGGCGGAATCGGCAGCGGTACCGGAGCCACGGGCTTCTTCGAGACATGGCTGACCTCTTGCCGCTTCGAGGCCGCCACTTTCTCCTGGAGCTCCGCTACGCACTCGAGCATGGCTTGCCGCTGAGGCACCGTCGGCGAATAGGTCGCCCAGTTGGCGATGACGCGCGCATAGGTCGTCGCCTTTCCGCGCAGCTCGCGGATGTGCGGTGTCGCGGCCATCTCCTGCAACTCTCGGACAAGCTCGGCGATTGCCTTCTCGAGCTCAGCCGGTCGCAACAAGGACTCCACACGATGAAGCTTAGGGGCGGAATTCCCATGCGCGAGCCACTTTGCCCCTGGCTGCCCTTCTTTCCTCGCACCTTGCCCCAGACGAGACACCAACGGCGCCCCACGGGTCTGCTGTTTTCAGCCGCGATCTGGCCCCAATGTGTCGGTCGGTAGGGGGAACTACCGAGCTCAGCGCTTCATCCGCACCGAGGGCACCTTGGCCGGCTCGCGGGCGAACAGGCCCATCGCCCGGCGCGCGACCGACCCGAGCGTCGTGAGCACCGCGGTCGGGACGGCCTCGATGAGCGCCTCCAGATCCACCGGTCCTTCGAACGCGGGGAGCAGGTCGTTGAACAGGATGCCGAAGCGATCGTACTTCCGCCCCAGGCTCGTGACCCGCTCGCGGAGGGAGGCGGCCTCGGGCCCCTTGGCGTTCCCCAGGAGCTCGAGCGTGCGCGCGCAGAGCTGCTGCTTGTCGACGACCACGCGGCGCAGCCGGGTGAGGTACGCGCCGATGATCACGTCGGGGTACTTCCCGCGGAGCGAGAACGTGTCGTAGCGCTCGCCGCTGGTGCGGTGCTTCTGGACGATGCCCGCCTGCTCGAGGCCGCGCAGGTTCGCGAAGATGTTGCTCTTCGAGCGCCCGAGCTCGACCGAGAGCGCGTCCATCGACTGCGGCTCGTCCGACAGGTACAGCGCGGCGACGACCTGCCCGCCGAGGCGCGTGATCCCCGGGAAGCTCGCGGCGATCTCCGCGCCGACCCCTTCGAGCAGCGCTTTGCGCGCGACTGCGACCGGATCTTCGGACTTGGTAGGGCGGGCGCGTGTCATCCGGTAGCAGGGGGAGGGAGGGCGGGAGCCCACGGAACGGCTAACACAGCCGTGCCCGCACGCAAGCGCAGGAGCCACGCCGGCGCGGCCTGGCGCTTTACCCGGTCTGCGGCGCGTGGTTCTTAGGGAGCCGTGAGCACCGAACGCCCCCCGAACCGCCTCGCGCGCGAAGCCAGCCCGTACCTCCAGCAGCACGCACGCAACCCCGTGGACTGGTTTCCGTGGGGGGAGGAGGCGCTGGCGAAGGCGAAGCGCGAGGACAAGCCGATCCTTCTGTCGATCGGCTACTCCGCCTGCCACTGGTGCCACGTGATGGAGAAGGAGTCGTTCGAGGACGACGCCACGGCGAAGGCGATGAACGACGGCTTCGTGTCCATCAAGGTCGATCGCGAGGAGCGCCCCGACCTCGATCAAATCTATCAGCTCGTCGTGCAGCTGATGGGGCGGAGCGGCGGTTGGCCGCTCACTGTGTTCCTCACGCCCGAGCAGAAGCCGTTCTTCGGGGGGACGTATTTCCCGCCGGTCGAGAAGTACGGGATGCCGAGCTTCACGAAGATCCTTGGCGCGGTGCGGGAGGCCTTCCACGCGACGCGCGGCGAGATCGACGCGCAAGCCGACGAGCTCACGAAGGCCATCGCCAGCGTGGGCGAGCGCGAGACGAGCGGGCGCGCGGGGTACCGGCTGGCGCCGGACCTGATCGCGAAGGCGTCGGACAGGCTCGCCGCGCGCTTCGACGACGAGCACGGCGGGTTCGGGCAGCGCCCCAAGTTCCCGAGCACGACGGCGCTCGACGTGATGCTCCGTCGCGGTGCGCTGGACCACGACGGGCGCTCGCTCTCGCGCGTGCAGCTCGCCGTCGACCACATGCGCGCCGGCGGCGTCTACGACCAGCTCGGCGGGGGCTTCCACCGCTACTCGACGGACGAAGCGTGGCTGGTGCCGCACTTCGAGAAGATGCTCTACGATAACGCGCTGCTCCTGCGGCTCTACGTCGATGCCTGGCGCGTCACGCGGGAAGAGCGCTCCGCCCGCACGGCGCGTGAGATCGCAGCCTATGTCGCGCGCGAGATGACCGCGACCGACGGGGGCTTCTTCGCGACGCAGGACGCCGACAGCGAGGGTGAAGAGGGGAAGTTCTTCGTCTGGGACGCGAGCGAGATCCGCCAGGCGCTGGCCGGCGATGACGAAGCCTCGGATCTCGCGGTGGCCCGATGGGGGGTGACCGACGACGGAAACTTCGAGCACACGGGCAAGACGGTCCTGCACGGCGCCAAGACGGCATCGGAGCTGGCCGTGCGCTTCGGGATCGCGCCTTCGCGCGTCGAGGCGGCGCTCGAGCGGGCGCGCGTGAAGCTGTTCGACGCGCGCGAGAAGCGCGTGAAGCCGTTCCGCGACGAGAAGGTGCTGGCGAGCTGGAACGGGCTGATGATGGGCGCGCTCGCCGACGCGGGGGGGGCGCTGGGCGACGCGACGATGATCGCGTGGGCCGCGCGCGCCTTCGCGTTCGTGGAGTCGCGGCTGCTGGAGAAGCGCGGCGGCGAGCTGCGCGTGAAGCGGCTCGCGCTCGGCGGCGTGGCGAAGGGGGACGGGTTCCTCGACGACTACGCGTTCGTGGCCGACGCCGCGCTCGACCTCTTCGAAGCGACGGGTGACACGCACTACGTCGCGGTCGCGCGCGCGCTCGGCGACACCATCGAGTCGCGCTTCTGGGAGGACACGGAGCGCGCCTTCTACTTCTCGCCGAACGACGGCGAGGCGCTCATCCACCGCACCAAAGATCCGTTCGACCACGCCGTTCCGAGCGGGACGTCGATCGCATGCAAGGTGCTGCTCCGCCTCGGCGCCGTCGTGGATGCCAAGTACGCCACGCACGCGACCGCACAGCTCGAACGCCTCGCGGCCGCGGCCGTCGAGAACCCCTTCGGCTTCGGGCAGACGATCGGCGTGCTCGATCGGCTCGTGCGCGGAAGTGTCGACGTCGTGATCGCAGGGGGACGCGACGACGCGCGGGCCGTCGCGCTCGCGGCCGAAGCGTTCCGGACGTACCTGCCCAACCGGAACATCGTGTGGCTCTCGAACACCGACGCGCGCGCAGCGTGCGCCGCGATCGCCGACGGGAAGGACGCGGGCGCCGACGGATCACCTCGGGCGTACGTGTGCCGCGGGCGCACGTGCTCGCTGCCGGTGGCGAGCGTGGAAGAGCTGGCGAAGCTGCTGGCCTAGGGTGGCTCGTTGGCCGAGAACTAGGCCCTAACCACGCCGCAGGCCGGGACCGAGCGCGCTGGCGGCGGCCAGCCTCCCCCACCCACGCCGCCAGCGCGC
>Ga0302202_10007938_pt1 | contig 10124 bp, 13 predicted proteins | sample II_Bog_N3_3_FD_194579 | JGI IMG/M metagenome (GOLD analysis project Ga0302202, IMG submission 194579) | Peat permafrost microbial communities from Stordalen Mire near Abisko, Sweden - II_Bog_N3_3 | ecosystem: Environmental > Terrestrial > Soil > Wetlands > Peat | place: Sweden: Abisko... | reverse complement strand
CCCCCCCCCCCCCCCCCCCCCCCCCCCCCCCCCCCCCCCCCCCCCCCCCCCCCCCCCCCCCCCCCCCCCCCCCCCAACTCGGTGGTATAAACCTGGTACACCCCTGACAAATTGCGCTCGGCACGTCCTCGGCGAGTTATGCCTGCGGGTTTGGAAATCGTCATCACAGTCCCGATTGTGCGACTTCGGACCCAATAAATCGGCAAAGACGTTGAGGAGGTGGGACGAACGTTCAATGTCCGCTCGGGCTTAGGAAGTAATACGCTAGTCATTCCATCTGATGCGGGCTAGCGCGCTGCTAAGCGCCGGGCTGGAAGAAGTCGCTTAGGCCGGCGCGTTGAGCATGGGCGGCCATGGTGGACTGGATCTCCAGAGCGAGCTCGAGGGCGTTGCGGCCCTGGCGGGCTGTGACGCGGGGCTCGCGGCGGGTGCGGACGGATTCAAGGAAGGACTCGATTTCAAGGCGCAATGGTTCGCCGGGTGTGACTTCGAGTTTGGAGAACTTGAGGCCGGGCTGTCCTTCGCTGGGGTTTATGAACTGTGCGAGAACCGCTGGATCAATCTTGGCCATGGCGGCAAACTGGGCGATCATGGCCGGATCGACTTTGCTGAGGTCGATGGCGCCGGATGCGATGCCCGCGGCAATGTCTGGCGGGATAAGCGAGGACACTTGTGGCGGCAGCGAGGCGAGCATATCCGCCGGCGACCGGCTGGGTGCGCCCTCGTCTACGTGGATGACGAGTACGTCTCGACGGGCGTAGTCGATGGAGACGTACTGGCGGGGCTCGAAAAAGCGGAGCTTGCGGACGCGCTCGGTGGAGACGCGGGAAGCGGTGAAGTTGGCGACGCAGCCGGATTCGAGTTCGACGCGCGCGTTGGCGATATCGACCTTGGGGGACAGGATGGGCAGGCCGACGGCGCGGACTTCGCGAACCGGCGAATTGCCGAAGGTGAGCACGATGTCGAGATCGTGGATCATGAGGTCGAGGACGACGTCGACGTCGAGCGAGCGGGGGGTGAAGATGGAAAGCCGGTGGGCCTCAAAGAACATGGGGCGGCGCAGTTTGGGCTGGACGGCGAGCACGGCGGGGTTGAAGCGCTCGAGGTGGCCGGGCTGCAGAATGCGGCTGCCTTTGGCGGCTCTCCGGATGAGGTCGTCAGCTTCGGCAAGTGTCGCGACCAGCGGCTTTTCGACGAGAAGGTCGAGGCCCGCGTCTAGAAGTGCCGCGGCTACGGCATGATGATGAATTGTGGGAACCGCGACGGTGGCCGCATGTAGGCCAAGATCGGCGCTGAGCAGTTCATCGACCGTCGAAAAAACGGGAATGGAGAATTTGGCGGCGGCCTCGGCGGCGCGGACGGAATCCGGCTCGACGGCGGCGATCAGGGCTACCCCGAGACCCGCATCCTCAAGCTCACGGTAGACACGGAGGTGATTGCGGCCAAATGCGCCGTACCCGGCAACGGCAACGCGGAGGGTGGGATCGCCTGCGATCTTGCTTCTCCTGGCTGGAAAAGATTGGCTTCCGTTCACTTTCCTTCGACTGCCTTGAGGCAGCGGCTGTAGAGGGTGAGCAATTGCGCCACCTGTTCTTCGGTTTTGGGTGAGCCGGCGCCGCTAAAGCCGGTGGCGGGGGCAACGGTTCGGCCTACGCCGGCCGAGGCGGCTACAAACTTGAGCAGATCGAGAGCGATATCTTCATTGCGGCGGGCACCAAGGCCGGCACTGGTAAGAGCGTCCATGCGGAAAAGTCTCCAATGGGGATGCTACCAGAAACGGGCCAGCGTCCGGTTGGCTGGGGTGACATCGCCGGCTGCGTTGCTCTTGCACACGTTTAGTCCCACTCTGTGAGGGTCATTCGAATGAGAGCGCGTTTCCCCATTTCGCGATCACCGGTGACGAGGTAGGCCAGGATTGCTCCCTGAAAGAGCTGGAGCAGTTCTTCGACCGCGGCCGGATCGGGGAGATAGTTCGCCAGCAGGTCAACCCAAAGGCGCTGCTGCTCCGCGTAGAAGACCTTGGCGCGCACCGTGCCGCTCCAGGCCCGCCGCGTTGCGTCCATCACGACGAGGAGGGTTCCGCGGGAAGGGGCTGCGGTGGTCTGGTCCCAGAGCGCGGTGATGACAGTCTGGAGAGAGCTTCCGGGGGAAAAGATCTCGGCCCGGAAGGTAGCGCGCAATTGCTCTTCCAGTAGAGCGAAGGCGCCTTCTTCGAGATTTTCGCGGCTGCCAAAGTAGTGAATGAGCATGCGCTTGCTGACTCCGACCTTTGCGGCAAGTTGGTCGAAGCTGAGATCGAGCGAGCCCGCTTCCACGAAGGCAGCGAGACAGCGAGCGGTCAGTTCGTCAATCTCCGACTTCGGCTTTCGCTGCATGTTGCCTCCATTTGTACCATATGGTACAAATAAACGTGTACCGCTTGGTACGCATTCTAACTGCTCAAGGAGGCCCGGGTGAAGACACAGGATATCGCGCTGTTTTTAGTGTTTGGCATTGTCTTTTGGGTCGCGGGAACGATCTGGTATGAAATGCGGGGACCGCTGGTGTTTGAGACGACCGGCGTGCGCTATTGGACCAACTTTGTGCTGACTCCGCTGGTGACTGCGGGGGTGTGCATTCTGATGCTGCGCTGGCGGCATGTTCCCAATGCTGAATGGGCATCCGCGGCGCTGCTGATCGCGATACCGGGGATGATTGGAGAAGCGGTGCTGCTTTCGCGTTTCGGTGAGCTGATGCCGAAGATGCAGGCGGCTTCCGCGGGAAAGTATGGCGGATTTCTGTTTGCTACGTATGCGGTGGTGCTGGGCATTGCGGAGATGGTTTCGATAAGGGGCTAGGTTTGCGGGAGGACCAAAAGATGTTGCAATGGTGTTTTCCCTCCTGGCCTGCTACGCTTTTCGTATGCAGATCACCGTCGAAATTCCGGATGAGTTGGCAGCTAAGGTTCAGGCTCGCGGTCTGACGCCGGAGAGTTATGTTCGGGGGCTGATTGAGGAGGCTGTCCGAAGCGCTCCCCTGCCGCTCCCCCCGGCCAATCCCAAAATGGATATGAAGGAGTTTTTGAGCAAGATGGCTGAGTTTTCGGAGAAGATTCCCCAACTCCCCGACGAAGCCTTCACGCGAGAGAGCTTTTATCAGGATCACGACTAGCTGTGCCGGCGCAGAAGTATTTGATCGACACGAATGTTCTCTTAAGAATCTTCCGGGTACACGATCCCCAGCATCAACTAACCAGAGCATCGCTCGATGAATTGGGGAGTCGCGGCACAAGATCCTGCTTCTCGCTGCAAAACATTGCCGAGTTATGGAATGTCTGCACACGCCCGGAAGCCCGGAACGGCTATGGCCTCACCATCGCCGATACCAGTAAATGCGTTGAATATATTGAAAACACGATGACGTTTCTGCCTGACAACCGACAGGTCTTTTCGATTTGGCGGAAGTTGGTGGTTGACTATGGCGTGCGCGGGGTTCAAGTACACGATGCGCGTCTTGTCGCAATCATGCTGGCTTATGGCCTTACCAAAATCCTGACAATGAATCAGCAGGACTTTCTTCGTTATCCCAGCATCAAGGCAGTTCATCCGAGTCAAGTGCAGCCCTCCTCGCGATAGTCTGAACGAATGAGGGTTGCTTACATTGGGATGGGCGGAAACCTGGCTAGTTGGGCGGGGACGCCGGAGGCTACGCTGGCGGCGGCGGCGGTTCGGCTCGGGAGGCTGGGGCGGGTTGTGCGGCGGTCGTCGCTCTACTCGACGGAGCCGGTGGGTTTTGCCGAGCAGCCGCGCTTCGTGAACGCCGTGGTGGCGCTGGAGACGGAGTTGGAACCGCTCGCGCTGCTGGAGGGACTGCTGGGGATTGAGCAGGAGTTTGGACGGGATCGGACGGCGGGAATTGCCGATGGTCCGCGAACACTGGACCTGGACATTCTGTTGCTGGGCGACTTGAGGATTTGCGAGGCCGGGTTGGAGATTCCCCATGCCCGTTTAAACCAACGGGCGTTTGTACTCGTCCCTCTGAATGAGATTGCACCGAGGGACCTTGATGCCGGCTCTGGAAAGACCGTGTCACAATTGCTGGATACTTTGCATCCAAATCTTGGGGGCACGACGGATGCGGTGGTTCGACTTGAAAGTGATTGTTGGCGCACTGGCGCTGACCGGGGGGATGTTTGCCCCGGCGATGGCCAGCGCCCAGACTCCGGCGATGGTGATGTTGACGGTTGAGGATGGGAACGCGGGAGCTTTGCAGGGAGCGGCGGTGAGCGACCTGGCGGGGGCCGTGCTGGGGCACACGGATGCGAATGGAAGAGTCACTGTACAGTGCGCTACGCCTTGTGGGTTGCGTGTTTCCGCGGCGGGATTTTCCGATAAAACGCTGCAAGTTACGGGCGCGACAACGATCCGGCTGGAGCCCGCTGCAGTTGCAGAACAAGTGACCGTGACGGCTTACCGCACACCGCTGGGATCGCTGGAGAGTCCGGCAAGCACGCGCGAACTTTCGCAGACCGCATTGAACAGTTCGGCGGCAGTGACGCTGGATGGGAAGATGCGGCAGTTGCCGGGTGTGGAGCTCTACCGGAGGTCGAGTTCGCTGGTGGCAAATCCATCGTCGCAGGGGCTGAGCTTGCGCGCGCTGGGATCGACGGCGGCAAGCCGAACGCTGATAACCGAGGATGATGTTCCGCTCAACGATCCGTTTGCCGGTTGGATCCATTGGCAGGAGCAGCCGGAGTTGACGATTGAGCGGATCGAGTTGGTGCGCGGAGGCGCGAGCGACTTATATGGGTCGAGCGCGATTGGCGGCGTGGTGAACGTGGTTCCGGTGCGACCGAAGAACGACTTTGCCGAGTTGAAGAGCAGCAACGGTGGCGAAGGCACGTATGACGAAAGTGCATTGCTGGAGACAAAGCGCGGGCCGTGGGGATTGCTTGTCGGCGGAGGGGCACTGGGGACCGATGGGTACATACAGGAAGCGGCTTATCAGCGCGGACCGGTGGATTTGCCGAGCGATGTGCATAGCCAGAACGGGCTGGTGCTTGCGGAACACGATAGCGGGCCGCTGCGGCTTTTTGTGCGCGCCAACGCGATGAACGACGCGCGCAACAATGGAACTCCAGACCAGACCAACGCAACGCGGGTTTGGCGCTACGCGACTGGGAGCGACTGGCAGGGGCCGCAGAACGGTGTGCTGGGGGTGCGGATTTACGGGTCGACTGAACACTACAGACAGGTCTTCTCGAGCATTTCCAGTTCACCGACGATGGCGTTTCCGGATTGCAACTATCGCTGCGGTGAGGCGCCGACACGCTTCTCTCATACGCCGGAGAATGAATTGGGCGCGGTGGCGCACTGGACGCAGACGCTGAGCGCCGGGCTGGTGGTGGTGGCGGGCGCGGATACGCATGACGTGCGAGTGTGGGACCGGGAACAAACCTATGGGGCGACGGCGGCGTTGACTAATCTGCATGATCACCAGCGGGACTCGGCCGGCTACGCGGAAGCTATGTGGGTGCGTGGCGGATGGACGGCGACAGCGTCGGGGCGGCTGGATTGGTTTGAGAACTACGATGGGAACATACTGCAGCTGAGTGGAGGCAATTGGACGCCTGCCGCTGCACAACCTACAGAACTGGACCAGCATGTCTTCGATCCGCGCATGGGATTGTCCCGGAAATTTGCTGATCATTGGGCGGTTTCGGCATCCGGCTTCCGCGCTTTTCGCGCGCCTTCTCCCAATGAGCTTTACCGCACAACGACAGTGGGAGCGCAGGTAACTTCTCCCAATTTCGGTCTTCAGAGTGAACGCGCTACCGGCTGGGAAACGGGGGTGGCTACGGAGAGGCGTTGGGGAACGATTCGCGCCAGTTATTTTTTGACCCAGGTGAATCGGCCCATTGTTGCGGTGACGCAGAAACCGAATCAACTGACGCGCGAAAATCTTGGACAGATTGATAGCAAAGGCATCTCTCTGGATTACGAGCTGGCGCCGGTTCGCTGGCTCGCGGTTGACGGGGGTTACCAGTATGCGCATGCGACGGTGACACATGGCGGGGCGGACGTGGGGAACTGGATTCCAGAGGTGGCGCGCAATTTGGCTACTATGAACGTGCGCGCATTTCGGCCGCGATTCGGGACAGTGAATCTGCAAGGACGACTGAGCGGGCGACAGTACGATGACGACGCGAATGCGAATCTGCTGCATGGATTCTTCCGGATGGATGCTTATGCTTCGCACGAGTTTGGGAAACGGTTTGAGGTTTTCGGTGCGGGGGAGAACCTTTTGAATCGCCAGATTGAGGTGGGCAAGACGCCAACTACGACGCTGGGGATGCCGCGGGTGGGACGAGCGGGGCTGTTGATCCGGTTTGGAAAAGCGGGCGGATAGGATTTGCTTCGACTGCGGGAGTTTGAGATCGCGCCGATTCGAAGCCGGCCTTCCCGATACAGGCCGATAGAATCGTTGAGTGACTCTCGAATTCAAGTTACGCAATCAGACAGAAGCTGGCGGCAGGCGCGCGCAGCTTGTGCTTCCCCATCAGACGGTAGAGACACCGGTGTTCATGCCGGTGGGGACGGCGGGGACGGTGAAGGCTGTTCCGCAAGACGTGCTTGAGACACTGGGCGCGCAGATTATTCTGGGCAATACCTATCACCTTTATCTGCGGCCTGGACATGAAGCTATCCGGCGCATGGGCGGACTGCATCGGTTCATCAGTTGGCCGCGGGCTATGCTGACCGATTCGGGCGGGTTTCAGGTTTTCAGTTTGAGTGCGCTGCGCAAGGTGAGCGACGAAGGAGTGCGGTTCCGGTCGCACCTGGATGGGAGCAGCCACTTCTTCACGCCGGAGCACTCGATGGACGTGCAGATTGCTTTGGGCGCGGACATCGCGATGGCGTTCGACGAGTGCACGGAGTATCCTGCGGAGCGCGGGCGCGCTGAGGAGAGCCTGCGGCTGACGATGGCATGGGCGCGGAGGTCGCTGGATCATTTTCGCGCGCATAGGGAAGAAGTTGTGTGGCATGAGGAGTTGGGTGGAAAGACGCAATCGCTGTTTGGGATAGTGCAGGGCGGGATGTATGGCGACCTGAGGCGCGAGAGTGCGGAGCGGTTGGTGGAGATGGACTTTGACGGTTATGCGATTGGCGGGCTGAGCGTAGGCGAACCGAGGGAAGCAACGCTCGAGATGATTTCAGAAGTGTTGCCGTTGCTGCCGAAAGACAAGCCGCGGTACGTGATGGGCGTTGGGTATCCCGATGAGATTGAGCAGTACGCGCGCATGGGCGTGGACATGATGGATTGCGTGTTGCCGACCCGGGCAGCGCGCCATGGACTGCTGTTTACGAGCGAGGGACGGCTGAACATCAAAGGCAAGAAGTTTGCAGAGGACCAGGGGCCGCCGGACCCCGAGTGCAATTGCATGGTCTGCAGGCGCTACACGCGGGCTTATTTAAGGCACTTGATGCACAGCGGCGAGGCGTTGTCGGGCACGCTGAATTCCATCCATAATCTGGCCTATTATTTGGAGATTATGCAGCGGGTACGGGCATCGCTCGAACCCGCTCCTGAAGTGCCGAGTCAGGCGGGTTCCGCATGAACCTGCGGTATGGCCCTCCGCGCAGTCTCCAGCGCCAACGCCAGTGTAACCGCTGCTGAAGACAATAGGATGACGCCGGCTCCGAGCGCAGTTATGCCCTGGACGTGATCCGCGGGAACAACGATCATTGCGCCGGCCGCCCATAACACCATCGCGGTGCCGGTTGCGTAATGCATGGGGTAGCGGAACAGCCTGGCCAGCGGAAACAGGTGCAGGCCCACAATGCATGCGATCAACGGAACGATGTACGCGTCAAGATGGAGGCGGCCCAGTATCGTCGCCAGCACGAAACACACGACCCATTGAATCGCGTTGATCCAGTGAAACATTTTCATAATTCGTGGATCATCGGGTACGCGCGGCAGGCGCTTTGCCTGACCCAGCAAGTAGACCGCGGCCAGCACAAGGCCGGCGGCGATCAGCGCGAGTCCGGCAAGCGAGATCGCGCTCACTTGTTCGCGCGCGTAAAGGGAGAGGAAAAGCCAAAGGGTGCCGAACCCGGTGAAGATCAAAGCGCCGATAGCGCGGCCTGTCAGTCGATTTGCGGTAACTGCCTGTGTCATTTTCAACCTCCGTGGGGATTCTGTTATGCGTCGATCGCGGCGCCGAGCAATTGCTTCAACGCCTGTACGTATTCCGTAAGAGCCTCGCGGCCGGACTCTGTCATGCGATAGAGAGTCTGCGGCTTGCGCTGAACGAACTTCTTTTCGACTCCGACATAGCCGGCCTCTTCGAGTTTGAGAAGCTGCGCGCCAAGGTTGCCGTCGGTGGAACCGGTCTTGGTGCGAAGCCAGGTAAACTCGGCCTCCTCGACGCTGGAGAGCAACGAGAGCAGGGCCAGGCGCAGCTTCCCGTGGATCACTGGGTTGAGCTCCGGCAGGTCAGGCATGGGATGCCCCTTGCCTGGCGCCGCGGCTCTTATTCTTGCGGGCCTCGGCGATCATGCAATAAATTCCGAAGACGATCTGGCAGAAAAAGATGGCAACGAGAAAAACGATCCCCGCCTGAATTTCTGAAATAAAACAGGATGCCGCGGTTGCCGTCCACCAGACGAGGGCGCAGGCGAATTGCATCTTCCACTTGAGAATGATGCTCGAAGTCGCATTAGCCGAACCGAGCATGGCCCCGATGATCGCCACGGCGATGTGCAGATCTGCTCTGCCGCTGAGTCCGAGCGATAACATGACAATGAACACAGAGATTCCCATGCCGAGCCAGATTGCCATCATGGAGCGGCCCAGGGTGGTCTCGGGATGCCTGCTTGCCTTTCGCGAGGCCAGTCCGAACGTGAGTACACTGGCGGCGATCATGGTAACGGGCCATGCCATCGTGCCATGGCCGAAGGTCGACCACGCAATGGCAATGTAGTACGCTACGCCCCAAAGAACGAAGGTCCAGCCCCAACTCTCGGTAGTGCGCCGGCCTTCGGCAATCATGGATTCAATCAGGCTGAGCCTATCTTTCAGATCTTCTGTTAGTTGATCTGTCATCGCTTATCTCCATTCAAGGGCGTTCAGTATCAATGGCGTTCAGTGACCGTTTTGGGTAGTAGCGAGGCTCGTTGAGCATTTCCGTTCCCATTTCAGGGTCGATGCTGAAGCAGCATCTCAACGCTGTGCTGCGGAGGATTGTTGCCGACTGTAACCTCGGTTACTTCATTCCATTCACCGTTCTTTGTCAGGCGCATGGTGTTTACGACGTGCGCCGGACCAGAATCGAACTGCCACGAGAAGCCTTCTGTCACGACAGAAAGTTCTGTATCAAGGTAGTGGCCATCGTTATACGCGCGAAACCGGTAGGTATGGGAAGTGTCGTCAAAGGAAATCGTAGCCAGCGCGTTGAACATGACCCTGCCGTTGGGGCCGGTGCTCTTGCCCTCGACGAGCATCACCAGACCATCAAGCTTGTACTGGACATCCTCTGACTGCGTGAAATGGAGGGGTTCGCCCGGCCCGCGAATGATGGTGATGGGGCCGGACCATGTGCCGGCAAGAAATGAGAGTTTGTGCATGAATTCACGCTGCACATCGGCGCTGCTGCGAGCAGGTTCTTGTGCGACAAGCGCGAAGCTGAACACGATCAGGAAAGCTGAGGCGATCAGCTTGCTTGAGATCGCATAGTGGCGGCTTAAGACTGGAACTGGAATCTTCATTGACGACCTCCTTTTGTTGCCTGATCACTTCGCCTTTACGCGTACTCCCAGCGGCGGGCGATTCTGCGGGCGACGGCGAAAAGCACGATGCCGATGGCAAGAAGCACAGAGACTTGCTGCCACAGCGCGGTCACCGGCAGATCGCGCCAGAAGACTTTTGTGAAACCATCAATAGCCCATGCATTGATGGTCCACAGGCCGGCTTTTTGCATAGCTTCAGACATGAGATAGCGGGGAAACATGCTGCCACCGATGGCGGACATGGTGAGCACGAGAAGCGTAGAAAGGGCTCCGAGTTGTGCGCGCGTGCGGCAGACGCTGGCCAGCAGGATTCCGAACGCGGCTACTGCGAACGCTGTGCAAAGACCCATGACG
>Ga0302202_10007929_pt1 | contig 10132 bp, 6 predicted proteins | sample II_Bog_N3_3_FD_194579 | JGI IMG/M metagenome (GOLD analysis project Ga0302202, IMG submission 194579) | Peat permafrost microbial communities from Stordalen Mire near Abisko, Sweden - II_Bog_N3_3 | ecosystem: Environmental > Terrestrial > Soil > Wetlands > Peat | place: Sweden: Abisko, Stordalen... | reverse complement strand
GGAGTTCGAAGAATACGCAAGCGCAAAGGTAAGGTGCTGGCGTGAAGTCACTAGCCATCGTGGGTGGCGCCGGCCGCATGGGCCAGGCGCTCGGTGAAGGGCTCTCGGCACTTGACGCGTTCTCGGTTGTGGCGATGGTCGACCAACACGCACCGCGCGAACTCTTTGGGGCCACTTACTACGCGTCGCTCGCCGACGTCGAGCCCTCGAGGATCGACGTCGTGATCGACTTCTCCTCGCCCGAGGGCGTGACGAACTCGGCGACGTGGTGCGCGACGAACGCGGTGCCGCTCGTGGTCGGAGCGACCGGCCTCGGTGAGGCGGAACGCGCGGCACTCGTGGCGACCGCGAGCACCGTGGGCGTTATCGTCGCGTCGAACTTCTCGGTTGGCGCAGTGCTCTCCGAGCGATTCGCCGCGATGGCCGCGCCATACTTCGAGCGCGTCGAGATCGTCGAACTCCACCACGACCGTAAGGTTGACGCGCCCTCGGGTACTTCTATCGCGACCGCGACCGCCATCGCCGAGGCTCGACGTCACGGAGGGCTGGCGGCGCTCGAGGACCCCACGATGCGCCACACCATCGACGGGGCCCGGGGGGCGAACGCCGCCGAGGGCATCAAGATCCACTCGGTGCGCCTGCCCGGTCTGGTCGCGCACCAAGAGATCCTCTTCGGCTCGGCGGGCGAGGGTCTCACGATCCGCCACGACTCGTTCGATCGACAGAGTTTCGTCCACGGCGTGGCGTTGGCGGCGAGCGCGATTGCCGCAACGCCCGGTCTCCTCGACGGCATCGCTTCGCTCATTGCGTAGGTTGCTCGTCGCGGGAGCGACTCGTCGCGAAGTGGTGCTGGTAACTTCGAATCATGAGTGAGCCCCGTTTCGGACGCGTCCTGACGGCGATGGTCACGCCGTTTTCCCGCGACGGATCGATCGACTTCGACGTCGCGGCGCAGCTCGCGCGTTTCCTCGTCGACGAAGGCAGCGAAGGACTGGTCGTCGGCGGCTCGACCGGCGAAGGTTCCTCACTCAGTGACGACGAAAAACTCAGCCTCTTCGCCTGCGTGGCCGAAGCGGTCACCGTGCCGGTGCTCGCGGGCTCGACGTTCGCGAACACTCAACAGTCCGTGGCACTGACGGCCCAGGTAAAAGGCACCGGCGCCGCGGGAGTCCTCGCGACGACCCCGGCGTACGCGCGACCGAACCAGGCCGGCATCGCCGCCCACCTCGGCGCGATCGCCGAGAGTACGCCCTTGGCGGTCATGCTCTACGACATCCCCGTTCGCACCGGTCGCAAGATCGCCTCGGCGACGTTGGTTGACTTGGTCCGCACGCACCAGAACATCGTGGCCGTCAAGGACGCCTCGGGGGACCTTGTCGCGGCCGGACACTCGAAATCGGTGTTGGGTGACGAGCTCGATCTCTACAGCGGCGACGACGCGATGGTGCTGCCCTTCATGGGGGTCGGTGCCGTTGGATTGGTGTCGGTGGCGGCGCACTGGGCCGGACCCGAAGTGGCGGGTATCGTGCACGCGGCGCGTGAGAGCAACTGGGAAGAGGCGCGGCGGCTCAATGAAGTCGCGGCCGCCAGTTTCGCCTTTGAGAGCACCGAGGCGTACCCCAATCCCATGCCCGCCAAGGCGGCGCTGCGCGCGCTGGGTCTCAACGTGGGGGAGTGTCGACTGCCCCACGGGCCCTCCGACCCCGAGCTCGACGCCGCGGCGGCCGAGATCGTGGCGTCGTTAAAGACCGCCCGTGCCTGAGTCGATTCGCGTCACCTTCTTAGGTGGGCTCGGCGAGATTGGCCGCAACTGTCTCGCGATCGAACAAGACGGACGCATCGTGGTGGTGGACGCCGGACTCATGTTCCCCGAGCCGACGATGTACGGCGTCGATCTGATCCTGCCGGACTTTCGGTGGCTGATCGAACGCAAGGACCGCGTGGACGCGATCGTGCTCACCCACGGTCACGAGGACCACACGGGTTCGCTTCGTTACCTCGTCAAGGACGTCAACGTCCCCATCTACGGCTCGGCGCTCACGCTCGGTTTCGCGCGCCACCGTCTCACCGAGGCCAAAGTCGCCAAGGACCTCACCTTCATCGAGGTCACCGACGGCGAACGGCGCCGCATCGGACCATTCGAGGTGGAGTTCATCCCGGTCACCCACTCGGTGCCCTCGGCCTACGCGCTGGCCTTCCACACCAAGGTGGGGATCGTCGTGCACTCGGGCGACTTCAAGCTCGACCTCACACCTATAGACGGGCGCCGCACCGACATCAACCGCTTGGCCGCCCTCGGCGACGAGGGCGTCGCTTTGTTGCTGGCGGACTCGACCAACGCCGAGGAACCGGGATTCACACCCTCGGAGTCGAGCGTCGGGGCGGCGCTGCGGCGTCTCTTCTTAGAGCGGCCCGAGCGACGCATGGTGGTCGCGTGTTTCGCCAGTCACATCCACCGCATCCAACAGATCGCCGACGTCGCGCACGAGACCAAACGCAAGATCGCCTTCATGGGTCGCTCGATGGAAGTCAACGTGAAGTTGGCGCGAAAGCTGCATCTCCTGCGCGTGGACAGCGCCGATCTGATCGACGTCGAGAACATCAGTCGCTTCGCGCCGGGCGAGGTATGCGTGATCTGCACCGGCAGTCAGGGCGAACCGCTCGCGGTGCTCTCGAAACTCTCGCGCGGCGACGCCCGCAACTTCAAGGTCGGCCCGGACGACACCGTTATTCTCAGTTCGCACCCGATTCCCGGCAACGAATGGTCCGTTGGACGCGTCATCGACGACCTGCACCGCGAGGCGACCGAAGTCATCGACTCGGGCCAAGAGCACGTCCACGCCTCGGGTCACGCGCGCCAAGGCGAACTGCGCACGTTTCAGCAGTTGCTGCGACCCCAGAACTTCGTCCCGGTCCACGGTGAGTATCGCCACATGGTGCATCACGCCGAACTCGCCGTGTCGATGGGCCTCAGTCCCAAGCACGTGTTGATCTGTGAGGACGGCGACCAGATCGAGGTGGCTGAGAAGGGGATCCGCCGCGCGGGCAAGGTTCCGGCCGGCTTTCACTACATCGACGGCAGTTCGAGTGACTTGGACGAACGTCCCTTGGAAGAGCGGCGCATGCTCGCCGAGTACGGCGTGATCCTGATTTCGGCCGGCGTGGACAAGGAGACCGCGACCATCGCCCAAGCCGTCGCCGTGTCCGCGAGGGGTTGGTTCGAAGGAGCGAGTGACGCGGAGCTGCTCGTGAACTTGAAGGCCGCCGTGCGCACCGCGCTCCAAGAAGCTCTCGCCGACGGCAACCTCGACCCCGACTCGCTCTCGAAGGTGGTCCAGCGAGCCGCCGGTCGATTGCTCGGCCAGCGCTACCGGCGCCAGCCCGTCATCTTGCCGGCGGTCGTCGTTCTCTAGGACTCCTTGACCGGCTCACCGTGGTCGGCGTTGCTGAGTCCTTCACGCCAGAACGCCTTGTGGCTGATCTGTTCGGGCGCGAGTCCGCGGTCGAGCAGCGCCGACTGGATGACGCGCGCGACGTGGAACTCCCCAAAGACGTAGGCGTGTCCGAGGTCCGGTGGGAGCGCGAAGGCCGCCAGGCCACTCAGCAGTCCCGCGGGGTCGCTCAGTGCGCGACCTTGACGGTCGACGAAGATGCCCGTCACCCCGAGGCCCTCGTCGAAGGTCGCCGAGAGCGCGTCGTCGGGGGCGTCGATCTCGACGATGAAGATCGCCCGGCCGGGCACTTCGATGCTCTGGGCCAAACGGTAGAACGAGGCGAAGCCACTCGCGTCGCCGACGAAGAGGTGCCAGTCGGCGACGGGGTCTAAGAGGATCTTCCCGCGCGGTCCGATCACGTCGATCCCGTCCCCGGGCGCGACTGATCGGACCCACGTGCTGCCCGGCCCGACGTGGTCGACGGTCAGCCACAAGGTGAAGGAGTCTGTCGCCGCGTCGACGTCGCGCACGCTGTAACGACGGCGCACGAAGCGGCCACTCTCGTCCTCGAAGCGCAACATGACGTCGCTGCCCGGCGCGCCGGTGAGCGCGGTCGCCTGGCCTTGAAGGACGACTTCGTGCACCGAGGTCGACAAGGCGGTCGTGGCGACGACCTCGCAGATCGCCGCGGTCGCGTGGAGGCGCTCGGCTAATTGGAGCGAGGAGGCGTCGGGTTGGTTGGTCACCACACCAGCCTACGAGTAGCGGCCCACCCGAAATCTCGTGGAGTCAGCCCTCCTCGAAGAGTGACACGGTATGGGCGTCGATGGCCGCTTCGATGGCGTCGAGTTGGCTGACGCTCGCGACGACGGCCCGGCGCAAGAGTCGCGGCTCGGCGGTCGCTTGATCGAGGGAGCTGCGCGCGTTCGACACCGCGCGCAACGCGTTGCGACGAAGGGTGTTGCGGCGCATGGGGTCGTCGCTGGGCGCCTCGTGCTCGTAGGTGCGAGCCGCGATGCGAGCGCGCTCGAGTTGTTGGACGGGGCGCAGTGACGGCGCCGTCGACCAGAGCACCACGTCGAGGGTCAACACGATCGCCGCGGCCAAGGCGGTGTCGATGATGCGGGGCACGAAGAGGTACTTCTCGCTGCCGAGGAGACCGAGGAAGACGAAGACAATAGGGGTGAAGGCCATCACCGCCAAGACGTGGCTTCGTCGCGCCGCCCACGGGGTCACCGCCGCCATGAGACAACTGAGCACGATCAGGGAGGGCAACGAGTTCCCGGTCCACGACACGAACGCGGCGATGCCCACGCCCACGACCGTGCCGGCGGTGCGCGCGAGGGCGCGGGTGATGACCGGACCGAGGTCGGGACGCAAGATGAACGCGACACTGAGCGGCAACCAGAATCCGTGCTGGCCGTCCAACGCATCCGCGACGAGGGTGCCCGACGCGACGGCGACGGCGAGGATCATCGCGAAGCGGCCCCGCTCGAGGACGGGCACCCGGCGGTGTGACGAGCGTCGTACGCCAATACGTGGGGCGAGCGCGCGCAGTTTCGTCGCTTCGTTCAACGTGATCGACGCGGTGACCCGCTCGCCGACGCCCTCGACCAGACCAAATAGTGCCGGCAGTTCGGCCAACCTAGCGATCGCCGCGACGCCGCTCTCGCTGCGCAGCGTCACGGCGACCCCGCGCAACGTCGGCGCGACGGCGGCGCCCACGTGGAGCCCCTTGCCTTCTAAGAACGAGACGACTTCGCCGGTACGCAGCGCGACGACCAGGCACTCACGAAGGGCCACCTCCTCCTCGTTGTCGCGGTGGAGCCGTGCGGTGCCCACGACGTCTTGGGCGCTGTCGAGGGTGATGACGGATCTGGCTCGGACGTCGTAGAACGCAGGGGTGCCGAGTGTGTCGACGAGGATCGCGAGCTGATCGAACGCGTTCGCTAAGAAGACTCGCTGGTTCGAGAGTCGACCCCGGCGATCGGTCAGGGCGGCGACGCCGTACACCCAGAGGGCGCCGCCCGTCACGCACAACGTGGCCTGCCACACCTTGCCGGTGAACTCGAGTCCGGCGCCCATGATGGTGCCGATGAGGAGATAGGCGCCCTGGGTCGCTCGGTCCGACGCCTCGACGAATCCCGCGACGAGGGCCACGGTGGCGAAGAGCACCAGGACGGACCACTCGGCACCTTCGTGATTCACCACGGTCGCACCAACGGCGACGCCCACCCCGGCCGCCACCGCGACGCCGAGGAGCCGAGGTCCCCGTGCCTCCCACTCGTCCAGGCCGTCCTGGCTGACCGCCCAAAGTGCCCCGATGGCGAAGACGATCGCGTACAGGCGCTGGTTGATGATGACGCCGACGAGTAGTGGCACGCTCAGACAGAACGCGGCGCGAATCGAGAGACGAATTTGCGCTGTACGGACGGAGAGGCGTCGCGGCGTCGAGTTCAAGAACGCACCGACGTGAAGGCGCCGCGCCGAGCGGATCGCCCTCGCGGATGGCGACGCGGCCCGTGGTTCGGTCTCGACCCACGACGTGCCAACACACACTGATTCTAAGACGGGGTGTGTTTCAACGTCGTAAAACGTGCACAGGACTGCAGAAAGCCCGGTTTCGCTGCCGGTCGCTGTCGGGATTGGCCCGGAATTTGAGAGGTTCGTTAGTAAGTTAGGTGGTTGTGGCAACTGCGCGACACCAAAAAAAGCCGGTCAAGAAGACGACCACGCGCGCGAAGGCTGCTGCGGCGGCGTCCGAGCATCCGAACGTGTTTCAGCGACACCAGCGTGACCTCTGGATTCTGGCGCTGGTCGTCGTCGGGCTCTTCGTCACGCTCGCCGAAGCCGGGGCCCTCGGCCCCGTCGGGCACGCCATCTCCAAAGCGCTCTCGGAATTCCTCGGTGTGGGCCGATTCGCGCTGGCCGTCATTTTGCTCGCCTTGGGTGTCGCGCTGGTGTGGGGAAAGATCGAATTCGACCGGGCCCGGGTGGGTTGGGGTGTCGCGCTCGGTTTGGTCGCGATCAGTGGCGTCGGTGATCTCGCGGGAGGCCGTCCGGGCCTGCACGCGACCACCCACGCCCTCGCGCACGCCGGTGGTTGGCTCGGTGTTGGCGCCGGTGGTGACTTAGCCAAGGCGCTGGGCGTCGCGGGCGCACTCGTGGTGTTGCTCGCCTTGTTCATCATTGCCGCCATGGTCACGACCGGCGTCGGGCTGCGCGCGTTGCTCGTCGGCGGAGCCGCGTTCTTTCGCGCAGTGGGTCGCGTCCTTTCGCGCTGGTGGGTCGCTCGGCCGAAGCGCGAGGAGAACGACGAGCCAACCGCCACGATTATTCCGATGCCTGCACGACCGCGACGAATGGTTGACGAGGAGGACGTAGCCGCCGACGAGGAGTACGAAGAGGAAGAGGAAGAGGAGGAGGAAGAGGAGGAGGAAGAGGAGTACGAGGAAGACGACGAGGAAGAGATCGCCGAACTCGACTATGAGGAGGACGACGACGTTCGCGTACCGATTCCCTACGTGGCCCTGCCGAGCAACTGGGAACTCCCGTCAATCTCGCTCCTCCAGCGCACGCGCGATCAGCGCCTCGACCGTGCCCTCACCGACGCGGCGGGTGAGGAGCTCGTCGACGCCTTGGCCGCCCACGGCGTCGAGACGACGCTCATTGGCTATACCGTCGGTCCGACGGTGACCCGCTTCGAGTTAGAGCTCGGGCCGGGTGTGAAGGTCGCCCGGGTGACTTCGCTGAATAAGGACATCGCCTACGCCATGGCCTCGCCGGACGTGCGCATCCTCGCCCCGATCCCCGGTCGCTCCGCGATCGGCGTCGAGGTGCCCAATCGGCAACGCTCCTTGGTGGCGCTCGGCGATCTGCTCGCCTCCGAAGAGTCCATCGCCGCCACCCATCCGCTCGACGTGCCGATCGGCCGTGACATCGCGGGTCGCACCGTGGTCGTGAATCTCGGGGAGATGCCCCACGTGCTGATCTCGGGCGCGACCGGCGCGGGGAAGAGCTCCGCCATCAACTCACTAATCACGGCGTTGGTCATGCGCGACACGCCCGAACAGTTGCGCCTGTTGCTGATCGACCCCAAACGAGTCGAGATGGGTCAGTACAACGATCTGCCGCACCTGCTGGCCCCGGTGGTCGTCGACCCGAAGAAGGCCGCCGGCGCGCTGAATTGGGCGGTGCGCGAGATGGAACGGCGCTACGACCTCTTAGCCGAGAGCGGCGCCCGCGACATCACGAGCTACCAGTTGATGATCGCCCGCGGGGAACTCGTGCCCGAGGCGACCTCGCGCGAACTCGTCGCCGAGGCCTTCGAACGCGCGACGGGCCTGCCCGCGGACGCCGAGAGCGCCCCGGGGCCCGAGGAGTTGCCCTACATCGTCATCGTGGTTGATGAGTTGAACGACTTGATGATGGTCGCGGCGCGCGACGTCGAAGAGTCGGTGGTGCGCATCGCCCAGATGGCCCGCGCCGTGGGCATCCATCTCGTCCTCGCCACGCAGCGCCCGAGCGTCGACGTCATCACCGGCGTGATCAAGGCCAACGTGCCCAGTCGCATGGCCTTCGCGGTCTCCTCGCTCGCCGATAGTCGCGTGATCTTGGACCAAGCCGGGGCCGAACGACTCATCGGCAAGGGCGACATGCTGCTCGTGACCGCGTCGAGCAACATCGCCCGTCGACTGCAGTCCCCGTGGGTCTCCGAAGAAGAAGTGCGTCGAGTCGTCGACGCGTGGCGAGCGCAGGGCGGACGCACCGAGACGGTGGTTGCCTTGGATACGCCCTCGCGCAGCAGTTCCTCGAGCGGTGGATCGGGGGACGACGACGACGAGATCTTGCGAAAGGCCCGCGACCTCGTGATCAGCACGCAGACGGGATCGACGTCGATGTTGCAGCGAAAACTGCGTGTGGGTTTTGCCCGGGCCGGACGCATCATGGATCAACTGGAAGAAGAACACGTGGTCGCGCCCGGCGACGGTTCGAAGTCGCGCAAGGTTCTGGTCTCACGCGAAGAGTACGAACAACAGTCTTCGTTGTAACCAGTGTCTCGATCGCGCTCCCACTCACGTCGCCCGACCCTGCGCGGCCTCTTCACCCGCTTCGTCGCCATTCTCATCGGTGCGTGCATCGCCGCGGCGCTCATCGTGGGGATCCAGGTGCCCTTGTTGCACCCGCGTTCGCTGACCCACGTGACCTTCACGTCCATCGACGTCACCTCGACGTTGCCGCTCGTCTGGCCGACGGTCGGTTCGGCGGCCCTCGACATTCCCTCCCTCGGGGTGCTCGACGGGCACCACGTCGCGGTGGTGCCCGTGGCGAGTCTGACCAAGATGATGACCGCCTACGTGACGTTGCAACACCTGCCACTGGGTCTCGGTCAGACGGGACCGTGTCACGTCGTCACCGAGGCGGACGTCGCGACGTACGAGACGATGTCGGGCATTGACGAATCGAGCGTGGCGGTCGACGAGGGGGAGCAACTCTGCGAACTCGATCTCTTAAACGGGTTGCTCGTCCACTCGGCGGGTAACTACGCCGTGATGCTCGCCGACATGGTCGCGGGTTCGACGAGCGCCTTCGTCGCTGACATGAACGAAGAGGCGTCGACTCTCGGGCTCACGGGAACGACCTACGCCGACGTCACCGGGTACTCGCCGCTGTCGGTCTCCACCGCGCCCGATCAGGCGCGGCTCGCGGCGTTGTTGATGCGTTCGCCCCTGGTGCGCTCGATCGTGATCCAAACGAGCGTCACGTTGCCCTTTGCGGGCACCGTGACGTCCTTTACGCCCGACGTCGGGATCGACAACGTCATCGGTGTCAAGTCCGGTCGGACGCTCCAAGCGGGCGGGTGCGACGTGATGGCCATGACGTTCCATGAGGGCACCAAGACGCACGTGCTCTACGCCGTGGTGCTCGGCCAAGAAGGTGGCGACCTCTTGGGCCCGGCCGGCGAGGCAGCCCTGTCGTTGGCGAACTCGGCGGTGGCGAACCGGTTGCACTACACGATTCCTCGAGACCGAGCGTTGGGCCAGATCACCTGGGGAGCGCGCCACGTCGCCTTTGGCGTCACGAGTTCGCACGAACTGTGGTGGTGGCCCGCGCGGGGTCGACTCAGCGTGCGGCTCCACGTTCGCACCTTTACCTCAGCGATTCGCCGTGACGAGATCGTCGGTACCCTCGACATACGCGGCGCGGTTCGAGCGACGTTCATCCTGCGCGCTCTGGGTCCACTCTCTCCGCCCACGTTGCTCGACCGCCTACGCTGAACTGATGTTTGCGCGCGCTCCGGCAAGTTCGGCCAACCTCGGACCGGGCTTTGACACCCTCGCGGTCGCGCTCTCGCTCTACGTGGACGTGACGTTGGAGCTCGCGGACGAGTTGAGCATCGTGAGCGACGGGTGCGGAGGGGGACGCTTTGATGACGAGCGCCACCTCGGTGTACGAGTCGCCGCGGGCGTGCTCGGCCACAGCAACTTCGCGATGCACGTGACCTCTTCCATTCCCCTCGCGCGCGGGCTCGGCAGCTCCGCGGCCCTCGCGGTAGCGGCCGCCGCTGCGGCCGGTGCGCCCGATCCCTTAGCGATCGCCGCGGCGCTCGATGGTCACGGCGAGAACGCCGCCGCCTCGACGTTGGGGGGTCTGGTGGTCGCGAAGTACTCCCCGGGCGAGGGGGTGCTGGCGCGTCA
>Ga0302202_10007927_pt1 | contig 10133 bp, 8 predicted proteins | sample II_Bog_N3_3_FD_194579 | JGI IMG/M metagenome (GOLD analysis project Ga0302202, IMG submission 194579) | Peat permafrost microbial communities from Stordalen Mire near Abisko, Sweden - II_Bog_N3_3 | ecosystem: Environmental > Terrestrial > Soil > Wetlands > Peat | place: Sweden: Abisko, Stordalen... | reverse complement strand
CCTCGGGCGAGTGGGCCGGGAACCGGACCTGGACCTGGCCCACGCCGGCCTCGGCGTAGGGGCGCAGGTACCCGGCCAGCTGCTCGGGCGACCCCTGGACGGTGCCGGGGGGCAGGTCGTTGCCGGTCGCCGGCGTGCCCAGGTACAGCGGGTAGGCGATGGCGCCGATGTCGAGCGGGGCGCCGGCCCGGTACTCGGCCCGCAGCTCGTGCAGGGTGGCCAGCAGCTCCACGTTGGGTCCCACCGACTGGGGCAGCCAGCCGTCGGCGAACCGGGCCGTGCGCCGCAGGGCCGCCGGCGACGACCCGCCGACCCAGATGGGCGGCCGGGGGGACTGTACCGGACGGGGCCGGAGGCCCACCCCGCTGGCCGGCCAGCGGGGCCCGGGCAGCTCGGGGAACTCGTCGGTCAGCCCGAGCGCCAGGCCGGCGATGGCCTCGTCGGTGGCCGGCCCCCGCTCGTCGAACGCCGGGCCCATGAGGTCGAACTCCTCGGTGACGTGCCCCGCCCCCACGCCGCAGATGATCCGGCCCGACGACAGGACGTCGACGGTGGCGAACTCCTTGGCGGCCCGCAGGGGGTGGCGCAGGGCGGCGACGTAGATGTGGGAGAGCAGACGGATCTCCCGGGTCACCCCGGCCAGCCAGCCCAGGGTGGCGATCGTGTCGTACCAGGTGGTGCTCATGGCGCCGGCCAGGCGGTCGGGGATGAAGGTGTGGTCGCACACGCCCACGTAGAAGAACCCGGCCGCCTCGCAGGCCTGGGCCACCCGGGCGAGCTCGGCCGGGCCGGCCCCGGGCTCCCACGGTTCGACGTAGATGGTGGACTGCGACTGCACCGGCAGCTGCATCCCGAAGGACAGCACGCCGTCCGGCAGCACCGGCACGACGTCGGCGGGCAGGGGGATGGGCGAGTCGGTCACGGGGTGTTCCTCACTTGCTCGGGTCCCCCGCGGGGGACGTGTCGTCCGTCGTGCGCGGCGTCGGCCGCCCGCCGCCGAGGGTCAGTCGGCCGCCAGGGCGTCGGCCAGTGACTCGGCCAGGGCGTCGTCCCCACCGAACTGGGTGGCGAGGACCCGGGCCCGCTTGTAGGCCAGGTGGGCGGGGACCTCCCAGGTGAACCCCATCCCTCCGTGGACCTGGATGCAGGAGCGGCCGTTGGTGACGGCCGCCTCGTCGGCCAGCAGCTTGGCACCGGCGGCGGCCACGTCGGCGTCCCCCACGTCGGCCTGGTCGACGGTGACGGCGGCGGCCTGGACCGCGCACCGGGCCACCTCGGCCCGCACGGCCATGTCGGCACAGAGGTGCTTCACGGCCTGGAACCCGCCGATCGGCCGGCCGAACTGGACCCGGCCCTTGGCGTACTCGACGGCGAGGTCACAGGCCCACTGGGCCATCCCGACCTGGAGCGCCGCCGTCAGCACGGCGCCGTCCCGTCGCCACCACCCGGCCACGTCGGGTCCGGCCACCGGCTCGCCGGCGGGTAGTACGGGGAGCGACCACACCGGGGTGAGCGGGTCCATGGGCCGGGGCAGGTGGGTGGCGTCCAGCGACGCCGGTTCCAGCCGCTCGATGCCGGCATCGGACAGCACCAGCAGCACGTCGAGGTCGGCCAGGTGCTCGACCACCACCGGCAGCGAGGAGGTGCCCACCGCCCCGGGGACCGGCCGCTCGACCAGTCCGACGACGACCGAGCCGTCGTCGGCACCGTCGACGAGTCCGGCGGCCAGGTGGGAGGCGACGAGGGGTCCCGGCACCAGGGCCCGGCCCAGCTCCTCGTAGACCAGGGCGGCTTCGGCCAGGCCGAGGCCCACGCCGCCGGCCTCCTCGGCCAGGCACAGGTGGAAGACGCCGGCCTCGCCCAGCCGGGCCCAGCCGGCGCGGTCGACGACCCGTTCGGTCGACTCGGTGCGCCGGATCTCCTCCAGGGGGAAGGCGCCCTCGCACAGCCGGCGGATGCCGTCGGCCAGCTCCGTCTGGAATTCCGAGACCTCGAAGTCCACCGTCGCCCCTAGCCCTTCCGCCCGGTCGCGGCCTGCGGCTCCTTGGGGAGCCCGAGGATGCGCTCACCCACGATGTTGCGCTGGATCTGCGACGTGCCCGCGGCGATGGTCAGCGAGATCCCCCGCAGCCAGTCCTCGACCATCGTGCCCGCCGGCAGCAGGCCCTCCCCGTCGATCCCCTCGAGGTCGTGGGCGGCCAGGCCGGCGCGGTCCAACAGCGCCAAGGAGAACTCGCCCAGCTTGTGCCGGGTCTCCGAGTAGGCGAGCTTGAAGTAGGTGCCCCCCACTCCGGGGATCCCGGTGCGTGCGGCCTGGGAGACGTTGCGCTTGGTGAGCGCGTACAGGGCGTCGAGCTCGGCCTTCAGGTGCCCGGCCTGGCGGCGCACGCCGGGGTCCGCCCAGGCACCGGTGCGTCGGGCCAGGGCGACGGACGTCGTCAGCAGCTCGATGGCCTCGAGCAGGTCGCCGACGAAGGCCGTCCCGCGCTCGAAGCTGAGGGTGACCATGGTGACCCGCCAGCCGTCGTTCTCGTCGCCCACCCGGTTGGCCACCGGGACCCGGACCTCGTCCAGGAAGAGCTCGGCGAACTCCGTCGACCCGGCGATGGTGTGGAGCGGCCGGATGTCGACGCCGGGGGAGTCCATCGGCAGGATGAGCCACGAGATGCCCCGGTGGCGGCTGTCCTCGGGCCCGGTGCGCACCAGGAGCTCGCAGTAGTCGGCCACCTCGGCGTGGGACGTCCAGATCTTCTGGCCCGAGATCACGTAGTCGTCGCCGTCGCGGACGGCGCGGGTCCGCATGGAGGCGAGGTCGGACCCGGCGTTGGGCTCCGAGAACCCCTGGCACCACACCTCGTCACCGCGGAGGATCGGCGGCAGGAACCGGGCCCGCTGCTCGGGCGTCCCCTCGGCGATGACCGTCGGCCCGGCGTGGAGCAGTCCCACGAAGTTGACGCCGACGTACGGGGCGTGCGCCCGCTCGAGCTCCTCCTTGAAGATGAGTTCCTCGACGGCCGTGCTGCCGCGGCCGCCGCCCTCGACCGGCCAGTCCACCCCGGCGTAGCCGGCGTCGAACAGCAGGCGCTGCCAGTGGGTGTCGTAGGCGCGCCGGCCGGTCCAGTCGTCCGGGGAGGGCTTCGTCGGAAGGCCGGGGAGCGTCGCCTCGAGCCAGGCGCGCAAGTCGTTGCGGAACGCCTGTTCGGCGTCGCTGTAGCGCAGGTCCACGTCGGTCTACTGCCCTGGCGTCACTGGAAGTCGAGGCCGAAGAGCTTGATGGCGTTGCCACGCACGACCTTGTAGCGCTGCACGTCGGTGAGCCCGGCCATCTGCTTCTCGGCGATCTCCCGGGTGCGGGGCCACGTCGAGTCCGAGTGCGGGTAGTCCGACTCGTAGGTGATGTTGTCCTCGCCGATCTCGTCGATCAGCTTCAGGCCGTGGGGGTCGTCGAAGAAGCAGCCGTAGACGTGGTCCTTGAAGTAGCTCGACGGCGGGTTCGGAACCTTGTCGGCCACGCCCCCCCAGCCCCGGTTCTCCTCCCACACCACGTCCATGCGGTGGAGCAGATGGGGGATCCAGCCGATCTGGCCCTCCGAGTAGGCCACCTTCAGGTTGGCGAACCGCTCGAAGAGGCCGGACAGGAGGAAGTCGGTCATCGACAGCTCGGCGTTGATGTGGGTCAGCGAGGAGCCCACGGCGGCCGGGGCGTCGGCCGAGGTGGACGGCATCTTGGAGCTGGAGCCGATGTGCATGTTGACCACCGTGGAGGTCTCGTCGCACGCCGCGAAGAACGGGTCCCAGTAGTTGTCGGGGTCGTGGATCGAGGGGAGGCCGAGGTACGGGGGGATCTCGGAGAAGCACACGGCGCGCACGCCGCGGTCGGCGTTCCGGCGCACCTCGGCGGCGGCCAGGTGGGCGTCCCACAGCGGCACGATGATCAGCGGCACCAGCCGGCCGCCGGTCCCGGCGCACCACTCCTCCACCTGGTAGTCGTTGTAGGCCTCGACGCACAGGAGGGCGAGCTCCTTGTCCTCGGCCTCGGTGAAGGTCTGGCCGCAGAACCGGGGGAAGGTCGGGAAGCACAGCGAGGCCTCGATGTGGTTCACGTCCATGTCCTCCAGCCGCTCCTTCTGGCGGTAGGAGCCCGGGCGCATGTCCTCGTAGGTGACGCCCGTCATGGTGACCTGGTCGCGCGGCACGCCGACGGCGGAATCGACCCGGAGCAGCGGACGCTTCAGGTCCTCGTAGTGCCACCAGTCGACCGGCTTCGTGCCGCCGCCCTCGACGATGGTGAGCTTGCCGCCCACGAAGGTGACGTCCGGCATCGGGGCCCGGACGATGTGCGGGGCGGCGTCCTTGAACTTGGCCGGCATCCGGCTGGTCCAGACGTCTGCGGGCTCGACGATGTGGTCGTCGACGGAGATGATCTTCGGCAGTTCGGCCATGAGGGGGAGTGTATCCCCGGTTCTGACGGAGTGTCAGTTGCCGGCACCGGCACCGGCGTCGGCCGCGGCGTCGCCCATCGGATGGTCGCCCGGGCGGTGATCCCCGGGATCCGGCGGATTCACCCCTTTCGCCCGGGCCGGCCGCTACGTACCATGGGGCGATGCGAGGACCGGTGCGAGTGCTGACGACCTCCCTGGCCGCCGTGGTCGCGATGGCGACGGTGGCGGTGGCCTCGCTGGCCCCGGCCGCACCGGCCGGCGCCGCGCCCACGGGCTCGGCTCTGGTGTCGGAGGCCCTGGTGGCCCCGCACGTCTACGCCGGGGGAGGCGTCGTCGGCTTCGGCGCTCCCGACGTGGGCAACCCGGTGACCACCCCGCTCAGCTCGGTCGTGGTGGCCCAGGTGGCCAACCCGGTGGCCACCTCCTCGGACGAGGGCTACTGGCTGGCCTCGGCCGACGGCGGCGTCTACACGGTGGGGAACGCCGGGTACTACGGCTCGCTGGGGGCGCTCCACCTCCAGGGGCCGATCGTGGCCATGGCGGCGACGCCGGACGGGAAGGGCTACTGGCTGGCCGCCCTCGACGGCGGCGTGTTCGCCTTCGGAGACGCCGCCTTCTACGGGTCGATGGGCGCGGTCGCGCTCAACCAGCCGATCGTGGGGATGGCGTCCACACCCACCGGCAGGGGCTACTGGCTGGTGGCGTCCGACGGCGGCGTGTTCGCCTTCGGCGACGCGGTGTTCCTGGGATCGATGGGGGGCACGCCGCTGGTGTCGCCGGTGACCGACATGGCCCCCACCCACAGCGGGCTCGGGTACTGGCTGGTCGCAGGTGACGGTGGCATCTTCGCCTTCGGCGACGCCGGCTTCTACGGGTCGATGGGCGGCACCCCCCTCAACGACCCGATCGTGGCGATGGCGGCGACGCCGGACGACGGCGGCTACTACTTCGTGGCCAGCGACGGCGGGGTCTTCACCGACGGCGACGCCGTCTACCGGGGCTCCCTCGGCGGGGGACTCGGGGGGGACAGCCATGTCATCCTGCCCGTGGCCGGCATCACCCTGGACCCCGGCGGGTCCGGGTACTGGCTCCTCGACCCCGACGGGTTCAGCTACTCGTTCGCCAACCCCCCGGACCCGTCGCCGACGGCGTCGGCCATCGTGTCGGTGGCGGCCAGCCAGGTCAACGCCGACCCGGACACGGGGTATTTCTGCAACCCGTACGGCCCGTGCGAGGCGTGGTGCGCGCTCTTCGCCACCTGGGTGTGGGGGCGGGCCGGCGTGCCGATCCCGTCGTACGCGTTCACCGGCGACATCTTCACCTGGGCCGCCGCCCACACCGGGGTCCTTCCGCCGACGGCGGCGCCGCTGCCCGGCGACGCCGTCCTCTACGGCACCGGCCCGTGGTCGACGTCCACCTCGGTCCACGTCGGGCTGGTGGCGCAGGTCTGGCCCGACGGCGCGGTGGTCACCGTCGAGGGCGATGCCGGCCCCGCGGCCACCGGCAGCCTGGCCGTGATCATCAACGGGCCCTATCTGCCGAGCCACTCCCTCCAGTACAACGGGGTCTCGATCTACGCGTTTGCCCAGCCCTGAGCCGGGACACGGTGCGATCCGCATCCGCGGCGCCATCGCAGCGGACGCCGGCGCCCTCGGCGCACTGATCGCCGCCGGCGCCCTCGGCCCGACCGACGACGGACCCGACGACCCGTCCCCCTACGTCGACGCACTGGCCGAGCTGGCGGACCGGCCCGGGTGCGAGGTCCTGGTGGCCGAGCTCGACGGCGAGGTGGTGGGGGTGTGTCAGCTCCTCGTCTTCCGGCACCTCCAGCACCGGGGCGGACGGTGCGCCGAGATCGAGTCGGTGCACGTGCGGGCCGACCTGCGGTCCGAGGGGATCGGCGGCCGGCTGCTCGACGCGGCCGTCGAGGCGGCCCGGTCGGCCGGCTGCTACCGGGTGCAGCTGACCTCGAACACGGCCCGGGCCGATGCCCACCGGTTCTACGAGAGGCACGGATTCGCACCCAGCCACGTCGGGTTCAAGAAGCTCCTGGCGCCGTCCGAGTGAGCGCGGGTCCCCGGGGCCCGCGGGACGGTCAGCGTCCGGCCAGCAGCGAGTCGAGCAGGCGGGCCCGGTGGTCGTCCGCCGACCCCCAGGCCTCGGCCAGGGCCCAGGTCCGCTTCAGGAAGAGATGGAGGTCGCACTCCCACGTGTAGCCGATGGCCCCGTGCACCTGCAGGGACACCCGGGCGGCCTCGGTGGCGGCGTCCGACGCGTAGGCCTTGGCCACCGACGCCGCGCGCGACGCGTCCGGGCTCCCCGTGTCGAGCGCCCAGGCGGCGCCGTAGACGACGGGGCGGGCGAACTCGAGGAGGACCTGGGCTCCGGCCAGCAGGTGCTTGACGGCCTGGAAGCTGCCGATGGGCACCCCGAACTGGTGGCGGTCCTTGGCGTAGGCGGCGGTCAGGCTGATCATGGCGTCGGCCAGGCCGAGCAGCTCGGCGCCCGTCACCACCGCGGCCCGGGCGCCGGTCGTGGCCAGGTGGGCCTCGGCCCGGTCCCCCGACACGAGCACGGTGTCCGGCGACGGCGCCCACACCGGTGTGCCCAGGCGGCGCGTGGGATCGAGTGACGGCACCGGGGTGACGGTGACGGAGGACGCGTCGACGCCGTGCAGCTCGCGTCCGTCCGCGCCGTCGGCGACCAGCAGGAGCAGGTCCGCGCCGTCGGCTCCGGCGACGGGGGCGCCCGGCCAGCGCCCGTCGGCCACCGCCACTGCAAGGTCGCCGGCGGCCACACCGTCGAGCCACGGGCCGATCCGGGCGTCGGCGGTGCCGGCGGCGTCCAGGTCGGCCAGCAGCGGCGCGGCGATCCCGGTCGTGGTGGCCAGCGGCTCGGGGAGGGCCACCCGTCCGGCCTCCTCGACCAGGGGGACCAGGTCGACGAGCCCCAGCCCCAGCCCGCCGTGCGGTTCGGGCACGGTCAGGCCGGCCACCCCCAGGTCGGCGAGCGTGGCCCACCGGGGCGACCGGGCCAGCGGCGCGTCGTAGGCGGCCCGGACGGCATCGGTGGTGCACTCCTTGGCCAGGACCTGGCGGACGGCGTCGCGGAACTCGAGCTGCTGCTCGGTGAAGGCGAAGTGCATGTCGGTCGCTCCCCCTCAGGCCCGCGGCAGCCCGAGCATGCGCTCGGCCACCACGTTCCGCTGGATCTCGTTGGTGCCGGCGTAGATGGGCCCGGCCAGGGCGAACAGGTACCCGTCGAGCCACGGCGCGTCGACCCCGTCCCCATGGAGCTCGGCCCCGGGACCGAGCAGGTCGAGGGCGGCCCGGTGGATGGCCAGGTCGGTCTCGGACCAGTGGATCTTGTTGGCGCTGGCCTCGGGTCCGACCGAGCCGCCGTCGAGGACCCGGGTGGCGGTCCACAGGGTGTTGAGGCGGTAGGCCTCGGCGGCCGACCAGGCCCGGGCCACGGCGTCGGCGCTGCGCCGGGCCCGGTCGGGGTCGTGGGCCAGCCGGTCGGCGTACAGGTCCACCAGCCGGTCGGCGGCCCTGCTGTAGCGGGCCGGGCTGCGCAGGCTCAGGCCGCGCTCGGACCCGGCGGTGGCCATGGCCACGTTCCACCCCCGGCCGACGTCACCGAGCACGAGGTCGTCCGGCACCAGGACGTCCTCGAAGAAGAGCTCGGCGAAGCCGGTCTCCCCGTCGATCTGGGGGATGGGCCGGACGGTCACCCCGGGGGTCGCCATGTCGATCAGGAAGTAGGTCAGTCCCCGGTGGCGCTCGGCGTCCGGGTCGGTGCGGAACAGGCCGAAGCACCACTCGGCGAAGGCGCCCCGTGACGCCCAGGTCTTCTGGCCGCTCAGGACCCAGCCGCCCTCGGCGTCCGATCGGCGGGCGCGGCTGCGGATGCCGGCGAGGTCGCTCCCGGCGTCGGGCTCGGACCACCCCTGGCACCAGATCTCCCGGGCGGTGGCCATCGGCGGGAGGAACCGCGACTTCTGGGCCTCGGTGCCGAACTCGAACATGGTCGGGGCCAGGAGGAAGACCCCGTTCTGGCTGACCCGCAGGGGGGCCTGGGCCCGCCAGTACTCCTCCTCGAAGACGAGCCACTCGAGGATCCCCACCCCGCGGCCGCCGTACTCCTGCGGCCACGAGACGACCGACCACCGGTCGGCCGCCAGCTCGGCCTCCCAGGCCCGGTGGGCCTCGAAGCCCTCGGCCGTGTCGAGTGAGGGCAGGGACCGGGGTGCGGGGACGTGGGCCGACAGCCACTCCCGTGCCTCGGCCCGGAAGGCCTCCTGGGCGTCGGTGAAGTGCAGGTCCATGGCTCGGTCCATCGGGTGCGTCCCTCGTTCGGCCCGGGGCGCGGCACGCCCGGCGCGGTCGAGGGGAAATCTGACACACCGCCAGATTTCCGGCAACCGGGGCCCATCGGCCACAATGGCGGCATGCCCAGCGCCGTGATCGTCGATGTCGTCCGCACCCCGGTAGGGAAGAAGAACGGCCGCCTCTCCGGGTGGCACGCCGTGGACCTGGCCGCCCAGCCCCTGATGGCGCTGCTGGCCCGCAACGACCTCGACCCGGCCATGGTCGAGGACGTCATCTACGGGTGCACCATGACCGTGGGTGAGCAGGCCATGAACATCGGGCGCAATGCCGCCCTGGCGGCGGGGTTCCCGGACACCGTCCCGGGCACCACGGTCGATCGCCAGTGTGGATCGGCCCAGCAGGCGGTCCACTTCGCCGCCCAGGCCGTCGCCTCGGGCGCCATGGACATCGTGATCGGCGGTGGGGTCGAGGCGATGAGCCGGGTGCCGATCGGTTCGACCACCGACCACGGGCCGGGTGAGGCCTACGGCCCGACGGTCCACGGCCGGTTCGACTTCATCCACCAGGGCCTCTGCGCCGAGGAGATCGCCCGGCGCTGGGACATCACCCGCGAGGAGATGGACCGCTTCGCGCTGCGCTCCCACGACAACGCCGCCCGGGCCATCGCCGAGGGCCGCTTCGACCGGGAGATCGTGCCGCTGGCCACGCGCCGGGCCCGGGTGGAGGACAAGGTCGCCGTGGCCGGCACCGACGAGGGCGACCCGGCCGACGAGGGACCGCTGACCGTGGACGAGGGGGTGCGGGCCGGCTCCTCCTACGAGAAGCTCGCGTCGCTGCCCCCGTGCTTCGTCGAGGACGGCCTGGTGACCGCGGCCACCTCGTCGCAGATCTCGGACGGCGCGGCGGCGGTGCTGATCATGTCCGAGGAGCGCGCCGGCCAGCTGGGCCTGACGCCCCGTGCCCGGTTCCACACGTTTGCCGTGGCCGCCAACGACCCGGTCATCATGCTGACCGCGCCGATCCCGGCGACGACGCTGGTCCTCGAGAAGGCGAAGCTGTCGCTCGACGACATCGACCTCATCGAGATCAACGAGGCGTTCGCCTCGGTGGTCCTGGCGTGGGAGAAGGAGCACCACCCGGACATGGGTCGGGTCAACGTCAACGGCGGGGCCATCGCCATCGGCCACCCGACCGGTGGCTCGGGGGCCCGCCTCATGGCCACCCTCCTCAACGAGATGGAGCGCACCGGAGCCCGCTACGGGCTCCAGACCATGTGCGAGGGCGGCGGCCAGGCCAACGCCACCATCATCGAGCGCCTGGGCTGACGGCACCCCGCCCCGCCCACCGGGCCCGCCCCGCG
>Ga0302202_10007924_pt1 | contig 10135 bp, 8 predicted proteins | sample II_Bog_N3_3_FD_194579 | JGI IMG/M metagenome (GOLD analysis project Ga0302202, IMG submission 194579) | Peat permafrost microbial communities from Stordalen Mire near Abisko, Sweden - II_Bog_N3_3 | ecosystem: Environmental > Terrestrial > Soil > Wetlands > Peat | place: Sweden: Abisko, Stordalen... | reverse complement strand
CAACACGATTTCACCGACCAGCTTCGCGAGATCGGCTGGTACCACAGCTTCGAGTTGCCCGATGGGACATTAATCAACGGCTACATGAGCCTGGAATGGGAGCGCGAGCGCTGGTCCCGCTTTCCCATCCCAGCCGATCTCACCGGCAAGCGCGTGCTCGATATCGGCGCCTGGGACGGTTGGTTCAGTTTCGAAGCCGAGCGCCGCGGCGCCGCTGTGACATCCGTCGATTGCCAGGAGCAGGCGAACTATCTGTACCTGCACCGCAAGCTCGGGTCCAAGGCCGACTACCGCAACCTCGACCTTTTCGAATTGCCCTGGGTTGACTTGGGCAAGTTCGACATTGTTTTTTGTTTAGGCGTGCTCTATCACTTGCGGCATCCGTTATGGGGCCTGGAGATCCTCTGCGGCCTCTCGACCGAGCTCGTCATCGTCGAAACCTTCGTCACCGATGGCGCCAACTGGCAAGATCACGTGAACGACATTCCGCGCATGGAGTTCTACGAGACCACCGAGCTCAACGGCAATTTCGACAACTGGAACGGCCCGACGGTCGGTTGCGTTCTGGCGATGTGCCGCGCGGCCGGATTCGCGCGGGTGGAACTGATCGCGGCCGATCCCGAGAACGCCGTGGTAGCGTGTTTTCGCAAGTGGCCGCCGGAACCCGCCGAACCGGCCCAGGAGCCGCCGGAACTGCTGGCGGCAATCAATCCAACAACTCAGGGCGTCAACTTCAATTCCAGGCGCGACCACGATATCGACTGCTGGTTCCGCACCAACTCGGCGATTCCATCGAAAGAGGAGTTGCTGCTCGATGTCGGAGAGTTCGGCGCTGCCGCGACACTGGTCGCTCCAGACAGCGGAATCTACTGGGCCAAATTCACCCTCCCTCCCGGCTTGAAAACGGGCTGGAACGATGTGCGGCTGCGCCTCCCCAACAGCCGTTTCAGCGCCGCGCAGCGCATCGCCATCGATATGCCGCGGTCGGCTGAGCGCATTGTGATCGCCGGCGTTCGCGATTCGCTTCACTCGGAAGCCGACTGCGTGAATGTCACCGAAAGCGGTTACCTTTCGTGCTGGGTGAAAGGCCTCCCGGAGAACGCCGACCGGGGTAACCTCCGGCTGTGGCTGGGCGACGCGCGCATGGCCATCACGTTCGCCGGCGAGCCCATCGAAGGGCGCCGGCAAATCAACGCCAAGGCGCCGCAGGATTGCCCGAAAGGCGAGCTGCCCTTGCGCGTGGAATGCGCCGGCGTGATGTCGGAACCGGTGGCCGTGAAAGTGACTTGAGGGCGGATCGGTCAATTCCGGCAAAATCGCCCAAATTATTACCGAAAACAAAGCACTTAACCTCTGTTTTTTGGGAGATTCGCCCAAAATGACCGCTGCTCATCGACCCTGTCCGTGGGACAGATCGTGCCCACGGGCTGGCGTTAAGTTATTGAAAAAACTCAAAACCGGTGCCAAAAAGTGGGCCAATCGTGCCCACGGGGCCTCGCTGAAGCAAAATGAAGTGGTTGGGCCAAACTGCCTGCTTCACAATCTCACTGTGCCACAAGAGGGTGGGCGGGAGGCGCATTCCGAGCGCTGGAATATTGTGTAAGATTATTGGATAAAATAGCTTAGCAAAATTTTGGGAAGTGGTGAATGAAGGCGCCGGCAATCCGGAGCCTCCAACCAAACGAACGGGCGATTTCTTCACTCGTGCGCCGGGCCGTTCGTGGCCTGGCTGAGGCAACCCTCCCGGCTGTAAGCTGGGATTGTGAGGGGATGCGAGTGATGCGTGGCTGGCGGCCCTGCTTGATTTTGTTGCTGGGGGTTTTGATCGTGCTGGCGGCGGGCGCGTGGGACGGCGTGGAAGGCCGCAACAACGCGGCTGTAAACGCGCCTGGTGGAGAGGCTACAATCAGAATCGACTATCCGCAGGATGGATCGATCTTCCCGCCCGATATCCCGCCGCCGGAGTTCCTCTGGCGGGACAGCGCGGAACGTTTCCTCTTTTGGCAGATCGAAATCTCATTCGCCGATCATGCGTGGACGGTTTATGGAGTTTCCCACGGCGAGCACCCCCGCATTGGCAAAATCGATCTGGATTGCGTCGCCAGCACCAACGCACCGCCCACGCTGACGCCCGAAATAGCGGCGGCGCATGCCTGGAGGCCGGACGCGGCGACGTGGCGGACCATCCAGCGGCATTCGGTCGCAAGTGCTGCGACGGTGACCGTCCTCGGCTTTCGTGGCAACGGCGGAGGCCAGCCGGTGTCGCGCGGCAGCATCACCATCCGCACCTCGAAGGATGCGGTGGGCGCGCCGATCTTCTATCGCGACGTGCCGCTGATGCCCTCGGAGCTGGAGAAAGGCGTGATCAAACCGCTGGCCGCGCAGGCCCTGCCGCTGGTCGCCTGGAGAGTTCGCAACGTCGGCGAATCGAGCAGCCGCGTGGTGATGGAGAACCTGCCGGTGTGCGCCAATTGCCATTCGTTTTCGGCGGACGGCAAGACGATGGGAATGGATTTGGACGGGCTACAGGGCAATCGCGGAATGTACTTTCTGGCGCAGGTGGCGCCCGAGATGGCGGTCCGCAAGACAGACGTGATTCAGTGGAGCTCGCCCGAGGGCAAGCTGAAGGGGAACATCCGGATCGGCTTCATGTCGCGGGTTTCGCCGGACGGGCAGTACGTGGCGACCACGGTCAACCCGGCGGCGATGTCGGCATCCACAGGAGCGCCTCCGAGCAACTATTATGTGGCCAATTTCAAGGACTACCGGTTCCTCCAGGTATTCTATCCGACGCGCGGGATTCTGAGCTGGTTCAGCCGCGCGACGGGAGTGCTGCGGCCGCTCCCCGGCGCCGACGATCCGCGATTCGTGCAGATGGGCGGCGTCTGGAGTCCCGACGGCCAGTATCTGGTATTCGCGCGTGCCGCGGCCACCGACCCCAATCCACCGGGTGTGCCGCTGGCTAAATTCGCCAACGATCCGAACGAGCTGCAAATCCAGTACGACCTGTACCGGATTCCGTTTCACAACGGCGCGGGAGGCGTGGCGGAACCGATTGCGGGCGCGTCGCAAAACGGCATGAGCAACACGTTTCCCAAGGTGTCGCCGGACGGGCGATGGATCGTGTTCGTCGAGTGCCGCAACGGGCAGCTCATGCGTCCCGACAGCCAGTTGTATATCGTTCCCGCGGCCGGCGGCGTGGCGCGGCGGATGCGGTGCAATACGGCGCGGATGAATTCGTGGCACAGCTTTTCGCCCAACGGGCGCTGGCTGGTGTTTTCGTCGAAGGCGCGGTCGCCCTACACGCAGATGTATCTCACCCACATCGACGCAGACGGCAACGACAGCCCGGCCATTCTGATCGAGAACACAACCGCGGCCAACCGAGCGGTGAACCTGCCGGAATTTGTGAACATTGCGCCAGATGGGTTGCGGCGGATCGGCGGCCCGGTGATCGACTATTACAAGCTGGTGGACGGCGCAACCTACCTGCAAAAGACGGGGTCGTACCAAGCGTCCGCCGCGAAGTGGAGGCAGGCGCTGGAATTGAACCCCGACGACGAATTCGCGGAGCGCAAGCTGGGAGCGCTGTTGTTGATGATGGGCCACCGGGAAGAATCCGCGGCGCATTTGCGGAAGGCGAACGAGATCGAGCTCCGCGCGGCGCTGGAGACGGATCCCGCGTCCGCGCGGGCGCACAACGATCTCGGCACCCTGCTGGCCGAGACAGGGCGCGTGCAGGAAGCCGTGGCGCAATTCGAGAGAGCGGCCACGCTGAAACCGGATTACGCCGTTGCGCGGACGGGCTTGGGTAGCGCGCTCGCCAAGCTGGGAAAGCTGGACGAGGCGACGGTCGAACTGCACAAGGCGATCGAATCGGACGCGCGGTATGCACCGGCCCACTATGAGCTGGGGCTGGTGCTGAGCCAGCGCGGGGACGTGCAGGGAGCGATGGCCGAATGGCGGAGCGCGATCGAGATCGACCCGAAATACGCGGAAGCACATGACAGCCTGGGCGACGCGCTCGATGCGCAAGGGCGAACGGCGGAGGCTCTGGCACACTGGCGCGCCGCGATCGAGCTCGAACCGAACGACGCGCAGGCGTTGCGCCGGGCGGCGTGGGTGCTGGCGACCTCGCCCGATGCGACCATCCGGAACGGCGACGACGCGCTCCAGTTCGCCGTGCGGGCGGTGGAGCTCTCGGGCGGAAAAGACGCGTGGGTGCTCGACACGCTGGCCGCCGCCTACGCCGAGAAGGGCCAATTCACCGACGCCGCGCTGACCGCGCGTAGGGCGCAGGCGCGCGCCATCGAAGAGAAACAGCCCGCGCTGGCGGACGAAATCAGAAGCAGAATTGCGTTGTATGAGGCGGGAAGGGCGTTTCGGGAGGGGGAAGGAGCGGGCGCGCGGGAGTGAGACGGCGGCTGTTTGAGGTTGATGTCCCACCAGCGGACTTCCGGCCGAGCCCTTGTGCACTTCAGCGAGTCGCGCGTTAGACGTCAGCTTGCCAGTCGCCAACTTTCTTGGAAAGCCAGTTTCCGCTATCCCCACTGTATTGCCCCAGGCATCCAGCTTGTGCATCGTTTGCGCTCTCGCGTGCCATCGCCTACGCTGGATGGAGGCAAGGTGTCCTTGCGCTCACGAGAATCGGATTCAGTCAAAACCGCTGCAGAACTGTTCTCAGCCTCGTTCGAGGGTGACTACGAAGATGAGCAGCCGTGGGACGCGGTTGGTGTGCTTCGCCGACGCAACAGCGACGAAGTATTCCAATTGGCTGCGGCGTACTGTCGGTCTGATATGTCGATTCACCGCGCACGAGCTCTGGATGTTCTGGCTCAACTGGGAGCCGGACGACCCCTCTCGGAGCGACCCCACTTCAGCGAGAGTGTTGCCCTTGCGGTCGCGCGCCTTCGTGACGAGGATCCGCTTGTTGTCCATTCCGCTGCTTGGGCGCTTGCCCACCTGAACGACAGCATAGCGGTTGCAGCCCTGATCGAAATCACGACCCTGACGTCCGGCAGGCGGTAGCTGTTGGAATGGCTAATAGCCAGCGGGCCGAAGCCATCTCCACGCTAATGGAGCTGATGGAAGACGGCAGTGACGAGGTCCGAAACTGGGCGACATTTGAACTGGGAATGGCTTACGTCGATGATAGGTCCCAGCTCGGCACTTTGGATTCAAGTGAAATCCGCGATGCCTTGAGCAAACGGCTGAACGATTCATTCTCCGAGGTGCGTGCGGAGGCGATCTGGGGGCTCGCGAGACGCAGGGATCGAACCGGGCTGCGACTCCTCTTGGAACTTCTGGACGGCGAAGAGCGAGCCAACGGCGACGAGATGACTGCTGCCGAAATCCTTGACCGGGAATACGACGCTCCGGTTGAAGACTTACGGAAGGGCCTGCAAAGTCTGATAGACGCCACCTAGTTCCTGTGAAACGGGGTTACCCGAAACTGGCAATCCACATGCGCGAGAAAGCCGTCATTGCTGACTTGTCCCGTCCGTTGGCCGGGAACACCTGTTCGCGCATGGGCGCCGGGCGTCGGCACGAGTGCCGACGCGGCACGCACGAGTGCGTGCGCCACGTCAGAATAGGCTAGTTATATCCTGACACGCCCTTCAGATCGGCTTTGTCGCAGGCGTAAATCAGAATGTTGGTGTCAAGGGCGATCATGAAGCTCGTCCCGAGACGGTAAAGGCTCACGGGAGAAGAAACTCATCCCCTCGATCCCAGCCATGAACCGCCGCAGGGCCGCAGGCCTTTCTGGGCGATCATCGTCGTCGAGCGCCTCAACGATCAATCGCACACGCTGGGCCTCACGCAGCACCAGTCCCTCGCTGGGCTTGAGAACGCCGTTTGTGTAGACAGCCTCCGTGAACTGAGTCATTCCATCAAGCCCTCTGTCATTAGATTAGCTCGCGCAGCCCGACGCATCAAGTTTCGGCCGCAAGTCCCCTACCGGTCAATGGTTGCCATCATGCGCTGGTTGTAGCGCGGGCCGGACACGGCTTCGGGAGAGAGTGCGTGATCGAGCCGAGCTATATCATCCGGCTCCAGTTTTAGCGACACGGCGGCGGTATTTTCTTCCAGATAGGTTCTACGCTTGGTGCCTGGAATAGGCACGATGTCCTCACCCTTCTGCAATAGCCAAGCTAATGCCACCTGCCCGGGTTTCGCGTTCGTTCGTTCCGCGATTTTCTGAACGGCCGACGCGGCGCGCACGTTGGCATCGTAATTCTCGCCCTGAAAACGGGGGTCGCCGCGGCGAAAATCGCCTTCGGGATATTCTTCCGCGCGTCTGGCCGTCCCGGTGAGGAAGCCGCGGCCTAACGGACTGAACGGCACCAGGCCGATGCCAAGCTCGCGCAGCACGGGGATGATCCGCGGCTCCAGATTGCGCTCCCACAGGGAGTACTCGCTTTGCAGCGCCGTCACGGGGTGGGTTGCATGGGCGCGCCGGATATTCTCTTCACCCGCTTCCGAAAGACCGAAATAGCGCACCTTACCGGCGCGCACGAGGTCCGCGACCGCTCCCGCGACGTCTTCAATCGGGACATGGGGATCGACCCGGTGCTGGTAGAGCAGGTCGATGTGATCCGTTTGCAGGCGCCGCAGCGAACCCTCGACCGCCTCGCGGATATGGCCGGGCCGGCTATCGGTTCCCGCGATTGTGCCGTTCTCGATGCGAAAGCCAAACTTGGTGGCAATCACGGCCCGCTCGCGGCGCCCCTTTAACGCTCGTCCGACGAGCTCTTCATTGAGGAACGGGCCATAGACCTCGGCAGTGTCGAAAAAAACCAGTCCGAGTTCGAGTGCACGGTGGATGGTGGCGATGGACTCGGTGTCGTCCGGCACGCCGTAGGACTGGCTCATTCCCATGCATCCGAGTCCAAGCGCGGACACTCGCAGGCCGCGGCTGCCCAATTTTCGGTGAGGAATCATAATCCTAATTATCGTATGCTCGATGTGCGGATCGGGACTTCGGGCGCGCCTATGGCCGCTCTTCTACGCCCACCTTGCCGGCGAAGCTGCGGTAGGCGTAAACGAAATACGCGGCGGTCAGCAGCATGCCGGGGATGAACCAAACCAGGCCGACGCGCAGGCCATAAGGCGCGGCCGAGGCATTGGCGATGGTCAGCGAGAGCTCGGGATCGCCATTCGAAGGGAGCACGCACGGATACAAGCCGAAGGCCACGCTCACCAGCATCGCAGCGAGAAACAGGGACGAAGCGAGAAAGGCCGCCCGCTCCCGCAACCGATAGTTCATCACCGCCGCGGTGAGCAAGGCCGCGATGGCGACGAACGGGAACACCCAGCCCCACGGCCGCGCGACGAAACTCGCCTGCAAGCGCGGCTGCACGCGAAAACTGGCCACCGTGAGCAGGTTCATCAAAACCAGCACGCCCCACCAGACGCGGCCAGCCACGCGGCGCGCCCGCACTTCGATTTCGCCCGCGGTCTTGAGCGCCACCCAGAGCGCACCGTGCAGCGCCAGCACGGCCAGCACGGTCACGCCGGCCAGCACGGTGTACCAATCCAGAATGCCGGGGGACTGACCCGGCGTCCAATCGGTCCACAGCGGCAGGAAGAATTCGCCCGACGCATCGAGCGGCACGCCGCGCACCACGTTGCCCAGCGCCGCACCGAAGAAGATGGCGAGCAGCGCGCTCGCGATGGCGAAACCGGCGTCCCAGAGCGGGTGCCAGACGGGGCTTTCCACGTGGTTGCGGAACTCAATCGAGACGCCGCGCAGGATCAGCAGCCACAGCACCATCATCAACGGCAGATAGAAGCCGCTGAAACTGGACGCGTAGAGCGCCGGGAAAGCGAAGTAGAGGGTGCCGCCGGCGGCCAGCAGCCACACTTCGTTGCCATCCCACACAGGGCCGATGGTCGAGAACACCACGCAGCGCTCGGCGTCGGTGCGCGCGACGAGAAAGTGTACGATCCCAGCGCCGAAATCGAAACCGTCGAAAATCACGTAGGCCACCAGCATGCAGGCGACCAGCCAGAACCAGATCGTTTCCATAATGACTCCTCAAACCGCGGCCGCGCGCTCGGGCCCCTCTTCGATTTCACGATAGACCAGGAACAGGAACAGGATCGAGAGAATGGTGTAGATCCCCAGAAACCCGATCAGCGTAAACAGCGCGTTGCCGGAGGAAACTTGCGCCGAGACTCCCGCCGGCGTGCGCATCACGCCATAGATGAGCCAAGGCTGGCGCCCCACTTCGGCGGTGATCCAACCGGCGGTGTTGGCGATGTACGGGAATGGCAGCATCATCATGAGCAGCCAGAGCAATGGGCGCGAACGGTAGAGCGCGCCGCGCCAGAGACGGAACGCCGCGATGGCCAGCACGGCGAGAAAGATGGTGCCCAGCCCGACCATGATGTGGTAGCTGTAATAAACCAGTGGCACGCTGTCCGGCCAGTTCTGCGGCGGGAACGAATCGAGTCCTTTCACCTCGGCTTTCCAACTTTGATACGTCAGGAAGCTGAGCGCGCGCGGGACGACGAGCGGATTGTCAAGCCGCCGGCGGTCCATGTCGGGCTGGCCTAGGATGGCGAGCGGCGCGCCCTGTTCGGTGGTGAAGAGGCCTTCCATGGCAGCCAGGGTCACGGGCTGGTGCCAGGCGATGTTGCGGCCCTGCCCGTCGCCGGAGGGAAAGAGCATGAGGACGGTGGCGAGGATGCCGGCAATCACGCCCAGGCGGACGAAGGTGCGGCCGTGCTCCTGGTGGCTGCCGGTGAGCAGATAGAACGCGCCCACCGCGGCCATCGCGACGCCGGCCGTCACCACCGAGCCGGCCATGGTGTGGATGTATTGCCAGCCGAGCCACGGATTCAGCAGCAGGCTCCAGAAGCTGGTGAGGACCATCTCGCCATGGGCGCCGATGGCGTAGCCGGTCGGATGCTGCATCCAGGCATCGGTGGCAACGATGAAGAATCCTGAAAGCCACGAGCCGAGGAACACCAGCAGGGCGGTGAACCAGTGCGCCTTCGGGCCCAGGCGCTTTTCCCCATATAGGAATGCGCCGAGAAAACTCGATTCCAGGAAGAAGGAGAAGACGCCCTCCATGGCCAGCGTCTGGCCGATCACGCCGCCGGCGGATTTGGCGAAGCGCGACCAGTTAGTGCCGAACTGAAACTCCATCGGGATGCCCGTCACCACGCCCATGGCGAAATTGATGGCGAAAATCTTGGCCCAGAACCGGGCGGCGCTCGCGTAGTGCGGGTTGCCGGTGCGGAGCGCCATGGTCTTCAGAATCAGAATCAGCAAAGCGAGCCCCATGGTGAGTTGGGGAAAGAGATAGTGGAAGGTGACGGTGAATGCGAAGTGCAGACGATGAATGGTAAGCGCGTCCATAAGACTCCGGGGCGGGTCCGCGGCCGGCGTGGGCACGCGCGGCGGGACCGCAACCTTCCATGCAGTTTATCTCGCGGCGCGGGACAGCGGGTGTGCGCGAAGATAGTCAGGTAGGGCATGCTTTAGCTTGCCCAATTCAGGATTCACACAAATGCCGGCGGACGAAGAGTACATGCGGGAAGCACTACGGCTGGCGGCGCACGGAGCGTCGCTCGGCGAAGTCCCGGTGGGCGCGGTAGTGGTGGTGGGCGGCGCCATCGCGGGGCGCGGTTGGAATTGCCCGATTGAGCGCCACGACCCGACGGCTCACGCGGAGATCATCGCGTTGCGCGAAGCGGCCGCGGCAGCCGGCAATTACCGATTAGCGGGGGCGACGCTATACTGCACGCTGGAACCGTGTGTAATGTGCGCGGGCGCGCTGGTGGCGGCACGGGTGGAGCGCCTGGTGTTCGGCACGCGCGATCTGCGGTTCGGCGGCGTGCGCAGCAAATTCCGCATCGCCGATTCCGGCACGTTGAACCACACGGTGGAAGTTGTGGAAGGCGTGCTGGCGGTGGAATGCGTGGAACTGCTGCGCGAGTTTTTTGGGGAGCGACGGTAGAGCCTGAATTCCGAAGCTGGACGCCTTGTATCAGGGCACGGCTTGAGCCGTGCCGCCGACAAGGGTACGGACCGGGGACATGGGTGACACTTTAGCCCGAGGACATGGGTGACAGTCCGAAGGGGTGGGATCTGATCGACCTGAAAAGCACGCCAAGCTAGAAGGCG
>Ga0302202_10007923_pt1 | contig 10137 bp, 8 predicted proteins | sample II_Bog_N3_3_FD_194579 | JGI IMG/M metagenome (GOLD analysis project Ga0302202, IMG submission 194579) | Peat permafrost microbial communities from Stordalen Mire near Abisko, Sweden - II_Bog_N3_3 | ecosystem: Environmental > Terrestrial > Soil > Wetlands > Peat | place: Sweden: Abisko, Stordalen... | reverse complement strand
AATGAGCGACAAACCCGAGGGACCAGGGTGGTGGCTGGCTAGCGACGGCACCTGGCATCCTCCCGAACTGCACCCGTCGGTGCGCGAGGACGTCGCCGGTCCCACCAGCGAGAGCGGGCCATCCACGGTGCCTCTGCTGACCGCCCTGCCCCCCGAGGAGATCGCTCCGGCCGCACCTGCGGTACCGACGCTGGTCGTCCCGCAGACGCTGGACACGCCCCTGACCCCAGGCACGGTGCTCCCGTCCCTGGCCGGCCCCGAGGCCACCGTGTCCCTGCCCGAGCCCCGGGCCGTCGCACCACGTCCGGTTCCCTCCCTCCCCCTGACCCAGGGGCGTCCGTCGTGGAGCGCCGAGGCCGATCACCGGCCCGAAGCCGGACCGATGTACCCCGACCTGTTCCAACAGGCCGTCTCGGGATCACGGCTGGCCGACGCCATCACGGTGAACTTCGCCGACGGCGAGCACCGCGAGTCCCTCGACGTCCCCCAGTCGTCGGGTCCGATCGGCGATCCGCAGCTCGTGGCCGCCGGCGCCCGGATGCCGGCCGAAGTGGGCGCCTTCACCGGCGCCTCGGCCAAGAAACGCCGCTGGCGCCTCTGAGATCCGATGTCCCCCGCGCCCGGCCGTCCACCCTCTCGAGTCCAACACCTTCCCCCACCGGTCACCTCTGACGGGGTCTCCGACTGACGTTCCCCACCCCCGGGGGTGCGAGGACCCACCGCTGCACAAGCGCCGGTCCGCTCAGTCGGGGTCCCCGGGGTGATCAGTCACCGGAAGGCAGCTCGAGCAGGTCCCGCCAGTCGTCCAGACGGTCGGCGACCTGCTGGGGCGTGAGTCGCAGCGTCGACTCGGGCACGCAGTCAGCGATGGTCCGCTGCACCTGGTAGTGGTGGGACGCTGCACGGAAGAGCGGCTCCCGGGCCGCCACCAGGTCGACGGGAGCACCCACCAGATACCCCCACAGGGTGAACGCCAGCGTCAGGTCGTGGATCAACGGAGCCCGCCCGTAACTGGCGGCGCGCCGCATGGCCACCGCCGTGCACCCCGAGATGGCGTCCTCGACATGTTCCCCCGGAGCCAGGACCACGCGGTCCTCGAACCGTCGGGCCAGCTTGAGGGCGAAACCCTGGTCGGGCCCGGGAGTCCCCAGGAACGCACCACTCGGTGCCCGGGTGCCGCGCAGTTCGGACGGACGCGAGGTGGTCCAGATCGACGGGACGTCCAATTGGTAGGCACGGCGGACCTGGTCCGCCTCGACGACGGGGACGAAACTGGGCTGGGTCACGGGGTGCTCCTGGTGGGGACGGTGCTCGATTGGCACATGCAGCGCGCATGCGGGACGCCTGCAGAAGGTGCCATGCGGCGGGCCGGCTGTCCAGTTCAGGCGCCGGCGACGACGGTGTGCAACAGACCGTAGACGACGGAGTCGGACAGGGCCTGCCAGGAGGCGGCGATGATGTTCTCCGACACCCCGATGGTGGTCCAGGTCCGGTCCCCGTCGGTCGAGTCGATGAGCACACGGGTCACCGACCCGGTGCCCTTGGCCGAGTCGAGGACCCGGACCCGGTAGTCGACCAGGTGGACCCCCTCCAGGGCTGGATACCGGGGTCCGATCGCGGCCCGCAGCGCGCCGTCGAGCGCATTGACCGGCCCGTTGCCCTCGGCCGTGGCCACGATCCGCTCGTCACCCACCCGCACCTTGACCGTGGCCTCGGTGGAGAGGTCCTCGCCCTGGTCGGCGATGACCCGGTAGGAATCCAGCTCGAAGAACGGCTGACGCCACCCGGTCGAGTTGCGCAGCAGCAGCTCGAGTGAGCCGTCGGCCACCTCGAAGTGGTAACCCTCGTACTCGAGCTGCTTGAGCGAGTCGAGCACCGAGGTCATGGCGTCCGAGTCCAGCTCCAGACCGAGTTCAGCGGCCTTCATCACCAGGGTGGAACGGCCGGCCATCTCCGACACGACGAAGCGGGTCCCGTTGCCCACCAGATCGGGCGAGATGTGCTCGTAGGCGTCGGATCGCCGGGCGATGGCCGAGGTGTGGAGACCCGCCTTGTGCGCGAACACCGAGGCCCCGACGAAGGGCTGCTGGGGGTTCGGGGCGATGTTGACCAGCTCTGCGATGTGATGGGCGACCGGGGTCAGCAGGGGCAGACGCTCGGCGGGGATGGTGGCCACCCGGAGTTTGAGCGACAGGTCGGGCACCACCGAGGCGAGGTCGGCGTTGCCGGAACGTTCGCCGTACCCGTTCACACAGCCCTGGACATGGGTGGCACCCACCGAGACGCCGGCCAGCGAGTTCGCCACCGCACATCCGCTGTCGTTGTGGAAGTGCACGCCGACCTGGGTCTCGAAGCGACCGAGGACGGTACCGACGATGCGCTCCACCTCGTAGGGCAGGGTGCCGCCGTTGGTGTCGCACAGGACGAGCGTCTCCGCGCCGGCCTCCTCGGCCGCCTGCAGGATCCGGAGGGTGAACTCGGGGTTGGCCCGGTACCCGTCGAAGAAGTGCTCGGCGTCCAGGAAGACCCGCAGGTCGTTGGCCCGCAGGAAGGCGACCGAGTCGGCCACCATGGCCACCGCCTCGTCGAGCGTGGTCCGCAGTGCGTCGACCACGTGCATCTCGGACGACTTGGCCACGATGCACACGGCCTCGGTCTGGGCATCCACCAGGTGACGCAGGGTCTCGTCGTCCTCGGCCCGGACGCCCGCGCGCCTGGTCGAGCCGAAGGCCACCAGTGTGGCCCGCTCGAGATGCAGCTCCTTGGGTGCGCGGGCGAAGAATTCAGCGTCCTTCGGGTTGGCGCCGGGCCAGCCCCCTTCGATGAAGGTGACCCCGAGGTGGTCGAGCTGCTCGGCCACCCGTAGTTTGTCGTCGACCGTGAGCGACAGGCCCTCCTGCTGGGAACCGTCGCGCAGCGTGGTGTCGAACACGTCCACGGCGCTCGGCAGGTCGGGCAGGTCGAAGTCGTGCCCCGCGCCCGTGGCCGGTTCAGCGTGGTCGTGGTCGTGGTCGTGGTCGGAGACCGCGTGCGAGCCGGCCCGCCGACCACTGGCGTGGGCCTCCTGCCCGGGTGTCAGGGGGTGGCTGTGGGCCGGACCGCCTCCATGCCTGTGGGTGTGCCCGTGGCCATGGGAGTGGCCGGTGCCACCCCGTTTGGCCGCGGCATAGGACTCGTCATTGAGCGTGGGGCCGTCACTCGACATAGTCGAGCCAGTCCTTGTACTGGTCCACCTCACCGCGCACGGTCCCGAAGTACACCTGCTGGATCTGCTGGGTGACCGGGCCGGGCTTGCCGGCCCCGACGGTGCGGTCGTCGACGGCACGGATCGGGACCACCTCGGCGGCCGTGCCGGTCAGGAACGCCTCGTCGGCCGTGTAGAGGTCGGTGCGGATGAGCTGCTGGTAGTGGACCTCGTGACCGAGGTCACGGGCGATCTGCTCCACCGACTTCTGGGTGATGCCCTCCAGTGCGCCGGAGTCCGAGCTGGGCGGGGTCAGGAGGCGGCCGTCGCGCACCACGAAGATGTTCTCGCCCGTGCACTCGCTGACGTTGCCGTCGGGGGCGAGCAGGATCGCCTCGTCGTAGCCGGCCTTGATCGCCTCGACCTTGGCCAGCGACGAGTTGACGTACATGCCGGTGCCCTTGGCGGCGGTGGGCACCGCGTTGGGGTCGTGGCGTCGCCACGAGGAGATCTTCATCGACACGCCGTTGGCCACACCGTCGTCACCCAGGTAGGTCCCCCACGGCCAGCAGGCGATGGAGACGTTGACCGGCGAGGGCATCGGGTTGAGTCCCATTTCGCCGTATCCCAGGTAGACGAGCGGCCGGATGTAGCAGCCGTCCTCCATCCCGTTGACCCGGACCAGCTCCCGGGTGGCATCCACCACCTCGTCGACGCTGAAGGGGATGTCGATCAGGAAGACGGAGGCCGAGACGAACAGCCGCTCGATATGGTCACGCAGCCGGAAGACGGCGACGCCGCGGTCGGTCGGGTAGGCACGGATGCCCTCGAAGACGCCCGAGCCGTAGTGCATGGTGTGGGTGAGCACGTGCACCGTGGCATCGGCCCAGTCGACGAACTCGCCGTCCATCCAGATCTTGTCGGTAGGGGTGATGGGCATGGCTCAGAGCCTTTCTGCGATGGCGTCGCCGATCTCGGTGGTCGAGAGCGACGGGTCGGGGGTGGAGTTGATGAAGGTGGTGACCGCGGCGGTGACCGAAGCCGCTGCCTCGGTCTCTCCAAGGAAGTCGAGCATCAGTGCGGCCGAGCGGATGGCGGCGGCCGGGTTGGCCTTGCCGGTGCCGGCGATGTCGTGGGCGGCCCCGTGCACCGGTTCGAACATCGAGGGACCGGTGCGGTCGGGGTTGAGATTGGCCGAGGCGGCGTAGCCGATGCCCCCGGCTATGGCGCCGGCCAGGTCGGTGATGATGTCGCCGAACAGGTTGTCGGTCACGATCACGTCGTAGCGCGACGGGTTCTCGACCAGGTAGATACAGGTGGCGTCCACGTGGTTGTAGTCCCGACTGACATCGGGATAGTCCGGGGCGACCTCGTCCACGGTGCGCTGCCAGAGGTCACCGGCGAAGGTCAGCACATTGGTCTTGTGGACCAGGGTGAGGTGCTTGCGCTCCCTGGTGGCGGCCAGGGCGAACGCGTAGCGGGCGCACCGCTCGACCCCGTGGCGGGTGTTGACCGAGCCCTGGGTGGCGACCTCGAAGGGGGTGCCCTTGCGGAGGAACCCACCCTCGCCGGCGTAGGCGCCCTCGGTGTTCTCACGGATGACGACGAAGTCGCAGTCGGGTGCAGGAGCCCCGGGGACCCCGGTGAACGGCCGGAGGTTGATGTAGAGGTCCAGGGCGAAGCGCAGCTTCAGCAACATGCCCCGCTCCAGCGTGCCCGGCGGGACCTCGGTCGATCCGACCGCGGCCCCGATGGCACCGAGCAGCACGGCGTCCTGGCCCCGCAGCTCCTCGAGCACGGTATCGGGCAGGACCACACCGGTCCGGATGTAGCGATCGGCGCCCAGGTCGTAGTCGGTGGTGTCGAGGGAGACCCCGGCGGCACGGACCACCTTGAGCGCCTCCGCCGTCACTTCGGGGCCGATGCCGTCGCCACCGATCACGCCGATCTTGTACTTGCTCACGATTCGCTGTCCCTGTCTCTCATGTCGAACTTCTGTCCTGTCGAACTGTCTGTCATTCCGAACCGTCTGTCATTCCGAACCGTCGTTGCTGCCCGTCACCTCTGTCGGCCGGGTCCTGTGGCCACACCGGCGTGCGACCGACTCTCCCACGCAGCCCGGGTGCCTCTGACGATCCCCGTCCCGTCCTCGTTCCGGGAATTGAAAAACCGTCCACCAGGTGGACGGTCAGGAGGCACACACCGGGAAGGGGTGGGTGCCTACTCGATAATGATTACGGAGACGCGCGGCGCCGATTCGCTGTGCTGCATCTCCCCAGTGTCGCCGGTGCGACGGGTGTCGTCAACCCCTGGGCCAGTCACGCACGCTGCCGGGCTGTGGTGGACCATGCAGCACACTCCACGCCAGTGCACCCTCGCGCAGACAACGCGACGCCGGTCCACGGCACTCGACCACCGTCGACGGCACCCCGTCACACCTACCGCCGTCCAGGATCACCATCGGCTGGATCGATCCGGCGAAGGTCTCGGCCACGTCGGACGCCGAGGTTGCGGGCGGGGCCCCGTGGAGGTTGGCGCTGGTGACCGCCAGTGGGCCGAGCAGTTCGCACAGGGCCACCACCACCGGATGGTCGGGGCGACGGACACCCACCGTCTGGCGTGCCGAGGTGGGGCCGCCGAGGTCGACGGTGAAGGTCGGGCGTCTGGGCACCACCAGGGTGAGCGGACCTGGCCAGAAACGGGCCGCCAGTTCGGCCGCCGCCAGGTCGAGCTCGCCCGCCACCTGGGACACCTGCTCGGGCCCGGCGACCAGTACCGGCAACGGGACATCGTCCGGACGCCCCTTCAGCTCGAAGAGTCGGGCCACCGCTTCGGGCTGGGTCGGGTCGGCAGCGAGCCCGTAGACGGTGTCGGTCGGGACCGCCACGATGTGGCCGTCGGCCAACGCCTCGGCGGCCTGGCGCAGCGACCCGGCGTCCCCCGCTGCGAGCACGACCCCGCTCACCGCACCGCCACCAGCATCCGCAGGCGTCCGGCCAGGTCCCGGGCGGTCCCCACCCGTGAGAACCCGGCCCGGCGGGCCGCGTCGACGGCCGCGTAGGCCTGGGCCGGCGCCAGCTCCACGACCAGTGCACCCGAGGGTCGGAGCCACCTGGCCGACCCGGCCACGACGGTCTCGATGTCGGCCATACCGGCGACCCCGGCGCGACCCCGGGGCGCGACGAGTGCGGCGTGCGGCTCCCAGTCGCGGACCTCGGGAGCCAGCGTGGCGTACTCCTCCTCGGACACGTAGGGCGGATTGGACACGATCAGATCCACCCGGCGGGCCAGGTGGGCCGGGAGTGGGTCGAACCACGACCCTTCGACCAGGGTGACCCGTCGGGCGGCGTCGGGGTGCTGCTGAGCCAACGCCGCCAGATTCATCCGGGCCACGTCGAGCGCGTCCACCGACCGGTCGGTAGCCCACACCTCGGGTGCGACTCCGCAACGGCCGCCTTCCCGGGACAAGGACAGGGCGATGGCGCCGGAGCCGGTCCCGAGGTCGACGCAGACCGGTGCGGGGCGCACCGGCCCCTCTCCCGGGGCGGTCCGTTCCGGCGGGACCCGGTCGGCGGCGGTCCGTCCCACCGGGACCCCGTCGGCGGCGGTCCGTTCGCCCACGATCCGGTCCAACTCCGCCAGCGCGACCTCCACCAGCTGCTCGGTCTCCGGTCGCGGGATGAGGACACGACGATCCACCATCAGCTCCAGCGAACGGAATTGCCAGCTACCGAGCACGTACTGGAGTGGCTCCCCCGCTGCCCGTCGGTCGGCCAGGGACGTGGCCGACCGGGCGACCGACGACGGGTCGGTGACGGCGGTCTCGACCTGTTCGACGATCCAGGTCGCCTCGCGGACCGACCCGATCCGCGAGGCCACGTCGGCGATGAGGTCCACCCGTGTGGACGGGGACACGGTGGGAAGCGTCATCGGTGTCGCGTGTTCGGCGGCGGTGCCCATGTCGGCCTCAACCTTCGTCGAGCTGTCGGTAGCGCTTGTCGGCCATCAGCGCGTCGGTCAACTCGTCGAGGTCGCCCATCAGGATCCGGTCCAGCTTGTGCAGGGTCAGCTTGATCCGGTGGTCCGTGACCCGGTTCTCCTTGTAGTTGTAGGTCCGGATCTTCTCGGACCGCCCACCCCCACCCACCTGGCTCCGTCGCTGTTCGGACAGCTCGGCGGACTGACGTTCCTGCTCAGCCTTGAGCAACCGTGACCGCAGCACGATCATGGCCTTGGCCCGATTCTGGATCTGGCTCTTCTCGTCCTGCATCGCCACCACGATCCCGGTCGGGAGGTGGGTGATCCGCACGGCCGAGTCGGTGGTGTTGACCGACTGGCCCCCGGGCCCGGTCGACCGGTAGACGTCGACCTTCAGGTCGTTCGGGTCGATATCGACATCGACCTCTTCGGCTTCGGGCAGGACGGCGACCGCTGCGGACGAGGTGTGGATACGACCCTGGGACTCGGTGACCGGGACCCGCTGGACCCGGTGGGGACCACCCTCGTGTTCGAGCCGGAGCCAGGCATCCTCACCCTTGACCAGGAAGGTGATCTCGTTGAGCCCGTCCCGCTCGGACGGGCTCGAGGACAGCACCTCGGTCTTCCATCCCTTGGACGCGGCATACCGGGAGTACATGTCGTAGAGGTCCTTGGCGAAGAGATTCGCCTCTTCGCCGCCCTCGGCCCCGCGGATCTCCAGGATCACGTTCCGTCCGGCATTCGGGTCCCGTGGAACCAGCAGCAGCCGGAGCTCCTCCTCCAGGCGGGCGATCTCGGACTCGGCCTGGGACACTTCGACCTGGGCCAGCTCGCGCTCGTCGCCGACCGAGTCGGCCACCATGTCCCGGGCAGCCACCAGGTCTTCGTTCGCCGACTCGAGGTTGCGGAAGCACCCGACGACGTCGTCGAGCTCACGATGGCGACGCGATACCTGGCGCAGGCGCGTCGGATCCGACGACAGTCCGGGGTCGTTGAGCTCGGCCAGGACCGACTCGTACTCGGACTCCAACTCGACCAGGCGGTCCCGGAGGCGGTCGTTGAGCACGGTGGAGAGGGTAGCGCCGGCCGCCCGTCCCGCCGACGGGTGGCACTGGAGGGACCGCCGACCGACGCAGTGTCGGCCGGGAGCGGTCAGTCCTCGGTGGTCGGGGCCGTCTTCTTCTTGCGACCGGTAGCGGCGTAGCGGCGCTGGAAGCGCTCCACCCGGCCACCCGAGTCGACGAGCTTCTGCTTGCCGGTGAAGAACGGATGGCACTCGTTGCAGAGCTCGAGGGTGATCTCGGGCTTGGTCGAGCGGGTGGTGAAGGTGTTGCCGCACGAGCAACGCACCGAGGAGACGGTGTACTCGGGATGGATGTCGGTCTTCATGGAGATCTCCTGTAGTGGTGGCACCCTGCTCGTGGTGGAAACGTGGTCCGGAACCACCCGATTGCAGAGGACAGAGTCTATCGGAACCGGCACACCGGTCGACCGGCGCCCCCAGGAGGCCGGGCCGTGACCGGTCATCGGATCAGGTGGCTGGCCCCTTGGCGATCTCGGCCAGGAACTCGTCGTTGCTCGACGTGGTGCGCACCTTGTCCATGAGCAGTTCGAGGCCGGCGGCCGCGCTCCCCTCGTTGGCCAGGGCGTTCAGCACCCGGCGGAGCTTCCAGACCTGCTGGAGCTGGGACCGGTCGAAGAGCAGCTCCTCGTGTCGGGTCGAGCTGGCGTTGACGTCGATGGACGGGTAGAGGCGACGCTCGGCCAGTCGACGGTCGAGCCGTAGCTCCATGTTCCCGGTGCCCTTGAACTCCTCGAAGATGACCTCGTCCATCTTGGAACCGGTCTCCACCAGGGCTGTGGCCAGGATGGTCAGCGAGCCGCCCTCTTCGATGTTGCGGGCCGCTCCGAAGAACTTCTTCGGGGGGTAGAGGGCCCCCGAGTCGACGCCACCGGACATGATCCGGCCGGTCGCCGGTGCAGCCAGGTTGTAGGCCCGGGCCAGTCGGGTGATGCCGTCCAGGATGATGACGACGTCACGGCCGGCCTCGACCAGGCGCTTGGCCCGCTCGATGGTCAGTTCGGCCACCGCGGTGTGCTCGTCGGCCGGACGGTCGAAGGTGGAGGCCACGACCTCGCCCTTCACCGACCGGCGCATGTCGGTGACCTCTTCGGGCCGCTCGTCGACCAGGAGGACCATGAGATGGACGTCGGGGTTGTTCGCTTCGATCGAGTGGGCGATGTGCTTCATCACCGTGGTCTTGCCCGCCTTGGGGGGCGACACGATGAGTCCGCGCTGACCCTTGCCGATCGGCGACAGGAGGTCGACGATCCGGGCGGTCATGTTCTCCTTCTCACCCGGCATCTCGAGGTGCAGCTTTTCGTCCGGGAACAGCGGGGTGAGGTCCTCGAAGCGGGGCCGCAGCCTGGCCACTTCGGGATCCATGCCCGACACCGTGTCGATCTGGAGCAGCGCCGGGAACTTCTCGGTCGATCCCGCCGGACGGCAGAACCCTTCGATGCTGTCACCCTTGCGGAGGGCGAAACGTCGGGCCTGGCTGATCGAGACGTAGACGTCCTTGCTCGATGCCAGGTAGCCCTCGCACCGCAGGAAGCCGTAGCCCTCGTCGCGCAGGTCGAGCAGGCCGCGGACCGGGATCAGTTCACCCTGGTACTGCTGCTCCTGGTTGCCGCTGCCCTGCAGGTCGCCCTCGGGCCCGGCCTGGCGGTCACGTCCCCGCCGGCGACGATTCGACCGGCGGTTGCCCATGTCGTCGTTGCCGCCACCCTGATTGCCCTGGTTGTTCCGGTTCCCCTGGTTGTTCCGGTTGTTGCCCGGGCCGCCCTGGTTGTTGCCCTGGCCACCCTGGTTCCGGTTCCCCTGGTTCCCCTGGTTGTTCTGGTTGTTCTGGTTGTTCTGGTTGTTCTGGTTGTTGCGGTTGTTGCGGTTGCCCTGGTTCGAGTTGCCGGCCCCG
>Ga0302202_10007915_pt1 | contig 10140 bp, 8 predicted proteins | sample II_Bog_N3_3_FD_194579 | JGI IMG/M metagenome (GOLD analysis project Ga0302202, IMG submission 194579) | Peat permafrost microbial communities from Stordalen Mire near Abisko, Sweden - II_Bog_N3_3 | ecosystem: Environmental > Terrestrial > Soil > Wetlands > Peat | place: Sweden: Abisko, Stordalen... | reverse complement strand
AGGGCCGGTTCTGCCGGGAGACGCTCTCGGCGATGGGTGTCCCGCCCGGCAGGGTCAGGCCCCTCGGCCCCCAAACCGCCTATCGCGCGGACACGATGGTCAGCGCCTCCCTGTGCGCCGAGCATTACCAATCGAGCCTGCCACCGTCCTTGTTCCGGCTGCTCGCGGACCGCCTGGCGGCCCCGGGTCCGGCCGAATGCGGGTTCCCAAAACGGCTCTACCTTCCACGAAGCGGCGCCAGATTCCGGCACCTGGCCAATGAGGGTGCACTGGAGCCCGTGCTCGCGAAACACGGGTTTGTTCCGTTCTTTCCCGACCAGCATTCCCTGGCCGGTCAGGCGGCCGCGTTCCGGGGAGCCGAGGTCGTGGTCGGACCGCATGGCACGGCGATGTCCAACCTCCTTTTTTGCAAGCCGGGCACGCGCGTTCTGGAGGTGGCTCCCCCCTTTCACACCGACTTTTCATTCTGGACCGTGTCCAGCCATGCGCGCCTGACGTACGCGGCGATCCTGGGCAGGCCCGTGGACGCCCTGGCGGAGCAGGCGATCGACGGCTCGGCCCGCGGGGAAAATTGGGGAACCCGATACCTCGACTATACGATCGATCCGGAGGAATTCCAGGCCGGGCTGGAGAAGCTTCTGGATTTGGAAACCAACCGGCCCGGGGAGGCCTTATGACGCCGGAAGCGGCTCCGCCTCCCGGTATGACCGTAACCCAGATCGTGCCGCTGTTTCCGCCGCGGATCGACGGCATTGGCGATTATGGCCTCCTCCTGGCTGCACATCTCCGGGACGGCTATGGCATGGAGAGCCGCTTCCTGATCGGCGATCCGGCCTGGCGTCCCGGCGCCGCCGCGGGATTCCCGGCCCGGGCAGTCTCGGGCCGCGGCGCCGGCGCACTCGAACGGGGCCTTGCCGATGCGGGGCCGGTGATGCTCCACTACGTGGGCTACGGATACCAGAAGCGGGGCGTGCCTCTCTGGCTGGTCGATGGGCTGCGGCGGTGGAAGCTGGCGGAGCCTTCCCGGCGCCTGGTGGTGATATTTCATGAGCTGTGGTCCTCGGGCCCTCCCTGGCGGAGCGAGTTCTACCTCCGCCCGGCCCAGCGGCACCTCGCCTCCCGGCTCCTCCGCCTGTCGGACGCTTCGCTCACGTCGACGCCGACGATGGTGCGCCTCCTCGACGCGATTGTGCCCGGCCGGACCGCGTTCCACCCGGTCCCGAGCAACCTGCCGGCCGTCGATCCGGCGGCGCGCCGGCTGAATCGCGGGGGTCCCGTGCGCGTGGTGATCTTTGGGCAGGAGGGGACGCGCCTGCGCAGCGTCCAAAGCCATGGGGCGCTGCTCGCGGGGCTCGTCCGGGAGGACCTGCTGGCCGGGGTCGATGTGGTCGGCGGCGGTGCCCGGGGCGGGGCCACGCCGAGCGCCGACGTGCGCCGGCTGTTTTCCTGGGTGCCGGCGGACCTCGTGCACGTGAGTTCCGATGTTCCGGCCGCCGAAGCCTCGCGGATCCTGGCGCAGGCGGACCTGTTTCTCACGTTCTATCCGCCGGCCCTCGTCTGCAAGTCGGGCACGGTCACCGCGGCCCTCGCCTGCGGCTGCGTGCCGGTCCTGCCGGGGGCCTCCGACAGGAGCGCGCTCGCGGAGGGATGCGAGGTGCTGGCGTGCGACGGCTCCCCACTCGCGGTGGCCAGGGTCGTTCGGACGATCCGGGACGGTTCCATCGCCCGGCTGGCGGAGGCCGGCTGGCGGTGGCAGGCGGCAAACGCATCCTGGGAGTCCTTGTCGCGGCGCGTCTCAGGGATCCTGGTCGGACTGCCTCCACCATGAGGGTCTCCGTCCTCCATTGGAACTCTCCCGCAGCCTGCCTGGCGACGGTTGCCGCGCTCCGGGCCTCGGGGTTGCCGCTCGAGATCACGGTGGTCGACAACGGCTCCTCCCCGGAGAACCGGACCGAACTGGAGCGCGGTCTGGCGCAGGACGTGGAGGTTCTTCCCGTGCCGGCCAACCTCGGCTGGGGTGCGGCCCACAACCTCGTTCTCCGGCGCTGGCTCGACCACGAGGAGTCGGAATTTTGCATCGTCTCCGCCCACGACGCCCGGCCGGCGGCCGACTGCCTCGTGCGGGTGCTTCGGGAACTCGCGGCGCATCCCGATTGGGGAATGGCGTGCCCGGAGTACGGCGTGGCGGAGGTGCCCCGCTACTCGGTGCTGCGGGGGGCGCGCCTCCTCCCGGTCACGCCGCGTCCGCCCGGCACGACGGAGGAGGTCGACTACTGCCACGGCACGCTGGCAATCTTCCGCAGGGCCTGCCTGCGGGACGCGGGCCTCCACGATGAGCGATTCTTTGCCTATGGCGACGAGGCCGAGATCGGCCTTCGCGCGCGCCGGAGGGGCTGGAAGGTCGGCCTGGTGTGGGGGGCCGTCCTGGTGAACCCCGGATCGGGTTCCGGCGCCGCGGCGATCGGTTATCTGTGGACCCGCAGCACGCTGCGGCTCGCGCGGCAATTCGGTGGGGTTCCCGGCCTGCTTGGCAGGCTGGCGGTCGTGCTCGCGGCCACCGCGCGCGAGTGGCTCCGGCGCGCCCCCGCCGCCAGCCTGTCGTCGCCTCGGGCGCGTTGGCGGGGGGTCGTCGACTACTTCCGCGGCTACACCGGCGCCCCGCCCCCGGACATTGGGTCCCGACCATGCGCATCCTGATCACCTCCCATTTGTTTTCGCCGAGTGTCGGCGGGATCGAGCAGGTGGGCGCCATGCTCGCGGAGGAGTTTTCCGCCCTTGGCCACGAGGTGTGCGTTGCAACCCGGACTCCTGCCGGGGCCGGGCCCGGGCTCGCTGTCCCGTACCGGGTCGTGCGCCGGCCCGGTCCCATCCGGCTTGTGGCCCTTGCCCGCCGGGCCGACGTGGTGCTTCAGAACAACATCAGTCTGGCGACGCTCTGGCCGGCGCTCCTCTTTGGGACGCCGGCGGTGGTCGCGTACCAGACCTGGGTCGCGCAGCCCGGCGGACGGATCGGCTGGAGGGAGCGCGCCAAGCGCCTCTGCATGCGCGCCGTCCGGCGCAACGTGGCCGCAAGCCGGGCCCTCGCCCATTCGCTGCCTGTCGCGTGCGACGTCCTCCCCAACCCCTACCGCGATGACGTCTACCATATTGAGCCAGAAGCGGTCCGCGACCGGGACTTGGTCATGGTCGGCCGGCTGGTCAGCGACAAGGGAGTGGACTGCCTGCTCGAGGCGCTTGAGCTCCTGCGCGATCGTGGAATCGCGCCGAGCCTGACGATCGTGGGCGGCGGCCCTGAGGAGGGCGCCCTGCGCGAACAGGCGGCGCGCGCCGGGTTCGGGGCCCAGGTGGTATTTGCGGGCGCGATCACCGGGTCGGAGCTGTGCCGCTTGTTGAACCGGCATCGCATCCTCGTGGCGCCCTCCCTCACGCCCGAGCCGTTCGGCATTGTCGCCCTCGAGGGCGCGGCCTGTGGTTGCGTGGTCGTCGGCTCCGACCAGGGCGGGCTGCCGGAGGCGATCGGCCCGTGCGGCGCAACGTTTCCCAATGGAGACGCGCCCGCGCTGGCGGACCTCCTCGGCCGGCTGCTCGGCGACCCTGAACTCCGCGGGCGGCTGTGCGCCGCGGCCCCTCCCCATCTGGCGAAGCACCGCCGCCGCGCGGTCGCCGAGGCTTACCTCGGCGTCCTCGAGCGCGCTGCCAGGCGCACAAGGACGGGGGCCCCATGAGCGCGCAGCACGATTCGCGCGTCCGGCCGAACGGGGTGGTCCTGGCCCATCCAACGGGCAATCAATTTTTCCGCCACCTCGCCACCGCCCTGCGGGACTCCGGCCGTCTCGCTTCCCTGCTGACCTGCGTCGACTGGCGCTCCGCGGCCTGGAACCGCTGGCTGCCCCGAGGCGTCGCCGCGGAACTCGGCCGCCGAAATTTTTCGCGGGCCCTGCAAGTCCCGGTGGCGACCCATCCGTTCCGGGAAGGGGCCCGGCTCGCCGCGGGACGGTTGGGCCTCGGGGCCCTCACGCGCCACGAGACCGGTCCGTTCTCGGTCGATGCGGTCTACCGGGATTTCGACCGGTGGGTCGCACGACGGCTGGCGCGGGAGCCGGCAGCCGGGATCGCCTATGCCTACGAGGACGCGGCGGAGGCGATCTTCACGGAGGCGGGCCGCCTGGGTTGGTTGCGGGCGTACGACCTGCCGATCCTGTACGCGGATTCGAGCCGGCGCCTCCTGGAGGAGGAGGCCCTGCGGCACCCGGATTGGGAACCAACGCTCGTGGGAACGCGGGACTCGGCCCAAAAGACGGAACGGAAGCGGCGGGAACTGGAGCTGGCTGACGTGGTGGTCTGCCCGAGCAACGTGGTCGCCGCCTCGCTCCCGGACGATGTCAGGGAACGGAAGCGGGTCGTGGTGGCGCCCTTCGGCTCCCCGGAGCCCGGGCCTCCGCCGGCGCCACGGACGCCGGGAGGGCCGCTGCGCGTCCTGTTCGCTGGCTCGATGACCCAGCGCAAGGGCCTGGCCGACCTGTTTGACGCCGTCCGCCTCCTGCGCCGCAGCGACGTCGAGCTCATCGTTCTTGGATCGCTCATCTCCGACCCCGAATTCTACCGCAGGAAGGGGGGAAGTTTCACCCACGAGCCGCCCCGGCCCCACGCGGAGCTTCTCGCCTTCATGCGCGGCTGCGACCTTCTCTGCCTCCCTTCCATCGTCGAGGGCCGTGCGCTGGTGGTCCAGGAGGCCATGAGCCAGGGTCTTCCTGTCCTGGTGACCCCCCAGACCGGGGCCGACGACGTTGTGGCTGAGGGGATCAGCGGCTTCGTCGTGCCCATGCGTGATCCACGGTCGATCGCCGAAAAGTTGAACTGGTGCGCCGATCACCGGAGCGCCCTGCCCGGGATGGGACGGGAAGCGCGGGCGGCCGCGGCGCAGTGGACTTGGGCCGGTTATGGCGCCCGGGTGCTTGCCGCCTTGGATGCGATTCCATCCTATTAGAACGATGACAGACCCCGACTCCACGCGTGCCCTCACCCCCGTCCGGGTGACCATCTGGATCTACTTCTGGCTGCTGCTGGGGGAGGGCATGCTTCGAAAGTGGGTGCTGCCTGAATACAGCGATCTCTTGTTCATCATCCGCGACCCCGTCGTCGTGGTCGCCTACCTTTTTGCGCTGCGCGCCGGGATCTTCCCGTTCCGCCCGGCCATCGTCGCGGTCGCCCTCATGACCGCCGCCTCGCTGGCGCTGTCCCTCTACAACGAGGTTCCCCTGATCGTGACCCTCTTTGGGGTGAGGACGGATTTCCTGCACCTGCCGTTCATTTTCATCATTCCGCGGGCGATGGATCGCGACGATGTGGCCCTCCTCGGGAAGTGGCTGCTGATCACTTCCATCCCGATTTTTCTGCTGATGGTGGTGCAATTCAATTCCGATCCCACGTCGTGGGTCAATTCAGGGGTAGGCGCAGGGGTGAACGGGCAGATCCGCGGCGCAATGGGCAAAATCCGCGCCCCGGGGCCGTTCAGCTTCATCACCGGGGTCGTCCTTTACTACAGCTTGGTTTCCGCGTTCGTGGTGGACGGGGTGACCCATCCCGGAGCGTACGCACGCCCCCTGCTGCTGCTTGCGTCCGTCGCCACGCTGCTCGCCATTCCGATCTCCATCAGCCGGTCCCTCCTGATGGGGATCCTGATCGTCGCCGCATTTTCCGGCGCCGCCATGCTGAGGGAGAGTCGAAGACTCCCGCGACTGGTCGGCGCCTCGATCGGCGCGGCGTGCCTACTCGGGGCGATCGCCAACACCATCTATGTCCAGGCGTTTGTGACGCGGTGGGATGAGGCGGTTGAGGCGGGAGGAGGGGGATTCAGGGGCAATGTGCTGGAGCGGGTAACGGGGGCCTTCACCGAGCCGTTTTCGACTGCGGCCAACGCGCCGCTTCTCGGCCGCGGCATCGGCCTCGGGACCGTTGCGGGCGCCCGCATGATGACCGGACAGAGCTCCTTTTTGCTGAGCGAGTCGGAGCTCAGCCGGGATCTGCTCGAACTCGGCCCGGTGCTCGGGTTTGCCTTCATCGCCTGGCGCGGGTGGCTCGTGCTGCATCTGCTCCGGGGAAGCTGGAAGGTCTTGGGCAAGCGGGGAGACCCCCTGCCCTGGCTGATCACCGGTGCGATCGCCCTCAATGTTCTCAGCGGGCAGTGGGGCCCGGCGACCCACCTTGGATTTGCCGTTTTTGGGGCGGGTATCGCCCTGGCGGCGATGAAGGACTCCTCGGAGGAGGAACAGCAGGATCCCGGCGCAACCATGGAGGCGAAGATCCCATGAGGGTGCTGCTTGTCGGCAACTATGCCCCCGACGCCCAGCAGGGCATGCTGCGGTTTGCCGGGATCCTGCGGAGCCTGCTTCCGCAGCGCGGCATCGAGGTGGTTTCGGTCGCGCCCCGCGTGCGCTGGGGGGTCCTGATGCGGGGCGATCCGAACGGTCCGGCGGCCAAGTGGCTCGGATACTTCGACAAGTACCTCCTCTTCCCTGGGGAGCTCCGCCGCAGGGTCGCCGCGGAGGCGGCGCGCGGCCCCCTGCTCGTCCACGTGGCCGACCACTCCAACTCCATCTATGTGCCGCGCCGCCCCGCCATCCCCTGGGTCGTCACCTGCCACGACATGCTCGCCGTCCGCGGCGCCCGCGGAGAGGCCACGGACTGCCCGGCGTCCGCCCTGGGCCGCCGGCTCCAGATCGCAATTCTCTCCGGCCTGAGCCGCGCATCGGGAGTTGCCTGCGATTCCTCGAGCACGCTTGCAGACCTCGACCGGCTGGCGCCCAGGACGCCGGGGCATCTGCGGCGCAGGATCCTGCTCGGGCAGAACCATCCCTACCGGAGGCCCGAACCCGCGGACGCCAGCTCCCGCCTGGCCGCGCTCCCGGGCGTGCCCTGGGACCGCCCTTTTCTCCTCCACGTCGGCTCGAACCTCGCCCGGAAGAACCGGAGCGCCGTGCTCGGCGTGCTCGCAGCCCTGCGCGACCGCTGGACCGGAAACGCCGTGTTCTGCGGCGCGGGACTCGACACGGAAGGGACAGCCCGCGCCCGGGAGCTCGGAGTGGAGCGCCGGGTATTCAATCTGCCGGGCCCGACCGAGGCCCAGTTGGAGGCCGTCTATTCCCGCGCCCATGCGCTTGTGTTCCCGTCGACCTGCGAGGGGTTCGGCTGGCCGGTGATCGAGGCGCAGGCCTGCGGTTGCCCCGTGGTCGCCAGCGACCGGACCTCCCTTCCCGAGGTGGGGGGCGACGGGGCCCTCTACTTCGCCCCGGACGACGTCGCGGGCATGTCGGCCGCGGTGCTCTCGCTTGCGGTCCCGGCCGCCCGCGCCGCCGCCATCGAGCGTGGGCTCGCCAACGCCGCCCGTTTTGGGCAGGATCGAATGGTCGACGAGTACGTCGCCTTTTATGCGGACGTGAGGAACCAGACCAAGACCCCGTGAAAAACCTGATGCGGCTCCTCGTCGTCCTTCTCCCCTGGTTCATCCGGCGCCGGGCCCTCCAGGCTTTGTTCGGCTACCGGATCCATCCGACGGCAAGAATCGGCTTTTCGTGGATCTTTCCCCGCGAACTCGTCCTCGCCGAGTACGCCCGGATCGGCCACCTGAATGTGGCCGTCCACCTCGACCGGGTCGAGCTGGGGGCGCATGCCGTCCTCGACCGGGGCAACTGGATCACGGGCTATCCCTCGGCGGACCGGCGCCATTTCTCGAACCGGACGGACCGGGCGCCGGTTTTTGTGCTCGGAACCCACGGCGCCGTCACGAAGGGCCACCACATCGACTGCACCGATCGGGTGGAAATCGGCGCCTTCACCATTCTCGGCGGCTACCGGTCCCAGCTCCTCAGCCACTCGATCGACTTCGCCGAAAACTGCCAGGCCGCGGCGCCGATCTCGATCGGCGATCACTGCTTTATCGGAACCGCCGTCGTAATCCTCGGCGGGGCGAAGCTGCCGCCCCGCTCGGTCCTCGGGGCCATGTCCCTCCTCAACCGAGCCTTTGGGGATCCGGGCTGGCTCTATGCCGGGTCGCCGGCCCGGCCCGTGCATGCCCTGCCGCCGGACGGGAAGTACTTCGCCCGGGACACGGGCTTCGTGACGTGAGCGGCGCAGCCACCTTCGGAGCGGCGGCCTCCGCCGGCCCCGCGGGCTGGCGGATCCTCCAAGTCGTCCGGAGCCTCCGGCCCGAAACTGGAGGCTTGGCCGAGGCGGTCCGGAGCCTCTCCCCCGCGCTCCGCGCCCTGGGCCACCGTTCGGTCACGCTTTCCCTCGATCCGGCGGACAAGGAGGGGGAGGGGACCTTGGTGCTGGGCCGCAGCTCGGACGGGTACGGCTATTCGCCCGACTACGTGCCGTGGCTTCGAGCGCACCGCGGCGATTTCGACGCGGTCATCGTGCACGGGATGTGGCAATACCCGGGCCTTGGGGCCTGGCGCGCCCTTCGGGGCACGGACACGCCTTACCTCGTGTACTGCCACGGCATGCTCGACCCGTGGTTCCGGCGCGCGTACCCGCTGAAGCACCTGAAGAAATGGCTCTACTGGCCCTGGGCGGAATATCGCATCCTCAGGGACGCGGCGGCCGTGTGCTTCACCTCGGAGGAGGAGAGGGTGCAGGCCCGGAGGAGCTTCTGGCTGTACCGGGCCCGCGAGGTCGTCGCCCCGATCGGGATCGACGCCCCTCCGGGCGACGCCGAGCGGCAGCGCGCGGCGTTCGCCGCGGCGCACCCGGCGCTGGCCGGCCATCCGTTCCTCCTCTTCCTTGGCAGGATCCACCCGAAAAAAGGGGTGGACCTCCTGTTGCGGGCCTGCGCCTCGGTCGCCGGGCCCGGGTCGCCGTCGCTTGTGATCGCCGGCCCCTCCGCGGACGCCGCCTGCCTGGCGGAACTGAAGAGCCTCTCCGACCAGCTCGGACTGGCGGACCGGGTGCACTGGCTTCCCATGCTGAAAGGGGACGTGAAGTGGGGGGCGTTGCACGGGTGCGAGGCGTTCGTCCTGTTCTCCCATCAGGAGAACTTCGGCGTCGCGGTGGTCGAGGCGCTGGCATGTGCGCGCCCCGTGCTGATCAGCGAACAGGTCAACCTCTGGAGGGAGATCGTTGCGGACGGGGCGGGGTTCGCCGCTCCCGATGACGCCGTGGGCGCTGCGTCGGCGCTCACAAGATGGCAGGAACTTGAGCCGGGACGCCGGAGCGCGATGGGCGCGGCGGCCGGTGCATGCTTCGAGCGCCGCTTTTCGCTAGGGCGGGCAGCCGAGGGCCTCGCCGCCCTGGTTGGGACCGCAGCCCGTGGTCGCATCGGGACGAAACCATCCCCATCGTCGCGGGCGGACCCATGAGAATCACGATCCTGCAGGGAGCCTTTCTTCCGGTTCCCCCGCTGCGCGGCGGGGCGGTGGAGAAGATGTGGTTCCGCCTCGGCCCCGAGTTCGCCGCGCGGGGCCATGCGGTGACGCACGTGTCCCGCCTCTGCGACGGCCTGCCCGCCATGGAAGTTATCTCCGGGGTGCGCCATCTCCGCGTGCGCGGCTACGAGCGCCCGAAGGGCACGGCCGCCAGCCTCCTGCGCGACTTCCTCTACACGCTGCGCGCCGCCCGCCGGACGCCGCCCGCGGACGTCATCGTGACCAACACGTTCTGGGCCCCCCTGCTTCTGCGCGCCGCGAGCGGCGCCATCTACGTCGACGTCCAGCGCATGCCCAAGGGGCAGATGCGGTTCTATGGCAGGGCCGCCCGGCTGCGGGCGAACTCCTCCGCGGTGGAGGCCGCGATCAACCGGGAATTGCCTTCCGCGGCTCCCCGGGTGCGGACGATTCCCAATCCGCTGCCCTTTGTCCCGGACAGGCCGGTCAACTGGGAGGCAAAGACAAGGACCGTCCTGTATGCAGGCCGGATCCACCCGGAGAAGGGCATCGAGTTGCTGCTCGAGGCATGGACGCGGGGCCGGAAGGCGGGCCGCCTGGAGGGATGGAGGCTGGAGCTGGTCGGCCCGACCAAGGTGAGCGAAGGCGGGGGCGGGGACGGATGGGCGGGCGCCCTGCGCGAGCGCTTTGCCGCGCCGGACGTGGTTTGGACTCCGCCGCTGTACGGCGAAGCCGCGCTCAACCGCGCCTACGAGGCCGC